>Ga0255338_1003522_pt1 | contig 18563 bp, 18 predicted proteins | sample MeOH1_35cm_T4_19_FD_203715 | JGI IMG/M metagenome (GOLD analysis project Ga0255338, IMG submission 203715) | Sandy soil microbial communities from University of British Columbia, Vancouver, Canada - MeOH1_35cm_T4_195 | ecosystem: Engineered > Artificial ecosystem > Sand microcosm > Unclassified ...
CACCCCGAGACACTACTACGCAGTCGAGCCAGGAACGCCTGGACACCATCATGACCGAGTTCGATCTCAACCAATACATGGACCGCGTTGGCCAGCAGGCCCGCGCGGCGTCGCGCGCGATGGCCCGTGCTTCCACGGCCGACAAGAACCGTGCGCTGCTGACCATCGCCGCCGCCATCCGCCGCGACGCCGATCAGCTCAAGGCCGTCAACGCGCGCGACGTGGAACGCGCCCGCGCCAACGGCCAGGACGAGGCGTTCGTGGACCGCCTGACGCTATCCGACAAGGCCATCGCCACGATGGCGGCCGGCCTGGAGCAGATTGCCACGCTGCCGGACCCGATCGGCGAGATCACCAATATGAAGTTCCGCCCCTCCGGCATCCAGGTGGGACAGATGCGCGTGCCGCTGGGCGTGATCGGCATCATCTACGAGTCGCGTCCCAATGTGACCATCGACGCCGCGGCGCTGTGCCTGAAGTCCGGCAACGCCACGATCCTGCGCGGCGGGTCCGAGGCCATCGAATCCAACACGGCGCTGGCCGCGCTGGTGGCCGAGGGGCTGTCGGCGGCCGGCCTGCCGGCCGAGGCCGTGCAGGTGATCGCCACCACCGACCGCGCCGCCGTGGGCCGGCTGATCACGATGACCGGGTATGTCGACGTGATCGTGCCGCGCGGCGGCAAGAGCCTGATCGCGCGGCTGATGGACGAGGCGCGCGTGCCGATGATCAAGCACCTGGACGGCATCTGCCACGTCTACATCGACACCGATGCCGACCTGGACCGCGCCATCCGCGTGGCGGACAACGCCAAGACGCAGCGCTACGCGCCGTGCAACACGATGGAAACGCTGCTGGTGTCGCGCGACATCGCCGACGCCGTGCTGCCGCCGCTCGCCAGCATCTACCAGCAAAAGGGCGTGGAGCTGCGCGTCTGCGCCACCACGCGCGCCACGCTCGAGGCCGCCGGCTTCACCGGCCTGGTCGATGCCACCGAGGAGGACTGGCGGCTCGAGTACCTGGCGCCGGTGCTGGCGATCCGCACCGTGGACGGGCTGGACGCCGCGATCGACCATATCAATACGCATGGGTCGGCGCACACCGACTCGATCATTACCGAGAACTACAGCGCGGGCATGCGGTTCCTGCGCGAGGTGGACTCGGCCAGCGTCATGATCAATGCGTCCACGCGCTTTGCCGATGGCTTCGAGTATGGCCTGGGTGCCGAGATCGGCATCTCCAACGACAAGCTGCACGCGCGCGGCCCGGTGGGGCTGGAAGGGCTGACTTCGCTCAAATACATCGTGTTCGGGCACGGCGAGATCCGCACCTGACCGGCATCGCCGAACTCGCAGAAACTCCAATTACAACGTCCACCGCCAATGCTCTGGGTCAAGTCGCTCCATATCGTCTTTGTCGTGTCGTGGTTCGCCGGGTTGTTCTACCTGCCGCGCATCTTCGTCAACCTGGCGATGGAGACCGATCCGGCCGGCGTGCAGCGGCTGCTGCTGATGGCGCGCAAGCTGTTCCGGTTCATGACGATGCTGGCCGTGCCGGCGGTGGTCTTCGGGCTGTGGCTGTACCTCGGCTATGGCATCGGGCGTGGCGCGGGGCAGGGATGGATGCATGCCAAGCTGGCGCTGGTGCTGGTGCTGATCGGCTACCACCACGGCTGCGGCGTGCTGCTGCGCAAGTTCGAGCAGGGCGCCAATACGCGCTCGCACAAGTTCTATCGCTGGTTCAACGAGCTGCCGGTGCTGGTGCTGCTGGCGATCGTGATCCTGGTCGTCGTGAAGCCGTTTTAAGCGTTTTCTGAGTTGTTCCAAGCCGTTCCAAGCGTTCTCCACAAGCCTTTGATGAGGTCATGATGAGCAAGCAGGTCGAGTACTTCCTGGCGCCGCAGTCTCCGTTTGTCTATCTCGGGCATGCGCGCTTTGTCGACATCGCCAACCGCCACAATGCGCAGGTTTTGCTGAAGCCGGTGGACCTCGGCAAGGTGTTCTCGGTGTCGGGCGGCGTGCCGCTGGCGCAGCGCCCGCCCCAGCGCCAAGCATACCGGCTGGTGGAGCTCGAGCGCTGGAGCCGGTTCCTGGGCCTGCCGCTGCACCTGCATCCCACGTACTTCCCGGTGTCCGGCGATGCCGCCGCGAAGCTGATCATCGCCACGCAACTGGCGCATGGCACGGCACGCGCGCTGGCGCTGACCGGCGCCATCTGCAGCGCCGTGTGGGCCGACCAGCGCAATATCGCCGATGCCGCCACGCTGGCGCTGATCGCCGACGAGGCGGGCCTGGATGGCGCGAACCTGCTCAAGGCCAGCGAGGCGCAGGCGGTGCAGGCCGCGTATGCGCAGAATACGCAGGACGCGATCTCGGCCAACGTGTTCGGCGCGCCCTGGTATGTTGTCGATGGCCAGCCGTACTGGGGCCAGGACCGGCTCGAGTTCCTGGACCGCGCGCTGGCGGCCGGCTGAGTCCCTGGGGCGGTCCGCCAAGCCAGTCTTACCTTCCGTCCGCCACGGCGGACGTTTTTGTTTGCAGGATGTTCTTCCCATGACCCAAGCCTTCTTTGCTCCGTGCCCGCGTGGCCTGGAAACCGCCCTTGCCGACGAACTGCGGGAGATCGCGCAGTATCCGGCCGTGGTGGCCGCCGCGCCCTTCCAGGTGCATCGCGAGGTGCCGGGGGGCGTGCCGTTCTCGGGCGAGATGGCGGCCGCCTACGCCGTGAACCTGCATTCGCGCATTGCCAGCCGCGTGCTGCTGCGCGTGGCGCAGCGCGGCTACCGGCATGAGGACGATATCTACGCGCTCGCGCGCCAGCAGCGCTGGGAGCAATGGTTCTCGCCCGACGAGTCGCTGCGGGTGGACATCACCGCGCACAAGTCGCCGCTGCACAGCCTGAACTTCACCGCGCTGCGCGTGAAGGACGGCGTGTGCGATGCCATGCGCGAGGCGCTCGGGGCACGCCCGAGCGTGGATACGGTGAGCCCGGATGTGCGCATCTATGCGCATTTGACCGAGTTCGACTGCACGCTGTACCTGGATACCACGGGCGAGCCGCTGTTCAAGCGCGGCTGGCGCATGGAGCGCGGCGAGGCGCCGCTCAAGGAGAACCTCGCGGCCGGCATCCTGCGGCTGGCGGGCTGGGTGAAGGGGCAGACCGACCGGCCATTCTTTGATCCGATGTGCGGCAGCGGCACGTTCCTGGTGGAGGCCGCGCAGGTGGCGCTGGGCCTGGCGCCGGGCGCGGCGCGCACGTTCGCGTTCGAATGGCTCAAGGGCATGGACAACAAGGCGTGGCAGGCCCTGCGCGCCGATGCCCAACGCGCGCGTGAGGCGGCCGCGGCCGCCGGTGCGGCCTTGCAGATCGCCGGGTCCGACATCTCCACGGACATGCTGGCGATGGCCGACGCCAACTGGCAGCGCGCGGGCCTGCCTGGCGACGCGCGCCTGAAACAGGTGGATGCGCGTTTCGTGCAGCCGCCGTTTGCCACGCCGGGGGTGATGCTGATGAATCCGCCCTATGGCGAGCGGATCGCCGTGCGCGGCGAGCGCCGGGGCGCGCTGCCCGAGGAGGCCCCGCGCGACGAGGCCGAGGAAGCCGCCGCGAACCAGTTCGCCAGCGCCTTCGCCACCACGCTGAAGCAGCATTTCGCGGGCTGGCAGGCGTGGGTGTTCACGGGCGACCTGAGTGTCCCGAGGCGCATGCGGCTCAAGGAATCGCGCCGCACGCCGCTCTATAACGGCAATATCGAATGCCGGCTGTTCCGGTTCGACATGGTGCGGGGCGGGAATCGCAAGGAAGGCGGGGAAGGGCAGAAGGACTGACCCCTCAAGCCCGTCAAGCCGGCTTGTTTCCCCCGATCAGCGCGCGGGGATTGCGCGAAAAATCGGCCAGGAAGCTCTGCAGGCTCACCACCGGCTCCTGCAGCAGGTGGCGCGGCAGATCGAACAGCGCGTAGAAATACTCTTCGCGCCCCTCGCACCGCTCGGCCGGCAGACAGTATTGCTCCCAGTCGGCGCACGCCGGCGTGTACATGCCGTTGCCGGGCCAGAAGAACGGCACGATGCGGCCCTCGCGCAGGCCCTCGATCAGCGCGGCCGGCGCCTCGTAGGCCTCGGCCGATTCCACCTGGCTCATCAGCCCCGCGCGCGTCTCGATCACCATCAGCGTGGCATGCCCCTGCGCGGTCAGCAGCAGCATTCCCACCGGATTCGGATACAGGTAGTACTCCACGAACCCATAACGGGCCGCGGTCTGGCGCACGCGGTCGGCCATCGGCGGATCGGACAGGAACGAATACGAGTGCCGCGTCAGCAGGTCGCGGAGCGTGCGCGAGATCGACGCGAAGTACTGCTGCTGGAGCGCATCGATCTCCTGGTCCAGCCGCGCCACCATGTTCGGGTCGTGCTTCTTCACATAGCGGTCGATCAGGCCATGGTTGAAGCCCTGCACCGCGATGCTCTCGTCGGCGGTGCCGGTCAGCAGGATGGTCTTGCACGGCAGGTCCTGCAACGCTTGGCAGAACTCGAGCCCGTCCATCTGCGGCATCGAATAGTCCACCACGATCACGCCCGGCTGCATGAAACGGTGGATGTCGTGGATCTGGCGATGGATGCGGTCCACATCCAGTTGCACCGTGCGGCGCTCGCTCAGGAAGGTCAGGTCGTCGTGGGTCACGCGCACCGGCAGGAACGCCGGATGCCGCGTGGCGTAGGCTTCTCGGATCCACGCCAGTGCCTCGCGCGGGTCGGTGAAGCTCACCACGGCGCGCGACGCGTCCATCTGGAACGCCAGGCTGTCGATAAATGATTTGCTATCGTCCACCAGCACCGTCAGAACGGGGTGATGAAAGACCGACAGGTTCCTGTCATGCGGGCTGAATGTCATGGTGCGATCAGATCTTCTGCCGACAGCGGTCGATGAGAGCAAAGGTTGGGGGCCGTGGCAAGCCAGTATAGCGCGCGTGCGGGGCCGCGCAATGGCACTCCCGCAAAGGAGCCCAAAAGGAAACGGCCGGCGTTGGTTGCCGGCCGCACATGTTCGATTTCGTTGATTTCAGGTCTTCACGGCGCTTTAATCACTGATCGTTCCGGCATCGATTCCGGCGCCGATTTGCCATTCCGCGCCGCGCGCCCTAGTCGACCGCCTTGAACATGTCTTCCACCACCTTCTTGGCGTCGCCAAACACCATCATGGTCTTGTCCATGTAGAACAGTTCGTTGTCCAGGCCGGCGTACCCGGCTGCCATCGAGCGCTTGTTCACGATGATGGTCTTGGCCTTGTACGCCTCGAGGATCGGCATGCCGGCGATCGGCGAGTTCGGGTCGGTCTTGGCCGCCGGGTTCACCACATCGTTGGCGCCCAGCACCAGCACCACGTCGGCCTGGCCGAACTCGCTGTTGATGTCCTCCATCTCGAAGACCTGGTCGTACGGCACCTCGGCCTCGGCCAGCAGCACGTTCATGTGACCCGGCATGCGGCCCGCCACGGGGTGAATGGCGTACTTCACGGTCACGCCTTTCTCCGCCAGCTTCTCGGTCAGCTCCTTCAGCGCGTGCTGCGCCCGCGCCACCGCCAGGCCGTAGCCCGGCACGATGATCACGGTCTCGGCGTTGCCCATCAGGAAGGCCGCATCATCGGCGGAGCCCGACTTGACCGGGCGCTGCTGCTGGTCGCCCGCCGCCACCGCGGCCGTTGCGCCGCCAAAGCCGCCCAGCAGCACGTTGAAGAACGAGCGGTTCATCGCCCGGCACATGATGTAAGAGAGGATCGCACCGGAAGATCCCACCAGCGAACCGGCGATGATCAGCATCGGGTTGTTCAGCGAGAAGCCGATGCCCGCCGCCGCCCAGCCCGAGTACGAGTTCAGCATCGACACCACCACGGGCATGTCGGCGCCGCCGATCGGGATGATGATCAGCACGCCCAGCACGAAAGCCAGCGCCAGCATGATCAGGAACGGCAGCCATGCCTGCGAGAGGAAGAAGATCACGCCGAAGCCGACCATCGCCACGGCCAGCAGCAGGTTCAGCCAGTGCTGGCCCGCAAACACCACGGGGGCGCCCTGGAACAGCCGGAACTTGTAGCGTCCGGCCAGCTTGCCGAACGCGATCACCGAGCCCGAGAACGTGATGGCGCCCACGAAGCAGCCGATGAACAGCTCGATCCGGTTGCCGGTGGGAATCAGGTGCGAGCCCGCTGGCGCGATGCCAAACGCGGACGGCTCCGCCACCGCGGCCACGGCAATGAACACCGCCGCGAGACCGATCAGCGAGTGCATGGCCGCCACCAGCTCGGGCATCTTGGTCATCTCGACCTTGCGCGCCACATAGGCGCCGATGCCGCCACCCACGACCAGCGCGCCGAAGATCAGCGCCAGGCCCGTGCCCACCGACGACTGGGCCGTGCCGGCCGCCAGGAACTCGTTCTTGAGCTTGATGATCAGCGCCAGCGTGGTCACCACGGCAATCGCCATGCCGATCATGCCGAACGCGTTGCCCTTGCGGGCCGAGGCCGGGTGCGACAGGCCCTTCAGCGCCTGGATGAAGCAGACCGACGCCACCAGGTAGAGCAATGTGACGAGGTTCATGCTGACGAGTCCGGTCATTGCACGCCCTCCTTGCCAGCCAGCTTCTTCGGTTCCTTCTTCTTGAACATCTCCAGCATGCGCTGGGTCACCAGGAAGCCGCCGAACACGTTGACCGCCGCCAGCGCCACGGCCAGCGTGCCCATGATGCGGCCCACGCCGCCCTCGGTCAGGCCGGCCGCCAGCATGGCGCCGACGATGATGATGGCCGAGATCGCATTGGTCACGGCCATCAGCGGGGTGTGCAAGGCCGGCGTGACCGTCCAGACCACGTGGTATCCCACGTAGATCGCCAGCACAAAGATGATCAGGTTGATCACCGTGTGATTCACCATCTCCATCGACTTCTCCTCGGTTGCTTTCGAATTCTTCGTGCGTCGTATCGATGTGGGACCGCGGGGCGGATGCGCCGCCGTGCGCCGCGCCGGGGGCTCGCTGCCGGCGCGGACTATCGGAAAAAATCCAGAAAGATCAGTCGATCTTCTTGATTTCCTTGATGCGGTTCTTTTCGTCCACGAGGATGACCTTGGGCTTGTAGGTCTTGACCTCCTCGTCGCTCATCGGCGCGTAGGTGCAGATGATCAACTGGTCGCCCAGGTGCGCGCGGCGCGCGGCGGCGCCGTTCAGCGAGATCTCGCCGCTGCCGCGTGCACCCTTGATGATGTACGTGGAAAAGCGCTCGCCGTTCTGCACGTTGTACAGCTCGATCTTTTCGAACTCCTTCATGTCGGCAGCGTCGAGCAGGTTCTCGTCGATGCCGCACGATCCCTCGTAATGGAGGTCCGCCTGCGTCACGGTGACACGGTGGAGCTTGGCGCGGAGCATGTTGCGTTGCATGGGTGATACGTCCTTGGTTGAGGCTGGATGGGCCGCCGCCAGTGTTGCCTGGCGTGGCGGCACCGGTTGGGAATCTCTGTCAGGCGGCCTGTCTGACGAGCTGGCCGTCCTTGCACATCAGGCAGGCGGCGACGATGTCGTCTTCCAGGTTCAGTGTGTAGCGGGCGTCCTTGTCGACGATCAGCTTCAGGAAGTCCAGCACGTTGCGCGCGTAAAGCGCCGAGGCGTCCGCCGCGACCATGCCGGCCAGGTTGGTATGGCCCACCAGGATCACACCGTGGCGCTCCACGACCTCGTCGGCCACGGTCAGCGGGCAGTTGCCGCCCTGCGCGGCGGCCAGGTCCACCACCACGGAGCCCGGCTTCATCTGCTTCACGGTGTCTTCCTGCAGCAGCACGGGGGCCTTGCGGCCCGGGATCAGCGCGGTGGTGATGACGATGTCGGCCTGGAGCGCGCGCTGGTGCACCAGCTCCGCCTGGCGGCGCATCCAGTCGGCCGGCATCGGGCGCGCATAGCCGCCCACGCCCTGGGCGATCTCGCGCTCCTCGTCGGTCACGAACGGCACGTCCAGGAACTTGGCACCGAGTGACTCGATCTGCTCTTTCACGGCGGGGCGCACGTCGGACGCCTCGATCACCGCGCCGAGCCGCTTGGCCGTGGCAATCGCCTGCAGGCCCGCCACGCCGGCGCCGAGGATCAGCACGCGCGCGGCCTTGACCGTGCCGGCGGCCGTCATCAGCATCGGCATGAAGCGCTGGTAGTGATGGGCCGCAACCAGCACGGCCTTGTAGCCGGCGATGTTGGCCTGCGACGACAGCACATCCATGCTCTGCGCGCGCGTGGTGCGCGGCGCCGCCTCGAGCGCGAACGCGGTGATGGCCGAGCTGGCCATGCGCGCGTTGTTCTCGATGTCGAACGGATTGAGCATGCCCACCAGCACGGCGCCCGGCTTCATCTGCGCGCGCTCGGCATCGTCCGGTGCGCGCACCTTCAGCACCAGCTCGGCGCCCAGCGCGTCGGCGGCGCTGCCGATGCGCGCGCCCGCGGCCTCGAACGCCGCGTCGGGAATGCTGGCGCGTACGCCTGCACCTGCCTGCACCGTCACCTGATGCCCCTGCGCCACGTACTTCTTGACGGTCTCCGGGGTGGCGGCGACGCGTGCCTCGCCTGCCCGCGTTTCCTGCGGGATGCCGATATGCATCGTCAGTTTCTCCTTTAGCTGGCGTCGTATCTGATGGGCGGGCAGACGTCCTGGCCCGTTGGGCGCCGCGGCGCGACGCACCAATTTTTGCGCAGCTTACCCCAAACTTACGTTCGGCGGTGACCACGCGGTCGGCGATTTGTGCGGTTGCCACGACTCATTTTTGCGCCTCATGAAATGACTCGTTTTATGCAAGGTCAATTGCATCTTGATTCGAACATGGCGCGGCGGGGTCCAATCTTGATGCCGATTTGATGCGGCGCTCCGTATCGTGACGGGTACGCCTCTTATCGAAGAGGCTCTCCAAACGCCCATTACGAACCATGATCGCTACCCGCCTTATCGCCGCTGTCCTGCTTGCCGCCCCGTGTACCGCCGCCCTGGCCCAGGAGGCCCCCGCCGACACGCCGGCCTCGCCCCACACCTTCACCGCCAACGTGACGCTGGCCACTGAATACCGCTATCGCGGCCTGATGCAGACCAACCGCCGCCCGGCCATCCAGGGCGGGTTCGACTACGCGCATGAGAGCGGCCTCTATCTTGGCAACTGGAACTCGAACATCAGCTGGCTTTCGGACAGCAACTCGGAAGTCTCGGCGCCGATCGAAATGGACTTCTACGGCGGCTTCCGCAATACGTTCAAGCTGGCCGATGCCGAATTCAACTACGACCTGGGCGTGCTTGAGTACTACTACCCCGGCGACTACCCGAGCGGCTTCACGCGCCCGTACACCACCGAGGTCTACGCCGGCATCGGCTACGGCCCCGTGTTCCTGAAGTACTCGCACGCCCTGACCAACCTGTTCGGGTTTGCGGACAGCAAGAACAGCTACTACATCGACCTCACGGCCAACGTGCCGCTCAACGTGTGGGATCTCACCGTCAATGCGCACGTAGGCTACCAGGGCGTGAAAAACTTCAGCGATGCCTCGTATACCGACTGGAAAATCGGCCTGACGAAGGACTTCGGCAAGGGTTTGAGCGTGGCCGTTGCCTACATCGACACCAATGCGAAACGTGGCGTTTATACGAATTCGCATGGCCGCTACCTGGGCAAGGCGACCGCGTTCGCGTCGGTCACCAAGGCGTTCTGAGCGTTCCGAGCCAGCCCGCCGACGCGGCGTTGATGCGATGTTGATGCCCCCGGCTGTGATTGCTGCATCAAATTGACGCCCCGGTCCCTAGCATGAAGCCATGTTCAACAGACGATCCGCACCGCGCGGATCCACGCTTTATGCGACAGTCCTCGAGCCTGGCCGTTGCCTTTGCCACCGTACCCCGACGCCGCGCCGGCCGCGACGCGCCTCCCGCATCCGCCGCCAGCGATGGCCACTGGATCCGGCTGCGGCTGGCGGTGGCGTCGGCGCAGGTCTTCATGCTGCGCCAGACGCTGCACCGGGCCATCGGCAAGCTGGCCCGCGTATACGTGGTGGAGGTCGACCATCGCCATGGCGAAACCACGCTCCATGTGGAAGTGGAGCGCGGTGGCCGCGACGCCGCCATGCACGCCATCATGGCCGCGCTGCCGGCCGCCGAATTTGGCGTAACGACGATGCTCGGGAGCGATCATGCCGCGCATTGACAGCCACAGCACCATCGCCGGCGGCCTCTGGCTGCCGATGATCACGCCGCTGCGCAACGGCCAGCCCGACCTGGGCGTGGCGCAGCAACTGGCCGCGCACTATGCCGATGCCGGCGTGGACGGCCTGATCCTGCTGGGCACGACGGGTGAGGGCGGCTTGCTGACCGAGGCGGAGCGGCTGATGGTGACGGCCGCCGTCATGGAAGCCGTGCAGGGCATCGTGCCGGTCATGGCGGGCGTGGGCGGCGTGGATACGCGCTCGGTCTGCGAGCAGGTGCGCACGCTCGACCGCTTCGACCTGGCCGGCTATCTGGTGCCGCCGCCGTATTACCTGCGGGTGTCCGACGAGGGCATCGCCTGGCACGTGCGCCGCGTGGCCGGCCAGACGGCCCGGCCGCTGATGCTCTACAACGTGCCGAAACGCACCGGCTGCACCCTCTCGCCCGCGCTGGCCCTGCGGCTGGCCGGGCATCCGCAGGTGGCGGCCATCAAGGAGTGCGACCTTGCCGGGCTGCGCGCGCTGGCCATCCAGGACAGGCTCGGCGTGTTCTGCGGCGACGATGCCGCGATGCTCGAACACCTGTTGGCCGGTGGCGCCGGTGTGGTGCCGGCGACCGCCCATATTCGTCCCGACCTGTTCGTGCGCCTGCTGCAACTGGTGCGCACCGGCCGCGAGGAAGCGGCGCGCGCGCTGTTCCGCCAGTTGTCGCCGCTGATCGACCTGATGTTTGCCGAACCCAACCCCGCGCCGGTCAAGGCCGCGCTGGCGCTGGCCGGGCTGGCCCGCGCCGAGGTGCGCCGGCCGCTGACGCCGGCCACGCGCGCGCTGGTGGCGCGCATCGAGGCCACCCTGGCGCAACTGCCGCCAGCCGTTTCCCATCTCCCACGCATGCACATTCCCACAGCAACCGGTAAAATGCCGGATTGCTTAAAAAATGTGCATCATGTCATCTGAATGGAGCCCCAGTGTCACGGTTGCCGCTGTCATTGAGCACGGCGGCCGCTTTTTGCTGGTGGAAGAGGAAACGTGCGACGGCTTGCGGCTGAACCAGCCCGCCGGCCATCTGGAGGCGGGCGAAAGCCTGATCCGCGCCGTCGTGCGCGAGACGCTCGAGGAAACCGCGCACACGTTCGAGCCGCGCGCGCTGCTGGGCTGCTACATGAGCCGCGGCCGCTCGTCGCGCAACCAGGGCGACACCACCTATATCCGCTTCGCCTTTACCGGCGACCTGGGTTCGCTCGACGCCGGCCGCCAGCTGGACACCGGCATCGTCCGCACGGTGTGGATGACCGCCGAGGAACTGCGCACCTGCCCCGAGCGGCATCGCACGCCGCTGCTGATGGCCTGTGTCAACGACTATCTGGCCGGCAAGCGCTTTGCACTCGATGTGATTTATACGCATCCTGCGAGCGTGACCATCGCCGCCGGAGATGCCTCATGAGCGGCAAGCGTGTCGTGGTGGGCATGTCGGGCGGCGTGGATTCGTCCGTCACCGCGTGGCTGCTCAAGCAGCAGGGGTACGAGGTCATCGGCCTGTTCATGAAGAACTGGGAGGACGATGACGACGACGAATACTGCTCCACGCGCCAGGACTGGCTCGACGTGGTGTCCGTGGCCGACCTGATCGGCGTGGACGTGGAGGCCGTGAACTTCGCGGCCGAGTACAAGGACCGCGTGTTCGCCGATTTCCTGCGCGAGTACTCGGCCGGCCGCACGCCCAATCCGGACGTGCTCTGTAACGCCGAGATCAAGTTCAAGGCGTTCCTGGACCACGCGATGTCGCTGGGCGCCGGGACCATCGCCACAGGCCACTATGCGCGCGTGCGGCAGGCCGGCGACGGCCGCTTCGAGCTGCTCAAGGCGCTGGACCACACCAAGGACCAGAGCTATTTCCTGCACCGGCTGAACCAGGCGCAGCTGTCGCGCACGCTGTTCCCGCTGGGCGGGATGCCCAAGACGCGCGTGCGCGAGATTGCCGCCGAGATCGGGCTGCCCAATGCGAAGAAGAAGGATTCCACGGGCATCTGCTTCATCGGCGAACGGCCGTTCCGCGATTTCCTGAACCGGTATCTGCCGACCAGGCCGGGGCCGATGAAGACGCCCGAGGGCAAGGTGGTGGGCGAGCACATCGGGCTGGCGTTCTACACGCTGGGCCAGCGCAAGGGCATCGGGCTGGGCGGCAGCCGCGACGGCAGCGGCGACGCGTGGTACGTGGCGCGCAAGGACATGGCCAGCAACACACTCTACGTGGTGCAGGGGCACGATCATCCGTGGCTGCTGACGCCGGTGCTCGCGGCCGCCGATCTGTCGTGGGTGGCGGGTGAGCCACCCCGGGCCGGTGCGGAGATGGCGGCCAAGACGCGCTATCGCCAGAGCGATGCGGCGTGCAAGGTCGAATCGGTCGAGGGGGGCGTGCTGAAGCTGTCGTTCGCCGAGGCCCAGTGGGCGGTCACGCCAGGGCAGTCCGCCGTGCTGTATGACGGCGAGGTCTGCCTCGGCGGCGGCATCATCCAGTAGGCAGGCCGCCGCCCCGGCGCGGTCAGCCGCGCGGCGGCTCGGTGTCGATGAACGACTGGCGCTTGCCGATCTTGTCCTGGAAGGCCACCAGGTTCGGGTATTGCTCGCGCCAGGCGATGTCCGGGAAACGGAAGTCCAGGTATGACAGCGCGCAGCCCACGGCCACGTCGGCCAGCGTGTAGTGGACGCCGGTGCACCACGGGCGCTCGCCCAGGCCGGAGGCCATGGCCGCCAGTGCGGCGTCGATCTTGCCGCGCTGGCGACGTACCCAGCGCTCGCTGCGCTCGCCTTCCTCGCGCTGGGTGCCTTCCAGGCGCACCAGCAGCGCGGCGTCCAGCAGGCCATCGGCCAGCGCCTCCCAGCAACGCACTTCCAGCCGTTCGCGGCCGCCCTGCGGAATCAGGCGGCTGACCGGCGACAGCGTATCGGCATATTCGACGATCACACGCGAATCAAAGACCGCGCCGCCATCTTCCATGACCAGGCAGGGCACCTTGCCGAGCGGGTTGAACTGGGCGATGGTGGTGTCGGCCGACCAGACGTTTTCCTCGATCATCTGGTAGTCGATCTTCTTTTCCGCCAGCACGACGCGCACCTTGCGCGCGTACGGGCTGGTGTGGGACGCATACAGCTTCATGTTCTCCCCTTGAGCTTGTTATGAAGTCCATCGGCGCTCTGTGGCGTACCGTGGCGCGCGGGGGCGCGGCGTACGGCGATGGACTTCATAACAGGCTACTGGAACGGCGACCGCGAGTATACCCGCGGCAGGCCGCGTATGCCGTGTCAATGCGGCGCTTCGCACGCATGGTGTGGCCCAATCCATGGCGCACCGCACAGGCGTGGTGCCCGATGGTAAAATCCCGCGTTGCGCGATGCCGGCCGGCCCTTCGCGGCCCGCCGGCAGCATGACGCCGTGCGGCGCATCGGTCGCTTGAAGCCGATAAGCCCGATTGCCCGCGTCGGCCTCGCATAGTCCTGCGCCCCCGCAGAACCCCGTCCTTCCCTCTATCTCCCGGTTGCCAGCATGTCCACCCCATCTCTTTCGCCGCTCTCCGCCCTGTCTCCCATCGATGGCCGTTATGCCGCCAAGGCCGACGCGCTGCGCGAGTGGCTCTCCGAGGCGGCCTTCATGCGCAACCGCGTGAAGGTCGAGGTCAACTGGCTGATCGCGCTGGCCCAGGCCGGCCTGCCCGACGTGCCGAAGTTCTCGGCGGCGTCCGAGGCGAAGCTGCAGTCGCTGGTGGAGAACTTCACCGAGGCCGACGCCGCGCGCATCAAGGACATCGAGGCCGTGACCAACCACGACGTCAAGGCCGTGGAGTACTGGCTCAAGGAGCAGGTCAAGGGCAACGCGGAACTGGAAGCCGCGAGCGAGTTCATCCATTTCGCCTGCACCTCGGAAGACATCAACAACACGTCGCACGGCATGATGCTCAAGGGCGCCCGCGACGGCGTGCTGGTGCCCACGCTGCGCCGCGTGCAGGCCCGCCTGGTGGAACTGGCGCGCGCCAATGCCAGCCAGCCGATGCTGTCGCGCACGCACGGCCAGCCGGCCAGCCCGACCACGCTGGGCAAGGAAATGGCCAACGTGGCGGCGCGCCTGGCGCGTGCCATCGAGCGTATCGAGCGCGTGGAACTGCTGGGCAAGATGAACGGCGCGGTGGGCAACTACAACGCGCACCTGTCGGCCTACCCGGCGTTCGACTGGGAAGCGTTCTCGAAGCAGGTGATCGAGTCGCGCCTGGGGCTCACGTTCAACCCGTATACCATCCAGATCGAGCCGCACGACTACATGGCCGAGCTGTTCGACGCCATCGCGCGCGCCAACACGATCCTGCTGGACCTGAACCGCGACGTGTGGGGCTACATCTCGCAGGGCTACTTCAAGCAGCGGACCAAGGCCGGCGAAATTGGCTCTTCGACGATGCCGCACAAGGTCAATCCGATCGACTTCGAGAATTCCGAAGGCAACCTGGGCCTGGCCAACGCCGTGCTGCGCCACCTCTCGGAAAAGCTGCCACTTTCGCGCTGGCAGCGTGACCTGACGGACTCCACCGTACTGCGCAACATGGGCGTGGCGTTCGGCTACAGCCTGCTGGCCTACGAGGCCTGCCTGCGCGGCCTGGGCAAGCTGGAGACCAATCCGGAGCGCCTGAACGAAGACCTGGACAACTGCTGGGAAGTGCTGGCCGAGCCGGTGCAGACCGTGATGCGCCGTTTTGGCGTGCCGAATCCGTATGAGCAGTTGAAAGAACTGACGCGCGGCAAGGGCATCTCGCGCGAGGCGCTGCAGACGTTCGTATCCGGCCTGGCCATTCCGGACGATGCCAAGCAACTGCTGCTTGCGATGACGCCGGCCAGCTACATCGGCAAGGCCGTGGAACTGGCGAACAGAATCTGACGGCATCGGCGGGTATCCGCGCTGCCGTACCAGGCGCCGAAAGGGCTGGCCATCGTGGCCAGCCCTTTTTTCTTGTGCGACGGCCTCGCGGGTGTTCCCCCTGCGGCATCTCGTCACATCAATATTTTTGAACAACTTAATGAGATTCGGCCATTCCCATGGTATGCCGGCCCCTCAATAATGCGAGAATTCCAGCCGGCAGGACAGGCCATTCGGGCCACCGCCGGCGAACACGCTGGCGCAGACCATCGCGATAAGAGCAAACGAAGGGATTCACGAACATGGCTTCTCAGGGCCCCCACACTTCCGCGCGGGCGGACGGCGCAAACGGCTACACGGCCACCGCCATCGGCCTGCACTGGCTGATCGCGCTTGGCATCTTTGCCGCGTTCGGGCTCGGCCTGTACATGACCGGCATTCCGGGCCTGACGCTCACCAAGCTCAAGCTGTACTCGTGGCACAAGTGGCTGGGCGTCTCGATCTTCGCCGTGGCCGTGCTGCGCGTGCTCTGGCGCGCCACCCACGCCGCGCCGCCGGTGGCGCCCGGCACGCCGGCCTGGCAGGCCCGCGCCGCCGCGGCCGCGCACCATCTGCTTTACGCGCTGATCATCGTGGTGCCGGTCACGGGCTACCTGTACAGCCTGGCGGCCGGCGTGCCGGTGGTGTTTCTGGGCCGGTGGGAGATGCCGGTGCTGATCGGCCCCAGTGAGACGCTGAAGCCGATTCTCCAGGCGGCCCATGCCTGGCTGAACTACCTCATGGCCGGCATCGTCGTGGTGCACGCGGGCGCGGCCATCAAGCACCAAGTGATCGACCGCGACGGCACGCTCGCGCGGATGATTCCGTTCCTGCGCTGAATGACATCGTATTTTCCTGAGAGGAGTGAACCGATGAAACGCATGACCCGTCCCGGTGCGATTGCTGTGGCTGCGGTGCTGGCCACGGCCGGCCTGGCCGCAAACCTTGCCTGGGCGCAGATCGACGCCGCCAAGAGCACCGTTACCGCCACCGCGCGCCAGATCGGCGTGCCGATGGAGGGCAAGTTCAAGAAGTTCGATGCCGCCGTCAATTTCGATCCGGCCAAGCTGGCCACGTCGTCGGCCAAGGTGGAGATCGACGTGTCGAGTTTCGAGATCGGCGACGCCGAGACCACCAAGGAGGTCAGGGGGCGCGACTGGTTCGATGCCGCAAAATATCCCAAGGCGGTGTTCCAGTCCACGGGCATCAAGGCCGGCGCGGCCGGCAAGTTCGACGTGGCCGGCAAGCTGACCATCAAGGGCAAGACCGTGGACGTGGTGGTGCCCGCCACCTACAGGCAGGACGCGGCAGGGCAGGTGTTCGACGGTGTGCTGCCGATCAAGCGCACCGCGTTCAATATCGGCGCCGGCGAATGGGGGGACACCTCCGTGGTCGCCGACGACGTGCAGATCAAGTTTCACATCGTGACCCCGGCAAAGAAGGGCTGATGCGGCCGCCTTGCGCGGCTCGCCAGCGACTTCCTGGCCGTTTTTCGACTTTCCTCTCCAACCTTTTGACGGGAGATCTGATATGAAGATGCGCACCCTTTTCGCGGCCGTTGCGGCTGCTTCCGCCACGCTGGCCGCCGGCGCCGCCATGGCCAGCGCCGTGACCTACAACGTGGACCCCACGCACACTTACCCGAGCTTCGAGGCCGACCACATGGGTGGCCTGTCCAACTGGCGCGGCAAGTTCGAAAAGTCGACCGGCGTGGTCACGCTGGACCGCGCGGCCAAGGCCGGCACCGTGGAGATCAAGATCGACCCGGCGTCGATCGACTTCGGCAACGCCAAGATGAACGAGCATGCCAGGAGCCCGGAAATGTTCGACGTGCAGGCGTTCCCGGAAGCCACCTACAAGGGCAAGTTCACCAAGTTCAAGGGTGACACGCCCACCGAAGTGGACGGCGTACTGACGCTGCACGGCGTGTCCAAGCCCGTGAAGCTGGAAATCCGCCAGTTCAAGTGCATGGAGCACCCGATGCTCAAGCGCGAGGCCTGCGGCGCCGACGCCGTGGGGCAATTCAACCGCGCGGACTTTGGCATCGACTACGGCGCCAAGTACGGCTTCAAGCAGGACGTCAAACTGGCGATTCAAGTCGAGGCCGTGAAGGCCGACTGAGCCAGGCGGCGGTACACTGCAGCATGGGAAGGGCCGGCACCACACCGGCCCTTTTTTTGTTTCCCCTTCGATACCCCTCTTCAAGCCGCGGAGCCGATGTTGTATGGTTTCCGGCAGCCACAGTACAATGGGTCGCCGCAGTCCCACCCTCAGGGGCGACGCGCTGTTGCCTTGACCGGCGCGCGCCCGCCCCCATAACCGGTCACGCGCATCGATATGAGCATTGGCTGCATTCCCTGATCCCGGTTCCCTGCCGCAATCTTCCTTGCCTGAGCTGTACCCGGCCGGCCCGATCCGGTGCCCCGGCCCGCAGCGTTTCTCGGATTTCCCTGGCGCGATACCGTGTACTCCAAAACGCAAATCGATCCGGTAGTTAGCTTCCGCAACTCGCAGGGCGAGCAGGTGCGGGGCACGATCATCAACCTCCAGCGCAAGTCGCTGGTGATGGAAATCTACAATCCTTATTCGATTGTTCAGGTCAGCGAGGTGCTGAGCGAACTGAGCGTGCGCATGGGGGCGAAGAACGCCTACCTGGGCAAGGCCGTGGTCATGAGCCTGGTGAATACCGGCCTGACTGCCGTGGTGTCCCTGACGCTGATCGACGAATGGCGCGAACTGACCGACGTCAACGACGCGCCCAGGTCGGTGGCGCGCGAGGCCGAACTGTTCGTGAAGGATTGGGACACCCGTTTCAATATCCGGCGCGACTACCAGATCGTGGTCAACGAGATGCGCGCGTTCCTCTCGGAAGTGTCGCGCTGGGTGGAGCAGGTGGACCTGACCGAGTCGCTGCCCAAGACCGACGGGCGGCTGCGCCAGGACGTGTTCTACGAGCTGGCCACGCCGCTGATGATCAAGGTGAAGGTCTACCTGGAGTGGCTCGAGGGCGAGGCGGAGCGCGTGGACGCCGAGATCGCGCCCGTGCACCGCACCTATGCCCAGGCGGCACTGCATCCGTTGCTGCTGCGCGCCCCATTCGTCTATCGTACTTTTACGAAGCCGCTTGGCTATGCCGGCGACTACGAGATGGTGAACCAGATCCTCGGCGATCCGCAGCAGGGGCCCACCACGTACTTCCAGATCGTCAACACGGCGTTCCTGAAGGCGGCGGTGGCCACGGCGCACCGCAACCGGATCGACCTGCTGGTGGATTTCCTGACCCGCCAGGCCGAGCGTGCCCGCGCGGAAGGCCGGCCGTTCCGCGTGCTCAACGTGGGTTGCGGGCCGGCATTCGAGATCCAGCGCTTCGCGCGGGAGTATCCCAATCCGGAACTGCTTTCGTTCGAGCTCGTGGACTTC
>Ga0255338_1003523_pt1 | contig 18562 bp, 18 predicted proteins | sample MeOH1_35cm_T4_19_FD_203715 | JGI IMG/M metagenome (GOLD analysis project Ga0255338, IMG submission 203715) | Sandy soil microbial communities from University of British Columbia, Vancouver, Canada - MeOH1_35cm_T4_195 | ecosystem: Engineered > Artificial ecosystem > Sand microcosm > Unclassified ...
TGCGCATGCCCGTCGAGAAAGACCATGTTCTCGGAGGCAGCCGAAGTGTCACCGAAGCCATAGCCGATGTTGAAGCCGAAGGGGCGCCCGCCAACGAGACCGGACGCTGAGCCCCAATACCACGTGTTGTCATAGGTCCAGACGCCACGTCCCCAGTCGAGAACGGCAAAGGCGGACGCTGGCTCGAAGCGGAAGCTCTCGCCGCCCATCGACATCTCGCCCTCTACCGGCATGCAGTTGATCTTCTGGTTGTAATAAAAGGCGCGCGGCGCGCCTGGAAAGGGCGTCGCGATGACCATGCGATCCATCGGCGGTTGCAAGAGGTACAACTCGCCCTTGAGCCCCCTGCCGCGAGCGAAGCCCGGACAATCGATGGAAAGGCGCCGCCCGCCCGGTTCATGCCGGAAGGCGATCGACATCTTGGGGTGGCGCTGCACGATGTCGCCCGCATCCGCGCTTTCCGGCAAAGCCATTCGCCCCCTGGGAAAGGGGATCATGATGCTTTCATTGATCGCCTTGGGCTTGCGGAAATCCAGCCATGAAGCGGAGAGCAGGCCCATATAGCCATTGTCGGCGACGGTCAGCGCAATTCCGTAGCCCTCGGTCAGGGCGCAGTAATAGTCCCACTCCTTAATGCGGAACCACGAGGCGCCGATGGCGCTACGTCGATAGCGCTTGACCTCGCTTCTGGCGAAACCGGCCTCGCGCAAATGCCCCCTCTCATCCAGTAGCTCTCCCGCCGTCAATTCGTGCTGCATGTCGCTCCCCCTGTTTTCTGGAAGTTTAACGAAGCTCGCAGATTTGTGAATGGCCAAGCCGAAGGCCAATGCTAGCTTGTGGCCCATGACCGACCTCATGACGACAGACCTTCCGGCGACGAAGTTTTCTCATCCCCACATCACGGCAAAGGGAGAGCGCCGCGCCGCGGTCGATTTTCAGGCGCTCGACACGCTCTGGATCAATACGGGCACGCTCTGCAACATCGAATGCGCCAATTGCTACATCCATTCGAGCCCGACCGACGATCGCCTCACCTACATCACAGCCGCCGAAGCCGCGGCCTATCTGGACGAGATCAAACGCGAGGGTTTGAGGACGCGCGAGATCGGCTTCACCGGCGGCGAACCCTTCATGAACCCCGACCTCTTCGACATGGTGGAGGATGCCCTTCAGCGCGGGTACGACGTTCTCATCCTCACCAATGCGATGCAGCCGATGATGCGTCCGCGCTGCCGCGAGGAGCTTCTGCGCCTCAAGGCTCGATACGACGCGTCGCTCCGACTGCGGGTCAGCATCGATCACTATACGGATGAAATCCACGACCGCGAGCGTGGCGTAGGCTCCTTCGCAAGGTCCATGGAAGGCCTGCGCTTCCTCGCGCATGAGGGCTTCTCCCTGGCGGTCGCCGGTCGCACGAGATCGGGTGAGCCGGAAGAGGCGGAGCGGGCAGGCTATGCCGCGCTTTGCGCGCGGGAGGGGTTAGCACTCAATGCGTCGGATCGGACCTCGCTCGTCCTCTTTCCCGAAATGGACGAGAAGGCGGAGGTGCCTGAAATCACCACCGCCTGCTGGGGCATACTTCATGTCGATCCGGCGAGCCTCATGTGCGCGACGAGCCGCATGGTCGTGAAGCGCAAGGGCGCGGCCTTTCCCCGTGTCGTCGCCTGCACCCTCCTGCCGGACGACCCGCAATTCGACCTCGGCGCCACGCTTGCCGAGAGCTTCCGCCCCGTGAAACTCAACCATCGCCATTGCGCCAAATTCTGTGTGCTGGGCGGAGGAAGTTGCACGGTGGCCTGACGCCCACCCCCGATTGCCCCAAATCGGGACTGTTGACCCTAATCAATGAGCAACCGGTTTGGCAGCGTCAGTCTTTCCCTATCGGACGAACGGGAGGCCTTTCCGTTTCTTGGTCCATCGAAGGGAGAAGACAGAGAATGAAGATGAAATCGCTGTTGGTGGCCGGTGTCGCAATGGCTGGCCTGATCGCCGGCTCCGCATTCGCCGATGTCTACATGAAGGGTGAGGACGTTGCGAAGCTCATCGTCGGCAAGACGATCGAAGGCCAGTACCTGGCATGCGGCGCCGGGCGCAACGACTTCCGCGAATATTACGATGCCAACGGCACAATTCGCGGTGGCGAACGTCCCTGCCAACAGGCCGGCAAGTGGAAGCACTACGCTGGCAAGTGGGCGGTAAAGGACGGCAAGTTCTGCGTCTATCTCGGATCGGACCGCACGAGCGGCTGCTTCGATTATCAGGTCGACGAGAAGGGAACGCTCCGCCGTTTCGATGCCAAAGGCGGCGACGTGAATTTCAAGATGTTTGACGGAAACCCGGATCACCTCTGAGCTTCCGCCAGGGTTGCGCGACCGGTCGACTTGACCCCTGACCCCCCGGGGGCCGGTCGCGGCAATTCCCTATAACCATCGAGCAGGACTACGAGACGGCATGGGCGCGGCGCTTTTTGCACCGTGCCTTTTTCGCATGGTCAGTGGGCAAAAAGAAGCCACAGCATTGGCAGGAGCAGCGCCGTTACGATGCCGTTGATCGTCATGGCAACGCCCGAAAAAGTGCCCGCCTTGAAGCTCACCTGAAACGCGCGCGCGGTGCCCATGCCATGCGCCGCAACACCCATCGCAAAACCCCGCGCACGGCGGTCGGTCACACCGACCAGATTGAACAAGGCGCTCCCGCAGATCGCACCGACGCCGCCCGTGATGATCACGAAGGCGGCGGTGAGTGCAGGAATGCCGCCGATCTCCCTGGCAATACCCATGGCGATCGGCGTCGTCACCGATTTCGGCGCCAGGGAACGGATCGTCTCAATGCTTGCGCCAAGTTCATATCCGATCGCGACCGCCGAGATCACCGCCGTGAGCGAACCGACAATGAGCGCCGCGATCATGGGCAGAAGTGCGCTCCGCACCTCGGCGAAATTGAGGTAGAGCGGCACGGCGAGGCCCACCGTCGCGGGGCCCAGCAGCCAGAGGAGCAGCCATCCGCCATGGGAATATTCGGCATAGCTCGTATTGCTCGCGACGAGCAGCGCGATGAGCGGGGCCGCCGCAATGAGCACCGGATTGGCCAGCGGACTTCCCTTGAGCACCTGCTGAAGACGGCGCGCGCCGAGATAAGCCGCAAAGGTGAGCGCGAGCCACAATGCGCCTTGCGCGGCGACGGGCCAATCGACGCTCACGACTCCCCCTCCGCGTTCCCCGTCAACTTCGCCGTCCAGTGAAAGGCGAGAGCGCCAGCGACCAGCGCAACGGCCGTGCCGCCAAGAAGCGCGGCGACGATCGGCAGAAGGTCCTGCCGCACCAGTGCCGCATAGGCCATCACGCCGACACCGGCCGGAATGTAGAAGAAATTGAGATGGCCGAGCAGGAACTCGGCGGTGCGGCGGATCGGATGCGGCACGCGACCGAGATACGCGAGGCCGCCGAGCAGAATCAGAATGCCGATCACGGTTCCCGGCACCGGCAGATGCAGCAGCGACGCGACGAGCCCGCCCGCCGCGTTGCATAGCACCAACAGCAGAAAGGAGAGCGCGTAAGGAAGGACGTTGCGCGCCTTCATCGCGTCAGAGCGGCTTGAAATGCTTGGAGAGCTTCAGGCCCTGACGCTGATAATTCGAGCCCAGCCCTTCGCCGTAGAGAACGGCCGGGCGATCCGTCAGACGCTCGAAGACGAGGCGGCCGATGATCTGCCCGTGTTCGAGGATGAAGGGCACGTCATGGCTCCGCACTTCGAGCACGGCGCGGCTGCCGAGCCCGCCCGCTTCCTTGGCCCCGAAGCCCGGATCGAAGAACCCCGCATAGTGAACGCGGAACTCGCCGACCAGCGGGTTATAGGGAACCATTTCCGCCGCATGGCTCGCGGGCACGTGAACCGCCTCGCGCGAGGCAAGAATGTAGAATTCGTCCGGGTCGAGAATGAGCCCTTCGCCAGGACGCACCCTGAGCGGGTCCCAATAATCGAGCACGTCATATTGGCCTCGACGATCGACATCGATGAGGCCGGCATGGCGCTTGGCGCGATAGCCAACGAGGCCGGTTTCCTTGTCTGGCTGCAGATTGACCGTGAGGCCGAGCCCGCCGTCGATATCGGCCTCGCCATCGACGAGGCGCGACTCTTCATGCAGGCGCCTCAGCTCGGAATCCGAGAAGTTCGGCGTACCGCGCCGGAAGCGGATCTGCGCCAGCCGCGAGCCCGGACGGACCAGGATCGGAAATGTTCGCGGCGAGATCTCGAGATAGAGATGCCCCTTGTAGCCCGGCGCGACCTGATCGAACTCGGTCCCGAAATCCGTGATGACGCGGGTGAAGACGTCGAGCCGCCCCGTCGAGCTTTTCGGATTGGCGGCTGCGGACGTGCGCTCGGAAAGCGCCAGCGCCTCGACCAGCGGGACAAGATAGACGCAGCCTGTTTCGAGCACTGCCCCGTCCGTCAGGTCGATCTTGTGGAGCGCCAGTTCCTGAACGCGCTCCATCACGCCCTTGTCCGGGCCCGGCAGGAAGCTCGCGCGCAGGCGATAGGCTTCCGTCCCGAGGCGCAGGTCGAGGCTCGCGGGCTGAATCTGCTCGGCCTCGATCTCCTTGCAGGCCCAGATTTCGCGCTCACGGATCAGCGTCTGAATGCCATGAGCGGGGAGAATGCCGGTCGCATGCACCTGGCCAGGCCCCGCATGGCGGAGTTCCGTGCCGTCATGGTCGGGAAAAAGATCGTCCGCCGTTCGTGTCATGCCGAAGCCTTGCCTTGCCGCCCGGCCCTCATGGCCGGCCCGCCCGTTATAAGTCGCGGCAGGCCGCCCGGAAAGCCCCTGCCCCTCCCCATGCCGCTTGACCCCGGAAAGCAATGAGACTTAAATGCGCCCGAATTCGTGGTGATTTGAGCCGACCGGCTTGCGGCCACGTTAAACAAACCGCTAAAGAGGTCGGGTTTCGCGAACCCCGATCCCTTGCCGGTCGGGGTTTTTTGCATTCCGCGGTTTGCGAGCCCCCGAGCGGGCAACACAAGGCAGGCACCATCATGACGAAGCCCACGAAGTACCGTCCCCGCACCTCCCTCGTTCACGGCGGCACTGTCCGCAGCCAGTTCGGGGAGACCAGCGAGGCGATGTTCCTGACCTCGGGCTACACCTATGAAACGATGGAAGCCGCCGAACGCCGCTTCAAGAACGAAGAGCCGGGCTTCGTCTATAGCCGCTTCTCCAACCCCACGGTCCGCATGTTCGAGGAGCGCATGGCGCTTCTGGAGGGGGCGGAAGACGCCCGTGCCACCGCGAGCGGCATGGCGGCGGTGACGGCGGCGATCATGTGTCAGGTCCGGGCCGGCGATCACATCCTCTCGTCTCAGGCGCTTTTCGGCTCCTGCCGGTTCATCGTCGAGGATCTGGCCCCCCGCTACGGCATCACCTCAACGCTGGTGGACGGCCGCGACCTCGACGCCTGGAAGGCGGCGATCCGCCCCAATACGAAGGTCGTGTTTCTGGAATCGCCCTCGAATCCGACGCTTGAAGTGATCGATATCGCGGCAGTAGCCGAGATTGCCCATTCGGTGGGCGCGAAGCTCGTCGTCGACAATGTCTTCGCGACGCCCATCCTGCAGAAGCCGCTCGAACTCGGCGCCGACGTCGTCGTCTATTCGGCAACCAAGCACATTGACGGTCAGGGCCGCTGTCTCGGCGGCGTGGTCCTCTCGACCAAGCAGTGGATCGACGACAATCTGGCGAACTACCTCCGCCAGACGGGCCCCTCGATCAGCCCCTTCAACGCCTGGATCATGCTCAAGAGCCTCGAAACGGTCGACCTGCGCGTGCGCGAACATGCCCGCAACGCCGAGGCGGTCGCCCGCTTCCTCGAAGGCCATGCGAAGATCGGCCGTGTCCTTTATCCCGGCCTCAAGAGCCACCCGCAGCACGAACTGGCCATGAAGCAGATGGAAATGGGCGGCAACATCGTCGCCTTCGAGGTGAATGGTGGCAAGGAGGCCGCATTTCGCTTCGCCAATGCGCTCAAGGTGATCAAGATCTCGAACAATCTGGGCGATGCGAAGAGCCTCATTACCCATCCGGCGACGACGACGCATCAGCGGCTCACACAGGAGCAGCGGGCGGATCTTGGCATCGGCGAAGGCATGCTCCGCCTCTCGGTCGGGCTCGAGGACGTGCAGGACCTCATCGAGGATATCGATGCCGCGCTTGGCCGCGACTGATCTGCCGCGCTGCTGCGTACATACGTTATTAACGGTGATTTAGCGGATTCAGGATAATGTCATCTGGCGAGGGTTGCCTTGAGGGCTACCCTCGCGCATCGCGGTTGTGTATGCGTACCCCGACACCCCGAAGTGCCACGGCACTCACGAGGAGGCACCGCCTCCCCGCCAGGACTGCATGATGTACAGCGCTCAGACACACTCCATCCGTATTCAGGTCAACCCGACCTATCTCGAGGACCAGTCGGAACCCGAGCAGGATTATTTTGTCTGGGCCTATCACATCGTCATCGAGAACTGTGGCGACAGGACGGTGCAACTCCGCTCCCGTTACTGGAAGATCACGGACTCCTCCGGCCATGTGCATGAAGTACGTGGCCCCGGCGTCGTCGGCGAGCAGCCGGTGCTGAAGCCCGGCGAGAGCTTCGAATATACGAGCGGCACGCCCCTCTCGACGCCCTTCGGCATCATGTTCGGCACCTACCAGATGGAAACCGACAAGGGCGAGACCTTCAACGTCGAGATTCCGGCCTTCTCGCTCGATTGCCCCCACATCCCGGCCCTGCCGAACTAGGGCGCTTTCGCAACGTCATCCCTCTTCGCTATGATGTCGGTCCCTTCCTCACGGGACCAGCACATGGCCGCGAAACGCTATTCCACGCGCGAGATGATCGAGAAGCTCGTGTCCTTCGACACGACGAGCCGCAATTCGAACCTCGAACTCATCGCCTTCGTCGACGATTATCTGTCGGGGCACGGCATCGCCTGCCGGCTGATCGCCAATGAGGACGATACCAAGGCCAACCTCTTCGCAACGCTTGGGCCCGCCGACCGCGCCGGCGGCATCGTCCTTTCAGGGCATACCGACGTCGTGCCGGTCGACGGTCAGGAATGGACCAGCGACCCCTTCTCCATCGTCGAGCGGGAGGGCAAGCTTTTCGGGCGCGGCACCAGCGACATGAAGAGCTTCATCGCCTCGGCCCTCGCCCATGTGCCGGACTTCCTCCAACGGCGCCCCGAAATCCCGATCCACTTCGCGCTGTCCTATGATGAAGAAGTGGGCTGCCTCGGCGTGCGGCCGATGATCGACAGCGTCATCCGCACGCTCCCCAAGCCTCAGATCGTGATCGTCGGAGAGCCTTCGAGCATGAAGGTCGTCAACGCGCATAAGGGCATCCAGTCTTATGTGACCACGGTGACGGGCCTCGAGTTTCATTCGAGCCAGACACATCAGGGCGTCAGCGCCATTCAATACGCCGCCGAACTCATCGCGTTCCTGATGAAACTCGCCGAGGAAATGCGCGAGCGTGGCGACCCATCGGGCCGCTTCCGTCCGCCCTATACGACGATCAGCGTGGGCACCATCAAAGGCGGAAGCGCGGTCAACATCATTCCCGGCCATTGCCGTTTCGGCTGGGAGTGCCGTCCGCTTCCCGATCTCGATCCGGAAGAAATCATTTCGCGCTTCAACGCGCATGTCGCGAGGGATGTCCTGCCGCGCATGCGCGCGATCTCGCCGCACGCGAATGTCGAAACGGCGATGCGCGCCCGCTCACCCGGCCTTGCGGCCGCGGACGGCTCGCCGGGGGAAACGCTCGTCATGAAACTCGCGCAGTGCAATTCGGCGGAGGCCGTTTCCTACAACACGGAAGCAGGGCTCTTTCAGCTCGCGGATATTCCGACCGTCGTCTGCGGTCCGGGCTCGATCGATCAGGCGCACAAGCCCGACGAATTCATCGAACTTGCCCAGATCGCCGAATGCGACCGCTTCATGGCGAGGCTCGCGGAGCATATCAGCGGCGCGTGACGCCGCTGGCGCCGGTTCAGGTTAGGGCTGGATCGCCTGCGCCATGTTGCGGTTGACCTCGGCAGTCAGCGCCGCATCGAACTTCTGCGCAATAACCTGCATCAGGTCCGAATAGGCCTTGTCGCGCTCGTTGAGGGTCGCGCTCTGCAAAATGGTCTGCGTACCCGTGGCAGATACGGACGCGGAGTAGGCGGCGTAGTCGCCCGGCTTGTCGCCCTGGATCGCGACATTGAGCTTCGCTTTCAGCGAGGCGGTGAGCTTCGTGTCCACCTGATCGCCGAAAAATCCTTCGACGCCGCCCTTTGTCGGCAGGCGCGTTTCGACCACGCTGCCATCGAGAATGGTGAGCGTTCCGATGCCACGCTTGCCGACCGCGACAAGGCGCGTATCGGCCCAGCGCTGCGCGATGCCGGCCGGCGTCACCGAGTGAAGCTGCTCGACATTGGGAGCGTGGCCCGGCGGATTGTAGCGATCGTCAACCGAGATCGAGGCCACGCCGAGCTTGATCGGACGGCCGACGAAACCGATGTCGGAGCGGGGCGCGGGCGGCGGCTCGTTCGCACAGGCGCCGAGAAGGGCGGCCGAGGCCATGAGCACGGCGGCTGCCATGTTGCGCGCGGAAAACTTCAAGCTCATTCCAGTCCCTCCTTCAACTTGTCAGCCGCGAAGAGATAGACCTCGCTGCAGAAATCGCAGGTCACCTCGATGGTGCCGTCCCGCGCCATGTCGTCGATCTCCGCCGCGCCGAACGAGCGCAGCACATCGGTCATCTTCTCGCGCGAGCAATGGCAGCCGAAGGCGACATCGGCAGGCTCGAAAGCGCGCACGCCATCCTCATGGAAAAGGCGATAGAGCAGCTCCGCAGGCGCAAGCGCCGGATCGAGCAGTTCATGATCCTCGACCGTGCCGAGAAGGATCGAGGCACGGTTCCAGTTCTCTTCCTCGTCGGTGAACGGCCTTGCGTCCTCCGCATCACGATGGCCGGTGAGGCCGCCATCGCGGGCGATGTGCTGGATCATGATCGCGCCGGCGCGCCATGACGTGCCGCCATGCCCTTCCGCATCGCGCTGGAAAAGCGGTCCGGCGGCGAGGCGGATGCGCGTCGCGATCTGTTCGGAACTGGCGAAATATTCGTGCGCAGCCTCGGAAAGGCCCTTGTTCCCCAGCGCGACGATGCCCTGATAGCGCTCCATATCCGCGCCCTGGTCGATCGTCATGGCGAGATGCCCTTCGCCCAGAAGATCGGGCGTCGACGTGCGGCCCGCGGCGAGATATTGCGCGAGGCGTTCCTCATCCATCAGGGCATAGCCGCGAAGCTGGCCGAAGCTCCGATCCTCGTCCGCCGTCCAGTAATCAGCGACGAGCATGCTCACCGGGCCGTTGCCGTTCGTCTGCAGCGTGAAGCGGCCTTTGAACTTCAGCGCGGAGCCGATCATGGCGGTAAGCGCAAGCGCTTCGCCCAGCATGCGCGAGACGGGTTCGGGATAGTTGTGGCGCGTCAGCACCTGGTCGACCAGCGCACCGAGCCGGATCACGCGACCGCGAATGCCGAGCCCTTCGATCTGAAAAGGCAGCACAAGGTCGTCGCGATGAGACACAAGACGATCGTTCAGGGAGCGCGGCTCCATATCGCTCATCAAAAATCACTCAAGAAAAACACCACTTCAATACGCCCTTCTGCGCATGGAGCCTGTTTTCCGCCTCGTCCCAGACGACCGATTGAGGCCCGTCGATCACATCGGCCGTCATCTCCTCGCCGCGATGCGCGGGCAGGCAATGCATGAAGATCGCGTCCTTGCCCGCCGCCGCCATCAGCCGCTCGTTCACCTGATAGGGTGCAAGCAAATTGTGGCGATGTCGTGCCTTTTCCTCCGGCGTTCCCATCGAAATCCAGGTATCGGTGGTGACGCAGTCCACGCCCTTCACCGCCTCGAAGGGATCGGTGGTGGTGACGATCTTCGCGCCCTTCTCCCGCGCCCAGGCCAGCGCCCCCGCGTCAGGCGTCAGTTCCGGCGGGCAGGCGAGACGCAGCTCGAAATCGAGCTGGGTGGCCGCGTGGATCCACGAAGTCACCATATTGTTGCCGTCGCCGACCCAGGCGACGGTGCGGCCCTTGATCGGCCCCTTATGCTCCTCGAAGGTCATCACGTCCGCCATGAGCTGGCAGGGATGCGACTTGTCGGTGAGGCCGTTGATGACCGGCACGCTCGCATATTCGGCGAGATCCATCAGATGCTTGTGGTCGGTCGTGCGGATCATGATCGCATCGACATAACGCGACAGAACCCGCGCCGTGTCGGCAATGGTCTCGCCGCGGCCGAGCTGAGTGTCGTTGCCATTGAGAAGCAGCGTCTCGCCGCCGAGCTGGCGCATGGCCACGTCGAAGGAAACGCGCGTGCGCGTCGAGGGCTTCTCGAAGAGCATGGCGAGAAGCTTGCCCTTCAAGGGGCTGTCCGCGTCGGGCTCGGCCTGCGGCTTGCCCTTGCGCGACGCCTTGCGCGCCTTAGCGCCGTCGAGGATGGAGCGCAGCTGCACGGGCTCAACATGGTCGAGGTCGAGGAAATCGCGATAGGTCTTCAGCGCGTTCATTGCGCACCTCCCGCCGCCTTGACGGACGTTTGCGCAAGTTCCGCTTCAAGCGCCGAGCACGCCCGGTCGAGCGCACCGAGCGCCTCGTCGAGGTGGCTCTCGTCGATGATGAGCGGCGGCAGAAGCCGCACGACATTGTCGCCCGCGCCCACCGTCAACAGATGTTCCTTGCGCAGCGCCTGAACGAGATCGGTATTGGTGATGCGGCATTTTAGGCCGAGCATCAGCGCCTCACCGCGCACTTCCTCGATGATCGACGGATGCTGGTCGATCAGTCCGGCGAGCTTCTGTTTCAGCTTCACGCCGATCGACCGCACATGGGCGAGGAAATCTTCCTGCATCATCATGGAGACGGCGGCGTCCGCCACGGCCATGGCCAGTGGATTGCCGCCATAGGTCGAACCATGCGTTCCGACCGTCATGCCGCGCGCGGCGTTTTCCGTCGCAAGACATGCGCCCACCGGGAAGCCGCCGCCCAGCGCCTTTGCGACGCTCATGATATCCGGCGTCACGCCTGCGAGTTCATGCGCGAAAAGCTTGCCCGTGCGGCCAAAGCCCGTCTGCACTTCGTCGAGGACAAGCAGAATGCCCGCCTCATCGCAGAGCGCACGGATCTTGCGCAGGTCTTCGTTCGGCAGCACGCGAATGCCGCCCTCACCCTGGATCGGCTCGATGAGAATGCCCGCCGTGGTCGAGGTGATCGCCTTTTCCAGCGCCTTCAGGTCGCCGAAGGGCAGATGCACGAAGCCCGGCATGTCGGGCCCGAAGCCTTCGAGATACTTCTTGTTGCCGCCCGCCGCGATGGTCGCGAGCGTGCGGCCATGAAAAGCGCCTTCGAAGGTGATGAGTTCATTGCGCTCCGGCGCGCCACCCACGAAGTGATAGCGCCGCGCCATCTTGATCGCGCATTCCAGCGCTTCGGCGCCCGAATTCGTGAAAAAGACGGTATCGGCAAAAGTTGCGTCGACGAGTTTCCGCGCCAGTCTTTCCTGCCCCGGAATCTTGTAGATGTTCGAGACGTGCCAGACCTTCTGCGCCTGTTCGGTCAGCGCGTTCACAAGGGTCGGATGGGCATGGCCGAGCGCATTCACCGCGATGCCGGCGCCGAAGTCGAGATAACGCTCGCCCGTCGCGGTGAAAAGATAGGGCCCCTCGCCTCTCTCGAATTCGAGGTCGGCCCGCGCATAGGTCGGCAACACTGGGGTAATCAAGATCAGGTCCTTCTCAATATTCCTTGGGTCCCTCGATGCTCAATGAAATGGCTGTCTGAGCATCGCGGGCCGGGCGACGGTCGGGAGATCCGAACGACAAACTGTCCTTCTCCGCAGCACCCTTGTGGTGCGCGGTTCTTCCAGTCAGCGTCGTCGTTTCCCGTTCAGGATCATTCGATCACTCTCCGTGCCCTCGCCGGGCGAACCGGCCAAAAGGCCTTGCGCCCAATAGAAAAAGCCGCCTGAGAAGGGCGGCGATCCGAGAAGCGTTGCAGTATTACGGAGCGTAGAGGGCCTGTCAAATCGGCCGGGGCCGGGGGCTTTAGGCGCCCCCGGCAACCGGACGGCCTCACCCCTTGAGCCGGTATCCCGTGCGGAGCAGACGGTCGCTCGCAATCCAGAGGCCAACATTGACCGCAATGGTCAGGATGACACCCGTCTGGACCGAGCCGTCGGCGTGGCCCGTGAAGCCATAGCGGAAGCCGTCTATGAGGTAGAAAACCGGGTTCCAATGGGTGATCCGGTGGGCGAAATCCGGCAGTTGGTCGACCGAATAGAAGGTACCGGACAGGAAGGTGAGCGGCAGGACGATGAAATTCGTCACCGCCTGCAGATGGTCGAACTTTTCCGACCAGATGCCGCCCAGCATGCCGAGCAGCGACAGCATCAGCGAGGCGCCGATTGCAAAGAATACCACCGCCCAGAGATGGGCTATGCCCATGTCGACGAAGGGGAACATGCCCGCCGCCGTCACCGCGCCCACCACGACGCCGCGGGTGACCCCTGCCATGGCGATGCCGAAATTGAGCTCACCCGGCGAAAGCGGCGGCATCAATATGTCGACGATATTTCCCTGCACCTTCGAGATCAGCAGCGAGGACGACGTGTTGGCAAAGGCGTTCTGGATCATGGTCATCATGATGAGGCCCGGCGCCAGGAACACGACAAAGGGCACGCCATGCACGGCAGGACGCAGGCTTCCCACCGAAAGCGCGAAGATCGCCAGATAGAGAAGCGTCGTGATAACCGGCGCGACGATTGTCTGAGTCAGGACTTTCCAGAAGCGGCGAACCTCCTTCAGATAAAGCGTCCATGTGCCGAGCCAGTTCACCGCACCAAAGCGGCGCACCCCGCTTTCGGGAAAGATCCTCTCGCTGCCGGTCATGCTCATCCCTTGCCCCTCTTTTCGATCCCGATATGTGGATGAGATTTAGGCTCTCGGTGCCTGCGGGGCAATGCCCGCCGCGCCTCGCTTTTCTGTGGATAAGGAACTCCATCCAGAACGGCGCGGTTGCGGAAATCCGGCTCTATCTTGTATATTTAATAACAGGGCCTACGAAATCTAGTGCAGTTCCATACGGGGGCCCTTGCGGTCGCTCACCCTCGCAATCGAGCGCCGCGTGAATGGGGCCTCGATCGGTTGTCCGCGACCCGCGGACGGGACTGAGCATCGAGGCGAGGGGAAGGTGATCCAAATGTGGACCGATGAACGCGTCGAAATGTTGAAGAAGCTGTGGTCAGACGGGCTGAGTGCCAGCCAGGTCGCCAAGCAGCTTGGTGGTGTTACGCGTAACGCCGTGATCGGCAAGGTGCATCGTCTGGGCCTTTCCGGCCGCGCGACGCCGAGCCGCCCGGCACGCCCCCGTCCGCAGACGACGAGGGCGATGGCGCCGCTGCGCGGCCGCCCGGACCCGCTGGTGGTGGAACGCCGCGCTGAGGAACTGCGGAGCGAAGCCCATATCGAACGCGCCGAAATCGCGCGGATCGAGGCGGAAGCGCTCGAGCCGGCCCAGCGGGCGACCGTGCTCACGCTCACCGAGCACACCTGCAAATGGCCGATCGGCGATCCGGGCCGTCCGGGTTTCCACTTCTGCGGCCGCGGCGCGGACTCCAATGCGCCCTATTGCACGGAGCATGCGCGGCTCGCCTACCAGCCCGTGCAGCCCCGCCGCAATCGCGACCGGACCCGCAAGGACAGCTACGCGATCTGACCTTCGCGCCGCTCCAATAAAGAACCGGCGGCCCGTTTTCGGGCACGCCGGTTTTTTGTTGTCTGCGCGATGGGAGGCTCAGACCCCCGGGGGGCCTCAGGCCCGGAACTGCTCGTCGAGCGAATAGCCGGCCGAACGAACGGTACGGATCGGGTCCTTCTCGTTCCGCTCGTTGAGCGCCTTGCGGAGCCGCCCCACATGCACGTCGACCGTGCGGGCCTCGACATAGACATCAGAGCCCCAAACGGCATCGAGAAGCTGCTCGCGGCTGAAGACGCGGCCCGGATGCTGGATGAGATGATCGAGAAGCCGGTACTCGGTGGGGCCGAGATGGACTTCGCGGTCGCCGCGGCGCACGCGATGGGCGGCGCGGTCGATGACGATATCGCCGAAGGTCACCAGATCCTCGGTGAGCGCCGGGCGGATGCGGCGCATCACGGCGCGGATACGCGCGAGAAGCTCAGTCATGGAGAAGGGCTTCGTCACATAGTCGTCGGCGCCGGTATCGAGGCCGCGAATGCGGTCCGCTTCCTCGCCACGCGCCGTGATCATGATGATCGGCAGGTTGCGCGTCTCGGGACGGCCACGCAGGCGGCGGCAAAGCTCGATGCCGGAAATGCCGGGCAGCATCCAGTCGAGAAGGACGAGATCCGGCGTCACCTCGCGGATGAGCATGGCCGCCTCTTCGCCATCGGCGGCGGCCACGACCTTGTAGCCTTCCTTGTCGAGGTTGTACTGGAGGAGCGTCGAAAGCGCCTCTTCGTCCTCGACGATCATCACCGTCGGCCTCATGCGCCGCTCAAAGCCGACTGCCGCCTGTTCGCGTTCCTCGATGATCGCCATGTCCATCCGATCCTCGTCCTGATCCTGCCGTTATGCCCCGACCGACGTGGTGCTCGTCTTGTCGCCCTTGGGCCTGTCATCGGCGACGGGCACGCCCGTCACCACATAGCGCACCGTCTCGGCGATATTCGTCGCATGGTCGCCGATGCGCTCGATGTTCTTCGCAATAAACATGAGATGGGTGCAGACGCCGATGGTCCGCGGATCTTCCATCATGTAGGTCAGCAACTCGCGAAAGACGGAGTTGTACATTTCGTCGATTTCCTCGTCGCCGCGCCATACTTCCATGGCGGCCTGGGCGTCGCGGTTCGAGAAAGCATCGAGCACGGATTTGAGCTGCCCCTGCGCGAGGCGGCCCATGCGGGCAATGCCCTGGATGAGGCGGACGGGCGTGTCGAAGTCACCCTGAATGACGAGGGCGCGCTTGGCGATGTTCTTGGCGAGGTCGCCGATGCGTTCGAGGTCGCTCGAAATCTTGATCGCGGCGATGGCTTCGCGAAGGTCCGACGCCATGGGCTGGCGCAGAGCGATGACGCGCACGGCGCGCGCTTCGATCTCGGCTTCCAGCGTGTCGATGCGGCGGTCTTCCTGCACCGTGCGCTCGGCGAGCTCGCTGTCGCGGCGCGAAACGCTTTCAATGGCGCCCGCCAGCTGCGCTTCGGTCAGGCCACCCATCTGGGCGATGCTCGCGGTGATGCCGTCGAGCTCTTCCTGGAAGGACTTCACTGTGTGATCGGTCACGCCTCGTCTCCTCTTGCCCTCAAGCCGGCCCCCGCGGCCGGTTCCGCCCCGTCGCGCATCGCTACGCGGGGCAAACTAATGCGCCGGTACAAATAGTTCGTGACGGTTGCGCGTCACTTTTATGACAAAGGCCATTTTACCCCCGAAATCCGCGATCTGCCGAGTGGGGACGCGCAAAATACCGGGCAGCTCTCAGGAAACGGGTTTTGCCTCGCCCGCGACCGGGATCAGGACCGAAAACACCGTTCCCTTGCCAACTTCGCTGTCGACCGCAAGCGTGCCCTGATGGCGGTTCACGATGTGCTTCACAATGGCGAGCCCCAGGCCCGTGCCGCCTTTTGCGCGGCTGGCGGCCGCGTCCACGCGGTAGAAACGCTCGGTAAGGCGCGGCAGGTGCTCGCGGGCAATGCCGGGGCCGAAATCCCGCACAGTCAGCCGCACGACAGGTTTTCCGGCCTTGGTGTCGGAGGCGAGGTTGATCTCGACGCGCTTGCCTGCTCGGCCGTAGCGCAGCGCATTGTCGGCGAGGTTCTGCACCACCTGGCCGAGTTCGTCCCGGTCGCCGCGCACCTTGGGCAGGTCCGGCGCCGCCGAAACGACAATCTCGACCGCATTCTGCGCCGCCAGCGGCGTCAAGCCGTCCGTCACATCGTTCACAACTCCGAGCAGGTCCACGACGCTGTCGGGCCGGACATGCTCCCTGAGCTCGATGCGCGACAGGGACAGAAGATCCTCGATCAGGCGGCGCATGCGGCCAGCCTGATCGGACATTATTTCAAGGAAGCGCGCCTGCGCCTGCGGATCGTCCTTCGCATGGCCGCGGAGCGTATCGATGAAGCCCGAAAGCGAAGCGAGCGGCGTCTTCAGCTCGTGGCTGGCATTTGCGACGAAATCGACGCGCATGGCCTCGACCCGGCGCATGTCGGTCACGTCGCGCAACAGCACCAGCACAGGGCGGTCGCGGCGGCGGCGGGCCGGATCGACGCCGGGGACCGCCGCCGCGGCCTCGGTATCGATCGGCGAGATATAGGCGTTGTAGTGGCGTTCCACCGGAACGGGCACGCTGTATTCGACGCTGCGCGCCGCCCCGCCCCGCATCACCTCTTCGATGGCCGTGATGAGCGGCGCGCTGCGGATGGCCGTCGCCACATGCTTTCCGACAGGCGAGGGGCCGAGAATCGGCGTTGCGGCACGGTTGGCAAGCGCCACCCTGCCCGTGCCGTCGAGAATGATGAGCGGGTCCGGCAGCTCGTTCAGAATGGTGAGCCCCGCGCCCGACCCCATCAGGGCGGCGGCGGAAAGCGGCGGCGGCGTCGCGGTCCGCATCATCGCGCCCCTGGCTTCGCCGGTAAGGATGCTCTGAAGGACCGCCACGCCAGCAAGCGCGGTGAAGGCAAGGATCGACGACCAAAGGCCCAGCGCGCCAACGGAGCCCAGAATGACGAAGACGATGGCGGCTGCGACGATGAAGGTACGGGTGCTGTTCCAGCGCCCGGCAAATTCACGCGCCTTCTCTCGCATCAATCCCGACTCTCCGTCCGTGGTCGCCATATCTTGTTCGCTCGCCTCGCCTGGCCACATGTGGCTCGGCACCTGGATTCCGACTCAAGTAACGTTGTTACCATCTGAGTATGCCATCCGCGATGACAATACGATGAAGTTCATCCGCCATCCGCGCGCAGCATGACGTCGGCCAGACAGCGACGGCGGGGCCGGACAACGACGGCTGCCTATGAAACGCCTGTTTTCCGGCTCGCCGGCCTCGGCCACTCCCGATTCCGGTCTCCGCACAGCAGGGCAATTCTCGCCATATTCTGGCTGATGACATTCGCGCCGTTTCCCTTAAATTCAGCCCCTTGGCGCGGCACACGCGGATTCGTTTCGAGAGGCCATTTCACATGACCGACATCAAGGGCAAGACTGCCGTGATCACAGGCGCCGCCAGCGGCATCGGCCGGGCGACCGCCGTTGCGCTGGCGCGGGAGGGCGCCCGCGTCGCCGCCGTCGATCTCGACCGGGCGGGCCTTGCCGAAACCGCGTCGCGCATCGCCGCCATCGGCGGAGAGGTCACGACCTATCTCATCGACGTCGCCTCGCGCGATGCCGTCTATGCCTTCGCGCAGGAAGTGGAGAGCGCCTTCGGCGGCGCCGATATCGTCATCAACAATGCGGGCGTCGCTCAGGTCGCCAGCATCGAGGAACTCGCCTATGAGGACTTCGAATGGGTGATGAATATCGACTTCTGGGGCATGGTCTACGGCACCAAGGCTTTCCTGCCGCAGCTTCGCGCCAAGGGCCAGGGCCATATCGTCAACGTGTCGAGCGTTTTCGGACTCTTCGCCGTGCCGACGCAAGCCGCATATAATTCCGCGAAATTCGCCGTGCGTGGCTTCACCGAAGCCTTGCGCCATGAGATGCGCGGGTCGGGCATCGCCGTTTCCTGCGTCCATCCGGGTGGCATCAAGACCAACATCATGCGCAATGCGCGTTTTCTGCAGAGCGTGCAGACGACGGTGCGCGAGGAAGCGGCCACCGGCTTCGACAGGCTCGCCCGCACCACGCCCGAACGCGCCGCCGAAGTCATCATCTCAGGCATCAAGAAAAACAAGGGCCGCATCCTCATCGGCCCCGACGCCAGGATTCTCGACATTATTCAACGGCTCATGCCGGCATCCTATGGACGGATACTTTTCCGCGGGTCCACGACCGGCCTCGGCGCGCTGACGAGCGGCGAAGCCCAGAAGACGACCGGCTGAGGCCATTTGGGCTTCCGCTCCCCGATGAACTAAACTGTCGCGAAGAAGCGAAAAACAGCGGAAGCGTCATGTCGTCATCGGCCACCAGCCTCACCGGGCCCAGCTCGCAATTCTATGTCTCCCAGCGCCTCCGGCTTCACTATGTCGACTGGGGCAACGAGGACGCGCCGCCGCTTCTGCTCATTCACGGAGCGCGCGACCATTGCCGCAACTGGGACTGGGTGGCGGCTGAACTTCGCGACCGCTACCACATCATCGCCCCCGATCTGCGCGGCCATGGCGACAGCCAGTGGATGGTCGGCGGCACCTATGAAATGAACGATTACGTCTACGACATCGCGCAGCTCATCCATCAGAAAGGCCTCGCCCCGCTGACGATCCTTGCCCATTCGATGGGTGGGGCCGTTG
>Ga0255338_1003524_pt1 | contig 18561 bp, 14 predicted proteins | sample MeOH1_35cm_T4_19_FD_203715 | JGI IMG/M metagenome (GOLD analysis project Ga0255338, IMG submission 203715) | Sandy soil microbial communities from University of British Columbia, Vancouver, Canada - MeOH1_35cm_T4_195 | ecosystem: Engineered > Artificial ecosystem > Sand microcosm > Unclassified ...
TACGCTTAAAACTCTCGGTTACCCGAAAGCCTCCAAGGCCTGGCTACAGGGCTACTGGTTAGGCATTACCCTGACGGGGCTTTCACCCGCTAGAATTAACGACCTTGCCTGGCCGCACTACACAAAACGATAGACGTCCTCTTCGACTATAAGCTGTATCGAATCGAAACTGCTTCGAGACCAAAGCCAGCCCCGAAATTTACTCCTGAACAAGCTATCCTGTTGCTTGAAAGTTTAGGTGCTCAAATCATTCTTCCTACCGCCACATAATGGTACACTTAAATATAATTTTTCAAAGTCGCTATTTTGGGGGCTTTTTTTGTTATGCCCTTTTTTGGCCTGCATAAAATATAAAGTCTTTCAACCTAGTTACTCCTTAGAAATTTTCTGCAAAAACTTTATCTCGGCTCTCTCGCCTCTTTCTGCATAGCCTCTTCACCCCGAATGTGTAACCTTAAAGCGCCAATAATGGTTTGAAAATCTTGTTCTCAATATCCAGATCATTTTCAATACTAACCAACGGAAGACTGAAAACCTTAACTTCTTGAATATAATCGTCCTCGTCAGGCTTATATGTATATACCGTTCCGTCCGGTTTGATTTCCAGATCATCTTGAGGCCAGTAAAACCATGCGTTCAAGAGATCCCAGTGGTCACGCGCTTTAATATCTGAATACGTTATTTTACAAGCGGTAATAAGAGGTTCCTCTAGGTCATCTCCCCAATAAGTAATATTGACTCCTTTGTTTATCAACATATCTTTTTCCTCATAAACACGAAAAACAGCCTGCACCAACCATTCTTCTGGTTTTTCGAGGTGAGATGTAACTCCCTTGGTCACCCTGTTGCCGTAAACTGTATTCCAATCCGGTGTCATTAAACTGTCTAACTTGGCAAGTAGCTGTTGGCTCTCGCGAAAAACCTGCTGAACATAACGAAAGACTGTCGTAATTTCTTTTCCTTTTGCAGTGCCCATCAATTATTTACTCCCTTCAAAAAGCAAAATTCTTTTAATTCAACGTTTACTGTTGGGAGGTTTGTAAAATACTCAGCAGTCTTTTTAGTTGCCTGGATGTCAAAGAAAAATGCCGGGGTTACACTGGTGACAACATCCATGATTTCTATGGCCGGAGAACTTATTCCGGTAAAATGCTGCAGGTTTAAGTAGCTCAGCAGTGAAATCAGGTCTTCGATTACAAGTTTGCCGCTTTGATCCGTCTCACCAACTTCCAGTAATGACTTATATATCGAGCTCCAGCGCAGGTTGAAGATCGGATAAGCACTATAACCAAGTTTCAGGTCAATTTCTTTTTGTGAAGCCTGAATCTCTTCAGCGGCACTAAATTCGGTCAAATAGACTATGGGTCCTACTCTGCCTGCAAAATTGCTTATCCTGTCGTTATCAAATCTTTTCAGGTGATGCGTTACTGCTTCAAAGTATCGTCTAAGCTGGTCATTTTCACCTGTGCCGCTTTTCGGGGATTTATATTTCACTTCAACAACCAAAAGCAACTCTTGCACATCATGATTTGAGCTTGAGAGGATAATCATCAGATCGGGTTCTCCCAGCTCAGCCATCCGCGGCCAAAATACTATATCTGCCTCGTTATAATCATTCAAATATATTGACAGCGCTTTTAAATAGTCTGACAAATATTGATTGGAAACGCAGTCAACCGCTTGCCCCAAAGATGGAATCAATACACTTTGGGGGGCAAGGTAGCGCAGTCGTCCAAACACCGCTGACGTCAGGGCGTCTTCCATCCTTTCTACCTCTGGAATTTTCCCTCGCAAAAAACCCTGAATCATGATCTAAATGCCCCTTTTTGCACTTCATTGACTCTAAAATAAAGAATCCTGCTTGTCCCTCTGATATTCCGTATATTTCTTAACCCCTTCGGTTTCAAATATCTTGTTGCTTTCCGCCAGTTCAAACAGCGCCCGGGAGGATATCGCTGCCACTAACTTGTTGTCCAGGCTGACAGGCAATCTTATCCCCCCGTTTTGATTCAGCCAGTTTTTCCCCATTAATGAAATTTCTCCTTTTTTCACCAAAATCCTTGTGCTTGTGGTTCAAGTTTAGCACGGCGGGGGGACAAATTTTTGCTGGGAGACATGCTTGACATGCTTTTGTTGTTTCATCCCTATCTCAGCCGCTTACCCGTCACGATAATTCCTTCTGAGGAAAGGATTATTTTGATTTCGGGTCGAAATTATTCCTTAACGACTGTGGCTGAGGTGGTGGCGAAGATGAAGAGAATCCCCCCGGAAGACTTGCTCAAGATGCAGAAACTTGTTGGAGATATCACTGAGGACAACCTTAAATATGTAGATTGTTACGCTGCCGATCACATGGGCATCTTCATACCCAGTGTGGGATTTTGCGAATATGCCATCATGCCTCAGCATACCCATCCAGCTTATTCTTTTGTCCTCTTTTTTTCCCAGGAGCAAAGCCTGATGCCTGTATCCATTGAGGTTCTGCCGGAGCACTATTTGATCACGGCAATGGGTCCAAATATACCCCATGAAGAAGAAGCTGATACATTCACACGGTATATTGCTATCATGATTTCTCAGGAAATGTATGAAGCCGCCTACGCAAATTACAGTTCCGATCCTCCGCCGCGGTACTTCTGGGATCAGTTTCTCGTTGGTCACGAGATTCTAACCTATTTAAAGAATTTCATCTCCGAATATGAGAACAGGCTGCCTGGTTATCAGCAGGTTTTACGCTCTCTAGCTGAAGCGGTTACCCACCAGATTATCCGCGGTGTTCTTAAAGTAACAAAGCACGCTGATGTAATCAGCGATAAGTTTGATATCGAGCGGATGGTTGAGTACATGAATCAAAACTATGGCGAGAAGCTCTCCAATAATGAGTTAGCTCAAATTGTAAACATGTCCCCGTCCCACTTCATCAGAACATTTAAAAAAGAAATCGGGCTTTCTCCGATGGATTATTTGATCAGGGTGCGCATCGATAAAGCTAAGCAGCTCTTAAGAACCAATACTAAAAGTATTACTGAAGTGTCCCTGCAGTGCGGGTTTAACAGCGCTTCCCATTTCTCTTCGAGCTTTGCAAGGCATACCGGCATGACTCCTTCAGGCTACCAGAAATCGTATGCGTAAAAAAGCCCTGGCAGGATTCTTTAACAAATTGAGCGGAATTTGAAAGCTCTAAACTCTTCCCTGTTGTAATGTAGTAGAAAAAACAGGGAGTGGTTGATATGACCAAGCAAGAAGTTTTCGCCTTGATGAATGCCAATCCTGCATTCTTTCTGGCAACAATGGATGGAGACCGGCCGAGGGTCCGAGGCCTTCTGTTGTATAAGGCTGATGAAGAGGGAATTATCTTTCATACTGGCAAAATGAAAGATCTTTATCATCAGGTAATGCAAAATCCCAAGGTGGAAATGTGTTTCAACGACTTCAAAACTGGGCTTCAGGTCCGCGTAAGCGGTGAACTTGAGCTCGTAGATGACAATGCCTTAAAGGATGAGATTTCCGAGCATCCTTCACGCGTCTTTCTCAAGCCCTGGAAGGAAAGCGGTGAACTAAAGGACTTCTATGAAAACTTTGTGGTGTTCAGACTAAGAAACGGGACAGCTAATACCTGGACAATAGCTGCCAACTTTGCCCCTAAGAATAAAATACTGCTGTAGATTTTGTTTGAGGTCAAGATCCTTATCGCGCAGGAATAGAGCAGGCAGATATACAGATGCGAAACGTATTAAGCAATCTAAGAATTAAAGCCCCGGTTGCCCGGGGCTTCGTACATCAATGGTATATTAACTAAATGATATAATTATCCGGCGTAATCTTTCAGAAGAAAGGGGAATGAGTCCATATTTCAATATGGTTCCTCCGGACTACTCACTCGGTTTTGAACCCTCTGTATAGGTGCGGGTGACTTCCTTGCCAAACTTGTCCCTGATGGTTACGGTGATAGTACCCGGGTGAATGCTGGAATCAGCGGATGTGTGTGGGCCTGTGTCTTATGCCGAAATACCTGCATCCCGGCAAATACCCCTAATGCCCCCCTCAATATTAAAGCCACTGATTCTCCATCGAGTCAGTGGCTTTCTTGGCATTTCTGATAAGAATTTGACGACGACTTGGTATATCTTTCCAAACACACGTGCGATAAAATATGAGTGGGACAGGTTCCACAAAGTCGGCCCCGAAAGGAGTTGATAACTCATATTGGCAGAAAACAGAAATTCCCAATTGAGTATTTAATTAACACTACAGCGAAGGGTATGATTTGAACACACTAAGAACTCGGTCATCCAGCGCATAATGATGGAACTAATAACTGCAGCCTCTTTTTTCGGTGAGATTGATAGGCCGCATAGTTTCGACGCATATAGTAGTTTACGTCAGATATTGCCTTGCGAATGTGAGTAAGATCACCCGAAAGTGAGGCTGCAACCAGGGATTTAGCCTGTGGCATCGTTAAAATAGGTGTTTTTTTTAAACAATAGCCGGAGCTCTGTTACAAACAAATGAGCTATAAGAACGAATAGCATATGGCGATACCAGGATCGCCAAGTGCGTGTTTCGTAATGTCCCATTCCGAGATGGCTTTTGCATTCTTCAAAGCACTGTTCAATAGGCCATCGCATTGTGGCTACCTTATTAAGCGCTTCAAGCGATGAATCAAGCGGAGCATTGCTGAATGCATATTTGATTTTTCCATCGGCGTAACGGCGGATATACAACCATACTTCCTGATACGGCAATCGTAAACCTGGTTCTTTTTCAATGGCCTCAATTACGCGCAGGCATTTTACTTCAGCCACAATCGGCCCTTTGGCACCTTCTCCTAAGATCACTTGTTTCCATGGGCAATGTTTATCTTTAGCTACATCAGAAACGGAAATTGGCTTGGAAGAAGCTTGGGGTCTGGTTGGTTTTCGACCACGACCACTAGACTTGGGTACACAAACCTCAGGCATTTCCAGCCACACAAGCGTATTTTCTGGGATATCTGCAAAATAATGATATCCTTCGGGCAAGGAGGCGAGAAATTCCTTATTCCTCCCGAAGAAAGAGTCGCATCCAATCCACGTAGCAGGAAAAAGACCGGATAAAGCCACATTGGCAATCATTTCTTGGGCCAAGGTGACCTTGGTTTTGAACGCAAGGTCTTCGGGCACTTCGCAGTCACGACGGAGTTGCTCATGTTCCTCATTAAACCACACCTCGGGCATGTATAGCTGATAATCCACAAGGCCGTATCCTTTGTCACTTGTGTAGCCTACGAATACGCCGGCCTGGCAATTTTCGGTTTTTCCCAGTCGCCCACAATACTGTCGGGCTACACCGACCGAACCATTTCCTTTTTTGACAAAATCGGACTCATCAGTATTTAGCATGCCTCCGGGGGCGGCTAATGTATCTGACAACCGTTGTTGGTAATTGCCCAGCATCTTCAGATCATCCCAGGGGGAATCTCTAAAAAACATCTGCATTGTCCGAACACCTTTTTCCCCCATGTATTTGAGGGCAATCGGCTCAATCGACTTTCGATCCAAATTACTTAAGAGTCCTTTGACAAAGGTCTCTCCATATTTTCTCTGGTCGGAACGCTGGTAGCAATTATTGAAGATTGATAAGTATTGCTCCAATCGCTCTCCCAGTTGTGCGACTTCCACTTCCCCTATACCCGCTTGTTCGAGTAGGTCCGGACTCCAATCGGGAGTATGCAGCATCATGTTGGGCACCCTCTCACACCTTTTTGGGATCCGGTGATTGAGGTTGCGATTTACAAATTTCTTGCGAAGTACGTACAGAAAGACCCCTTTACGGTTACCATGGTATACAAACGACTTGCCTATCTTGGAAAACCCCTTGGTCTCTCCAAGATACTGCCAATTAGCAGCATAGTAACATGTGCCATTGTATCTATCCTTATCTACGAAGGTCTCTACGCAGTATACCTCGCCGCCATAGAGCGACAGCCAATCATGTTTCAACAGCTTGATTGTCCGCGATAACAAGTGAGAAGCAAGATTCTTTACCCGAACCCACGGTAGGATGAGAAATCGATTGTTATTCACCACATGACAAAGGCTTTGCTTCTTCTCCTGATCTGACCAACCGATGAATACATCCCGCACACCCACCCATAATGATGCACGGTTATAGCTCAGGGCTGCAATTGGTATGCCGTTGTGTCGGACTAGGTATTTAATTCGCGGTCCAATCATCTTGGTATACCCGAGATAGTGGTAATTTTGAACCATATAGTCCCACAATGGCTCTAGTTCTGTCTTGTTAACTATAGTGATCTCTAACGGTTGAAGATCTTGTAGTTTGCCTGTAATTGGAATTGCTTCAAGTGTAACCTGTTTGTTCATTGCCCTCCCACTTTCCAACATGGATTTGAGGTCGCAATGAAATGATACGAAATTGTCTTAAGAAAGTCTATAATGATAAACCACCGAACCCCGGTATCTATTCTACAGCAGGGGAGTGAATTTGTCCACTAGTTACACTTCGCTGTAGTGTTAGTTGTTCCTAGCTAATTTGCTATGCTAACTGTAAAAGTCGGGTTATAACATATTGTCGAGACTAATTCATATGAACTAAACTTCACCGATTCACCTGTAATTATAACGCAAACCGCTTCATACTCTCTAGTGTCGGTGTACACGAAAGAGGGGACAAAAAGTGGTTAAACCCATTATTTTATGCATTTTCTCCGGTTTATTCTGCTTATTTTTGCTATTTACGTTGTCGGGGCCAGCTCAGGCTGGGGAATCGGCCTTCACTGGTCGAACCGCCTACGAGCATACTGAATACTTAGCAAAGGAAATCGGCCCGCGACCTCCGGGCAGTAAGCAAGAGATCCTGGCAGGAGACTACATCGCTGAAACACTACGGAACTACGGCTGGCAAGTGACGGTCCAGGAGTTTTCCCGGGTCACCTCCCAGGACAGTGGTAGTTTGAAGAAATACTCTCTTATCAACAGTCGGAACATCATAGCGGTGCGACCGGGTAAATCCTTGGCCGGGATCGTAATCGGGGCGCATTACGATTCGGCAGATTTTAATACTCCCGGAGCTGGGGACAACGCGTCAGGGGTAGGGGTGCTGCTGGAACTTGGCCGTGTCCTGGGCCAACAGACCACGGACCAGGAGATTATCCTGGTCGCCTTCGGCGCAGAAGAGGCCGGCTTGGTAGGCTCTCGCTATTTTACAGATCACTACGATCTGTCCCGGATCAAATTAATGATCAATTTGGATATGGTGGGAGAAGGAGATAAAGTGGCCCTCGATGGCGGAGGCAAAGTGTCAACCCTTCCGGCTCTGCTAAAGGGCGCCTACCGGGAGGCCAAGGACCTGGGGCTGAAGCCCCAGGTGCGGCGTGATTTTATGCTTATCGCCAGGGATTCCAAGGAGGGGGGCACAAGTGATTTTTCGCCGTTTCTGGATAAGTGGATTCCAGCAATCGGCCTGGGTCAAGGGGGCCGGCCTCCAAGCCACTATCACCAGCCCAGTGACACCATGGACCATGTCAATCCGAAAACCTTGCAGGCCTACGGCAGGCTCGTTCTCAGTTTGATGGGCAGCGCTTCTTCCTTCCAGGCCAGTGGCCAGTGGGAGGATATCTACTTTACCCTTGACCTTGGAGTGATCCTTCTGGTATTCGGTTTACCAGTAATCAAGCTGGTTGGAATCTCTGGCTTGCTCCTGGCCCTATTCTGGTTGGTGATTAAACGCAGCCAACGTTGGTTCAGTCTGGTGTGGGTGTTACCCGGCCTTTGGCTGCTAACCGGTTTGATCATTCTGGCCAGCTTTCTGCCGGTTAAGCTTATCGGTCTCTTTAAGCGGCTTGATGAACCTTGGTTTGCACACCCGGGTTTCTTCCTGGTGCTGCAGTTGTCTGTTAGCGTAGTTCTTTTCTATTGGCTTATTGGGTTCATCCCGCGTTTACCTCGCAAAACCCTGCCGCCCGAGCGGGATATATATTGGGCGGGCAGTCTGATTCTACTGGCAGGAGGAACCGTGCTAATCGCCTCCAGACGTTGGGATTTTGCCTTGTACATCTCTATCTGGCTATTATTCGTTACCCTAAGCTATTTTAGACGGGGGCCATTGTTGGCGGTCTTTGGTCCGATATTAATCTATGCCTTCCATTGGCAGTTACTTAATTCCCATTTTAAGTCAGAATTGTACCGGACAGTTTATGATCATCCGGTGATCTTTTCGGGTATTTATGGTTTTGGCCTGCTGCCCCTGGTGTTATCCTTGTTGTCCTGCGTGATCGAAAGGTACAGATCCTGGCCAAGACTGTCCCTGAAAGTGGCATCCTCTGTCGTGCTGGTCCTCACGTTCTCTGTGTTTTTCGTTCCAGCCTACACCAAGGCTGACCCGCAGCAGATCACCTTGCGACAGGAGTGGCAGGAACACAAACTCACACTCAAGGCCAGCAGTAAAGATCTGGTTCCCCTCTCTCTTGTCAGGATAGTGGGAGCAAAGGAGAGCGCTAAGGAAATCAGCGTTCCTCTTCAGGGTGCAGCAGAGCCGCTCGACTTGAAGCTTGGGGTGCAGGAAGTTAAGCTTGCCAGGGAAAGGCTGCTCACCGCTAAAATAGATTTGGATTACCGAAAGAGTCCCAGCCTGTTGAAAATAAAACTACGTAGTGAAAAACCCTTTAGCCTGGTGAATGCCGGCGATTTTTTCCCGCCGGGAAGCCTGGCCAAAAATATTAAACTAAACGGAGAACCGACAGGGGGAATCTATGGCCTTGTCCTAGAAAGGACCCCGCCCCAACCCGCTTCCATCCTGCTTTACATCAAGGCGGAGGGACAGGTCCGCCTCACATTTGAGGCACAGTATCCGGCGCAGTTTGTCTCAAAGACATTTAGTGTACCTAACTCGGTGCTTAAATATGAAAATTATTCAATTGTCGTGAAGGAACTTTAGTTTTCACTACTCCGAAAAATACTATCTCTGGGGCCGAATTTACTTTCTGCTTCGTTACGCAACTCCTTCGCCAAGCATTCTTTCCGTTCACGGCGGGACTCCCGCAAAAGTAGATGTAAATGGAGCGCGAGCACGTTGCTCCCGTCCCTCCGTTCACGGAGAATGCTAACGGCTCACTCGTGATGCTTCACTACGCAGAAAGTAAATTCACCCTTGAGATATTGGGAGTTTTCATCCGGGTCTGGTGCTGAAGCCAGCATAGGGGACTGCGGGGTAAGTCAATTCACCCCGGTGCTTCAGGAAATTGTCGGTTGGACTTTGTTATTATGTCGTATGCTTGGAAGGTTTGTCAGCATGGCAGGAGATGTAACAGTTGCGCGGAAACTAATCTGGAGATGGAATATAACGGGTGGTGTAGGTAGTGCGACAAAGCCCATTGTTCAAACTATTCTTTCTCGGTCTGTTCTCCCTGACCTTTAGTCTTTATGCGTTTTACGTGGTGCAAAGTGTACTTCCCCACCATGTTGCTTTCGCTTCAGCTCGTTGGGTTCAGGTGGGAGTACCGAACCTGCACCTGCGGGAGGGACCTGAAACAGGCGCTCCTTTGATCAAGGATCTCTATTTCGGGGAAAAGATGGAGCTGTTGTCTGAACAAGATGATTGGATGGAAGTGCAGGATGCTCGCGGTTATACTGGTTGGGTTAGCCGTCAGTTTGTTCTTTACAGCCCGCCTGGAATTCAGTGAAACCCTCAAGGTCACTTGACCCTTGAGGGTTCTTTATAACTGAGGAAAAACGAAGCGCGCATTTTCTTGGGCAGGAAAACGCAAAGATGCGTAGAATCAAATAGAATGTATGTTTGCTGGGAGCGTGACAATAATGCTCGACCTGTCCAAGGTTTACGAACAGGTTCAGGCCATGTCTGAAGCCGTGTTGGAGTCCCGTTCGGTAATGACCGAGCGGGTAAGCTTAAGTGCAAGTTTACTCAGAGAATCCGCTTGGAAGGAGCTGTCCAATCGGGTTGCTGAAAGCAAAACCTCAATGCTTACAGCCATACCGATGGGAAGCTTGTCAGAGGTAAAGGCGTGTTCCGCTCCTCCCCGGATTGTATCGGTGGTCGCAACGGATGGTTCCCAGATTGTACCTGACCACCATGGACCCGCACTTTGCTTTTTGCTGAACACGGGCAGAGTGATGATTCAGTATGGCAGCGGTCAAAGGGTACTGCTGGACCATATTCCCGAACTCTTTTATCGTGAAGAAGACATATACCTAGAGGTTAACGGCAGACAGGTTTTAATTCAGGGCGAGCTTTTGGCTGCCAAAAGGACTGAGTTGGAAGCTTATTACCTGGAAGGCTTGATTGAAGCGGCAGTTGTGAGTAACCACCCTGTAGTTGCTCTGGAGGACGGCAGTCTGATCAAATGGAATCTTGACCAGAGTTCGGACTGGCAAGCCAAGGTTTTGCAGCGGTATCTAGTGCATCTCAGCCGGGCCAGGACCTGGAGAGCGCCGGTTTGCGGTTATCTTTCGGGTTCCAGGGCCTGTGACGTGATCAATAGTTTAAAGCTCATTCTTTGTCCGGAAAGTCCGGTTAACTGTGATAAGTGCCAGTTTAAGGGTGCGGATGCACCCTGTCAAAGGCTGCAGGGAGTAACGGATATTACTTTATTCAGGCAACTCTTGCGCTTACCGGGTGACAGAAGTCAGGTCTTTCTCAGCTCCTCCAGGATTCTGCAGGAGTATGGAGATAACAAAGTGGGTTTCTATTACCTTAACGTAAGCAGTGAGATCGCCCGGGTGGAGATTCCATGGTGGGTATATCAGGACAAGCTACTTCTTGATCTAACCCAGAGCGTTATAATGGACCAAGCGGAGAAAGGGAAGGGGTACCCGCTGGTATTGACAGAGGCCCATGAGCAAGCGGTAATCAAAGGTGCGGACCGCGACGCTTTCCTTCGCCTCGTTGAGACCAGCTTGATTAAATCAGGGGCACCAGCAGCCTCCACCCCCAAGCTCCTCCGCAAACGCATCAGCTATATTTGACAAGAAAGGGTTGAGCTTAAATGACGCACCTGGGTGAGGTCCTGGAGTCGAGTACCCCTAGGTTTACAGCTCAGGCCAGAGAATTGGCAGGGGCCCCCGCCTTTGGCAGCGTGGTAAGAATCGATAACGGGGAGAGTTCCTACTACGCAGTAGTAAGTGCAGCGAACACCGGCAGCATTGAGCCTAATCGGCGTCCGGGAGCATATGGTTTGAACCGCGAACAGTTGGAGAAAAACCAGCCCCAGATATTTGAATTGCTGAAGACCGACTTTTCGGGTATTCTGATCGGTTATTCAGAGAACGGACTGTATTACGGTTACCTTCCGCCCAGCCCGGCGCAGATCCATTCTTTTGTTTATTCCTGTGCGGAAGCGGAAATCCGCCAGATAGCGGATAACGCCAATTATTTGCGTCAGCTGTGCACCGCCAATCTGGAGGGAGCGGATGAACTGGTGGCAGCAACTCTCCGCTTTGTTGCCAGGACCTTCCCGGACCCCGGAAATTACCTGATAACCTCAGGCCGCGAACTTCTCAGGATTCTCCGCGACGACTACGACCGGCTCAAGTCAATCCTAGCGCGCGTTGGATCAGTTTCATCGACTTGCAAGTGACTCGGAATTTTGGATCCGGGAGGATAAGTATGCGTGGTAGAGTAATTCGTGGTTCCCTAACTGGTGGACTAAAGGTTAAATTGGCGGGCAGCGAATCGATAGAAGAGGTGCGGGTAGGCAGTTTTGTGGTTATCGAAGGGGAGCAGAACCAATTCTTTTCCATGATTACGGATATTGAGCTGGGCGCTGCAAATGAGCGGATCTTGCTTGAACCGCCTGCTGAGGATGATTTGCTAACCTGGGAGATAATTCGCGGCAGCACCATTTACGGGCTGGCAAGCGTTCAGCCCATGCTGACCCTGGACCGGGCCGCCAAAGCTGCCGGAGACTTGACCCCACGACCGGTCAAGAGTATTCCTGCCCACTTTTCAGTTGTACGGGAAGCGGAGGAAGAGGATGTGGGTAATGTTTTCGGCAAGCCGGACAAGGATAACCTCTATATAGGGCTCCCCCTGGATATGGAGACCCCGGTCTGCCTAAACCTGCCCAGATTTGTGGAGCGCAGCAATGGGATATTCGGCAAGTCCGGGACTGGCAAGACCTTTCTTACCCGCCTGGTCCTGGCCGGAATAATCCAGGGGAATGCGGCGGTCAACCTAATCTTTGACATGCACAGTGAATATGGTTGGCAGGCTGCCCGTGAGGGCGGGGGTGCCAGTTATGTTAAAGGCCTTAAGCAGCTGTTTGGTTCCCAGGTGGGGATATTTACCCTAGACCCGGATAGCGCCAGGCGCCGTCAGGTCCCTGTGGATTTTGCTGTGCAGATTCCTTACAGTCAGATTGAGGTGGAAGACATCGCTCTGCTCCAGGATGAGCTTAAGCTGAATAACACTGCGGTGGAAACTGCCTATCAGTTGGTGGGAAGGTTTAAACAGGAGACCTGGCTGCAGGAGTTTTTGAACTGCAGCAGCGAGGACCTGGAACTGTTGGCCCAGGAAATCAATGCGCACCCAGCCTCTCTGAACGCGCTGCACCGCAAGCTGTCCATGCTTCAAACCTTGCCTTTTGTCAAACCTGTGGTGCAGGATGATGCGGTTAAGCGAATTTTGGAATACCTCGACAAAGGCATCAACGTTGTATTGGAGTTCGGCCAGCAGAACCGTCTGCTTTCTTACATGCTCGTGGCTAACATCCTTACCAGGCGAATTCACCGCCTCTATGTGGAAAAATGTGAACGGGCTATGTTCGCTGGGGGCGTAAAACCCAAGCCGCTGATGATCACCATCGAAGAAGCGCATAAGTTCTTAAATCCTGCGGCAGCGAAGCAAACTATCTTCGGAACTATTGCCAGGGAACTGCGCAAGTTTAATGTTACCCTGTTAATTGTGGATCAGCGCCCTTCCGGGATTGACTCGGAAATTCTCTCCCAGGTTGGGACAAGAGTAACCTGCCTGCTGAACGATGAAAACGATATCAATGCGGTTCTAACCGGGGTGAGCGGAGCCTCACACCTGCGGGCGGTGCTTGCCAGCCTGGATTCCAAGCAGCAGGCTTTACTGCTGGGCCATGCGGTACCCATGCCTGTGGTAATCCGCACCCGCAGTTACGACGAAGAATTCTACCGGGCGGTGGGCTATAAAGCTAAAGCGGACCTGGACGAGCAGTTTGCCCAGTTGGTAGATTCCCTCTACGGGGGGGATTAGGATGGGCGCAAAGGTTTTGCACCTGGCGGATATTCATCTTGGAATGGAGAACTATGGCAGACTGGACTCCAAAACGGGCCTGAATGCGCGGCTGCTGGATTTTCTGGCCTCCTTTGACCAGGCCGTGGAATATGCGCTTGAACATCGGATGGACCTCGTGGTTTTTGCCGGGGATGCTTATAAGACCAGGGATCCGAATCCCACTCAACAACGTGAATTTGCGGCAAGGCTTAAACGCCTGTCCGCAGCCGGAATCCCCACGGTATTGGTGGTGGGCAATCACGATGTCCCTAATAGCGACGGTAAGGCCCATTCCCTGGAGATCTTCCGTACACTTGGGGTGGAGCAGGTCTTTGTTTCCAGGCGCCCCGAAGTATTGACTATTCCCACGCGAAGCGGGCCTGTTCAGGTGGCCTGCCTTCCCTACTTAACCAGAAGTTCTCTCTTGGCCCGGGAAGAGTTTAAAGGACTTAACCTGGAGGAACTGGAGAGAAAGATGGCAGAGCTGTTAACCATGTTCATCTCTAAACTTGCTTCAGACCTTGACCCACGACTGCCCAGCATTTTGGCTGCTCATATATCTGTTGCTAATGCCGTCCTAGGGTCAGAAACCAGCATCATGGTTGGCCGGGATGTGGTGCTGCCCCTGAGTGCAGTAGCACTGCCACAATTCGATTATGTTGCGCTGGGTCATATCCACAGACACCAGGTTTTACAAGCGGCTGATCCGCCCGTAGTCTATGCAGGGAGCATTGACAGGGTGGACTTTGGGGAAGAGAAGGAAGAAAAGGGCTTTTGCGTTGTGAATTTGACAAAACGGCAAACCGGTTTCAAGTTCTTCCCGGTAAATAACAGACCTTTCTTGAGCATTGAGATTTCCCCCAGGCAGGAGGACCCAACAGACGAAATTTTAAGCGGATTATCCATGTATGATCTGGAGCAAGTGGTTGTCCGGCTCAAGCTTAATCTGAGCCAGGCACAGACCGCAGTAGTAAGGCTTGATGAAGTGTACAAGTACTTGCAGCGGGAGGCTTATTTTGTGGCCGGGGTATCCAGGCAGGTGTCCGGCGCTCCGGTAGGGGTTCGCAGCCCTGGACTGACTGAAAGAGTAAAGCCCCTGGAAGCCTTGGAAATCTATCTCCAATTACAGCCTGAGCTGGCGGAACACGCCACCCAGCTGCTGGAGATGGCACGTGGACTGGCGTCAGAGCTGGAGGGGGAGGGAGAAACGTGATTCCAGTCAGACTTTACCTGCAAAACTTCCTGAGCTATTCCACCGCCGAGCTGTCCTTCCAGGGAATTCATACCGCCTGTCTCACTGGAAATAACGGAAATGGCAAGTCCGCCCTGCTGGACGCAATCACGTGGGTAGTTTGGGGCCAGGCCAGGGGGGTGGACAAGAATGGAGCTGGGATGGACGAGCTGGTCCGGCTGGGCGCGGAAGATATGGCTGTTGAATTCAGCTTCGAGTTGGATGACCAGGTTTACCGGGTAATTCGCAAAAGGGATAAACGCCGTCAAGTTACAGCTCTGGAGTTTCAGATTCAGGCGGGTGACTCCTTTCGCTCTTTGAGCGGGGACAGGCTCGGCCTGACTCAGGAGCGGATTATTCAGGTCCTGAAGCTTGATTATGAAACCTTTACCAACTCGGCCTTCATCCTGCAGGGAAAGGCCGATTCCTTCACTACGCAAAAGCCAACAGACCGCAAACGCATCCTGGGAGAAATTCTCGGTTTGACGTATTATGATCGGCTTGAGCGTAAAGCCAGGGATAAGTTTAATGATGCCGATTATCAGCTGCGTGAGCTGGAACGGAAACTGTTACAGCTGGAGAGCGAACTAGCGGGCGAGCCTGTTGTTCGCCAGGAATGGGAAAATGCCAAAAGCGCTAGGCTGGCTCTCTCTTCCGCTCTGGCGGCGCGTGAAAGAAAGCTGGGGGAACTCACCCTCGAGTGGAATGAACTGCAGGCCCTGGCTGTCAAGAAACAGGAATTCTCAGAACGAATTGAGTCGGCCCAGCAACGGATTGGAGATCTGCAACGCCGGGCTGCAACGTTGGAAATACAAATAGCCGGGGTTAAGGAGATTCTGGCTCAGGAAGAGCAAATATGTGCTGGATATCAACACCTTCAACAGGTTAACTCTGCCGAGGAGGAGCAGGGATATAAACAGATCAGGGCCATGGAACTAATCAAAGAAAAGGGCAGGCTTGAGCAACAGATCTCAGAAGCCAGGTCGAAACTCGCTGGTACTCTCGCCGGCCTGGAAAGCGAGAAGAAGCAGTTGGAGGCTCTTCTGACCCGGGCGGAGGAGGCGCGCCAAGGGCAGCCCGCTTTGGAACAGGAACTGCAGCGGGCCAAAAGTAGGGAACGAGAGAAGCTGACCTTGCAGGATGAACTGGTCAGGCTCAGAGGGGAGCTGGCGGAAAAGGAAAGTTCTCTTAGAGGGTTGGATAAGGAGTTGAAGGACTTGCGTTCCCGCTTCAAAACCCTACAGCAGACAGACGCTCAGTGTCCCTTGTGTGGTTCTGGTCTGGAAGGGGACATCAAACTCTCTTTACTTGAGCGCTTAAAGCGGGAGGGAACAGAAAAGAATGCAGCGGAGAAGGTTTTAAGACAAGAGCAGGAGCAATCCCAGGCCCTGTTTGCAGAGCTGGAAAATAGGCTGAAGCAGATGGCCGGTGAGAAACTGGCCCAGGTTGAATCCCGACTAGCCTTGCAACAAAGAGATTTGGCGGAGGGTGAAGAAGCGGACTCCAAGCTGAAAATACTTTTGTCCCGGGAGCTTGAGCTGCGTACTTCCCTCCAAAACGGGGCTTTTGCAGTAGAGGAGAATTCTCGATTGCACCAGGTTGAAGAAGAACTGCAGACCCTTGCATACAGTCAGGAGGGTCACCAGAAAATACGGTTAGAGCAAAAGCAGCTAAGGATATATGCCGAACAGTACGCTGCTTTGAGCGGGGCTAAAGCCGGGCTGCCGTCCCAGGAAGCTGCCCTGAAGGACCTTAAACTTCAGCAGGTTAGTCTCGGTACGGAAGTCCGGGATTACCGCGAAACCATAGAGCTTTTCAGTCTGCAGTTGGCGAAACTTCCAGGTTTGGAGCAGAATTTAGCTCAAGAGAAACACGAAGTGGGAAATATGCGCCTGGAGTTATCTGAACTGGATGCAAACCTCGGAGCACTGCAAGAAAAGATGAGGCATTTTGCCGAAGTTAAACAGTTTAAAGAGGAGAACCTTGTGCTCAGAGCGGAAACTGCAAGGGTAAGAAACCTCTACAACCATTTGATCACAGCCTTCGGTAAGAAGGGTATTCAGGCCATGATTATTGAGAATGTGGTACCTGAACTGCAGGAGGAGGCCAATACACTTCTGAGCAGGATGACAGCCGGACGAATGCATCTAGCCTTATTGACCCAGAGGGATAGCAAGAAAGGAAGTGTTTCCGAGACACTGGACATTCGGATAGCGGACGAACTTGGGACACGCAAATACGAGATGTTTAGCGGAGGGGAATCCTTCCGAATTAACTTTGCCTTGCGCATTGCCCTGTCCAAGCTCTTAGCTCGCCGGGCAGGGGCTAAACTTCAGACCTTGGTAGTGGATGAAGGCTTCGGTACCCAGGATGGCGGGGGAAGAGAAAGCTTGGTGGAAGTGATCAACGCAATAAAAGAAGACTTTGCCAAAATAATCGTTATCACCCATATTCAGGAACTTAAGGATGCTTTTCCGATACAGATTGAAGTAGAAAAAACTGCTCAGGGCTCCAATTTACGGTTTATTTAGGTATTTGATGTGAAATGTCTTGACAGATAATATATTGGTAAGTATGATGAAAGTGAGAGCTATTCTCACTTTTTTCTTCGAGTTTACTGATAATCGTTATCAATAGGAGGGCGGACCATGACTCTTGATCGGGTAAAAGCAGGGCAGAAATTATTGATCAAGTCCATAAAGAACCCGCAAATACGGGCCCAGGCCATTCGCTTCGGGATATCCGAAGGGTCAGAGGCTATTTGCGAACAGGTATTACCGGCGGGGCCGGTAGTCTTGAGGCGCAACCGTCAGGAAATTGCGATTGGGCGCAGTCTGGCGCGTGAAATTGGCATTCAGGTAATAGCTTAACTACGGCCGGGACGAGGAGTTTACAATGAGCACATGTCATGATAATGGTTCCAGAGTGGAGATAAATCAAGGACAGAAAAAGATTGTTCTTGCAGGCAATCCCAACGCTGGGAAATCCGTGTTTTTTAATGCCCTGACAGGGGTGTATGTGGATGTTTCCAACTATCCCGGAACAACTCTGGATGTCAGCTCAGCCAAGCTTGGCGAGGATGTCCTCATTGATACTCCGGGGGTTTATGGGGTATCTTCCTTTAATGATGAAGAACGGGTTGCCCGCGATGTAATTATGCAGGCCGACGTAATTATTAACGTGGTCAGCGCCATGCACCTGGAAAGAGACCTGTTTCTTACCCAACAGATTATTGATATGGGGAAAGAGCTTGTGGTTGCCCTGAACATGGTGGATGAGGCTGCCAGTCAAGGAATGGTCATTGATGCCGAGAAGCTGGAGCAACTTTTGGGAGTGCCGGTAATCCCAACCGTAGCGATCAAGAAGATAGGTTTGCCTAGAGTCCTCCAGAGCCTTGGACTGGCCAGGGTCGGGCATATGCTAGAGCTGGTTGCGGAGAGTACTCTGGGATATGCTGACTTGGTACCTACCCAGGCTGAAGCGGTAATGGTCATCGAGGATGACCCGGTAATCTGTCGGCGTTACGATGTACCACAACCAAACCTGAGAGAACAGGTCTACCTGGCCAGGAGGAAGCGGATTGATGAGATAGCGGAGCAGGTAGTTAGTGAAGAGAAACACGGTACCAGACTCTCCGTAAGGATCGGACGCTGGATGCTCAACCCGTGGACGGGCCTGCCCATCCTGGCATTTGTATTGTGGCTGATGTATGAGTTCATTGGAGTGGTTGTGGCCCAGGATATTGTGAATTTCACTGAAAAAGGTTTAATGAAGGGGTACTACGAACCGTTCGTAGCGAGCTTGATTACCAATTGGATCTCAAACCTCGGGATTAGCGGACTGGCGGGAGAGGTGATCCGCAAAGTTCTCGTAGGGGACTACGGACTGTTCACCATGACGGTCACCTACGTTTTGGGACTGCTGCTTCCGTTAGTTGTAGGATTTTACTTGTTTCTCGCGATAATGGAAGACAGTGGTTACTTACCGCGCGTGGCCACTCTCTCGGACAAGGTGCTTTCCAGTATAGGCTTGAACGGCAGAGCGGTCATTCCGGTCATCCTCGGGTTTGGCTG
>Ga0255338_1003525_pt1 | contig 18553 bp, 17 predicted proteins | sample MeOH1_35cm_T4_19_FD_203715 | JGI IMG/M metagenome (GOLD analysis project Ga0255338, IMG submission 203715) | Sandy soil microbial communities from University of British Columbia, Vancouver, Canada - MeOH1_35cm_T4_195 | ecosystem: Engineered > Artificial ecosystem > Sand microcosm > Unclassified ...
TCAACCACGCCCCGGCCTCCTCGACCGTGGCCCTGCCCCAGACCCAGGTGATCGACGGCGGCCTCGGCCGCGTGCTCAGCTGGTACGACAACGAGTGGGGCTTCTCGACCCGCATGGCCGACACGGCCCTGGCCATGGCGAAGCTGATCTAGCCGTCCAATGCGCTGGGCCGGCGACAAACTGCCTTCTCCCCTTGCGGGAGAAGGTGGCCGCCGCAGGCGGTCGGATGAGGGGTCGCACCGCACCCTCTGCTTGGACCGCCCCCCGCCGTTTCCGACGCCGCGCAACCCCTCATCCGTCAGGCTGCGCCTGACACCTTCTCCCGCAAGGGGAGAAGGATCAGCTAGGCGCCAGCCATGACCTTCAAGACCCTCGATGACGCCGACCTCGCCGGCAAACGCGCGCTCGTCCGCGTCGACTTCAACGTGCCGATGCAGGACGGATCGGTCAGCGACGACACCCGCCTGCGCGCCGCGCTGCCGACCATCGAAAAGCTCCGTGAACGCGGGGCGAAGACCATCCTGCTGGCCCACTTCGACCGGCCGAAGGGCAAGCGGGTCCCCGAGATGAGCTTGAAACCCGTCGTCGGCCCGCTGTCCAAGCTGGTCGGTACGACGGTGGCCTTCGCCGACGACTGCATCGGCGACGACGCCGCCAAGGCCGTGGCGGCCATGAAGGACGGCGACGTCCTGCTGCTCGAAAACGTCCGCTTCCACGCCGGCGAAGAGAAGAACGACGCCGAGTTCGCGACGGCCCTGGCCGCCAACGGCGACCTCTTCGTCAACGACGCCTTCTCCGCCGCCCACCGCGCGCACGCCTCCACCGAAGCTCTCGCCCGGCTGCTGCCCGCCTACGCCGGCGAGCAGATGCGCAAGGAGCTGCAGGCGCTGGACGCCGCGCTCGGGAATCCGAAGCGCCCGGTGATGGGCATCGTCGGCGGCGCCAAGGTCTCCACCAAGCTGGACCTCCTGAACAACCTGGTCGGCAAGCTGGACGTCCTCGCCATCGGCGGCGGCATGGCCAACACCTTCCGCTTCGCCCAGGGCTACGAGATCGGCGGCTCCCTTTGCGAAAAGGAGATGGCCGACACCGCCCGCGAGATCCTGGAGAAGGCCAAGGCGGCCGGCTGCCACGTGATCCTGCCCACCGACGCGGTCGTGGCCAAGGACCTGGCCCCGAATGCCCCCAACCGCGTCGCCGAACTCAGCGGCCCGAACGGCGTCGCCGCCGACGAGAAGATCTTCGACATCGGCCCAAACACCTTGCAGCAGGTGCTCGATGCGATGGCGGACGCCAAGACCCTGATCTGGAACGGCCCGTTCGGCGTCTTCGAGGTGGAACCCTTCGACAAGGCGACGGTTGAATCGGCGAAACACGCCGCCCGGCTCGCCAAGTCCGGCGCCCTGGTGGCCGTCGCCGGCGGGGGTGATACTGTAGCGGCCCTGAACGCGGCCGGCGTCTCGCAGGACTTCACGTTCGTATCCACTGCGGGCGGCGCGTTTCTTGAATGGATGGAGGGAAAGGAGCTGCCCGGCGTGGCGGCCCTCTCCCAATGAGACAGGTGGGGACCTGACGTTATGGCTCGCATTACGCTTCGACAGCTTCTGGATCACGCGGCCGAGCACGGCTACGGCGTGCCCGCGTTCAATATCAACAACATGGAACAGGCGCTGGCGATCATGGAGGCCGCGGAGGCCACCGACTCGCCGGTGATCATGCAGGCGTCGCGCGGCGCCCGGTCGTACGCCAACGACATCGTGCTGAAGCACCTGATCGACGCCATGGCCGAGATGTACCCGCACATCCCGATCTGCATGCACCAGGACCACGGGAACAACGAGGCCACCTGCGCCACGGCGATCCAGTACGGCTTCACCTCGGTGATGATGGACGGCTCGCTGAAGGCCGACGGCAAGACCCCGGCCGACTACGACTACAACGTCGAGGTCACCCGCAACGTCGTGAACATGGCCCACTGGGTCGGCGCCTCGGTCGAGGGCGAACTGGGCGTGCTGGGCTCGCTCGAGACCGGCATGGGCGAGAAGGAAGACGGCCACGGCTTCGAGGGCAAGCTAAGCCACGACCAGCTGCTGACCGATCCGGACCAGGCGGTCGAGTTCGTGAAAGCCACCGAGGTCGACGCGCTCGCCATCGCCATGGGCACGTCGCACGGCGCCTACAAGTTCACGCGCAAGCCGGACGGCGACGTCCTGGCCATGAACGTGATCGAGGAGATCCACCGCCGCCTGCCCAACACCCACCTGGTGATGCACGGCTCCAGCTCGGTGCCCCAGGATCTCCAGGACGAGATCAACAAGTACGGTGGCGAGATGCCCCAGACCTGGGGCGTGCCGGTCGAGGAGATCCAGCGCGGGATCAAGCACGGCGTGCGCAAGATCAACATCGACACCGACAACCGCATGGCCATCACCGCGGCGATCCGGAAGGTGTTCGCCGAGAAGCCCGGCGAGTTCGACCCGCGCGGCTACCTGAAGCCCGCCAAGGAAGCCATGCGCAAGGTCTGCGTCCAGCGCTTCGAGGAGTTCGGCACGGCCGGCCACGCCTCGAAGATCAAGGCCGTCCCGCTCTCGGCCATGGCCAAGCGCTACGCCTCGGGCGAACTGGCCCCGAAGCTCGGCCTGACCAAGGTCGCGGCGGAGTAGGTCCCGGCGAAACACGGCAGGGGTGGAGGGGCCGGTGGAGACGCTGGAAGTTATCGCGCGGCCGCACTTCGACAAGGCCGACCTGGCCTGGCTGACCGACATCCGCTCCCGCCGCGCGGGCAGCCGCGGGCCGCCCTATTTCACCCTGATCTTCCACGGCGCCCCGATGACGCCGACGGCCTTCGCCGAGCAGGTGCGCAAGGTCGCCGCCGACGTGCCGCGCATCCGCTTCCACCTGCGCTCGGCCCTGGTCGTGCCCGAGCCCACCGTGGGCCGCTTCCACGTCTTCCTGATCCCCGACGAGGGGTTCGGCGCGATCCTGAAGCTTCACGACGCCCTGCACGTGGGTGGGATCGAGGCGGCGCTGCGCTCCGACACGCCCTATCTGCCCCACATCACAGTCGCCACGACCACCGACTACGATATCGCCCGCAAGCTGGCCCAGGCGCTGAACATGGGCGGCGTCGACATCCCGGGACATATCGAGGCCCTGGAAGTGGAACGCCGCGCCGGCGACGTGGTCCGCAAGGTGGCCGAGGTCCCGCTCGCCAAGCACGGCTGGTTCGGCTGACCATACAGCGGATCTATGATATCCACTGGAAGGATCAATTTTCCTTTTGGCCGGGCGGCGCGCAATGTCTCTCCACACCGCGAAGAGAGACACCATGGACAAGCCCAAGACCCTGACCACCGCCGCCGGCATCCCGGTCTCGGACAACCAGAACAGCCTGACCGCCGGCCCGCGCGGCCCACTGCTGGTCCAGGACCTGCACCTCTTCGAGAAGCACGCCCACTTCAACCGCGAGCGCATCCCCGAGCGGGTCGTCCACGCCAAGGGCTCGGCGGCGCACGGGACCTTCACGGTCACCCACGACATCACCCGGTACACCCGCGCCGACCTGTTCTCCGAGATCGGCAGGCAGACCGACATCTTCCTGCGCTTCTCCACCGTGGCCGGCGAACGCGGCGCGGCGGACGCCGAGCGCGACGTGCGCGGCTGGGCGCTGAAGTTCTACACCGACCAGGGAAACTGGGACCTGGTGGGCAACAACACGCCCGTCTTCTTCGTCCGCGACCCGCTGAAGTTCCCCGACTTCATCCGCACCCAGAAGCGCGATCCGCGTTCGAACCTGCGCAATCCTACCGCCATGTGGGACTTCTGGAGCCTGTCGCCGGAGACCCTGCACCAGGTGACGACCCTGTTCTCGGACCGGGGCATTCCCAAGAGCTACCGCCACATGCACGGCTTCGGCTCGCACACGTACAGCTTCCTGAATGCGGTGGGTGAGCGCTTCTGGGTGAAGTTCCACTTCAAGACCCAGCAAGGCATCCAGAACCTGACCAACGCCGAGGCCGCGGCCCTGGTGGCCGGCGACCGCGAGACCCACCAGCGCGACCTCTTCGAGGCCATCGAGCGGGCTGAGTTCCCGAAGTGGACGCTCTACGTCCAGATCATGCCCGAGGCCGAGGCCGAGAGCACGCCCTACAACCCGTTCGACCTGACCAAGGTCTGGCCGCACGGCGACTACCCGCTGATCGAGGTGGGCGTGCTGGAGTTGAACCGGAACCCGGACAACTATCACGCCGAGGTCGAGCAATCGACGTTCTCGCCGGCCAACGTCGTGCCCGGCGTCGGCTACAGCCCCGACAAGATGCTGCAGTTCCGCCTGTTCTCGTACGCCGACGCCCACCGCCACCGCGTGGGCACGAACGCCGAGGCCCTGCCGGTCAACCGGCCCAGGAGCCCGGTGAACAGCTACCATCGCGACGGCGCCATGCGCTTCGACGGCAACGGCAGCGGGTCGGTGAACTACGAGCCGAACAGCTTCGGCGGGCCCAAGGAAGACGCCTCCTTCCGCGAGCCGCCGCTGAAGATCTCCGGCGACGCCGACCGCTACGACCACCGCGCCGGCAACGACGACTACGGCCAGGCCGGCGCCCTGTTCCGCCTGATGAGCGACGACCAGAAGCGCCAGCTGATGGACAATATCGCCGCGGCCATGGGCGGCGTGCCGGAAGCCATCCTGCGCCGCCAGATCGCCCACTTCGCCAAGGCCGACCCGGCCTACGGCGCGGGCGTGGCCCGGCGGGTCGGCCTCACGGCCGTGGAACCCGCGGAGTAGGCGCGGCTAACGCAGCAGTTGGGCGACGGCGTTGGCGACCAGTTCGGCCACCAGCCCGTTGTCCCGCCGCACGAGGTAGGCGTCGTCCTCCACCAGCACCCAGCGGTAGCCGGGCGGCGGCGGGCGCAGGCGATATCTGGCCGGCTCGGCGATGTAGTAGCGCGAGACGGCATAGTAGCTCGACGGCAGCCGCTCGCCCCGCCGCCACATCTTCTTCGCCTGGCCGGGCGGCATGCCGTGCGGCTTCTTGTCGAGGCCGGGCGGACCACCATGGGGATGTCCGCTGGGCGGGTCGGCCAGCGCCGTGGACGACGCGCCGAATAGGGCGGCCGCGGCGACAAGCAGGACGGTGATCTTCATCGGAGGCCTCCAGGACCAAGCTTCGCCGCGAACAACGGCTGGCGCCGCGCCAGGTTCAATCCGCCGCCCGGCCTCAGTCCTCGATGCGGTTCCCCTTCATCTCCTTGACGAAGAAGAAGCCGATCACCGCGGTGGAGGCCGCGACGATGATCGGATACCAGAGGCCGTAGTAGATGTTGCCCGTGGCTGCGACCATGGCGAAGGCGGTCGTCGGCAGGAAGCCGCCCAGCCAGCCGTTGCCCAGGTGGTAGGGCAGCGACATCGAGGTGTAGCGGATCCGGGCCGGGAACATCTCCACCAGCGCCGCGGCGATCGGGCCGTAGACCATGGTCACATAGATCACCAGCAGCCACAGCAGGAAGACGACCATCGGCTTGTTCACCAGCGTCGGATCGGCTTTGGCCGGATAGCCGGCGGTCTTGAGGATCGCCCCCAGGTCCTTGGTCCAGGCCGCCTTCCTCGCGGCGAACTCGGCCGCGGGCAGCGCCCCGCCCTCGAAGCTGGCCAGCTGTGCCGCCCCCACCTGCACCACCGCCACGGCACCGGCCGGAGCGGCGCGGTTCTCGTAGGAGACGCCCGCGCTGGCGAGCGCCCCCTTGGCGACGTCGCAACTGCTCGTGAACGCGGTCTTGCCGACGGGATCGAACTGCAGCGCGCAAGTGGCGGGATCGGCGATCACCAGCACCGGGGCCGAGGCGGTCGCCTGGGCCAGCTGCGGGTTGGCCGCCGTGGTCAGCGACTTGAACACCGGGAAATAGGTCAGCGCCGCGAGGACGCAGCCGGCCAGGATCACCGGCTTGCGGCCGATCTTGTCCGACAGCCAGCCGAACACCACGAAGAATGGCGTGCCCAGCACGAGCGCGATGGCCACCAGGGTGTTGGTCAGCGCGCCGTCGACCTTCAGCATCTTCTCCAGGAAGAACAGGGCGTAGAACTGGCCCGTGTACCAGACCACCGCCTGCCCGGCGGTGAGGCCCGCGAGCGCCAGGACCACCAGCTTCAGGTTGGACCAGTTGCCGAAGGCCTCGGTGAGCGGCTTCTTCGAGGTGGTGCCCTCGTCGATCATCTTCTGGAACACCGGGCTCTCGTTGAGCCGCAGGCGGATCCAGAGCGAGACACCCAGCAGCAGGATCGAGACCAGGAACGGGATACGCCAGCCCCAGGCCTTGAAGGCGTCCTCGCCGATCTGGGTCCGGACCAAAAGGATGACGACCAGGCTGAGGAACAGACCGAACGTGGCCGTCGTCTGGATCCAGCTGGTATAGAGGCCACGCTTTCCCTCAGGCGCGTGCTCGGCGACGTAGGTGGCGGCCCCGCCGTACTCACCGCCCAGGGCCAGGCCCTGGATCAGGCGCATGACGATCAGCAGGATCGGCGCGGTGACCCCGATCGTCGCGTAGCTGGGCAGGAGGCCGACCACGAAAGTGGAGAGGCCCATCAGCAGCATGGTGACGAGGAAGGTGTTCTTGCGGCCCCAGAGGTCGCCCAGGCGGCCAAACACGATGGCCCCGAACGGGCGGACCGCGAAGCCGGCCGCGAAGGCCAGCAGGGCGAAGATGTAGCCGGTCGTCTCGTTCACGCCGGAGAAGAAGTGCTGGGTGATGAACCCGGCCAGCGAACCGTAGAGGTAGAAGTCGTACCACTCGAACACCGTCCCGACCGAGGCGCCCGCGACCACCGTCACGTTCGACCCCTTCCGCGCCGGCGTCTCCGCCTCCGCCGCAGCCATGCCCATCTCCCCGTTACGCTCGTGGGCGGGACGGTAGGGCGAAACCCACCCGCTCGTCATCCCACGGTCGCCCGTCAGGGCGATCCGGGGGACCCAAGCGGCGCTGGATCGATCAGAAATTCGGCTTGGGTCCCCCGGATCAGCCTCCAGCTGACCGTGGGATGACGAGCTTTGGGGATCTTAGGCGTCCGGCAGTTCGCCCATGGCGCTCTGCAGGTAGTTCGCCTCACCCAAGCTGGCGGCCAGGCTGAGCTGGGTCTCGAGGAAGTCGATGTGCTCCTCGGTATCGTGCAGGATCTCGGTCAGCACTTCGCGCGTGACGAAGTCGGCCGAGGTCTCGCAAAGCTTGATGCCTTCGACGAGGGTCACTCGGCCACCGGTTTCCACGGCCAGGTCGGCGGTCAGCCCCTCCACCAGGGTCTCGCCGATCGAAAGCTTGTGCAGGTCCTGGAGGTTGGGCAGGCCCTCGAGGAACAGGATGCGCTTGATGAGCTTGTCGGCGTGCTTCATCTCGCCGATCGACTCTTCATAGGTGATCTTGCCGATACGCTTGAAGCCCCAGTTCTCGTACATGCGCGCATGCAGATAGTACTGATTTACGGCCGTGAGCTCATTGGTGAGCACGGCGTTCAGCAGCTTGATGATTTCCCGGTCGCCACGCATCGCCGCACTCCATCCAGTCCCTGAACGCGGGAGTGCCTCCCGCGAGCACGCGATGTCAAAGACAATGTCTGCGAGTGATTTGCGGTTGCTAAGAAATTTGCGGCTTCGGCTGGGCATGATTGCGATTGCCGAAAAACGGCGCCGCGACGGCCTATTCGGCGGCGAACCGCAGCGCTTCGCGCTCTTCGTCCAGCATCTTGCGCATGTCGCACACGCAACGGGCGCACTGGACGGCCGAATCGCAGGCCTTGAAGATCTGGGCCGGACGGCTGGCGCCGGCGGCGATCGCCGCGCGGACCTCGCGCTCCCGAATGCCATTGCAATTGCAGACGTACATGAGCGCGCGAGCGATCCCTAGCTGACGCTTTTAAATTAGCGTCTTGCGACTAAGTTTGCAAGTCATTCGCAAACCTCCCCCGTCGCGAAGACGACCGGGGAGGTGGATCGGCGCGGCACGCGACGAGACGGAGGGGGCGCGAAGCCTCAAGCGCGGTGACTGGGGCCTTGCGCCCCCGCCACCACTTCGTGGTCCCCCTCCCCGAACTCTTCGGTTCGGGGGAGGAACCCTGCGACGGGATGTCGCGGAGACCGGGGGCAAGCTTAGGCGTTGTTGCAACTGGGAGCTGTTGGAGCCACGGGAGATGGCGTCGGCGGCTTGTCTTGGGGACAGGCATGGATCTCGACGCGCTGATACTGTCGCGGCTGCAATTCGCGTTCACGATCGCGTTCCACATCATCTTCCCCAGCTTCACGATCGGCCTGGCCAGCTTCCTGGCGGTGCTCGAAGGGCTGTGGCTGGTCACCAAGAACGAGGCGTTCAAGCAGCTCTACCTGTTCTGGGTGAAGATCTTCGCGATCTCGTTCGGCATGGGCGTCGTCTCGGGCGTCGTGCTGAGCTACCAGCTGGGCACCAACTGGAGCGTCTTCTCGGCCGTCGCCGCGCCGGTCATCGGGCCGTTGCTGGCCTTCGAGGTGCTGACCGCCTTCTTCCTCGAGGCCTCGTTCCTGGGCGTGATGCTGTTCGGCTGGAAGAAGGTGGGGCCCGGCCTGCACTTCACCTCCACGGCGCTGGTCGCGGTCGGCACGCTGATCTCGGCCTTCTGGATCATCTCGGCCAACAGCTGGATGCAGCATCCCACCGGATATGAAGTGCTGCCGGATGGCGCGCTGCGGGCGGCGGACTGGATGCAGGTGATCTTCTCGCCGACCTTCCCCGAGCGGTTCGCGCACATGGTGCTGGCCGCCTACCTGACCACCGCCCTGGTGGTGGGTGCGGCCTCGGCCTGGCGGATCCTGAAGCGCGGCGCCGAGGACGAGTCCCGTCTGGGCCTGCGGATGGCCATCGGCATGTTCGCGATCGTGGCCCCCCTGCAGCTCTTCGTCGGCGATCTCTCGGGCAAGGAGGTGCTGGAGGTCCAGCCCGCCAAGCTGGCCGCCATCGAGGCCTTCTGGGAGACCCGGACCGAGCAGCCGTTCCACATCGCCGCCTGGCCCGACCGCGCCACCGAGGGCAACCGTTTCGAGATCTCGATCCCCAAGCTGGGCAGCCTGATCACGGCCGGCAGCGCCTCGGCCGAGGTGAAGGGCCTGAAGGACTTCGCGCCCCAGGACCGGCCACCGGTGTTCATCGTCTTCTGGGCGTTCCGGGTGATGGTGGGCTTGGGCTTGCTGATGATCGGCCTGGGCCTCTGGGGCGGCTGGCTGCTCTGGCGCACCCGCGGGCCGGAATACAGCCGGCCCTTCCTGTGGGCCGCGGTCGCCATGGGGCCGGCCGGCTTCGTGGCCGTGATCTCCGGATGGATCGTCGCCGAGGTGGGCCGCCAGCCCTACACGATCTACGGGATCCTGCGGACGGCGGACGCCGTCTCGCCGGTGGGCGCGGGCCAGGTCTCGGCCTCGCTGCTGGCCTTCATGATCGTCTACGCGGTGATCTTCAGCGTGGGCGTCCTCTACATCCTGCGACTGATCGCCGAGGGGCCCGAGACGCCGCCGCCGGAGGTCGAAGAGCCGCCCGGCAACCCGCTGGCCGCCGGGACGAAGGGAGCTGCCCCATGACCCTTGACCTGCCGCTGGTCTGGGCCGGGATCATCGCCACGGCCGTGCTGCTCTACGTGCTGCTGGACGGATTCGACCTGGGCATCGGCATCCTGTTCCCGTTCGCCGCCTCGCCCGCCGAGCGCGACGTGATGATGGAGTCCATCGCCCCGGTCTGGGACGGCAACGAGACCTGGCTGGTTCTGGGCGGCGGCGGGTTGTTCGCGGCCTTCCCGTTCGCCTACGCGGCCCTGATGCCGGCCCTGTACCTGCCGATCATCCTGATGCTGCTGGCGCTGATCCTGCGCGGTGTCGCCTTCGAGTTCCGCCACCATGGCCGAGCTCGGGGTAAGGCGTTCTGGACCGCGGCCTTCGCGGGCGGCTCCGTCGCCGCGACCCTGGCCCAAGGGCTGGTGCTGGGCGGTTTCATCCAGGGCGTGAAGCTGGACGGCAAGGGCTTCGCGGGTGGACCGTTCGACTGGCTGACGCCCTACAGCCTGCTGGTGGCGGTGGGCCTGCTGGCCGGCTACGCCCTGCTGGGTGCGACCTACCTGATCTGGCGCACCGAGGGACCGCTGCAGGTGCGGGCCCGGCGCTGGGGCTGGATCGCGGCCGGCGCCACGGCGGCGCTGCTGGCGGTGGTCAGCGTCGCGACGCTGTTCGTGCACCCACGTATCGCCATCCGCTGGGGTTTCGACGGCGACGCGTTCGATCTGCCGACGCTCATGCCCTTGCTGCCCATCCCGCTGCTGGGCCTGATCGGCCTGGGCGTCGTGGTGCTGGGCCTGCGCCGGGCGCATCAGGCCACCTCGCTGATCGGCGCCTATCTGGTGTTCCTGTCGGGCTACATCGGCCTGGCGGCGGGCTTCTTCCCGAACATTGTTCCCTACGACCTCGACTTCCGGGACGCGGCCAACGCCGACAACGCGCTGAGCCTGATGCTGGTGGGCGTCGCCATCCTGCTGCCGGCGATCCTGGGGTACACGATCTGGGTCTACTGGCTGTTCCGCGGCAAGGTGGGGGGCGATGCGGGATATCATTGAGCGGCCGCCTGAGCCCGGCGAAACCCTGCCGCCGCTGTGGAAGCGCCTGGCCTGGTTCGCCGGACTGGCGGTCACCGGGGCGGCCTCGTGCGCGGCGATCGCCTATGCGCTGCGGTTGCTGCTGCGCTGAGCCACGGGGCGTGTATGTAGGGCCATGGCCCTACCGCTCTGCCGCCTCTACCTGATCACCCCGCCCCGGCTGGACGACCTCGCCGCCTTCGGCCACGTGCTGGCCCATGCCCTGGACGCCGGCGACGTGGCCGCGCTGCAGATCCGGCTGAAGGACGTCCCGGACGAGATCGTCGCCGCCGCCGTCGACGTACTCACGCCGATCGCCCAGTCGCGCGGCGTGGCGGTGATCCTCAACGACCGGCCGGACCTCGCCGCGAAGCTGGGCTGCGACGGCGTCCATATCGGCCAGGACGACATGTCGCTGGCCGAGGCGCGCCGGATCATGGGTCCGGACGCCATGATCGGCGTCACCTGTCACGACAGCCTGCACCTGGCCATGGAAGCCGCCGAAGGCGGCGCGGACTATGTGGCCTTCGGGGCCTTCTTCTCGACCACCACCAAGGACGCCGCCACCCGGGCCGATCCGGCGCTGCTGACCGGCTGGCAGGCGGACATGGTCATTCCCTGCGTCGCCATCGGCGGAATCACGGCGGGGAACGCCCGTGGCCTGGCCGCCGCCGGCGCGGATTTCCTGGCCGTGTCGGCTGGAGTCTGGAGCCACGGCGACGGCCCCGCCGCGGCCGTGAAGGCCATCAACGCCGAGATCGCGGCGGGCGTGGCCGAGCGGAGCTAGTCCGGCCCGTCCTCATATTCCGGCAGCCCTTCCGGAACGCACACAAACGGATGCCGGGTCGCGGCGAAAACCATGCGCTGCGGGCTGGGCAGCGTCGGATCGGCGAACGCGCCGCCGGCCACGCCGATCACGTCATCCCACTCCGGCGAGCTCCACCAGATGTTCGACCCGCAGCGTGGGCAGAAGTTGAAGGTGGTCACGCCGTCCGGGCGCTGGAAGTTGGAGGGCTCGCCGCGACGCGCGATCATCTGGTCCGGCCGGAAGTAGACCGTCACCCCGAAGAAGCTCCCCGTCCGCCGCTGGCAGCGGGTGCAGCAGCAGCTCGACACCAGCATCGGCTCGCCGCGCATCGTCACGGAGAGGTCGCCACACCAGCACGTCGCATTCCGCTCCATCCGGACTCTCCTTGCTTTCACATCGGCCCGACACTAGGTTCCGCGCCCTCTATTCCCCGCCGAGATCTTTTGAAACCGTGAGCACCCAATCCGCCCTTCTGAAGGTGATGAGCGACGCTGCGCGCAAGGCGGCGCGTGGGCTCAACCGTGACTTCGGCGAACTGGCCGAACTGCAGGTGGCCAAGAAGGCCCCGGCGGATTTCGTGTCGGCGGCCGACCTGAAGGCGGAGCAGGTGATCTTCGAGGCGCTGGCCAAGGCCCGCCCCGGCTACAGCTTCCACGGCGAGGAACGCGGCCTGATCGAGGGTAGCGACAAGACCCACACCTGGATCGTCGATCCGCTGGACGGCACGACGAACTTCCTCCACGCCATCCCCCACTTCGCCATCAATATCGCGTTGGAGCGCGAGGGCGCGGGCGTGGTCGCGGCGGTGACCTACAATCCCATCACCAACGAGCTGTTCTGGGCCGAGAAGGGCAAGGGCGCGTTCGTCAACGACCATCGCCTGCGCGTCGCCGCCCGCCAGCGGATGGACGAGGCGGTCCTGGCCACCGGCATCCCGTTCCTGGGTCACGGCCAGCACGCCAAGTTCCTGAAGGAGCTGCACCAGATCAGCCAGCGGGTCGCCGGGGTGCGCCGGTTCGGCGCCGCGTCGCTGGACCTGGCCTGGGTCGCGGCGGGCCGCTTCGACGGCTACTGGGAGCGCGATCTGAAGCCGTGGGACCTGGCGGCGGGCATGCTGCTGGTCGCCGAGGCCGGCGGCAAGGTGACGGACGCGGATGGCGAGGACGCGGTGCTGGGCAAGGGCTCGGTGATCGCCTCGAACCTGGAACTGCACCCGCAGCTGCTCAGTCGTCTGACTGCCGCAAAATAGCGGCTAAGGTGGCGGGATGATCACCCGCCGCACCCTCGCCGCCACCGCACTCGCCGCCGCAGCCATGCCGGCCCGCGCGAAATCGCCGATCGTACCCTTGGTCATCGCCCACCGCGGCGCCAGCGGCGAGCGGCCCGAGCACACACTGGCCGCCTACACCCTGGCCATCGACCAGGGCGCAGACTTCATCGAGCCGGATCTGGTGGCGACCAAGGACGGCCACCTGGTGGTCCGCCACGAGAACGAGATCTCCGGCACGACCGACGCGGCCAGCCGGCCCGAGTTCGCCGCGCGCAAGGCCGAGAAGGTCATCGACGGCGAGAAGATCACCGGCTGGTTCACCGAGGACTTCACATTAGCCGAGCTGAAGACGCTGCGCGCCCGCGAACGGTTGCCGGCGATGCGGCCGGGTAGCGCCACGTTCGACGGCATGTACGCCATCCCGACCTACCAGGAGGTCGTCGACCTGGCGAAAGCCGAGGGTCGGCGAGTGGGCCGCGCCATCGGGACCTATCCCGAGATGAAGCACCCGACCTATTTCGCCGGTATCGGTCTGCCGCTGGAGCAGCGGCTGGCCGATACGCTCAGGACGAACGACCTGGATTCCAGGACCGCGCCCGTCTTCGTCCAGTGCTTCGAGGTCGAGCCGCTGAAGACGTTCGGCAAGATCGGCAAGGCGCGTCGCGTGATGCTGGTGGGCCAGGGACCGGCGCCGGTGGACGTGAAGTCCGCGGCCGGGATCAAGGCCATCGCCGCCTTCGCCGAGGGCCTGGGGCCGGAGTGGCCGCTGGTGATCCCGACAACGGGCGGTGTGCTGGGCGCGCCCACCGAGCTGGTGGGCTGGGCGCACGCGGCGGGCCTGCAAGTGCACCCCTGGACCGTCCGCGCCGAGAACGCCTTCCTGCCCAAGAGCCTGCGGCGGGGTACGAGCCCGGCCGATCACGGCGACGTGGAGGCTGTGTTCAAGGCGATCTACGCCGCAGGCGTGGATGGGGTGTTCAGCGACTTCCCAGGGCTGGCCGTGAAGGCGCGCGGGTAGGCCGCCCTGCGGGGCTGAAGGCAAAAGGACGACGCGGCGCTGGCGCGCACGGAGGCTGCGCGAAATCCCGCTTCCGCGAAGAGGATTCGGGCTGGGCTCCGCAGGCGCAAGCAGTTTACCGTGACGGTCGGGAGATCTCCGAGCACAACAAAATCCGACTGCGCAAGCGGTTCGCCGCTTGGTACGGGCTGTGCGTGTCGGAGGTGGCGAATCGCGCTTTTCAGATGGACCGGATGCACGAACTTGGCCTTCACCGGTTTGCTTGGTTGACGATGCGGCGCATTCGCCTTCACCGACTCGCATGGCCATCTTGAGATGGCGGGTTCAGCAACCCGGCGCGCTTCGGAGCGCCGATCCGAACATCTGCTCAACGATCTCCTGATCACTCAGGGTTGGGATTTGCGGCGACCGCCGCACGGCGATTGCCTCTTTCAACACGAGTATCGAGGCCTCCCCGAACTCGCGGATATCCTGGTCAGAGCCAGCAAGACGGGCGCCGGGGCGGGCATCCCTGAAGCGTTGCTGGTGGATCGCTCCTCGGCCGCCGCCATCGCCGTGATCGAGGCCAAGGCGTCAGCTTCCGACATCGACAAGGCGATGGTCGAGGCGCAGCACTACGCTGCGGCTTTCATCGCTGCGGGCTTTCCGACCCTCGCGATCGGCTTGGCGGGCGTAGCGGACGACGATTTCAGTCTGCGTGTATCCAAGTGGAACGGCGCGGACTGGATACTCGTCACGTATGATGGGAAGCCGATCAGCTGGATTCCGACCCGCGCCGACCTGGTGCGCCTCACCGCGCCATCACACCCAACTGAACTGCGCCCGTCCATTCCGCCGCAGGAAGTGCTGGCGGCGCGCGCCGATGAGATCAACCGCCTCCTTCGCGAGGCCAGCATCAAGGATGAGTTTCGCCCCGCCGTCGTTGCGGCGATCATGCTGGCGCTGTGGCAATCGGGAGGGGATCTGCGGCGGGACAAGCAGTGGATCCTGAAGGACATCAATGCGGCCTGCCGAGAAGCCTTCGAGCAGGCGGGCAAGGCCGGATTGGCCAGCAGCATCCGGGTGGACGTCGCAAACGAAAAGCTGGCCGAGCGAGCTCGCCGGATCTCGACGATTCTGGAGCGCCTGAACGTCACGGTGCTGACGGCCGAACACGACTACCTCGGCCAGCTGTACGAGACGTTCTTTCGCTACACCGGCGGCAATACGATCGGTCAGTATTTTACGCCGCGCCACATCGCGCGGATGATGGCCGACCTGTGCGGCGTCGGGAAGGATGACATCATCCTGGATCCGGCCTGCGGTACGGGCGGCTTCCTGGTCGCCTGTATGGACCGCATACTCCACCAGCACTCCATCTCGCGCGTCCAGATGGTCAAGGAGGTGGCGCAGCAGCTGAACGGCTTCGAGAGCGAGCCGGTTACGGCCGCCCTCTGCGTCGCCAATATGATCCTGCGCGGAGATGGATCTACCGGAATCCACCAGGCCGACGTGCTCGTCTCGCCCCAGTTTGCCCCTGGGGTGGCGACCATCGCCCTGACCAACCCGCCCTTCCCCCACAAGAAGACCGACACTCCGGCCGAGGTGTTCGTCGACCGCGCGCTCGAGGGGCTCCAGACGGGCGGTCGACTGGCCGTAATCCTGCCGACGAGCACGCTCGTCAAACAGGACAAGGGCAGCTGGCGGTCTCGGATCCTTCGCCAGAACAGCCTGCTCGGCGTTTGCCAGCTTCCTGACGAGCTCTTTCAACCCTTCGCCGCGGCGACGACGTCTGTCGTTCTGTTGGAAAAGGGTCGCCCTCACGACGCACGGCGCAAGACGGCCTTCGTAAGGCTGCACCACGACGGATACGTGCTGCGGAAAGGGGCGCGCATCGAGCGCGGAAGCGAGCCGAACGAGATCCCGGCGGCGATCGAAGCGCTGCTGAACAAGACAGAACAGCCGGGCTTCTCGGGCTCCGCCAGCGTCCACGGCGCTGAGGAGTGGGCCGCAGGCGCCTACATCGAGTCCGCGGCGCCCGCCGACGCGGAAATGCGAGACGCGGTTGACGTCCTCCAGCGCCGCCTCGCATCGTTCTACACGCGATACGCGCCAGAAGTTCTCTCCCAGAGGGCCGCCATCGAGGCCGGCGACATCGCGGCGGTGGCGTACCGCACCACGATGTCAAAGCAGAAGGTAAAGAACGCGGCGGCGATCGGCGGGTCTGTGGATCAGGTTGGCGGGCGTTTTGATATTTTCTACGGACTGGGAGAAATCGAATCCCGCGAGGGGATGGTCGCTGGACGCACACTGATCGTCTCCCCGACCGAGCAGTATAATGGTTGCTACGGCTGGCTGGATTTTCACCAGGTTCTTGAGCCGCCCTTCATCACCGTTGCCAGGACCGGCAGCATCGGCGAGGCGTTCGTGCACCTTGAGCCGTGCGCGCCGAATTCCGACTGCCTGGTGCTGTTGCCCCGCAAGCCGGAATGGGCGTCCGTCCCGGACCTCCTGCTCGCAGCTTCGGCAATCCGCCTTGAGCGCTGGCGTTACAACTACGGCCGCAAGATTACGCCCACGCGCATCGCAAGCGTGCGGCTGGCCTTCTCCGACTCGCTCCGCGCCCATACCGCGGAGCTGTGCTCGCGGTTCGAGCGGGTGATCCAGGCAAGCCTCGATCCCTATCGGTGAGACCTCGCGGAGCCCGGTGATGCGCGCGTCGTCGCGGCCCGCTTCGCCGCAGCCGCCGACCTACTGGCGGCCTGTCTCGGCGGATAGCTGGATCAAGCCGCCTCGAACTGCAGCGCCGCCAGCCGAGCATACAGTCCGTTCTTGGCCACCAGGTCGCCATGCGTCCCCTCTTCCACCACCCGGCCATCGTCCATGACCACGATGCGGTCGGCTTTCAGCACGGTGGCCAGGCGGTGGGCGATGACCAGGGTCGTGTGGCCCTTCATGGCCTCGTCCAGGGCGCGCTGCACCAGGTGCTCGTTCTCGGCGTCCAGGGCGCTGGTCGCCTCGTCCAGCAGCAGGATCGGCGCCTCGCGGATCAGGGCGCGGGCGATGGCCAGGCGCTGGCGCTGGCCGCCGGACAGCGTGCGGGCGCGGTCGCCCACCAGGGTCTGCAGGCCCTCGGGCAGGGCGGCGAGGAAGCCCTCGGCCTGGGCGGCGCGGACCACGCCGCGGACCTCGTCGTCGCTGGCGCCGTCGCGGCCGAAGCGGATGTTGTCGGCGGCCGAGCCTGAGAACAGCGGGCTGTCCTGGGCCACCAGGGCCATGCGGGCGCGGACCTCGGCGGGCTCGGCGTCGCGCAGGTCGACGCCGTCCAGCAGGATGCGGCCGGACTGCGGGTCGTAGAAGCGCAGCAACAGGCGGAAGACGGTGCTCTTGCCCGCGCCCGAGGGGCCCACCAGCGCGACCCGTTCGCCGGGCCGGACATTCAGCGAGAAGCCCTTCAGGGCCGGCAGTTCGGGCCGCCCGGGATAGGCGAAGGTCACGCCCTCGAAGGCCACCTCGCCGCGCGGCGGCTTGGGCAGCGGCGTCGGGTTGGGCGGGGCGGCCACGCCGGGCCGGGCGTCCAGCAGCTCGCCCACGCGCTCCATGGCGCCGGCGGCCTTCTGCACGTCGCCCCAGGTCTCGCCGAGCGCGCTGACCGAGCCCGCGGCCATGACCGACAGGAAGGCGAACTGGAAGAGGGCGCCCCACGAGATGTCGCCGCGCAGGCCGGCGTGCACGCCCAGCCAGAAGACCCCGACGATGCCGCCGAACACCAGGATGATGACCGCCGCGGTCATGGCCGCGCGGGTGGTGATCCGCCGCATCTGGGCGCGGAAGGCCTGCTCCACGGCCGTGCCGAACCGCTCGGCGGCGGCGCGCTCGCGGCCAAAGGCCTGCACGGTCTCGAGCGCGTCGAGGCTCTCGCCCGCCGAGCCCACGGCGTCGGCGAACCGATCCTGGGCCGAGGCGGTCAGCTTGCGCACCCGGCGGCCGAACAGGAACAGCGGCGCCAGCACGAAGGGGAAGGTCAGCAGCACCAGGCTGGTCAGGTGGGGGCTGACGAACATCAGGAGGACCAGGGCGCCGATCAGGGTCAGCAGGTTGCGCAGCGCCACCGAGACCGAGGTGGCCAGCAGGTTCTCGACGATGGCGATGTCGGTGGTCAGGCGCGACAGCACCTCGCCCGTGCGGGTCTGCAGGAAGAAGGACGGGTCCAGCGTCAGGATGTGGGCGTAGGTCGCCTTGCGCAGGTCGGCGACCACGCGCTCGCCCAGGCTGGTGACAAAATAGAACCGGCCGGCGGTGGCGACCGCCAGGACCGCGGCCACCGCGCCCAGCACCAGGAACCGGCGATCCACGGTGGACGGATCGAGGCCTGCGTCGGTGAGCTGGTCGACCACCAGGCGGATCGCGCCGGAGATGCCCAGGGTGGCGCTGGTCGAGAGCAGCAGGAACAGCAGGGCCGCCAGCCCACGGCCCCAGTGCGCCGCCACGAACGGCCGCAGCCGTCCCAGGGCGCCGACATTTCGGCTCCTGGCGCGCTTGGCGGCGCCTTCCGCCAGGGTCTGGGCCATGGCCTGGCCGGCGCTGGGCCGACCCTCGGCCCGCGATCCGGGCGCGGAAGACTCTGGGCCCGGCTCACTCATCGGTCTCGCACCTTGCATTTGTCCGCGCGTTTCTCTATACGCGCGGCTTCCTTTTCGACCGCCTTCACCGGCGGCCGGCCTATGTTGGCCGCTCCATTACGTCAGGCGCCCGTTCGATGAAACAAGACACTCACCCCGACTACCACTTCATCACCGTCGTGATGACGGACGGCACCAGCTATCAGACGCGTTCCACCTACGG
>Ga0255338_1003526_pt1 | contig 18548 bp, 16 predicted proteins | sample MeOH1_35cm_T4_19_FD_203715 | JGI IMG/M metagenome (GOLD analysis project Ga0255338, IMG submission 203715) | Sandy soil microbial communities from University of British Columbia, Vancouver, Canada - MeOH1_35cm_T4_195 | ecosystem: Engineered > Artificial ecosystem > Sand microcosm > Unclassified ...
GCAAGAAGGGCGTCGTCGGCAAGTTCGTCGAGTTCTACGGCCCCGGCCTGGCGAACATGACCCTGGAAGACCAGGCGACCATCGCCAACATGGCCCCGGAATACGGCGCCACCTGCGGCTTCTTCCCCATCACCCGCGCCACCATCGACTACCTGGCCGCCACCAACCGCGCGCCGGAGCGCGTGGCGCTGGTCGAGGCCTACGCCAAGGCCCAGGGCCTGTGGCGCGAACCGACCGATCCGGATCCGGTGTTCACCGACACCCTGGAGCTGGACATGTCGGGCGTGATGCCGTCGCTGGCCGGCCCGAAGCGTCCGCAGGACCGCGTGCTGCTGTCCGACGCCGCGCCCGAGTTCAAACAGGCCCTGACCGGCGAGACCTTCGGCAAGCCCGATAGCCTGGCCGAGCGGTTCAAGGTCGAGGGCGAGAACTTCGACATCGGCAACGGTGACGTGGTCATCGCCGCCATCACGTCGTGCACCAACACCTCCAATCCCTCGGTGCTGATCGCCGCGGGCCTGGTGGCCAAGAAGGCCATCGAAAAGGGCCTGACGGTGAAGCCCTGGGTGAAGACCTCGCTGGCCCCCGGCAGCCAGGTGGTCACCGACTATCTGAAGGCCGCGAAGCTGGACAAGAGCCTGGACGCCCTGGGCTTCAACCTGGTCGGCTACGGCTGCACCACCTGCATCGGCAACTCCGGCCCACTGCCGGAAGCCATCTCCGACTCGATCCAGAAGAACGACGTGGTCGCCTGCTCGGTGCTGTCGGGCAACCGCAACTTCGAAGGCCGGGTGAATCCCGACGTGCGCGCCAACTACCTGGCCTCGCCGCCGCTGGTGGTGGCCTACGCCCTGGCCGGTTCGATGCAGATCGACCTGATCAACGAGCCGCTGGGCGAGGGCAAGGACGGCAAGCCGGTGTTCCTGAAGGACATCTGGCCGACCACCGCCGAGGTCACCGCGCTCCAGCGCAAGCACGTGACCAACAAGATGTTCGCCACCCGCTACGCCGACGTCTTCAAGGGCGACAAGAACTGGCAGGGCATCAAGGTCAAGGGCGGCCAGACCTACGACTGGGACATGGGTTCCACCTACGTCCAGAACCCGCCCTACTTCCAGGACCTGCAGATGGAGCCGACGCCGGTGACGGATATCGTCGAGGCGCGGGTCCTGGCCGTGTTCGGCGACAGCATCACCACCGACCACATCTCGCCCGCGGGTTCGATCAAGGCCACCTCGCCGGCCGGCCAGTACCTGATCGAGCGCCAGGTGCCGCCGTCGGAGTTCAACGGCTACGGCTCGCGCCGCGGCAACCACGAAGTGATGATGCGCGGCACCTTCGCCAACATCCGCATCCGCAACCGCATCACCCCCGACATCGAAGGCGGGGTGACCAAGCACTTCCCCTCGCAGGACCAGATGTCGATCTACGACGCGGCCATGCGCTACCAGGGCGAGGGCCGTCCGCTGGTGGTGTTCGCGGGCAAGGAATACGGCACCGGCTCCTCGCGCGACTGGGCCGCCAAGGGCACGAAGCTGCTGGGCGTCCGCGCCGTGGTGGCCGAAAGCTTCGAGCGGATCCACCGTTCGAACCTGGTGGGCATGGGCGTACTGCCGCTGCAGTTCCTGCAGGAAGGCTGGCACAAGCTGGGCCTGACCGGCGAGGAGATCGTCACCATCCGCGGCCTGACGGAGCTCTCGCCCCGCAAGCAGCTGATCGTCGAGATGTACCGTCCGTCGGACGGCCGCATCGCGCGCTTCCCGGTCCGCTGCCGGATCGATACGCCCACCGAGCTCGAATATTTCAAGCACGGCGGCGTCCTGAACTACGTCCTGCGCAGCCTGGCCAAGCCGGAAGCGTAACGAACGCCCTTCTCCCCTTGCGGGAGAAGGTGTCGCCCGCAGGGTGACGGATGAGGGGTCGCACGGCGCTTGCCGGCGGCCCCTTCTTCGTACGGCTCAGCGGGACCTGAGGATTTCAGCGGCCTCCAGAGCGGACCTCGCGAGCGGGCTGGGTAAGGCGTCGAGCGGAAACCAACCCAGGCCGGTGTGCTTCTCGGGCTCGAGCAAGGCTGGCTCGCCCTCGAAGTCCTTCGCCAGAAACGTCGGCGACACCCAGTGAGCGCGCTCCTCCGGCGCCACGTAGTCCACCACACAGAGAAGTTCGAGCGCGCCAAGGCTGACGCCAAGCTCCTCTGCGGTCTCCCGGCGCGCGGCCTCTTCCGTCCTTTCCCAGAGTTCGACCTTTCCGCCCGGCAGACTCCAGCAGCCGGCTTCCGGCGAACGAGCCCGACGGATCAGCAGCAAATTCCGGTCCTGAAGGACGGCGACGCCGCAGCCCACCCTCGGCCCATCCGATGCTCGCGTAGACATTCCATCACCGTCCCAAAATCGATGTCGTCAATCCCCCAAGACCGGCGACGCGCCGAGAGACCTTGGCCAGCGCGACGCTACTTCACCTGACGGATCGCCGCCTTGACCCCGCCCCTGGCGAGCTCCGGGGTGAGCCGCCGGGCCAGGTCGTCTCCAAAGCGCTCGTCCGCACTTGCGGACGCAGCGGCGGCCAGCCGCGTGCTCGACGCGGCGACCTCGGGTTTGGACACCGCGCAGGCGGTCGCCTCCGCCGTCGGCGGCAGCACCTCGCGGCCATCCTCCCGGTCGGGCAGGCGGATCGTGTAGCGCTCGCCGCAGGCCAGCTTGCCGGTTAGCGACTCGAAGCACGGCTCGCGCTCGAGGTAGAGCGTGGCGGCCCACTGGCACTGCACCGCGGGCGGGGGCCGGTCGGGCTCGGCGGCGGACTGGCGGGCCTCCACGTCGGTCCGCACGAAGAACTGATAGCGGATCAGCGCCTTCTCGGTCTGCTTCTCGCGCGACAGCAGCAGCGGCACGTCCTTGCGGGCCACGCGCAGGTAGTCGGACTCGGTGCGCACGATCTCGGGCGGCGGCGGCGGCGGCGGGGGCGGCAGGGCCTGGAACACGGAGACTCCTGAGACGCGAGCGAGGCGTCACTCTAGCGCGAGCCCCCGTGACCGCGGCAAGCGGCCGCGGTCGATCGGGTCCTCACGCCTTCTTGAGATTTACAGCCCCCGGAACACGCCCTAAGTCGAGGCGATGCGGAAGGCCGCGCTTATCAGCCTGTTCTTGCTCGCTTGGCCTGCGGGCGCGGCGGCCAAGCCCCCGGTGCTCGTGGAGTTGTTCACGGCGCAGGGCTGTGGCTCGTGCAACGACGCGAACGGCTACCTGGGCAAGCTGGCCGAGCGGCCGGGCGTCCTGGCCCTCACCTATTCCGTCGACTACTGGGACTATCTCGGCTGGACCGACACCTTCGCCAAGCCGGAGTACGCCGAGCGGCAGAAGGCCTATGTCGCCCGCCTGAAGCTCCGCGAGCCTTACACGCCGCAGGTGGTGGTGGACGGCCGCGAGGAGGCCCAGGGCCAGAAGACCGCCGACGTGGACCGGTTGGTCCGCGCCGCCGCCGCGGCCCCCCGCAATCCGCCGGACATCCGCTTTGTGGGTTCGCGCCGGGTGGACGTGGGCTCGGCCCGGGCCGTCAAGGGCGGCGCCGAGGTCTGGCTGATCCGCTACGACCCCCGTGCGGTCGAAGTGGCCGTGAAGGCCGGCGACAACCGTGGCGAGACCGTGGTGCAGAGGAACGTGGTGCGGGAGATCCGCCGGCTGGGAAGCTGGCGCGGAAAGCCTCAGGCCTACCGGCTGCCGGCGGCGGCCGACGACGGCCTGAAGACGGTGGTGATCGTGCAGGCCCCGCGCGGCGGCCGCGTCCTGGGCGTGGCCCAGCGGAAATCCTGATCCGGACGAGCCCTGATCTAACAGGGGGCCAGACAAGCGTCAGCCCGCGCGGCTGGAGAGAACCACGCGGGCTTACGCTTGGGGAAAGCAGAGTGTCGGTTGGCCAACCGCCGATCCAGGGGGGCTGGGGGGGCTGTTCAGAATCCGGGACCAACAGTCTCTGACCAACCGACGATGTGAATATCGGGGACGCATCAGGCGGGCGATGGACCGAAATAAGGTCTTTTCTGGGCGCCGACCCCCAACATGCGGCGCCGGATTCGGGGTGGCCGGACTCAAAAATTTCATACAGGCTCGGGTTCGATGGCATTCGAACAGAGCCCCGCGGCCCCGCGACAGGCCGGCGTGTTCTTCGAGCGGCGCGAGCTGGAGCGCCTTCTCCGCCTGTACGGCCGCATGGTCGCCGCCGGTGAATGGCGCGACTACGGCATGGATTCGTTGCGTGAAAGCGCCGTCTTCTCGGTCTTCCGCCGCAGCGCCGAGGCGCCGCTCTACCGCATCGAGAAGCACCCGGCCCTGGCCCGCAAGCAGGGCGCCTGGGCGATCGTCGGCCAGGGCGGCCATATCCTGAAGCGCGGCCACGAGCTGGAGCAGGTGCTCCGCTTCTTCGACAAGGGCCGCTTCTCGGTGGTGGAGTAAAATTCCTCCCCTGCTGGGGGAGCAATTAAAAAACCCCGGCGGTTGGACCGCCGGGGTTCGTCGTTCGGACCTGCGTCGCGCCCTAGCGGCGGTCGCCGAAGAGGGCGAGCAGGAACTGGAACATGTTGATGAAGTCCAGGTACAGGCTGAGCGCGCCATAGCTGGTCGCGATGCCCATGGCCGCCTGGTCGCCGCCCAGGTCGTAGTACTGCATCTTCAGGCGCTGGGTGTCGTAGGCGGTGAGGCCCGCGAAGATCAGCACGCCCAGCACGCTGATGATGAACTGCATCATCGAGCTCTGCAGGAAGATGTTGACCAGGCCGGCGATGATCAGGCCGATCACGCCCATGATCAGGAAGCTGCCCATCCCGGTCAGGTCCTTCTTCGTCGTATAGCCGAAGAGGCTGAGGCCGCCGAAGGCCGTGGCCGTGATCAGGAAGGTCGAGGCGATCGAGGCGCCGGTGTAGCGCAGCGCCACGACGCCCAGCGAGGCGCCGATGAGGCTGACCACCGTCCAGTAGACGGCGCTGGCCGAGCGCGCGGTCTGGTTCTTCAGCGCGAACCCCGAGAACAGCAACACCGCCAGCGGGGCGAAGGCCACCACCATGCCCAGGATGCTGTAGCCCACGCGGCCGTTGGCCACGGTGAACATCATGTCCCGGATCGGGGGGACCGAGCTGGTCAGATAGGCCAGGCCGGCCGAGAGAACGAGGCCCAGCGCCATCTTGTTGTAGACGCCGAGCATGAAAGTGCGGAGGCCCGCGTCCACCGACATGTCGGCGCGATCCGCCGGGATCGGGCGCGCATAGCCGCGGTTGAAGTCGCTCATTTGAGCAAGGCCCTAAGAAGCGCGTCGCAAATCGGACGCCTCCGAAATATCGTTTCGCAGCGTGTCGGAAGCAAGGCCCATCGCGCACGATACGGTGAACGCGTTAGGATACATGTATGATCCGGCTCTTCGCGGCCCTGTCCATCCCGCCGGAAATCGGCCTGGCGCTGCAGGCGCGGCAGGCCGGAATCGAGGGTGCGCGCTGGCGGCCGCTCGAGGCGTTGCACGTCACGCTGCGGTTCTTCGGCGAGATCCGGCAGGACGTGGCGCGGGACCTGGACTCCGAGTTGATGGGGATCGCCGGCCGTCCGTTCGAGATCGGCCTGGCCGGCGCGGGATCCTTCGCCGACGGCGACGAGATCAACGCCGTCTGGGCGGGCGTGGCCGACAATCCCGAGCTGAGCCGCCTGGCCGAGGCCTGCGAGAGCGCCGCGCGGCGGGTGGGCCTGAAGCCGGACAAGCGCAACTACAAGCCCCACGTGACCCTGGCCTACCTGCGCCGGCCGGACCCGCGGCAGGTCGCCGCCTGGATCCAGGCCCACAACCTGCTGAAATCCCCACCCATCACCGTCGACCGCTTCGGCCTCTACTCCAGCACCCTCGGCCGCGAAGGCTCCCACTACCGGCTGGAGGCCGAGTATCTGCTCTAGGGCCAATCGACATTCAGGGGGTGGTGGTTTCGCGTCCTTCCTCCTCGATGGAGGAAGGGGAGGGATGGTGGTGGTCGCACGGCGATCGGGTGAAGACCTAGGTCGGCGCCGACCCGATACTCCTGCCGCAACTCAGCAGTCACACCACCACCCAACCCTCCTCCATCGAGGAGGAGGGCGAGCGGCTTCAAGGGCTTGCAACATTTCCAGCGCCGCTCGCGAGACACTGAACGTCGGCCCCCCTAAGCCTCCACCGCGTAGTCCTTCAGGATCCCCAGCGGCACGATGGCCAGGGTCTCCTCGTGGGTGCTCTCCAGCACCACCTGGGGGGCGGCGCCGGCGTCGAGCGCCTCCTTCCAGCGGGGCGCGCACAGGCACCAGCGGTCGCCGGGCTGCAGGCCGGCGAAGCCCAGGTCGGGGCGCGGCGTCGACAGGTCGTTGCCCACGCTCCTGGAATAGTTGAGGAACTCGGCGGTCATCACCGCGCAGACCGTGTGCATGCCCACGTCGTGCGGACCGGTCTCGCAGCAGCCGTTTCGGAAGAACCCGGTGACAGGGTCCAGGGAGCAGGGGACCAGCTCCTCGCCCAGGACATTCCGGGCGCCGGCGTCGTAACGGATCGGGCGTGTGGCCATGGGCCCATCCTAAACGCTAAGACTCCCGTATCGCCAAGGCGCGAAGGAGCCGCCGTCCACATGAACCCGTCCCCCCGCCCCCGCCGCAGCGCCCTCTACCTGCCGGCGTCCAATGCGCGGGCGGTGGACAAGGCGCGCTCGCTGCCGTGCGACGTGGTGATCCTGGACCTGGAGGACGCCGTGGCGCCGGACGCCAAGGCCGAGGCCCGTGCTGGCGCGGTCGAAGCCCTGAAGGCCGGCGGATTCGGCGGCCGCGAGGTGGTGATCCGGGTGAACGGGCTGGACACCCCCTGGGGCGCCGACGACCTGGCCGCCGCGGCGGAGGCGCGACCCGACGCGGTGCTGGTCCCCAAGGTCTCGGCGCCCGAGGACCTGCGGGCGGCGCGGACCCGGCTGGGCGACCGACTGCCGATCTGGGCGATGATCGAGACCTGCGCGGCCATGTTCCGGCTGGACGCCCTGGGCGTGGAGTCGGCGAACGCCGGCGTCGAGGCCTGGGTGATCGGTTCCAACGACCTGGCCAAGGAGATGCGCTGCGTCCTGACGGTCGACCGCGCGCCGCTGCTGGCTGCCCTGTCGCTGAGCCTGATGGCCGCGCGGGCCCACCGCCTGGCGATCCTCGACGGCGTCTACAACGAGATCGCCGACGCCGAGGGGCTGGCCCGCCAGTGCGCCCAGGCCGCGGCCTTCGGCTTCGACGGCAAGAGCCTGATCCATCCGACCCAGGTCGAGCCCGCCAACGCCGCCTTCACGCCGGATCCCGCCGCCGTGGCGTGGGCGAGGATGGTGGTCGGCGCGTTTGACCTGCCCGAGAACGCCGGCAAAGGTGTGCTGAAGGTGGAAGGTCGGATGGTCGAGCGACTGCATTTCGCCGAGGCGAAGCGCCTGCTGGGCGTGGCCGAGGCCATCGCCGCGCTGGAGGCCGCGTGAGGCTGGCGGCGGCGCTGGCGTTCGCCGCCCTGGCCGCGGCCCCGGCCCACGCCCAGCCTGCGCCCGACCCCATCGACGCGCTGTTGCGTCCGCCCCCCAAGGACGCGGACGTGGAGGGGGCGGAGACCGCGGTCCCGGAATCGGCGGCGGATCCGGACGCCGACCTGCCCGCGGGGCCACAGGCCTATCGTCCCTACGTCCCGCCGCCGCACCCGACCCTGACCGCGCCCGTGTTCGTGCACGAGACCGGCAAGAACCCCGACGCCCCGCCCACGCCGGTCGAGGCGGCCTACGACAGCCGCCTGCGTTCGTCGGCGGCGTCGGCGCGGGGATTCCAGGGGCCGCTGGATGGGGGCTGGACCCTGGCGGCGGGCGAGCGGCCGCTCTACGCCTTCCAGCTGGTGGACAGGAGCGGTTCGGTGGACGGCGCCTGGCGCGATCTGCGCCGGCCGGGCGCCCTCGACGCCTCCGGCTTCTTCGACGTCGTCGAGCGCATGGGCGGCGACCTGATCTTCCGCTTCGAGGGCGGTGGGGTCGCGGTGCTGCATCCCGAGGGCGCCCGCTGGTCCGGCCAGCTCACCGAAGGCGGCCGCAGCGAGCCCGTGAGCCTGACGCGGCACGCGGCGCCTTAGGACCAGTCGCCATCAGGGCGATGCGAGCGACGGCGCTCCTCCTTCTCCCCCTGCGGGAGAAGGTGGGCCGCGAAGCGGGTCGGATGAGGGGTCGCGCTGGTCTTTCAGCCGCCGTGGCGCGTCAGCGCCGATAAGATCGACCACGAACCACACGAACCACACGAACAATCGGGACCAAATCGCGGTGCTCGATCCTGGCTGGACCCCTTCGTGTCGTTCGTGTGGTTCGTGGTCAAATTGAACAGCGCCTGCGGCGCGCGCTGAACCGGATAAGGGAGTGCGACCCCTCATCCGTCCCCCTGCGGGCGACACCTTCTCCCGCAAAGGGAGAAGGACGAAAGGGCTTTCATCGCCCGCCGTGAATGTCGATTGGCCCTAGAGCCCCAACACCTCCCGCGCCGCCGCCATCGCCGCCGCCAGCGCATCCACCCCATACGCCTCCGCCGCGCCCACGCCCCACACCGGCCCCGGCCAGGCCGCGTCATCCGCGCGGCGCCCCACCACGTGCACGTGCAACTGCGACGTCACATTGCCGAGCTGGCCCACGTTCAGCTTTTCCACGGGCCGGCCCAGCGCCGCCCCCACCGCGCGCACCGCCAGCCCGGCCCGCACGATCTCCTCGGTGAGCGCGGCGCGGTCGTTGGCGGTGAGGTCCTCCAGCTCGCGCGCGCCGGCGATCCGCGGGATCAGCACGATCCAGGCGTAACGCGCGTCCGCCTGCAGCCGGGCGTGGCAGAGCGCCAGCTCGCCCAGGGCTTCGGAGGTCGGCGGAAAGGCCGGATGGAGCTCGAACATCGTCCCCCGCGCGTGCGGCATTGCAGCATCCAGCTCAAAGAGCTACGCACCCGCCGACATCACATCAAGGAGCAGTATCATGGCGAAGCAGCCCATTCGCGTGGCGGTCACCGGCGCGGCCGGCAACATCGGTTACGCGCTGCTGTTCCGGATCGCATCGGGCCAGATGTTCGGCGCCGACCAGCCGCTGATCCTGCAACTGCTCGAGATCCCCGTCGAAGGTCCCCAGAAGGCGCTGAAGGGCGTGGCCATGGAGATCGACGACTGCGCCTTCCCGCTGGTGCAGGGCATGGTGCTGACCGGCGAGGCCGACGTGGCCTTCAAGGACGCCAACTGGGCCCTGCTGGTGGGCTCCAAGCCCCGGGGCCCCGGCATGGAGCGCGCCGACCTCTTGAAGGACAACGGCAAGATCTTCATCGCCCAGGGCCAGTCCATCGACAAGGTGGCCGCCGACGATTGTCGCGTGGCGGTGGTGGGCAACCCCTGCAACACCAACGTGATGATCGCCGCCAGCCAGGCCAAGCGCCTGCCGAAGGACCGCTTCACCGCCATGGTGCGGCTGGACGAGAACCGCGGCCGCGCCCAGCTGGCCCAGAAGGCCGGCGTCTCGATCGACCAGGTCACCGACCTGTTCATCTACGGCAACCACAGCCCGACGATGTTCGCCGACTTCACCCACGCCAAGATCGGCGGCAAGGACGCCGCCTCGGTCATCGGCGACGAAGCCTGGCTGAAGAACGACTTCCTGCCGGCGGTGGGCAAGCGCGGCGCGGCGATCATCGAGGCCCGCGGCGTGTCGTCGGCCGCCTCGGCCGCCAACGCCCTGGTCGATCATGTGCGCGATCTGGTGACCCCCGGCGCGATCCACTCGGTCGCGGTGGAGAGCCAAGGCCGCTACGGCTTCTCGGACGGCGTCTGGGCCGGTATGCCGGTGAAGACCACCGCCACCGGCTACGAGGTCCTGACCCACTACGAGATGGACGACTTCGCCAAGTCGAAGATCAAGATCACCGACGACGAGCTGGTCGGCGAACGCGACACCGTCAAGGACATGCTGGGCTAAGTTGAACCAGTCCTTCTCCCCTTGCGGGAGAAGATGTCAGACGCAGTCTGACGGATGAGGGGTCGCACGGCGCTGTCCGGCGACCCCTTTTCATTTCTGGCTGAGGAGTTGGTGCGACCCCTCATCCGACCTGCTGCGCGGGCCACCTTCTCCCGCAAGGGGAGAAGGCCAACCACGGCGTTACGCCGGCTGGAACAGCGCGAACTCTTCCGCCATCGCCTTGCCCACCGCTGGCCGGGCGGCGAGCCGGGCCTGATAGGCCTGGATCGCCGGATAGGGCGTCATGTCCAGCTTCACGGCTATGTTCCAGTTCAGCACCGCGGCCAGGTAGGCGTCCGCGACGCTGAAGTCGTCCAGCAGCCAGTCGCGGCCGGTCAGGTGGTCGTTGAGGTAGGCCAGGCGCGAGGCGGCGTCCTCCTTGGCCTTCGCCTTGCCCTCGGCGGGCCACGTGGGGCTCAGCAGCGGCGTGAACACCGTCTTGTGCAGCTCCGAGCCGATGAAGCTCAGCCACTGCTGCAGCTGGTAGCGGCCGAAGCCCGAGGGCGCGAGGCCCGCGTCCGGCTTGCGGTCGGCCAGGTACTGCAGGATCGCGGCGTTCTCGGTCAGCACCGCGCCGTCGTCGGTGCGCAGCGCCGGGACCAGGCCCTTGGGATTGATCTTGCGGTAGTCCTCGCCCGAGGCGGTGCGGCCGGCCTTGGTGTCCACGCGCTGGAACGTCGCCTCCTGGCCGGACTCATAGAGCGTGATCCGGCTGGCCAGGGAGCAGGCGAGCGGCGAGAAATAGATGTCCATGGGGGCGTCCTCCGGGATGCTTGCTATATTCATACCGTTCCGCACAGAATGTGGGCGGTCAAGGATTATTTGCGGAATGGTACAAAAAGAGCCGGAGTCGGCCCGACGGCCCCGGGGGCGTCCCCGGACTTTCGATGTCGAACTGGTGCTGGACAAGGCCCGGGCGGTGTTCTGGAACCTGGGCTACGCCGCGACCTCGCTGGACGATCTGGCGGCGGCCACCGGCCTGAACCGGCCCAGCCTCTACGCGGCCTTCGGCGACAAGCACGCGCTCTACCTGGCCGCCCTGGAACGATCGCGCGCCGAGGCCACCGCGGCCCTGGGCGCGGCCCTGAAGACCGAGGCGCCGCTGCGCCAGCTCCTGGGGATCATCTTCGACCGGACGGTGGACATCTACCGCGCCGGGGCCGTGGGTCAGCGCGGCTGCTTCCTGATCGGCACGGCGGTCACCCAGGCGGTCGACGACCCGGCCGCGCGCGAGATGCTGGCGACCTTCATCGGCCAGACCGACGCCCTGTTCACGGCCCGCTTCGAGCGTGATGCCGCCCAACTCGCGCCCGGCGTGACGCCGCGGATGGCCGGGCCGATGGCCAGCGCCACCTTCCACACCCTGGCGGTCCGGTCCCGCACCGGCGCCGGCGAGGCCGAGCTGAAGGCGATCGGCGCGGCGGCCGTGGCCCTGTTCTGCGGCCCGCCGCGATAGCGCAAAAAAGAAGGGCGGCCGCGAGGACCGCCCTTCGTTGGCTTTGGCCGAAGAGACTACTTCTTCTTCAGCATGCCCTTGATCTCGGCCTGACTGGCGTTGACCGTGGCCGCGCCGCTGGCGACCGCGAGACTCGAGGTGTCCACGGCGAAGGTGTCGGCGCCCATCTTGATGGTGGCCGTCTTCTTGCCGTCGGCGCCGGTCTTCACCTCGGCGATCGAGCCAATGGTCGTTCCGGTGTTGTCCTTCACGGCCATGCCGGTCGTGACGCTGACGTCCGCGCCGGAAGACGAGGCGCTGGGCGTGCTGCTGGGCGCCGGGTCGTCAGCCGGCGGCGTGGCCGTGCTGGCGGGCGGCGCCGCCGAGGTCGAGGCCGGCGGAGCCGCTTCGGTCGAAGGCGGTGTCGCAGGGTCGGCGTTCGGAGTCTGGGCCAGGGCCGGCGCGGCGGCCAGGGTCAGGACCGCGGCAGCGGCGAAGGCGAGGCTTTTGTTCATAGGCATGCATGCTCCCATATGCGCGCCCCCGCACCCGGCAACTCACAACCCGGCTGGGCGCTGAAGGTTCCGTAGGCGTCGGGCGCCGCTGCGTGACGGACCGCCGCACCAAGCGTTGTCCCTGCCTGCGCGGGCCTATAGGTTGGCCGCTTCCCACATGACTGTGCCTAGGGGACGGGGCGGAACACGTATGGATCAAGTCGAAAAGCGCACCTTCACCGACGAGGAGGCGCTGAGCTTCCACCGCTATCCGACGCCCGGGAAGATCGGCATCCAGGCCACCAAGCCCATGAGCACCCAGCGCGACCTGTCGCTGGCCTATTCGCCCGGCGTGGCCGTGCCGGTGCTGGCGATCGCCAAGGATCCGGAGCTCGCCTACGAATACACCTCCAAGGGCAACCTGGTGGCGGTGATCACCAACGGCACGGCGATCCTGGGCCTGGGCAACCTCGGCGCGCTGGCCTCCAAGCCGGTGATGGAAGGCAAGGGCGTGCTCTTCAAGCGCTTCGCCGACGTCGACGCGATCGACGTGGAGATGCTCTGCACCGACCCCGACGAGATCATCACCGTCGTCAAGAATATCGGCGTCACCTACGGCGGCATCAATCTCGAGGACATCCGCTCCCCCGACTGCTTCCGCATCGAGACCGAGCTCCAGGAGCTGCTGGACATCCCGGTCTTCCACGACGACCAGCACGGCACCGCCATCATCTGCTCGGCTGGCCTGATCAACGCCTGCGAGATCACCGGCCGCAAGCTGTCGGAAGTGAAGGTCGTCCTGAACGGCCCGGGCGCGGCCGGCATCGCCACCCTGGGTCTGATCAAGGCGCTGGGCGTCAAGCACGAGAACGTCATCGCCGTGGACCGCAAGGGCGTGCTCTGGCGCGGGCGCTCCGACGATATGAACCAGTGGAAGTCGGCCCACGCCATCGACACCGACAAGCGCACCCTGGCCGAGGCTCTGGATGGCGCGGACGTGTTCATCGGGGTGTCGGCCAAGGGCGCCCTGACCCAGGAGCACATCAAGTCGATGGCGCCCCGGCCGATCATCTTCGCCATGGCCAACCCGGACCCGGAGATCACCCCGGAAGAGGTCTATGAAGTCCGCCCCGACGCCATCGTGGCCACCGGACGCAGCGACTATCCGAACCAGGTCAACAACGTCCTGGCCTTCCCCTACCTGTTCCGCGGCGCCCTCGACGTGCGCGCCCGCCAGATCAACATGGAGATGAAGATCGCCACGGCGAACGCCCTGGCGATGCTGGCCCGCGAGGACGTGCCGGACGAGGTGGCCGCGGCCTATCACGGGGCCCAGCTCAAGTTCGGGCCCGAGTACATCATCCCGACGCCGTTCGACCCGCGGCTGCTTTCCTACATCCCGCCCTTCGTCGCCCAGGCGGCCATGGACACCGGCGTGGCCCGCAAGCCGATCGCCGACATGGACGCCTACCGCGCCAGCCTGGCCCAGCGCCTCGATCCCACGGCCGCCTTCTCGCAGAAGCTGCAGGGCGCGGTGCTGTCCGGCCCGCAAAAGACCATCGTCTTCGCCGAGGGCGAGGAACAGTCGGTGATCCGCGCCGCCTACGCCTTCCAGACCCAAGGCCTGGGCAAGGCGATCCTGGTGGGCCGCGAGGATCTGGTGCACGAGAACATGCGCGCCGCCGGGCTGGATCCGGCCGAGACAGGCATCGAGGTCATGAACGCCCGGGTCTCGCACCACAACGAAGCCTCGGTGGACTACCTCTACGCCCGCCTGCAGCGCGAGGGGTATCTGCGCCGCGACGTCCAGCGCCTGATCAACCAGGACCGCAACAGCTTCGGCGCCGCCCTGGTGGCCCTGGGGCACGCCGACGGCATGGTCACCGGCGTGACGCGGAACTTCGACCAGGTGCTGGAAGAGGTCCTGCACGTCATCGACCCGGCGGCCGATGGGCGGATCATCGGCATGAGCGTGGTGATGGCCAAGGGCCGGACCCTGTTCATCGCGGACACCAACGTCACCGAGATGCCGCTGGCCGAGGAACTGGTCGAGATCGCCATCGAGGCCGCCCGCGCCGTCCGCACCCTGGGCTACGAACCGCGCGTTGCGTTCATGAGCTACTCCACCTTCGGCAACCCGATGGGCGAGCGATCCGAGCGGGTGCGCGACGCCGTGGCCATGCTGGACGACATGGAGGGCATCGACTTCGAGTACGAGGGCGAGATGCCGCCGGAGCTGGCGCTGGAGCCGGAGAGCCGCGGGGCCTATCCGTTCATGCGCCTGACCGGCCCCGCCAACGTCCTGATCATGCCCGCGATCCATTCCGCGGCGATCTCGACCCAGCTCATCAAGTCGCTGGGCGGCGCCGAGGTGATGGGGCCGATCCTGCTGGGCCTCGATAAGCCTGTACAGATCTGCCCGCTGGGCGCCTCGGTGTCGAAGATCCTGCAGCTGGCCACGGTCTGCGCCTACGACCGGCCGCTGGTGGAGCTGGCCGAATGACGCGGGGTCTCACCGCCACGTCCAACTAGGGTCGCGCGCCTCTCGGGGAGCGGGCGATCCATCGTCCCTCCCCGGCACTAAGGAGCGCGGCCGATGAACGGTCGAAGTCCCAGCTACAGTCTCGGCATCGATTTCGGGACCACCAACACCGTCCTCAGCCTGGCCGACGAGAGCGGCCCGGCGCACCTGGTGCGGTTCCCGGCGCCGGAAGGAGAGCTGTTCGCCTTTCGCTCGTGCATCTCGTTCCATGCGCCCGCGGACCATCCCAGCGAGCGGGCGATCGCTGCCGGACCCTGGGCTATCGAGGCCTATGTGGAGGACCCGGCCGAGACCCGGTTCATCCAGTCGTTCAAGAGCTTCGCAGCCCAGGCGAGCTTCACCGAGACCCAGATCCTGAACCGCCGCTACCGGTTCGAGGACCTGCTCTCCACCTTCCTGCTCAAGGTCCGCGACTACGCCGGCGCCGAGCTGGGCGCCCTGCCCGAGCGGGTGATCGTGGGCCGGCCGGTGAAGTTCGTCGGCGCCTCGCCCAGCGAGGCGCTGGCCCTGTCGCGCTACGAGACCGCCTTCCACCGGATGGGCGTGAAGGAGGTGCTGTACGCCTACGAACCCGTGGGCGCGGCGTTCTTCTTCGCCCGGGAGCTGGACCACGACGCCACCGTGCTGGTGGGCGACTTCGGCGGCGGCACATCCGACTTCTCGATCATCCGCTTCGAACGTCACGCGGGCGACATGCGCGCCATCCCCCTGGGCCGCGCTGGCGTCGGCGTGGCGGGCGACGCCTTTGACTACCGGATCATCGACAACCTCGTGTCGCCGGAGTTGGGCAAGGGGTCCAGCTACACCAGTCTGGGCAAGGTGCTGCCGGTGCCCAACCGCTACTACTCGGCCTTCGCCCGCTGGGACCAGCTGGCGATGATGCGGGCCAGCCGCGACATGCGCGAGATCCGCAAGCTGGAGCGCGACGCCGTCGAGCCTGAGAAGATCGCCCGCCTGGTCGAGACCCTGGACGAGAATTACGGCTACACCCTGTACCGCGCCGTCTCGAAGCTGAAGGAGACCCTGTCGGCCCAGGCCATGGCCGAGTTCCGCTTCGAGGCCGGCTCCATCGAGATCGTCCGCGATGTCGAGCGAAGCGCATTCGAAGGCTGGATCGCGCCCGAACTGGCGCAGATCGAGACGGCTGTCGACGCCGCCTTGGCCGACGCCAACCTCACTGCGGAGGGCGTCGACCGCATCTTCCTGACCGGCGGCTCGTCGCTGGTGCCGGCGGTGCGCGCGATCTTCCATCGCCGCTTCGAGCCCTCGCGCATCGAGACCGGGGCCGAACTGGAGTCCATCGCCGCCGGCCTGGCGCTGATGGGCCGAGAACGCGACCTCAGCCGCTGGACCACGCGGGCGGGCTAGCCATCCCTCCTCTTTAGGGGAGGGTGGATAGCGCGTAGCGCCAGACGGGTGGGGAAGTACGACCAAGCTCGGAGCTTCGAACCCGGGACCCCCACCCCGCTCGCCTCCGGCGAGTCGTTCCCTCCCCTGAAGAGGAGGGATGAGTCATTTCACCTTCCGCAGCGTCGGGCTCTCCAGGTCCAGGTCGCCGACCGGGATGACCTCCAGGCCAGGCAGCTTGGCCTTGACGCTCGGCGCGAAGGCCTTGCCGTCGCCCACCACCACGACGCTGGCCTGGGCCGGATCGAAGACCCGCTTGGCGAACGCCTGCACCTGGGCGGCGTCCACGGCCTCGACCTTGGCGGTGTAGCGGGTCACCTCGTCCAGCGGCACGCCGTAGAGCGCCAGGTTGCCCAGCACGTCCGCCAGGCCGCCCGAGGTGGCCAGGTCGCGGCCGTAGTCGCCCACCAGCACCGATTTGCGCGCCTTCAGCTCATCCGGCCCGGCCGGGCTCGAGCCCAGCTTGGTCAGTTCGGCGTTGATCAGGTCCAGCACCTCGGCGGCGGACTCGTTCTTGGTCTGGGCGCTGGCGCGGAACGAGCCGGTGGTCCGCGCGGTCGAGAGGCTGGCCCGGGCGCCATAGGACAGACCGCGCTTGATGCGGATCTCCTGGTTCAGGCGGGCGGAATAGCCGCCGCCCAGCACCGTCGCGGCCACGACGCCCGGATAGTAGTCCGGGTCGTTGCGGGCGATGGCCGGCTTCATGACGTTGACCGAGGCCTGGCCGGTGCCGGGGATGTCGATGGCGACCGCGCGCGGTTTGCCGGCCGGGGTGATGGTCGGGGCGGCGGCCAGCGGCTGGGCGGGCTTCTTCCAGTCGCCGAACGCCGTCTCGGCCAGGGCGAAACCCTGCTCGGCGCTGATGTCGCCGGTCAGCACCAGGACGGCGTTGTCCGGCCGGAACCAGGCGGCGTGCAGCTTGGCCAGGTCGGCCGGCTTGAGCCGCTGGATCGATTCCGGCGTGCCCTGCGGTACGTGGCCGAACGGGGTGCCGCCATAGATCACCGGCGCGGCGGCGAAGCCCGCGACCGAGCCCGGCTGCTGGTAGGCGACCCGCAGGCCGTCCAGCGCCTGCTCGCGCTGGCGCTCCAGCTCCTCGGCGGCGAAGGCGGGGTTCTTGGCCACGTCGGCCATGATCGTCAGGCCCGCCGGCAGCTTGTCGGAGATGGCGCCAAGGGTGACCGACGAGGACTCCAGCCCGCCGCTGGACGACAGCGACGCGCCCAGGCTCTCGGTCTGGCTGGCGATCTGCTGGGCCGAGCGGGTCCTGGTGCCCTCGGTCAGCATCCCGGCCATCATGTTGGCCGCCCCGGCCAAGCCCTGCGGGTCGGCCCAGGCGCCGGTCTTCACCGTCAGGTCGGCGGTGACCAGCGGCAGGTCGGACGAACGCGCCACGATCACCCGCAGCCCGTTGGCCAGGGTCTTCTCGGCCGGCTTGGGCAGCACGGGCTGGACCGGCTCGCCGATGCTCGGCGGCTTCGCGCGCTCGGCCTCCGGGGCCAGGGTGAAGACCGGGCCATCATAGGCGGCGACCTGTTTCGGCGGGGTGGGCGCGGCGGCCACCGTCTCGCCCTTCGGCCGCTCGCTCTCGGGACGATAGCGGATGGTCATCCGCCGATCCTCGGCCAGGTACTTGGCGGCCACCCGCTGGACGTCGGCGGCGGTCACCGCCTGCAGCTTGGCCAGCTCGGTGTTCACCGCATTGGCGTCGCCATCGACGGTGAGGGCGTAGCCGATGGCGCTGCCCCGGCCCTCGATGGTCTCGCGTTCCCTCAGGGAGCCCGCCAGAAGCTCGTTCTTGGCCTCGGAGAGCTCGGCGGCGGTGGGCGGGGCGTCGCGCAGGCGCTTCACCTGCGCCAGCAGGGCGGCCTCGCCCTGGGCGATGGTCTTGCCGTTCGACATGATGGCGCCGACCATGAACAGGCCGGGGTCCTGCGGCAGGTCGGCGTTGGAGAAGGACTCCACCGCGATCTGCTGATCGTAGACCAGGCTGTTGTAGAGCCGCGACGACTTGCCGCCCGAGAGGATGGCGTCCAGCACCTTCAGTGCGGGCGCGTCCTTGTCCGACGCGGCCGGGCCCTGCCACGACAGCACCACGGCCGGCAGCGGGACGTTGGGACCGTAGCCGTCGAAGACGCCGGCCTGGGTGCGCGCAGGCTCCTTGGCCGTGACCTTCGGCAGCGGTTGGCCGGGGTTCTTCAGGGCCCCGAAATACTGGTCGACCCAGGCGTCCAGCCTGGCCTGGTCGAAGTTGCCGACGATGATCAGGGCCGCGTTGTCCGGCCGGTAGTAGGTGCGGTGGAAGGCGCGCACGTCGTCGACCGTGGCGGCGTCCAGCTCCTCGATCGAGCCGATGCCCGGGCGCTTGTAGGGGTGGGTCGTGTAGCTGGCCTGGGGCAGGTACAGCGCCATCAGCCGGCCGTAGGGCGAGGCCAGCACCCGCTGGCGCAGCTCCTCCTTCACGACGTCGCGCTCGGACTTGAACACCGCCTCGTCGACCACCAGCGTGCTCATCCGGTCGGCCTCGGCCCAGACCAGCCGCTCCAGATGGTTGGCGGGCACCACCTCGTAATAGTCGGTGAAATCGTCGGCGGTGGAGGCGTTGTTGAAGCCGCCCACGTCCTCGGTCATGCGGTCGAAGGTCTCGGAGGG
>Ga0255338_1003527_pt1 | contig 18545 bp, 11 predicted proteins | sample MeOH1_35cm_T4_19_FD_203715 | JGI IMG/M metagenome (GOLD analysis project Ga0255338, IMG submission 203715) | Sandy soil microbial communities from University of British Columbia, Vancouver, Canada - MeOH1_35cm_T4_195 | ecosystem: Engineered > Artificial ecosystem > Sand microcosm > Unclassified ...
TCAGGAGGCACTTACGATCGTCCCTCTCCATCCGCCAGCGGTGCGAGATCGCTAAAAAAGTAAAAATAAAACTTAGCGGACATGGATGGGATCAGGCTCAACTGGCGTCGGTTATTTGCGGCAACGCGTCACGAGATGGCAGAAAATTGCGCCAAGCCTGCCAAATCTGCGGGCTGCGGCGGTTGATCATCGGGCAACGAAGCATCTTTATAGCGCGTTTTCAGGGGCTTGGCAAGCGTCCGGCAGTACCCCCGGCACATTTTCGAGCCGCCCCGTGGCGGGCCCCGGATCGAGCTCCAGCCCGCGCATTACGGCGGCAGTGCGATTCTCCACCCCCAGCTTCACGTACACATGCTGCAGGTGCTTTTGCACGGTGCGGGCACTGATGCCGAGCATGGCGGCGATCTCGCGATCCGTCTTGCCATGCGCCAGCCAGCGCAGCACCTGCTGCTCGCGCACGGTCAGCCTGGCGAGCATGGAGACCGCATGGACGTCCTGGCTAAGGCTCGATGTACGCATTGCGGCAGATAGAGGGCCAGCGCGGCGGTACGCAATGCTGCGTATTGGCGCGTTCCTGTGCGTGAACCAACATGGATGAGGCCAGTATAGGCGCAGCCGGCGCGCGCAGCGGCGCGGTGGCGGCCCCTGCACAGGTTTGCCCGGGGGAAGACAGGCGAACGTGGCGTGCCAGGCTTGTCCGGCACGGGCGGGGCCATTTGGGGGGAGTAAAACACCATGCCGATCGACGAAGGGAGGCTGAAGGCCTTCATGGATCAGTTCGTCCAGGATTTGGGGGCGGTCATGCATGCGGCGACCATCGTGCTGGGCGACGCGCTGGGTCTTTACAAGGCACTGGCCGAGAAGCCGATGACCGTACAGGTGCTGGCCGAGAAGACGCACACGGATGAACGCTATCTGCGTGAGTGGCTGTCCGCGCAGGCGGCCAGCGGCTACGTCGCCTATGACGCGGCGAGCGAGATGTTCAGCCTGACGGAGGAGCAGGCATTCGCGCTGGCCCAGGAAGGCAGTCCCGCCTTTATTCCGGGCGCCTTCCAGATCGCGGTGGCACAGTTCAAGGCGATCCCCAAGATGGTGGATGCCTTTCGCAACGGCCGCGGACTTGGCTGGCACGAGCACGATCCGTCGCTGTTCCACGGCACGGAACGTTTCTTCCGGCCGGGCTATGCCGCGCACCTGACTTCGGAGTGGATTCCGGCGCTCGAAGGGGTGCAGGCCAGGCTGCAGGCGGGCGCGCGCGTGGCCGACGTGGGCTGCGGGCATGGCGCCTCCACCATCATCATGGCCCAGGCTTATCCCGCGTCGGAATTCCACGGCTTCGACTACCACGAGCCATCGATCCGCTTCGCGACCGAGGCGGCGGCGCGCGCCGGCCTGCGTGACCGGGTGCATTTCGAGGTGGCAAAAGCCAAGGAGTATGGCGGCAAGGACTACGACCTCGTGGCCGTGTTCGATTGCCTGCACGATATGGGCGATCCGGTTGGCGCGGCCGCCCACGTGCGCGAGACCTTGCGCCCGGACGGCACCTGGATGATCGTCGAGCCCTTCGCCAACGACCGGCTGGAGGAGAACCTGAATCCGGTCGGGCGGGTGTACTACTCTGCCTCGACCTTCATCTGCACGCCGGCGTCGCGTTCGCAGGAGGTGGGCCTGTGCCTGGGCGCCCAGTCGGGCGAGGCGCGCATGCGCTCGGTGGTGCAGCAGGGCGGTTTTTCGCGCTTCCGCCGGGCGGCGCAAACGCCGTTCAATCTGATCTACGAGGCGCGGCCCTGAAGGGGAGAGCGGCCGCGCCCGGCGCCAAGCCTGGCCTCAGGCGGTGCCGCCCACCGTCATGTTTTCGATGCGCAGGGTCGGCTGGCCCACGCCCACGGGCACGCTCTGGCCTTCCTTGCCGCATACGCCCACGCCCGAGTCCAGGCGCATGTCGTTGCCGATCATGGTGACGTCCTTGAGCGATTCCGGACCGTTGCCGACCAGCGTGGCGCCCTTGACCGGCGCGGTGATCTTGCCATCCTCGATCAGGTAGGCCTCGCTGGCGGAGAAGACAAACTTGCCGTTGGTGATATCGACCTGGCCACCGCCGAAGTTGACCGCGTAGAGGCCGCGCTTGACGCTGGCGATGATCTCCTGCGGATCCCGGTTGCCGTTGAGCATATAGGTGTTGGTCATGCGCGGCATCGGCAGCGCGGCGTAGCTTTCGCGGCGCGCGTTGCCGGTCACAGGCATCTTCATCAGGCGCGCGTTGAGCGTGTCCTGCATATAGCCCTTGAGGATGCCGTCCTCGATCAGCGTGGTGCACTGGGTGGGGTTGCCCTCGTCGTCGAGGTTGAGCGAGCCGCGGCGGTTGGCCAGCGTGCCGTCGTCCACCACGGTCACGCCCTTGGCCGCCACCCGTTCGCCCATGCGGCCGGCGAATGCCGACGAGCCCTTGCGGTTGAAGTCGCCTTCCAGTCCGTGGCCGATGGCTTCGTGCAGCAGCACGCCTGGCCAGCCCGGGCCGAGCACGACCGTCATGGCGCCGGCGGGAGTCGGGCGTGCCTCGAGATTGACCAGGGCCGAGGCCACCGCTTCGTCCACATACTTCTGCAGCAGTTCGTCGCTGAAATATCCGTAGGCATAGCGGCCGCCACCACCGGAGGAGCCGATCTCGCGGCGCCCGTTCTGCTCGGCGATCACCGTGACGGAGACCCGCACCAGCGGCCGCACGTCGGCGGCGATGACGCCGTCGCTGCGCGCCACCAGGACCACGTCGTACTCACCGGCCAGGCCCGCCATGACCTGCACCACGCGCGGATCCTTGGCGCGTGCCATGCGTTCCACGCGTTCGAGCAGCGCTACCTTGTCGGCGGCTTCCATCGAATCGAGCGGGTCGTTGGGCGAGTACAGGTTGCGCCCGCCCTGGGAGGCCATCTTGCCCGCCACCTTGACGCGGCCGCTGCCGGCGCGGCCGATGGTGCGGGTCGCGGCCCCGGCCTTCAGCAGGGCGTCGAGGCTGATGTCGTCGGAGTAGGCGAAGGCCGTCTTGTCGCCGGACACGGCGCGTACGCCGACGCCCTGGTCGATGCTGAAGCTGCCCGACTTGACGATGCCTTCTTCCAGGCTCCACGCTTCGTTGCGGGTGTACTGGAAGTACAGGTCGGCGTAGTCGACCTTATGGGTGAAGATGTCCGCCAGCACGCGCTGCAGCTTCACTTCGTCGAGGCCGTAAGGAGCCAGCAGCAATTGCTGGGCGGTGGCGAGGTTGCGGATTCCGAGGTCGCCGGCGTTCATGGTTGTCCTTTATCGTCGTGCCGCGGCGGCGCCTTGGCGCCGCCGCGTGGAAATCTGGGGATGTTGGCGGCTCCGGGGAGCCGGCCTTGTCTGGTTGTACATGCTACAGCACCCGATGGCGCAGCGCAGGCAGGTTCTGCCTCACTTCGTCCAGGCGCGCGGGATCGATCAGTCCGCTCACCACGCCTTCGCCTTCCGGCAGCACCGCCATCACCTCGCCCCAGGGATCGATCAGCATCGAGTGGCCCCAGGTGCGGCGGCCGTTCTCGTGCTTCCCGCCCTGTGCCGCGGCCAGCACATAGCACTGGTTTTCAATGGCGCGGGCACGCAGCAGGATTTCCCAGTGCGCCTGGCCGGTGGTGTAGGTGAAGGCGGCCGGCATCAAAATCAAGCTGGTGCCGCCGCCAGCGGCGGCGAGCTGGCGATAGAGTTCCGGGAAGCGCAGGTCGTAGCAGACCGACATGGCGACGCGGCCACAGGGCGCCTCGAAGCTGGCCGGGGTATTGCCGGCCAGGATGGTACGAGATTCGTCGTAGCTTTCGGTGCCCCGCGTAAAGCCGAACAGGTGAATCTTGTCGTAGCGCGCCACGCGTTCGCCGCGCGGGTCGTAGGCGAGCGAGGTGTTGTAGACGCGTGCCTCGTCCTCGCACCACAAGGGCAAGGTGCCGCCTACCAGCCAGATGCGGTGGCGGCGCGCGGCGCCGGCCAGGAAGGCCTGGATCGGACCGTCGCCGTCGCGCTCGCGGATGGCGACCTTGTCGCTTTCGCGCAGTCCCATCATGCAGAAGTACTCCGGCAGCAGCACCAGTTCGGCGCCGCCCTGCGCCGCTTGCGCGATCAGCGCTTCGGCGCGGGCCAGGTTGGCCTCTGGCGAGACACCGCTGACTGTCTGGATCGCAGCGACGCGAAATGGTGCCGCGCTGGCGGCTTGGGCGGAGGCGGTTGCGGTCATGAAGCGGTTTCCTTGGCTGGCGGCGGCTGCAGGGGAGCGGATCCGCCCCATCCGTGCGGCTCGGCCAGATCCTGGCGGCGGCGCAGCCGGGCTTGCCGGGCATCGGCGATCGCATTGGACCCGGGCCTTGGCCGTTCAAGCAAACGGGTCGGTCATGGTGCCGGGTAGACGCGATTCGACGGGCCCTGCACAGGGGGCGTGTCGGCCCTATTCTCCCCCACTTTGGTAATCTGCGGGTTCGCCCAGCCGCCGCTGATGCGGTACCGGCGGCTAAAGGCCTTGGAGAATTCATCGGCGAACATCAGCTGGGCAGCCAGCGTGCCGATGCCCAGCGCCGGATTGATAAAGGCCGCCGCCACCGAGGCGGACGTGGCGTTGATACGCGGCACCACCGTCACATCGAGGTCCTGCGTCTCGCGCGGGATATTCGCGCTGCCCGTCATCGAGGCCCGCAGTTGCGCACCCTTGAGCGCGAAGTCCTTGGTGCTGGCCACGCCGCTCTCAATGGTACCGGTGCCCGTGATCTCGTCGAACACCATGCCCTGGCCCGCCACGCCGCGGAAGTCGAAGGTGGCCAGCCGCATCAGGCCCTGCAGGCTGAGCACGCCCAGCAGCTTGGCCGCGCCCGGATCCACGCTGAGGATCTGGCCATTCTCCAGCTTGAGCTTCATCTGGCCCGTCAGAGTGGGGTAGTCGATTGACATCGGCGAACCGCGCCAAGCCACCCGGCCCTCGAAGGTGCCGTGGCCGTCGGCCAGGATGTGCGGCAGGCCCATGCGTTCAAGCACCTGGCCGCCGTTGCGGACATCGAGCTTGAAATCGAGCCGCGTGCGGCGCTCCGCATCGGCCCCTTCGCGCAGCCGGCGCGGCATGCGCCAGCTGCCGCTGCCGGTGAAGGTGGCGCCGGGTTGTTCGATGACAAGGCGCTCCAGCGTCCATGCCGGCGCGCCGCCGCTTTCGCCGGAGTGCGCCTTGACCTCCAGCTTGCCGAAATCGCGGCCGTGCAGTTCGAAGCGATCGGCCACCAGGTCAATCGCTGGCAACTCGCTGCTCGTATTGTCCGCCAGCGTCTCGGCAACGTTGCCCGCATCGGTGGTGTCGGGGATATTCAGGCGCGAAAGACGCAGCGTCAGCGCCCCTGCCGGCGTGGCTGCATCGCTATGCCAGCGCAGGTTGCCCGCGATCTGGCGAGAATCGATCTGAACGGTCCAGCCGGCGCTCTCGCGGCTGGCCTCCAGCACGACATCGTCGAGTTGCCGGCCATAGGCCTGCAGCGCGCGCACCCGCGCGGAGAACTTCTCCGGCATGAACGCGGAGGGCACGGTAACCGCGCCGGCGCCGGCCTTGCCGCTATCCGTGAGCAGGCCATGCCAGGCGTCGAGGTCGAAGCGGCCGGCGGTCAGCGCCGCCACGACGCCGCTGGCCGGTTGCGGCGCCGGCTGTTCGACGCCGATGCCGCCGGACTGCACTTCCATGCCATCGGCGTTGCGGCGCAGAAGATAGCGCGCATTGAGCACGTTGCCGTACTGCACGAGCATCTCCTCGCTGCCGGCGCGGGCCGCGGCGGGCCGGAGCTCAAAGCGCAAGGGCAAGGCCTGGCTGGCGCTCTTGGCCAGCGGGGCAGGCATGCCCACCGCCAGGCCGGTCAGTTCCGAAGTGACCGTGATCTGCGGCTGATGCTCGCGCACCCCGATCACCGCGCTATAGGCGGTATTGCCTTCCAGTTTCTGCGCCAGGCCGGCCATCGGCGAGCCGGTGAGCGCCTCGCGCATGCCCTGGGCGCTGGCATTGCCGCCGGCATTGACGCGTACCGTGCCGTCCGCCTGGCTGCCGCCGCTGGCGCGAATCTCGCCGCCGAGGAAACGGGCGCGCAGATCGTTGAGCTGGAAGCCGTGCTCGTTGAAGGCGACGACGCCGGTGGTGCCCGCCAGCACGGGCAATTGCGGGGTGAGCACCACATCGTTGCCCGGTAGCCGGAACTGGCCATCGACCTTGGCGTCCTGCGCCGCGGTGAGGGGAAGATCCAGCTTGAGGCGCAGCTCGCCATTGCCCTGGGCGCGCATGTCGCTGGTCACCTGGCCGGTCCAGTCGCGTACCGGGCTGGCGGCCACGAAGCGCAGGAAGCCCGTCATCGCTCCGCTGGCGCTGCCGTCCAGCACCAGGCGGCCGTGATCCGCCAGGTCGGCGATGCGGCCGTTGACATCCTGCAGCGTGACGCCGGCAACGCCTTGCACGGCGGCACGCTGCGCCACGAAGGACAGTCCGCCGCGTTCGAACAGCAAGCGGCCGCTGATGTCGGTGAAGTTCGGCCACGCCTTGCCGTCGTTGCTGGCGCTGGCGGCGCTGCCCGGCGCCGCGCTCAGGTGGGGCGCGATCTGGTAGCTGACATGCTGGATCGGCACCTCGACCCGGAAGTCGCCGGCGCCTTCGTGCGGGCTGTGGAAGGGGAAGTGTTCCAGGTCGCCCTTGAGCAGGAACTTGACGTCGCTGGCTTCGCCCGTCACCAGGGCGCCGGCCAGGTACTGGCGTGTCGCGGCGGGGATGCCCGTGGGCAGGTAGCGCGGCACCCGGTTGACCTGGGCGCGCACCAGTTCGCCAGTGAGATCGGCAATGCCGCCGTGCCCGTCGCCGCCGGCATGCCAGGTACCACGCACGCTGCCTGCGGTATCCGCGTTGGCAAACTGCACGCCGTCGGTGCGCACCGCCAGCTTGCCGTTGTCGCTGGTCCAGCGCACTTCGCCGCTGATCTGGTCGAAGGGCAGGCGTGGCTCGTCGAACATGCCGGGGAACACCAGGGCGGCATTGCTGCCTTCGAAGCGGGCGCTGCCCTGCCGTTCGTCGAAACTGAAGCTGCCGGAGAGCCGCGAAAAGCCTGGCACGCCCAGGTGGGGCTTGCCGCTGGCACCTGCCGGCGGGTTTGCGGGCTGGCTCAGCACCGAGACGTTGCGCAGCGTGCCCTGCACGTTGAAGTGGCGCTGGCCGTCGCGGCGGCTGAGTATGCCCTGGCGATCGCGGGTCCAGTTCACGTCCAGGTTGTCGATATGGCCGGAGGGCTGGAGCGCGCGCAGCTGGCGCGACAAGGCGGTGTCGAGCGGCAGAGAGGTGGCCAGCGCGCGCACGGTGTTCAGGTCGAACGTGGGCGCCTTCAGCGTGAACTTGCGCAACTGGTCTTTGCTGTCGGTGGCCCAGCCCACCACCACCTTGCGCATGCCTTCGCGCCAGGCGCTTTCTCCGCTCGCCATGCTGGCGGCGGCGCTTGCCTCGGCCGCGGCAGCCGACGCCGCGGGGGCAGGCTGGTCTTGCCGCGCCAGCGGCACGGCCGGACCCTCGGCGGGTTCGGGCTGCCACAGCAGGGTGTCGATGGTGAGGATGTTGTCGCGGTCGCGGCCGGCGCGGTGCAGGACGAAGGCCTGGGCGCTGGCCAGCTTGAGTGGTTCGGGCGCGCCGGCCAGTTTCAGGTCCACGCCATTGGCGCGCAGCCTCGCCTGGCTGCGGGTGACCTGGCCGCCGCGGAATTCGATCGTGCCGTCGGTGCTGAAGGTGCCGCGCGCGACCCGCTCGAAGATCGCCGTGTAGCGTTGCAGTACCGGCAGCTCAAGCCGGCCGAGGTCCCAGCTGGCCTGCCCGTGCCAGTTGTGCCAGTCGCCGGTGCGATGCAGGTAGTCATGGCGGAAATCCGCCTGCAACACAAGGGGGCGGGGTGCGAGCGTCGCCGACTGCGCTTCCAGCTTGAGGAGGTGGCGCGAACCCAGGCGCTGCACGCTGAGCTGGATATTGCCGACGTCGAGCTGGGGCAGGTGGTTCTTTTCGTCGAGCCAGCGCAGCTTGCCGTCGGTGAGTTCGACCTTGCCCTGGGACAGCAGCCAGTCGAACAGCCGGTTGTCTTGCGGCTGGGCGCCGGTAGTGTCCACGGCCAGCCCGGCTACCTGGAGTTTGCCGTCGGCGGAGCGCCGTACCAGCAGGTCGGTCTGGCTGGCGGAGATTCGCTGGAACAGCACGTCCATGCTTAACAACGATCGCCATGACAACTTGCCGTCGAGCGTGCCGGCCGCCAGCAGCACACGCTGTTCGGCATCGATCGCCTTGACTTCGCGGGCATGGAAAGCAGGGTGCCAGCCGTCCCAGTACGTGTCCAGCTGGCCGATGCTCAAATGGGCCGCCAGCGCCACCGAGCCGCGCTGTTCCAGCCAGGTGCGGGCCGCCGAGGCCTCGGGCCAGAGCACGAAGCGGATCAGCAGGCCGGCCAGCATGGCTACCACCAGCAGCGACAGGGCCAGTCGTACCAAGACGCGGCCCAGGCCGCGCCACATGGGATGGCGCAACGCTGCGAGCAGGGCGCGGCCGAGCGCGCGCGCCAATGCCAGCGGGCTCCGCCAGGAAAGTTGCAAAGGAGTAGAGCCTGCACCGGCGGCCCCGTCGAGCGCCGGCGTGCCGCCGGTGGTGGGGCCGGGCTCGGCGGGTGGGGTGGCGCGGCTGGACATGCGCAGATTATCCGACAATACTAGGCGCTCTCCAATTCGGTGCCTGACCGGCCGTGCATAACGCGCGGGCCGGCACAGTGCCGGCTCACGCGCTTCCAAGTAACAGGAATGACTTCCACTGATCCGACGAGTTCCACGGCTGCGCCCAATCCCGCCGCTACCGAGGCCGGCGCTGCCGGCGAGTGTGCTCCCGGCAGCACTTCCAGCGCTGCCAGGCAAGCGGTGGCAGACATGGCCACGGGCCTGTACGCCACGGTGGCCGCCACGGAACTCGTGCCGGTCGATTGCGCCGGCATGGCATTGTACTCGCCCGCCTATTCGCATTACACCCGCCGTATGGTGCAAGCCCGCCCGGAGCTTGCCGGAATCGTTGCGCGCGCGCGCGAGCAGCCGCTGACGCGGGCCTGGATGGAGGCGCGGCTGAAGGCCCTGCATGAGCCGTCCGCCGATGTCGATGAGGCCATCAAGCGCGCGTTGCGCCGCTTGCGCGCCGAAGTGATGTGCGTGGTGATCGAGCGCGACCTGCGCGGCCTGGCGACTCTGGGCGAGGTCACTGGCGCGATGACGGACCTGGCCGAGCTGGGCATCCAGTATGGCCTGGCCATGCTGGATGCGGACCTGGCGCCGACCTACGGCCGGCCTGTCGGGGAAAGCAGCGGCGAGGTCCAGGAACTGGTGGTGGTCGGCATGGGCAAGCTCGGCGGCCGCGAACTCAATGTGTCGTCCGACATCGACCTGATCTTCCTGTACGACGAAGACGGCGACACGCGTGGCGGCCAGCGCAGCCTGTCCAACCACGAGTACTTCATCCGCCTTGGACGCCGCCTGATCAACCTGCTGGCCGACGTGACCGCCGATGGCTACGTGTTCCGCGTCGACATGCGCTTGCGCCCCAACGGCGACGCCGGGCCACTGGCGTGCAGCCTTGGCATGCTGGAGCAGTACCTGATGGTGCAGGGGCGCGAGTGGGAACGTTACGCCTGGATCAAGGGCCGGGTGGTGTCGGCGCTGGACACGCCGCATGCGCGGCGCACCGCGGCGCAGCTGTCCAGCCTCACCACGCCCTTCGTGTTTCGCCGTTACCTCGATTACGGCGTGATTGCCGCGATCCGCTCGCTGCACGCGCAGATCCGCGCCGAGGCCGCCAAGCGCAGCGGCGGGCTGGCGGCGCCCGGCGGCGGGCAGCGCGTGAACCAGCGTGCCTTCAATATCAAGCTGGGCCGCGGCGGTATCCGCGAGATCGAGTTCATGGCCCAGGTCTTCCAGCTGATCCGCGGCGGGCAGGACCCGGCGCTGCGCATCCGGCCCACCCTGGAAGTCCTGGCGGTGGCGGTGGAGCATGGCTTGCTGCCTGCCGGCCAGGCCGAGCAACTGGCCGATGCCTACCGCTTCCTGCGCCAGCTCGAGCACCGCCTGCAGTATCGCGACGATGCCCAGACCCACCACCTGCCCACCGCCGCGGATGAGCAACTGGCCGTGGCGCGCATGATGGGCTGCGCCGACTGGCCGGCTTTGCTGGAACGGCTTTCGTCGCTACAGGATCCGGTTGCGCAGCAGTTCGAAGCCACCTTCTCCGATCCCGACGAAGCCCATGCGCCTTGCGAGGCGCTGTGGCCGGCGTTGATACAGGAAGAGCAGGACGAACCGCCATGCGAGCGCCTGGCGGTTGCCGGCTTTCAGGATTGCAACGCGTTGCTCGACCGCTTGCGCGCCATTGGCGCCTCGCTGCGCTACCGGGCGTTGTCGGAGCAGAGCCGGGTGCGCTTCGACCTGCTGGTCAACCGCGCGCTCGACCTGGCTTCGCGCCAGGACGACGCCGACCGCACCATCGCGCGCTTTGTCGACTTTCTCGATGCCATCAGCCGCCGCGCGTCTTACCTGTCGCTGCTGTCGGAATACCCGCAGGCGATGGCGCGCGTCGCCGACACGTTGCACGCATCGAGCTGGGCGGCAGCCTATCTCACCCGTCATCCGCAGCTGCTCGACGAGCTGCTCGACAGCGATGCGCTGGCCGGCGCGCCCGACTGGAACGGATTCCGCAGCCGCCTGGCCGCGCGCCTCGATGCGGCCGACGGACAGATCGAAGCGCAGATGGACATCCTGCGCCGCGAGCATCACGCCGAGACCTTCCGCATCCTGCTGCAAGACCTGCAAGGCATGCTGACGGTGGAGCAGATCGCCGACCGTCTGTCGGACCTGGCCGATGCCATGCTCGAGGTGACCTTGCAGGCCGTCTGGCGCCAGCTTGCCACGCGGCATGCCGAGCAGCCGCGCTTTGCCGTGATCGCCTACGGCAAGCTGGGCGGCAAGGAACTGGGCTATGCGTCGGACCTCGACATCATCTTCCTCTATGAAGACGAACACGAACGCGCGCCCGACGTCTATGCCGCCTACGCGCGCCGGCTGATCACCTGGCTGACCAGCCATACCGCTGCCGGCACGCTGTTCGACGTCGACACGCGCTTGCGCCCCAATGGCGAGGCGGGGCTGCTGGTGACCAGTTTCGAAGGCTTCCGCCGCTACCAGCAGCGCGAGGGCGACAACACGGCCTGGGTGTGGGAGCACCAGGCCCTCACGCGCGCACGTTTTTGCGCGGGAGACCCGGCGATCGGCGCGCACTTCGAAAGCCTGCGCGACGAGATCCTGCGCCAGCCGCGCGATGCCGCCACGCTGCGCGGCGAGATCACCGCCATGCGCCACAAGGTGTCCGAGGGACATCCCAACCCAGGCGGTCTGTTCGACCTCAAGCACGACCGTGGCGGCATGGTCGACATTGAGTTCACGGTGCAATACCTCGTGCTATTGCACAGCCACGACCATCCCGCGCTGACGCGCAATGCCGGCAATATTGCGCTGCTGCGCACCGCCGGCGAGCTTGGCCTGATCGATGCCACGCTGGCGCGCGAAGTGGGCGACGCGTATCGCGTATTCCGCGCGCGCCAGCACCAGTTGCGCCTGGATGGCCAGGTTCACGCGCGTGTTGCGCCGGCCGCCGTGGCGCCGCAGGCGGCGCAAGTCCGCGCGCTCTGGCAGGCGGTGTTCGGCGAGCCGGCGGAGCCCGGAAAATGAATCCGCCCGTGGCCGGCGCCGAGCGCTGGCCAGCTTTGCTGGCCGCGCTGGCGGCGACTGCCGTCCTGAGCGCCGCCTTTACCTTCGTACCGTGGCTGCATGCGCAGGGACTCTATCTGCGCGACGCGGTCATGGGCCACGGAGCGGCCGGCCAGTGGTGGCGCCTGATTACGGCGATGTGGGTCCACCTCGGCTGGCAGCACTGGCTGGCCGACCTGCTGGCTGCCGTGGGCCTGATGCTGCTGGTCGGGCGCGAGGCGCGCGCCGGCGCGATGGTGGCGGTGCTGGTTGCCTGCGGCATAGCGGTGCAGCTGGCGCTGTGCCGGGTTCCCTCGGTGGGCTGGTATGGCGGATTGTCCGGCGCGCTTCACGGGTTGGCCCTTTGGGGCGGTCTGCGCCTGCTGGTTGGCAGCGGCTTGTCGCGCGTGCTTGGGGTGGTGCTTTGCCTGGGCGTGCTGGTCAAGACCTGGCTAGAGCAGTCGTGGCTCGCGCCGGTGGTATTCGACGCGCAGTGGGGCTTCGGGGTGGTGCGTATCTCGCACGCGGCCGGCACGGTGGCCGGCCTGGCGCTTTGGCTGGCGCAGGAGTGGTGGCAACGCCGTCACGGCCAGTCAGCCGCATAGGCATGCCGAGGCAGGATACCCGGCCTCGGCACAGCGTCATTCGCTTAGCGCGGTTTCGCCGGTTGCCGGCGCCGTCCGGACCAGCTCAGCAGCAAGCCAAGTACGCACAGGCCCAGCGCGAGCGGCCACGACAGCGCACCGCCGCCGCCACCGCCGCCGCCGCCGCCGGAGGATGTGCCGGGCGTACTGGGCGGAGGCGGCTGGGCCACCTGCGTTGCGGCGATGACGGCGGCGTTGGCATCGAGCAGGCCTGCACCACATTTGCCGGTACCCGTGGTGGTCGTGCAAAACGTGCCTGCAGGGTGGGGGCGCGCGGAACTCTTCAGGGTGGCAAGCAGCTGGGCGGGTGTCAGCGCCGGATTGGCCGCGAGCATCAGCGCAGCCACGCCCGACACCAGCGGCGTGGCAAAGCTCGTGCCCTGGGAGCTGGTGAGCGTGTAATTGCCAAGCGACGTGGTGCCGTCATTGGAGAGGGTGCGGATAAAGGAATTCGCCACCGAACACGTATTGCCGTTGCTGCCCTGCACGACCTTGGAATTGCCGCAGCCACCGCCAGGCGCGCTCAGCGAGACTTGCGGTCCCACATTGGCATAGCTGGCGTTCTCGCCGTCGTTGGCGTGGGCCGTGACGGCCACCACGCCACTGCAGTCGGCAGGCGCCTCGACCGCACTGGCGCTGTTGCCGGTCGCGGCAACCACGATCACGCCGTTGGCAGCGAGGTCGTTCACGGCCTGCTGCTCGATGCTGGAGCAGGTGCCGCCGCCCAGGCTCACGTTGATCACGCGCGCGGGGGTGGGGTTGGCCGGAGCATTGGGCACGGCGAGGCCGCCGGCCCACCGCATGCCATCCACGGTGTCGGACAGCAATGCGCCGCAGCGGCCGGATACGCGCACCGGCTGGATGCGTGCGTTCCAGTCCACGCCGGCGATATTCACCCCGTTGTTGGTCAGCGCTCCCAGCGTCCCCGCCACGCGGGTGCCGTGCCAGCTATTGTTGGTGGCAGTGGTGGTTGGCGCCGATGTGCCGGGACAGGTGAATCCGCTCGGTACGCCGTCGCCAGCATCAGTAGCATCGGTGTCGCGCCCGTCGCCGTCATTGGCGATGCTGGTGTCGGTAATGAAGTCATAGCCAGGCACGATGCGCGCGGCCAGGTCCGGGTGAGGCAGGTAGCCGGTATCGAGCACCGCGATCACGAGGCTGCTGCTGCCGCGGGTGCGGTCCCATGCCGGCGGTAGGTTGACGCCGCCCACCACTTGCGCGGGCGTGCCGAGATAGGGCTGGTTGAGCGCGAATTCGGGATCGTTGGGTGCCGTGTCATGCAGGTGCAGCCAGCGGTCCGGCACCACCTCCGCGATGCGGGGATCCTGGCGCAGCCGGGCGGCGGTAGCCTCGGGGTCGGCGGCATCGCTGGCGGAGACGCTCAGCAATTGCAGGCTGCCGCCCATCTGGCGCTTGACCGCGAGCGCCACGCCAGTGTTCTGGTGAACGCTCAGCATGCGGTCGGGCTGGCCGCTGGCGGCAGCGCCGCTGCTCGCGGTGCTGGTGCTGCCGTCGCGCCAGCGTACGATGAAGTTGCCGCTATAGCGCGGCGCCGGGCGCGCGGCGGGGTCGGGACCCGCGCTGGCGGCGGCCGGTGCCCCCAGCCAGAGGGCGGCGCCCAGCGCCAGCAGCAGGGCGCCGTGGCGCGCTATGTGTCTTGTGCCGCATGACCGGTACTGAAGCTGTTGCTGCATGTCTGCCTTCTCCCGTTAGGCCCGCGTCGGACTGACCGCGGTGGGGCTTTCCGTGTGGAGCGCCCCGGAATCTGCAAGAGCGCGATCGCGCCGGGAACCACGGTTACAGCATTCAACCTTCAACGTTCAAGTCAGGGAAACCGACTACAGAGCCTGCCCGTCCCGCCATGCTCGCAGTGCGGGCACGCCGGCTTCAGCCCGGCGGCATGTCGCGTCCCATGGGCATGGTGCGATTCGGCTTGAGCACCCGGTCCGGTTCGGCCAGTTCGATGCGGGGAGCGGCTCTCAGCGTGGCCACGGCCTGATCCATCGTAGCATCACCGGATTGCGAAATGGCAGTGACCAGCCAGACGCCGCCCGACATCGGCCGCTTGACGACGAAACGGATCGGCCCGGAAATCGACTCAAGCAGGCGGCCGGCCTCTTCGGAGCCGGTCACCGGCGGCGCGCTGAAGCGCACCATGATGTCGCCCACGGCGCGGTCGGCGCTGATACTGCTGGCCGGCGCATAGGGGCGCTGCTGCGCCTGGCAAGCGGTGAGTGCGAGCAGTGCCAGCAGGCCGCAGGCGGCGGTGATCCGCAGCGGGCGAGCCATTGAGCGGGAGTGCGGCAGTTTGCCGGTTGACATGGGAAAGCTCCTGGATGGTTACTGGGCCGGTGCGGGACGCGGGCGATCAGCTTGCGCTCCGGCGCGAACGGCGCGCTTCCCGGGCCGTGCCGGCGGCGCCGCGCATGCCTTGCGCGAGCATTTCCTCGGCGTGCTGCACGGTGGTGGCGGTCACGGTGGTGCCGCCCAGCATGCGGGCGGTCTCGACCACGCGGCCGGCCGGGTCGAGGGCGCGGATGCGCGAGCGGGTGACCGAGCCCTTGCCTTCGGGCTGGCTGGTCTCCTTGCTGACCAGCAGGTGGGCGCCGGCCTGGGCGGCGACTTGCGGCAGGTGGGTCACGCACAGCACCTGGCGGGCGCGGCCAAGCTCCTGCAGGCGGCGGCCTACCACTTCGGCCACCGCGCCGCCGATGCCTGTGTCGACCTCGTCGAAGATCAGGGTCGGGGTAGGCGCGGCCTCGCTGGTAATGACGGAGATCGCCAGGCTGATACGGGCAAGTTCGCCGCCCGAGGCCACCTTGGCGAGGGGACGCGCGCTGACGCCGGCATGGCCGGCCACCAGGAATTCGACTTGTTCCAGGCCGTGGCTTTGCCCTTCGTCGAGCGGGTGCAGCGCCACCGCGAAACTGCCGCCCGCCATGGACAGGCCTTGCATGGCGTCCGTGACGGCGGCCGACAGGCTTTCGGCCGCCACCTTGCGGGCGGCGCCGAGGTGCTGGGCGATGGTCAGGTAAGCGGCTCGGGCTGCGGCCTCGCGCGCCATCGCCTTGTTCAGGTCCTGGGCGGACTGGAGGTCGTCGAGCTGCTGGCGGCGGGCCATCAGTTCGTCGGGCAGTTGCTCAGGCGGCAGCCGGTACTTGCGCGCGGTGGTGTGCAGGGCCTGCATGCGCGCCTCCACCAGTTGCAGGCGTTCGGGGTCGAGATCGAGCCGGTCGACATAGCGGTTGAGCGAGTGAGCGGCCTCCTCGACCTGCACCAGGGCCGGGTCCAGCGCCGCCAGCACGTCGCCCAGGCCGGGATCGACGCCCGCCAGCTGGCGCAGCCGCTGCACAACGCTGTTGAGTGCCGACAGTACCGAGCCATCGGCCTCGGACAGCGCTTCCAGTGCTGCGCGGCTGCCTTCGATCAGCCCCGCGGCGTGCGACAACCGGTTGTATTCGGCCTGGATGTCTTCCCACTCTCCGGGTTGCGGTGCCAGCTTCTCGAGTTCGCCGACCTGCCATTCGAGCCGTTCGCGTTCAAGCTGCATCTCGCGCGAGCGGTGCTCGATGGTTTCGCGCTGGCGCACGCAGGCACGCCACGAGCGCCAGGCCTCGGCTACGGCGCCCGCCTGGGCGGTAAGGCCGGCATGGGCATCCAGCAGCAGGCGCTGGGCGTCCGGGCGCAGCAGCAACTGGTGGGCGTGCTGGCCGTGGATGTCGACCAGGCGGTCGCCGATGTCGCGCAACTGGCCCAGCGTGGCGGCGGCGCCATTGATAAAGGCCTTGCTGCGCCCGCCGGCGTCGACGGTCCGGCGCAGCAGCACGGTGCCATCGTCGCCGGTGAGGTCGTGTTCGGCCAGCCAGGCATCGAGCCCGGCGGGGGTGGCGAAGGTGGCGCTGATGCTGGTCCGGGCGGCGCCTTCGCGGACCACGCCGGCGTCGGCGCGCTCACCCAGCACCAGGGCCAGCGCATCGATCAGGATCGACTTGCCGGCGCCGGTCTCGCCGGTGAAGACGGTGAAGCCCGGGGAGAAGTCGAGGTCGAGCGTATCGACGATGACGAAATCGCGGATGGACAGGCTGCGCAGCATCGTGGGCGACGGGTCGGGGTCAGGGGCGGGTTCGGTTTGGGGGCGGCGGATCTGGGCCGGATCGGTCAGGATCGGCGCGGCTCAGAGCCGGTTGTCTTCGCTCGGGTACTCGTGCCAGTGCAGCTTCTTGCGCAGCGTGGCGTAATAGTTGTAGCCGATCGGATGCAGCAGGTTGACGGTCTTGGCCGACCGGCGAACCACAATGCGGTCGCCCGGCAGCAGCGAGGTCAGTGACTGCATGTCGAAGTTGACGCTCGCGTCGCGCGCCGTGGCCACCTCGATCGAGACTTCGGCGTCATGCGGCAGGACGATCGGGCGGTTGGACAGCGCATGCGGGGCAATCGGCACCAGCACCAGCCCCGACAGGGTGGGGTGCAGGATCGGGCCGCCCGCCGACAGCGCATAGGCGGTCGAGCCGGTAGGCGTCGAGACGATCAGGCCGTCCGAACGCTGGTTGTACATGAAGTGGCCATCCACGGAGACCGCCAGTTCGACCATGCCGGAGATGCCGGAACGGTTGACCACGACGTCATTGAAGGCCAGCGCGGAAAAGATCACGCCGTCGTCGCGTACCACCTGCGACTCCAGCAGCATGCGGGTCTCCGACTCGTAGCGGCCTGCAAGCATGTCGGGCAGCACCGAATGCACGTCTTGCAACGGGATGTCGGTCATGAAGCCGAGGCGCCCGTGGTTCACGCCGATCAGCGGCACCGGGTAGCCGGCCAGCTGGCGCGCCAGGCCCAGCAAGGTACCGTCGCCGCCGAGTACCACCGCCACATCGGCATGCTTGCCGATCTCGTCCGGCGCCAGCGCCGGATAGTCGGTCAGCCCGGTAGCCATCGCGGTTTCGCGCTCGAACACCACATCCTGGCCGTTCCGGAGGATGCAGGCGGCCAGATCCTCCAGCGGGCCCTCGATGCCGGCGGTGGCGTACCTGCCGATCAGGGCGACGGTGCGAAAGGGCGCGCGCGCGGCGCCGGGCGTGGGGAGCGAAGACATGCCGGGATTAGACCATACCGCCGCGACCATTGTCAGCAGATGGGCACCTGCGGCTGGGCCGGAACACGGATGAGCCGCCCGAACGGCGTAAACTTGCGTAAAATCGGGAACATCATGGATGAACGTGCAAAAACGCTTCTCAAAACCCTGATCGAGCGCTATATCGCCGAGGGACAACCCGTGGGCTCACGGACCTTGTCGAAGTACTCCGGGCTCGATCTGTCCCCTGCCACCATCCGCAATGTGATGTCGGATCTGGAGGAGATGGGGTTCATTGCCAGCCCGCATACCTCGGCCGGGCGCATTCCGACGCCGCGGGGTTATCGCTTGTTCGTCGACACCATGCTGACCGCCCAGCCGCTGGATGGCGCGCTCAACCTCGCTGAACTGACGGGCAAGATCCAGGGCCAGTTGCGCGGCCAGCAGCTTGGGCCGCAGCGGATGATCACCTCGGCGGCTCATACCTTGTCCAACCTGTCGCAGTTCGCCGGCGTGGTGATGACCCCGCGCCGTGCCCAGGCGTTCCGCCAGGTGGAATTCATGCGGCTCTCGGACAAGCGCATTCTGCTGATCATCGTCACGCCGGAGGGCGATGTGCAGAACCGCATCATCCAGACCGAACTGCCATATTCCCCGTCGCAACTGGTCGAGGCGGCCAATTTCATCAACTCGCACTTTGCCGGCATGAGCTTCGACAATGTGCGCGACCACCTGCGCGGCGAACTGCAGGCGCTGCGCATGGATATGTCGCAACTGATGCAGGCCGCGGTGGAGGCGGGCAGCAACGCCATGGCCGAGGAAGAGGACGATCACGTCTTTATCTCGGGCGAGCGCAAGTTGCTCGAAGTGGAGGATCTTTCCTCCAGCATGGAAAAACTGCGCAAGCTGTTCGACGTGTTCGAGCACAAGACCGGCCTGCTCAAGCTGCTCGATGTCTCCAGCCACGCCCAGGGCGTGCAGATCTTCATCGGCGGCGAGAGCAAGCTGGTGCCGCTGGAAGA
>Ga0255338_1003528_pt1 | contig 18539 bp, 13 predicted proteins | sample MeOH1_35cm_T4_19_FD_203715 | JGI IMG/M metagenome (GOLD analysis project Ga0255338, IMG submission 203715) | Sandy soil microbial communities from University of British Columbia, Vancouver, Canada - MeOH1_35cm_T4_195 | ecosystem: Engineered > Artificial ecosystem > Sand microcosm > Unclassified ...
GCGATGTGGCACACCGAGCCGGCACCCGCCGGAATCGATGTGTTCGGCCTGCCCAGCAACAGCCGGCACGAAACCGCCTATGAGATCAAGATTCCCTATGTGCTGGGCCTGATCTCGACGCGCAGCCTGACTGGTGAAGTGACCGGCATAACCGAACTCGTCGCCCAGGCGCGGGCGCGTATCGGGCATGGCATCCTCGCTTATGATGCCGTCGAACGGCTGAAGAAGAATCGCGGCGATCTCGCTGCCCGCGCGCAATTCGAGGAAGCCAAGGGCGATCTCGGCTACGCCCTGCTGCTCAAGCGCTTCGTCGCCGATCCTCGCCAGGCCGATGCGGCAACGATCGAAAAGGCCGCCTGGTCCACCGTACCCAATGTGCCCGCGATGTTCTGGGTGTTCCGCGTGATGGCGGGGCTCGGGTTCGGCTTCATCGCCTTTTTCGGCCTGGCCTTCTGGTTCGCCACCAAGCGGCAATTCGATCGCCGCTGGTTTCAGCGCCTCGCGCTCTGGGTGATCCCCCTCCCCTGGCTTGCCGCGGAGTTCGGCTGGGTGCTGGCCGAGATCGGTCGTCAGCCATGGGCGATCGATGGGGTGCTGCCGACCTTCCTCGGCACCTCCGACCTGAGCGTGGCGCAGATCTGGACGACGATCGCTGGTTTCACGCTCCTGTACGGCGCGCTCGCCGTGATCGAAATCAGGCTGATGCTCTACACGATCGGCAAGGGACCTGATCCCGTCACGGAGCCTGTCGACGAAACGGCGCCGACCTATCCCGGTGGCTATGCCCCGATCGCGGCGGAATAAGGAGTTCATGCAAATGGCCATTCCCCTCGACTATGACATACTCCGGATGATCTGGTGGGCGCTGATGGGCGTACTGCTGATCGGATTCGCGCTGAGCGATGGCTTCGATCTCGGCGTCGCCACGCTGTTGCCATTCGTCGCCCGAACCGATGCGGAACGGCGCATGGTCATCAACACGGTCGGCCCGACCTGGGAAGGCAACCAAGTCTGGTTCATCCTGGGCGGCGGGGCAATCTTCGCCGCCTGGCCGTTCGTCTATGCGGTCAGTTTTTCCGGCTTCTATCTGGCGATGTTCCTGGTGCTGGCAGCGCTGATCCTACGCCCGGTCGGCTTCAAATACCGCTCGAAGCACGAAGATGCCGCATGGCGCTCCCGCTGGGACTGGGCGCTGTTCGTCGGCGGCTTCGTTCCGACCCTCGTCTTCGGCGTGGCCGTGGGCAACGTGCTCAGCGGTGCGCCATTCCGGTTCGACAGCGATCTGCGGCTTCATTATGCGGGGGGGCTGCTCGGCCTCTTTACACCGTTCACGCTCGTCGCCGGGCTGCTGTCGGTGGCGATGATCGTGCTGCACGGGGCAGGCTGGCTGTCGATGAAGGTCGAAGCCGGTGCCGTCGCCGACCGGGCGCGCCGGTTCGGCAGGATCGCTGCGATCGCAGCGATCCTGCTTTACGCCATCGGGTTCGCGATGATCGCCTATACCGGTCTCGGCTACCGGATGGGTGTCGGCGTCGATCCGGCCGGACCATCCAATCCGCTCGATACCGGCAGCATCCGTGCCGCCGGCGCGTGGCTCGACAATTACGCTGTCTATCCATGGATGGTCGCCGCACCCGTCGCGGGCTTCCTCGGCAGCGCCCTTGCCTATCTCGGGCACCTGCGCCGATCGCCCGTCGTGGCGTTCGCGGGATCGAGCCTGGCCATTGTCGGAATCATCGCCAGCGTCGGCGCCTCGATGTTTCCCTATATCCTGCCGAGTTCGATCGATGCCCGGTCGAGCCTGACGGTGTGGAACGCCTCGTCCAGCCACATGACGCTGTGGATCATGTTGCTGGTGACGGTCGTCTTTCTGCCGATCGTCCTGCTGTACACGGCCTGGGCGTATCGCGTCATGTTCGGCCGCGTGACGGCCGAGGCAGTCCGCACCAATCCCGACCTTTACTGAGGAGCCGTACGCCATGTGGTATTTCGCCTGGATTCTGGGTCTCGGCCTCGCCGTGGCGTTCGCGATCCTGAACGGCCTCTGGCATGAGCTTCACTCCACCGAAACCTGACCGGCCGATTGAAGGCGGCGCCTTCCACGGCGTTCCCGTGGCGTGATAGGATCACCTCGCATTCTGTTCGCTTTGCCCACATCCATTGTCGACACGACGGCGATGTGGCGGCAAGTGCAAATCTGCCGCAGATGCATGCGTTCACACCTTGGCAAAGGCGTTGGCACCGAACGCGAGGCGAAACATCGCTCGATTGCGCGGCACTTTTCGGGCGGCATCGAATGAGCCGTGGCCCGCTATTCGTCATCTGCGGACAGGATAGCATGATGGGGGATTGCGGACGCCGCCTCGAGCGGGCTCGGGATCAATCCAGCGCCTGCCCTAGGGTCTGCAGTTGCCCTCGTTTCCCATAATGCAATGCACCGGGCCTGTGTCACTTCGCATAGGTATCTTACCGGATTTCGGTAATCTTTCCCACCAAGCATTGGCGTCACGTGGCTTTCCTGAGGTGGTCCAACTCGTGTCATCACGGTCTTTGCAAACCATCGTCGGCGCGGCGGCAATTATTCTCCTGGCTGGCGCTGCCATGGCGGCGCAGTGGAGGACAGCTTTGCCGGGGCTCCATCGATGGAGCGAAATAGACCGGGTTCCGCGGCATCACACGGTCGCCACGACGGGAGTTCCAGCCCCCTATCGATCGATGCGTAACCCGCTATCCCCCTCGCCCGCTACGATTGCGCAGGGTGCGGCAGTCTATGATGCCAACTGCCTCTCGTGTCACGGGCGCGGTGGCAAGGGGGATGGCTCGACGGGGCACGGTCTGTCCCCATCCCCCTTCGATATCGCCTGGCTTTCGGAAATGAAGATCTCCCGCTTCGACGGCTTCATGTACTGGGCTGTCGCCGAGGGTGGCGCGCCCTTCGATACGTCGATGCCTCCGTTCAAGGACAAGCTGTCGTCCGACGAAATCTGGGCGGTCACCGCCTATGTTCAGGCCGGCCTCCCGCGGAAACGCCAGGGGCACCGATAGGTCGCCCCCTCGCTCAAGCCGCGGCCCAGTGCGGCCAGGGCGTTGGCGATGTCTCCGGAACACGCTCCCGACCGTTTCACACGGCCCAGCGCGGCTACCCTTCGACCTGGCCAACGCATGGACGGCACGTCAGGTGACGATCAGAACCTCGCGCGGACACCGACCCGGTAGATCCGGCCGAGCGTGTCGTAAAGCGCCGGGTTCACGTCGAGACCGGTATTGGTCTGCGGCGCCGGCTCGGGATCGCGATCGAAGACATTGTCCACCTTGAAAAACATCTCGATCCCTTCGGTGACCTTCGCCGACCCGCCGATGTCGACGTAAAAAGCTCCCTTCATCTTGTTATAGTCGATCGTCGGATGATTGGCGGTCGAAGCCGGGCAGCCCGTGCTGCAGACGACATACTGGTTGCCGAATACACCATCGCTGAACCAGCGCTCCTGAAGGGTGAAGCTGAACCGGTCGTTGCTGTAGGTCTGGACCGCCAGCCACTTCCAGTTCGGCGTATTGCCGGTATTGGCACCGGCCTGATCGACCACGTCGACGCCGGCGATGCCCGCATCGACGAGGAATTCGCGGATATGGGTCCCGAGCGCCCGGATGGTGAAGCTCCCCGGCAGGCCGAGCGGCTTTTGCCACTGATAGCTCGCCTCGATGTCGAACCCGCTGGTCTTCCAGGAGGCGAGGTTGAACGGCTGAACGTTGATGAAATTGTCGGCCTGATTGACATTATCCAGCTTGAAGCCGCCGCAAAAGGCCTGATTGCCGTCGAAACAGAACTGGACGATCTGCTGCGCCGACAGGGTCGAGATCACGCCCTTCAGCTTGATGTTGTAATAGTCGAACGACAGGCTCAGGCCAGGGAGCCAGGACGGGCGCGACAGGACGATCCCCAGTTCGGTATTGCGCGCGATCTCCGGCTTCAGATCGGGATTGCCGACCGTGTTCTGGAACGCCTGCACCGGGGGGCCGAACGGGTTGGTGAAGCTCGGCAGTGTCGTGACGGTCGGTGCAGCGAACAGCTCCGACAGGTTTGGCGCGCGGACGTCGCGCGAGGTTACGGCCCGCAACCGGATGCCGTCGATCGGGGTAGTCCAGGTGCCGCCGACCTTCCAGGCCCAGACCGTGCCCGATGTGCTGTAGTGCGTTACGCGGCCGGCCCCGTTCAGGTTCGCGCGGCCGATCGCCTCATTGTCGAACAGCGGCAGGTTGAGTTCCAGGAAGCCTTCATACACGTCATATTTGCCGCGGCCGTTCTTGTAGTTGCCGGCCGCCCAGTTGCTCCCCTGGCCCGCATTGAGCAACGGATCCGCCGGATAGGCGGCGCTGTTCGGGCTGATGGTCGAGACGCCCGCGCCGTACGGATCGGCGTTCACCCGGTAGAACTCGCGGCGATACTCGCCGCCAAAGGCCACCGCCAGCGGGCCCGCCCACAGATCGACCGGCTCGCCGGAGAAATTGAGGCTGACGACGTCCTGCGTCAGCTTCGTGTGCTGGAACGGCCCGTTGGCGGGCGTGATATAGGCAAGCGCCGCCGCCGAGGGGGTGGCACCGCCGAAGATGTTGATCGGCTGGCATCCCGCCGCCCGCGCAGCCGGATCGGCGCACACGATCGCGCCGTTCAGCGTAATCGCATCGGCCGCGGCCACGTAGCGGTTCTGCAGAACGATATCATGGACCTTGATGTCCGAGATGGTCGTGCCATGCTCGTAATAGGCGTCATACTTCCAGTCGGACCCGCCGACATCGAACGCGCCCTTGAGGCCGGCGACGACGCGATACTGGCGGCGATCCGTAAAGACCTTGGGATCCGGGAAATTCCCGTTGCTCGACCCGAAGTTGAAGGCGGTGATGCCGGCCGTGGCGCACCGGTCCCGCACCAGCTGCGGCAGGAATGCGTTCGTGCATTTGACCCCCGCCAGATTCTGCCGGTTGTAGCCCGGGCTCGGCTGGTTGCTGGTCGTCACCTTCGCCACGTTGACGGTGACGTAGACCTCGTTGTTTTCCGCGAAGTCGAAGCCGATCCGACCGAAGCCATTGATGCGCTCCAGCGCCGACTTCAACGACGCCCCCGAACCCGGCGCGCCCGACAGGTCGCCGCCGACGCAGAAGCCGTTGCCGGAGAAGCAGCCCGTGACGGTGCCGGTGCCCGTCGGCTGCCCGCCCGAGCCATAGTTGAAATTATAGGGCGCGCCGTTCACGTCGAACGCAATGCCCTGCAACGGGCCGTTGTTGATCAGGCCATACCGGGCATATTGATAGGGCTGCGCATAGTCGCGATAATTGAACTGCGGCCGGCCATTGTTGTTCTGTCCGGTATTGAGCAGCGTGCTGGCACGATACCAGTCGCGGCCGCCGGCCAGGTCGGTGCCGAAATCGCCGGCGCCGACGCCATCCTCATGGTCATACTCGCCGCTGGCGATCACATGCAGGCGGCCATCGAGAAATGCCCCGCCCCATGCCGCCTGCGCCAGCACCTGCTTGTCATCGCCATAGTTGGTAATGCCGCCCTGGACGTTCGCCTTGAAACCCTTGAACCGCGTATCGGTGACGAAATTGACCACGCCGCCGACCGCGTCCGAGCCGTAGGAAGCGGACGCACCGCCGTTCACTATATCGACCCGCTTTATCAGCAGCTGCGGGAACATGCTGATGTCGGGAACCCCCGTCACATTGGCGCCAACCACGCGCTGGCCGTCCAGCAGCGTCAGCGTGCGAATCGTGCCGAGACCGCGCAGCGAGAAGGAACTGAGCCCCTGCTGGCCGCTGGACGTGCTGAACGTGCCCGTGGCCGCGCCGGTCGAGCCCTGCAGCGAGGGCAGCTGGGCGATCGTGTTGAAGATGTTGGGCTGGGCGTTGCGGGCAATGGCCTCCTCGCCGATCACGGTCGTCGGAGTCGGCGCGTTGAAGCCGCTCGACATGATGCGGCTACCCGTGACCACGATGTCGCCGTCCGGCTTTTCCGCGTCCGGGGCCGGCTGGCGCAAGGCCGGCGCGTTGGCGTCCGGCTGAACGGGCGCGGTTTGCGCGAACGCCGGCGAGAAGCCCAGCGCGGTAGCAAGCGCGGCCAGACTGGTAACGCTACCACGCAGGCCCGCCAGAGCGCGGCGATCAAACGAACTATTTCCCATCATCCATCCCCTGTTTATGCTTCTTTGGCGTGGCGCCTCCGCTGACAAGCATCGCGCCGTTGCGTGACACGCTTACCGGATTACGGCCCTTCCATCATCTACGACCATGGTCGCATAGCGATCGCGCCATGGGAGCGCTCACGGTCTGGCCGAATACAGCGCGTGATGCGTGAGGATGAACAACGTGCGTCCATCCGGGCCGCCGAACAGCACTTGCAGCGGCCGCTCCGGCACGTCGATGCGCCCCAGTTCCCGGCCGCCCGCGTCATAGACGAACACCTGGCCGTTCGCGACATAGACTCGGCCGTCCGGTCCCGCGGCCACGCTCTCGCCGCCGCGCGGCGCGAACGGCTTGAGATCCGTCACTGCGCCGCCCGGCCCGAGCAGGCCTGAATAGGTCCGGTCCTCGGAGCCATTGGCAAGATAGACCCGTTCGCCGACCTTGCCCGTGATCCAGCCATAGGTGTCGAGCGTATCGGAGAAGCGCCAGCCGAGATGGTTGGCCGGCCCCTGCTGCCAGACGCGGAACGCCGGCAGGACGAGACTGCCATCGGGCGACACATATTCCCGCGGCTTCGGCGCCGCCATGTCGCGCGCGAACATCTCGGCGAGCGTGGTGAAGCGGTCGCTGGCGGGATCATATTGGTCGCGGAACTCGCCATTCTTCCAGAAGCTGCCCGGCAGCGCGACCCGTGCGCCCGGCTGCGCTCCGCCGGATGTGGGCGCGATCACCCGCACCGCCCCGGGCTCGCCGGTGCTGATGCTGTAGACGGTCCCCTCGGGTCCGTCCGACGACAAGATCAGCAGAGCGCCCGACCGATCGACCGCAAGGTTGATCGGATCGAGCGGGGCATCGGCGACGACCGAAAGCCCTTCCTTTTCCGACCAGCCATGGATGCGGTGGAACTGGCGATCGACGAAATAGAGCTTGCCCGCCGGGTCGACCGCACCGCCTCCGAGCGCGTAGAAGTCGCCGGCAAGCCGCTTCACCGGTACCAGCGGGGCCGTGGCGGCGCCGGATGGCGCATCGGTCACATCGAGGACCGCGAACTCGCGCTCGCGGACCTCGCTGCCGCGCGTCACGTCCTGGATCGCATTCGCATAGGGATATTTGCTCGCGCGCAGATAGGTGCCGCAGCCATTCGCGTCGCAGGTGGAGAAGCCGCTCTCGGCGTTGACATGGACGTTGCGGAACCGGAGGTCGGTCGAGCCATAGAGCTTGACCGCGGCGAGCGCCGGCTGGAGCGAGCGGGTGACGCGATAGCCGTGGAAGTTGGCGAACAGGATGTCGCGCGAATTCCGCACCTCCAGCGCGACGGTGCTGCGGCTCTCGCCCGCCTCCTCCTCGGTCTGCGGGGCCAGGAATTCCCAGTTGCGCACATGGTCGAGCACGATCTCGGCGCGCACGTGATGCTCGGCGGACATCTGGTAGACATGGCCGGGCGTGGCGGTATCCGACACATGGAGCCCGGCCTGGGCGTAGGTATTGGGCGTCCACAAGCCGTTGAAGGTGCCCCCGCCGCCATCGGTGACCGACAGGCTGGCATATTGTGCGTCCCAGCGCTTCTTCGGATCGGGGTCGGCCGTGTGGTTCGGATTATAGGGATCGAAGCGACTGCCATCGGCGAGGTTGGTGCCGTGCCCGCCCTGGAACTTGACGTCGTCGACCAGCGATCGCTCGCCCGCGCGCCACAACAGCGCCGTCGCGCGTGGATTGATGCCGCCGGTGGCGAGGCCGAGGCCCGAGACGATCGCGTCGCCACCCCTGGCGCTCTCCATCAGCGCCTTGGCCGGGCCGACGCTGCGATACGCCGGCGTGTCGTCGGCCAGTACGATCTGGGTAAGGCTGGGATGCAGGCCGATCAGCACGCTGTCGGCGCGAAGCTTCAGCGTGTCGGTGACGCGGTAGAAGCCGGTGGGGAAATAGAGAACGCGGTGCGTGTCGATCGCCCGCTGCAGCGCGGCGGTGTCGTCGGCGATATTGTCGCCCCTCACGCCGAGGTCGCGGACATTGGTCCAGGCGGCGGTCCCGGGAAACGCGCGGATTGCGGGATCGCGGCGGCGTGGCAACGCCGCCAGCGCGGCAGCGTCCATGCGTGTCGCGAAACTGCCGGGCTGACCGGGCGCCGACAGCGTCAGTCCGTAAGTGAACTCCTTGACCTGGTAGCGCGGCGCCGGCCCCGCCACCGTCCTGCCGCTGTCGCGGAAGCGCGCGAACACCGGCGTGCCGCTGGCCACCGCGTTGTCGAAGCCGACCTGGGTATAGGCATTGCCTTCGTTGCTGATGATCACACCGGCCTGCGAGACACTCTCGAAGCGGACATCCTTTCCCCACAGCCAGTCGCCATAGCCGCGGTCGATCTCGATCCCGACCGGCACGTTGCGAAACACCGTATTCACCAGCGTCAGCCCGGCTTCATGCTCGCGGATCGCAGCATCGCGCTGGCCCTCGAACACCGAATCGAGCAGCGTATATTGCCAGGCCGGGGAGGTCTTTTCCGTCAGGATGCCATAGCGTCCGCCGAAGAAGCGCAGATCCATGCCGAGATTGCCCACCTGGTAGATGCCCGCCAGCGCCGAGCCGAGATGGAAGTCGATATGGCTGAGATAGGTATGTTGCGCGGTGTGGAAACGCACGGCCGTGGCCGCCGGATTGCCGGCGCCGATTTCGAAATTCACATTGGCCAGCGCTGAATAGAAGGTGCTCGAAGTGGCATCGGCGATGCCCGGGTCGAACGGTACGCTGGTCGGCGGCGGTACCGGCACCTTGCCCGGTGACGGAGCGCTGCCGGGCTGGTTGCCGGCAAAGAGGACCATGCTGCCCACGCCGGTCTGGAAGCCCGGCGTCGCCGGCGACAGCAGCAGGACAGGGCGCGTCCTGCCCACCCCGAACAGGCGCACGCCAGGCCAGATATAGAGGGTGCGCGTGAGCCGGTATCGGCCGGAAGGCAGGAAGAGGATGCCGCCGCCGGGCTTGGCCGCAGCCGCGTCGATCGCCGCCTGGATCGCGACGCTATCATCGGCCAGGCCGTCGCCCCGCGCCTTGACGGTCACCGCGCGGGGATCGACCGGTGCGACTGAATATACCGAGGCCGACGCGCCCGGCTGCGCACCGGCGGCGGAGCCGATCGACAGGGCCGCGGCGACCAGGCATCCCGCGATCGCGCTTGCTGCATTGGCTGTCATGCCTCTCCACCCTTCCTGAAATCATGTCCGGACGGCGTGCCGGATAGCCGTGCGCAGGCACGCGGACGACCGCGACAAAGGTCGCAATGGTAAAAGCCGGCCACCCGCCCAATAGGGTCGCCTCTCGATGCGCGGCTGAAATGTGCGCGAACGATGGCGAAAGGCGAAGGCGCTCGGTGCAGGCACAGCGGAACATCACTGGATTGCCACGCTGCGCGATCGTCGCAATGGGGGTGAGCGGCTGCGGCAAATCGACGCTGGTCGCGCGCCTCGCCGCGCAGCTGTCCTGCCCGGGCCTGGAAGGCGACGATTTCCACGGGGAGGAAAGCATCGCCAAGATGCGGCTCGGGCAGCCGCTCGACGATGCCGATCGCTGGCCCTGGCTCGACCGGCTGGGCGCCGCGATCGGCTCGGCCGTCCGCGCGGACGGCATTGCGCTGGTCGCCTGTTCCGCGCTCAAGCGGCGCTATCGCGAGCGGCTCGAGCAGGCGGCGGGCGTACCGCTGCTGTTCGCGCTGCTCGACGGCGACCGCGACGAGATCGCCGCCCATCTCGCGGCGCGCACGAGCCACTATATGCCGCCAAGCCTGCTCGACAGCCAGTTCGCCGCGTTGGAACGGCCCATGGCCGACGAGCGTGCCCTGGTCCTGCACTGCTATTCGCCGATCGAGGATCTTGGCGCGGCCGTCCTGGCATGGGCGCAGACCGCCGCCATCGCGAACGCGCGGTAGTTCCTCACGGCATCAGCCGCTTGCGGCCCTGCGACAGGTGCCAGCGCATCGCCAGCGCCGCGCCATCGGCATCCTGGGCGCGGATCGCATCGACGATCGCGTCATGCTCGTCCATCATCGCACCGATTACCTCGGGCGGGCGAGAGCGCGAGATGTCGACGCCGGCCCGCAGGATGCGCGTCACGTCTTCCTGGAGACGGTCGAGCGCGTCGACGAAGGCGCTGTTCCCGGTCGCCTCGGCGATCGCCCGGTGCAACGCCCAATCCTCGGCATGGGCCGGGGCACTGGATAGCAACGAGCCGCGCAGCGCCTCCAGCGCCGCCTCGATCGCCTCCATCTGCTGGTGCGAGCGCCTCTGCGCGGCGAGGCGGGCCGCCTCGGCCTCCAGCACGAAACGGACCTCATAGGTGCCCAGCGTCGCCGCCAGGCCGTGCATGGGCATGTGGGAGCCGAGCCGCTCCGACGGACGGCGCTTCACATACGAACCCGCTCCCCGCCGCGCCTCGGTGATGCCGTCGGCGGCGAGCCGGACCAGCGCCTCCCGCACGATCGCGCGCGACATGCCGAACATCTCGGCAAGCCGCGCCTCGGACGGCAGCCGGTCGCCGGCCACCAGGCCATCGTCATTGATGATCTGGACGATGGCGGTGTATGCGCGGTCCGCCAGTCTTCCTTCCTGCACGAAAGGGCTCCTGTTCCCGCTGCGGGCGCCTCGGCTTGTCATACCAGGTAGCTGAGCCCCACGACCGCGGCGAGCCCGGCCACCGATATGACCGTCTCGAGCATGGACCAGGTCCGGAACGTGTCCGCCGTGCTGGTACCGACATAGCCCTTGACCAGCCAGAAGCCGGGATCGTTGACATGGCTGAAGAAGACCGACCCGGCACCGATCGCCAGCACCACCAGCTCCGGCGAGATGCCCGACGCGGCGACCACCCCGGGCATCACCCCGACCGCGGTGATCGTCGCGACCGTGGCCGACCCGGCGGCGAGCCGGATACCGACCGCCACCAGCCAGCCGAGGAGCAGCGGCGAGATTGCGTACATCATCACCACCCGCGCCAGCAGGTCGGACAGTCCGGCGCTCACCAGCACCTGCTTCAACGCGCCGCCGGCGCCGATCGCCAGCAGGATCGCGCCCGCCGCCCCCATCGTCTCGAACCACACCGCATTCTGGATCGCCGCCTCGCTCAGCCGGCGCCCGAACAACAGGGGGAGCGCGATGAGGTTGGTGACGAGCAGTGCCAGCACCGGATTGCTGGCGGCGGCAAGCCACGCGGCATCCTTGAGTCCCGGTACCAGCTTGCCGAGTTCCCCCGCCGCGATCAGCAGAATGGGCAGGAGCACGATGAACAGCGACACGGCGCGTGGCGGGGGCGTCAGCCCGAGGGCGTGATCGCTCAGGATGGGCTCGATCAGCCGCACCCCGCGCGTCGTGAACCTGGCCAGAACCGGGCCGGCGAGTATGGCGATCGGAATAGCGATCACGATGCCGTACAGCATCGTCAGGCCGAGGCTGGCGCCGAGCGCCTCGACGGCCAGCAGCGGGCCCGGATGGGGCGGGACCAGCGCATGGACCACCCCCAGGCCGGCCAGCGCCGGCATGATCAGCCGCAGCTTGGCGGCGTCATGGTCGCCATTGTCGGGCATCGCCTTCGCCGCCGCCACCACGATCGGCAGCAGAAGCACGAGCCCGGTCTCGAAGAAGAGCGGGAGGCCGATGACAATGGCGATCCCGAGTGTCGCCCAGGGTGCCGCCTTCGGTCCGGTCAGGCGAAGCGCGCCGGTGGCAAGCGACGCCGCCGCGCCCGACAGATGCAGCATGGCACCCAGCGACAGGCCCAGCGCGACCACCAGTCCGGTGCCGCCGACGATGTCGCCCACCCCCTTCTGGACTGCCTTGGCGGTATCGGCGAGCGGCATGCCGGCCAGCAGGCCGACCGCGAAGGCACCGCAGAGCAACCCGATGAACGGGTGGAGGCGGCCACGGACGATCAACAGGATCGCGAGCACGATTCCAGCCACGGCGGCCATCACCAGCCTGATGTCGGCGCCGTTCATCGGCACTGTCCCCGGCGCGGCGCGCGACCTTCGATCATCTCGGGCATGGCCCTCCTCCCCTCTCCCGGCGGTATATTCACCTGCCGGCCATCGCGCATATCTGTAGGACAGGTTTTTGTATCAGAGCAACGAAAAAGACTTGATTCTACTTGTGGTCGGGGAACATAAATAAACCTGTCCTACTGATTCCGACGGAGACCGGGGCACGGGACCTGATCGAGCGAACACGCTGATCTGCGACGCGACAGGCCAAAGAGCCAAGGGAGTGAGGATGATATGAAGGGAAGTCCCCAGCCAGTTCGCGAGACCGGGGCGGGCACAATGGACGGCGTCGCACCGGTGCGGCTTACCCCGACACAGATCAAGGTAATGCGCGGGGTCCGTTCGGGCCAGTTGAACAAGCAGATCGCGTTCGATCTCGGTATCGCCGAAGCAACGGTGAAAGCGCACATGACGGCGCTGATGCGCAAGCTCAACGTCCGCAACCGGACGCAAGTGGCGATTGCAGCCCAATCGCTCGCGCCGCACGCCTCCTGATTTCAGCCCGACGCCGGCATGCCGGCTGCCGATGCAGCGCTCCGTGCGGACCCGCGCGCTGCCTTGCTCCACCGCCTCTTCGGCGCCTTGCCCGACGGACTCCCTGGTCCTATCGCAGCGCCCCGCGCATCACCTCGAATACCGTCGGATCGGCGCACTGCGTGACGTTCACGCGCAGGAACCCGGCCGCGGACCGGGAAAGGCTGAACACATTGCCGGGCGCCAGCACCACGTCGCGGGCCAGGGCTGCATGCGCGAGGTCCGCTGCATCCCGGCCATCCGGTAGCGCGCACCACAGGAACATCCCCGCGCGGGGCTGCAGCCAGGGCCGGATGCCGATCTCGCCGAGCCGTTCGGATACGTCGCGCCGCGCCGTGGCGAGGCGGGTGCGCAGCGCCTGCAAATGGCGGCGATAGCTGCCGTCCTGCACCACGCGGAGCACCAGTTCGCTCGACAGGCGGCCGGCACCGAAGGACGTGGCGATCGTCAGGTCGATCAGTCGGTCGAGCCAGTCCCGGCGGATCGCGATATAGCCGCAGCGGACGGCGGCCGAGAGCGTCTTGGAGAAGCTGCCGATCTGGATCACCCGGTCCAGCCCGTCGAGTGCGGCGAGCCGGGGCGCCGGCTCCTCCTCGAAATCGGCGAAGATATCATCCTCGATGACGACGAGATCATGCACCTCGGCGAGCTTGAGCAGCCGGTGCGCCGTGGGGAGCGAAAGCGTTGCCCCGGTCGGATTGTGGATTGCCGAATTGGTGATGTAGAGGCGCGGCCGATGCATCTCCAGCGCTGCGGCGAAGGCGGCGATGTCGGGCCCGTCGGGCGTCATCGGCACGCTCACGATGGTCGCGCGGTGCGCGCGCAACAGGGCGTGGAAATTGAAGTAGCAGGGATCGTCGACCAGTACGGTGTCGCCCGGTTCGATCAGCAGTCGGCAGAGCAGGTCGATCGCCTGCGTGCCGCTCTCGGTCAGCATGATCTGGTCCGCCCCGGCATGCACCCCCCGCTCGCCCAGCCGGCGCGACAGGAGCTGGCGCAGCGGCAGCAGGCCGAGCGGGGTGCCGTAATCCGCCAGCGCCCCGCCCTTTTCGCGCGCGAGGCTGCGCAGCGCACGGCGCACCTCTTCCTCGGGCAGCCAGTGCGGCGGAAGCCAGCCGCACCCCGGCTTGAGCACATGATCGCCGCTCTCCAGCGACTGGCGCGAGACCCAGAAGGGATCGATCGCGCGGTCGAGCCTTGGCGTGGCATCGGCGAGCGATAGTGGCGCGGTCTGGTGCGCGACGAAGAAGCCCGAGCCGCGACGCGACACGATCGCTCCATCGGCCGCGAGCCGTTCATAGGCATCGACCACCGTCGACTTGGAGACCGCCGAGGCCTCGGCGAGGCGGCGGATCGAGGGCAGTTTCGCCCCCGGCTGCAGCGCCCGCGACGCGATCCGGCGGCGCACGTCGCCCATCACGCGTTCCACCAGCGTGCCTTCCGCCTGGATCCTGGTCGCCAACCTTACCTCCTCGTCGAGCAGTACAGTTTGCTCAAAGCTTACTGGACTGTCCCTATCGTCAATCCGCCGTCGCAGCGCAAGGAGAGCCGCGAAGGAGGCCATGATGGACCGGACGACGGATGGATGGTTGAGCGGATTTGCCGGGGTGCTGCTGTTCAGCGGCTCGCTGCCGGCGACGCGGCTCGCGGTTGCCGATCTCGATCCCCTCTTCCTCACCCTGGTACGCGCAGCGGTCGCCGGGGGGCTCGGGCTGGCGCTGCTCCGCGCCTCGCGGCAGGCGCGTCCGGCGCGCGCCGATCTGGCGCCGCTGGCAGTGGTCGCGCTTGGCGTGGTGGTGGGATTTCCACTGCTCTCGGCGCTCGCGCTGGAACGGATGAGCGCGGCGCGCTCGATCGTCTTCACCGGGCTGCTGCCGCTGGCGACCGCTGGCTTCGCCGTCCTGCGCGGCGGTGAGCGACCCGACCGCCGCTTCTGGCTGTTCGCCCTGCTCGGCAGCCTGTGCATCGCTGGCTTCGCCCTGTCCCGCGGCGCCACCTCGACCGTGGCGGGCGACCTGCTGATGCTGGCGGCCGTCCTGGTTTGCGGGCTTGGCTATGCCGAGGGTGCCGTGCTGTCGCGGCGTCTCGGCGGATGGCAGGTGATCTGCTGGGCGCTCACCCTGGCCCTGCCGGTGATGCTCGCGGCGCTCTGCCTCGTGCCATGGCCGGCCCCGTCGACGATCGGCCTCCCCGCCTGGATCGGGCTCGGCTATGTCTCGCTGTTCAGCATGCTGATCGGCTTCATGTTCTGGTATCGCGGTCTGGCGCTCGGCGGGACGGCGGCGGTGGGGCAGCTCCAGTTGCTGCAGCCCCTCATCGCCCTGGGGCTTGCCGCAACCCTGCTCCATGAAGCGATCGGGCGGGGAATGATCCTGGCGATGCTGGCGGTGATTGCCTGCGTCGCCGGCGCGCGGCATTTTTCGACAAGGAGTGTGACACGATGAGCTATCCCTTCCAGATCGTCGACGTGTTCGGCGACGGTGCATTTTCGGGCAATCCGCTCGCGGTGATCACGACTCCGGTCGACCTTGACGGTGCGCTGATGCAGCGGATCACGCGCTGGCTGAACCTGTCCGAGACGACCTTCCTGCTGCCGCCGACCGATCCGGGTGCCGATTATCGGGTACGGATCTTCACGCTCGAGCGCGAACTGCCCTTTGCCGGGCATCCCACCCTCGGAACCTGCCACGCCTGGCTCACCGCCGGCGGTGCGCCCCGGGGCGCCGGCGTGGTCGTGCAGCAATGCGGCGCAGGCCTTGTCCGCATCCGGCACGGCACTGGCCCGCTCGCCTTCGCTGCGCCGCCGGTCACTCGATCCGGGCCGGTCGACGCGGCGACGCTGGACGAGATCGCGGCGGTGCTGCGCATCCCGGTCAGCGATTTCGTCGACGCGCAATGGGTCGATAATGGTCCGGGCTGGGTGGCAGTGCTGCTTGAATCGGCCGAGGCGGTGCTGGCGGTGCAGCCGGCGCGGTCCCATGCCGGGCGCATCGATATCGGCGTGGTCGGCCCCAGGCCGGCCGGAAGCCCGACTGCCTTCGAGATCCGTGCCCTGTTCAGCGATCCGTTCGGCGGACTGGTCGAGGATCCGGTGACCGGCAGCCTCAACGCCTCGGTCGCGCAGTGGCTGATCGGCAGTGGCCGGGCGACCGCACCCTACGCCGTGGCGCAGGGCACCTGCATCGGCCGGCGCGGGCTGGTGCAGGTCGATTGCGACGAGGAGGGTCAGGTGTGGATCGGCGGCGCCACCCGGAGCCTGTTCTCGGGGAGCGCCGCGATCTAGCCGCGCTGAGGAGCCCGGCGGCTGCGGACGAACAGACCGACTGGCATCCCCATGTTTCGGCAGCCGGGCGCGCTCCCCCTCGGGTCAGGTATTGATTCAACCCGGCTGACGCTCCCGCTACCGCCCCATCATGGTGTTGCTTCAAACCATCCCGATATGGGCCGCGTTGGCCGTCTCGCTTTCGTTACTCCGCGCGGCGCTTGGCCCGACCGTCCCCGGGTCGCGCCGCGCAATGGCGTGCCACGGCGGCGCGAACGGCTCGCCGCGAATACATTGTTCCGGCCAGCCCAATTCCCTGTTCCGCGCCCGAAAATTCCCTGTTCAGCATTATCAGGGAATTGGCGAACAACATCATGATAACACGCCGGAAAATTGCCCAGAAGGCACCAATCGGGCCAGCAAGAAAAAGGAATTTCCCTGTTCTGGCCCCGAAAACAGGGAAATTCCGCCAGGCGACGACACCCGTTCCGTCCCATCCTATCGCCGCGAATATGCCACCCAGGTCCGCAAGCTCTGCCAGCTGGGCGCCGAGGCCGCCGACATCGCCGATTTCTTCGAGATCGACGGCGCGACCTGTGAAGGCTGGCGCCGCCGCCATCCCGATTTCGCTGCTGCCATCGCGTTGGGCCGGCGCCTGGCGGACGATCGTGTCGAGGGTGCGCTCCATCGTCGCGCGGTCGGCTTCGAGCGCACCGTAACCAGAGTATTCACGCCGGCCCATGCCGAGGTTCCCGTCATCGTGCGCTATCGCGAGCGGGTGCCGCGGACGTATCGGCCGCGATGTTCTGGCTCCGTCACCGCCGGCCGGAACAATGGGGCGAGCTGGGCACTACGCCCGGCAGCGCCGCGGCCCTGCGGCGGAAGCCCGCCGCTATTTCTCCGTCGCCGAAAACACGCCGTCCCACCCCGGGTCAGGCGGACTGGCCGCGAAATGAGCGATTCGCTCGCGCATCAGCAGATAGAATTTGCGCAGGCCATAGCCCATCGCCGCCCCCTGCCCCGCTGCCGCCAGCGCATCCGCCCTTGCCCAGTCCTGTGCGCGATAGGCGTCGAGCATCGCCTGGTGCCGGATCGCGAAATCGCGGAAAGCAGGCTCCTGTTCGAGGCTTTCGTCCCCGAGCAGCCCGAATATCTCCTCCGGCGCGTCGCGCCCAACCACCCTGACATGATCGAGGGCAAGGATGGCGAAATGCGGCAGGTGCCGCCGCAGGTCCTCGCCGATCGCGATCTGGAGGCCGTAATATTTGGTCAGCCCCTCGATTCGCGAGGCGAGGTTCACCGTATCCCCGATCAGCGAATAGGACAGGCGCTGCGCCGAGCCCATATTGCCGACGCAACATGGCCCCGCGTTGATGCCGATCCCGATGCTGACATTGCCCGGCCAGGCGGTGTCGCTCCGGCCGCGCATGGCGACATTGATCTCGCGCAGCCGCCGCGTCATCGCCAGTGCCCCGCGCGCGGCGTTGGCATATTGATCGGGATCGTCGAGCGGCGCGTTCCAGAAGGCGAGCACTGCATCACCGATGAACTTGTCGATCGTCGCCCTGCGCGCGAGCAGGATGTCGCACATCGGGGTCAGGAAGGCGATCAGGAACTGGATGACCTGCTGCGGGGTCAGCTTCTCCGACAGCCGGGAAAAGCCACGGATATCACAGAAGAGCACGGTCATCTCGCGCTCCTCGCCACCCAGTTGCAGCCGGCCGGGATCATCGACGATCTGCTTGACCAGCTCTGGCGAGAGATAGCGATCGAACGCCTGGTGGATATAGGCGCGCTGGCGCTCCTCGCGATAATAGGTGAGCGCGGTCTCGACGACATAGACGAGCATCAGGCCGAGCACCGGCCAAGTCGGATCGAGCAGCAGCCGCTGCCGACTGAAGGCGAGCCAGCTGCCGGCCACCATGGCGCCGACCATGAGGAGCCCGAGCAGCGCACCCCGCGTCGCTCCGAGCCAGGGCAGCAACAGCGCCATGAGCAGGCCGAGCAGGAGCAGCGCGCTGCGCTCCACACCCCTGCCCCAGTCCGGCTGGCTGAGAAAGGTCCTGGTGATGATCTGCTCGAGCGCCTGCGCATGGATGACGACGCCCAGTTCGGTCTGCGCGACCGGCGTGGATTTGAGGTCGTACAGGCCTTGCGCGCTGGTGCCGATGAAGACGATCTGGCCCTGGAAATCGCGCTGCATCGCCGCGGGCGAGAGGGCGCCGGTCAGGATCTTCCAGGCGGGGACGATACGCTCCGGATGCGGCCCGGTGAAATACATCAGCAACTGGCCGGACGGCGTGGTCGGCACATCGGAATCCCCGACCTTGAGCGACACGACATTGGAGCCGTCCCCGCCATATTCGCCGCTCGCATTGCTCGATTTCACGATTACCGACTGGGTCCGGTAGGCCGTGCGCAGCGCCTCCAGCGACAGCGATGGCAGCAACTGACCATTCTCGGTCGAGATGAGCGGCGCCTTGCGGACAATGCCGTCGCTGTCGGGCGGGAGGCTTACGAAGCCGAGTCCGGTCGCTGCCTCGCGCA
>Ga0255338_1003529_pt1 | contig 18532 bp, 13 predicted proteins | sample MeOH1_35cm_T4_19_FD_203715 | JGI IMG/M metagenome (GOLD analysis project Ga0255338, IMG submission 203715) | Sandy soil microbial communities from University of British Columbia, Vancouver, Canada - MeOH1_35cm_T4_195 | ecosystem: Engineered > Artificial ecosystem > Sand microcosm > Unclassified ...
TCGGCGAGTGCGTTGTACATCCTGGGCGACTTTTTCGAGGCGTGGATTGGCGACGATGCCATGACGTCCTTTCAGCGTTCCATCTGCCAGGCCCTGCGCGACCTCAGCGACAGCGGCACGGCCATTTTTCTGATGCATGGCAATCGCGACTTCATGCTGGGCCAGGCCTTTTGCAAACAGGCCGGCTGCACATTGCTGAAGGACCCGAGTGTCGTGCAGTTTTACGGCGAGCCGGTGCTGTTGATGCACGGCGACAGCCTCTGCACCCGCGACGAGGCTTACATGAAGCTGCGTCGCTACCTGCGCAACCCGATCACCCTGTTCATCCTGCGCCACCTGCCCCTTGGCACCCGGCAAAAACTCGCACGCAAGCTGCGCAGTGAAAGCCGTGCGCAAACGCGGATGAAAGCCAACGACATCGTCGATGTCACCCCGGAAGAAGTGCCGCGGATCATGCAGGCCAATGGCGTGAAGACGTTGATCCATGGACACACCCATCGCCCGGCGATTCACAAGTTGCAGATTGGCGAGCAAGCGGCCAAGCGCATTGTGTTGGGGGATTGGGATCGTCAGGGCTGGGCGCTGCAGGTGGATGAGCACGGCTTTGCGCTGGCGCCGTTCGATTTCGCCCCGCCGCCGCAACTTCCGGCCCTGTCGAACACAAAACCTTTGTAGGAGCCGGCTTGCTGGCGATAGCGGCTTATCATTCAACAACTTCATTGACTGAAAAACCGCTATCGCCAGCAAGCCGGCTCCTACAGAATTGTGTTGCGCTTAATGGCCGGAGGCCGCAGGCCCCGCCTTCGCTGCAAACGGCGGCTTCGCCAACCACACAATCACGATCAACCCCATGAACGCCCACCCCAGCAACGTGAAGTAATCCACGGTGGAGAGCATGTACGCCTGACTGGTCAGCACATGATCGAGCTGCGCATACGCCGGGTTGCTCGCACCGCCCAGGCTGTTCAACGCCTCGCGGGTCGCGGGTTCATAAGTGCTGATGCTTTCGCTCATGTAGGCATGATGCTGATCCGCCCGGCGAATCCAGATCCAGGTCGTCAACGACGCCGCAAAACTGCCGCCCAACGTCCGCAGGAATGTCGCCAGGCCCGCGCCATCGGCGATCTGGCTTGGTGGCAGGTCCGACATCAGAATGCTCAAGGTCGGCATGAAGAACAGCGCCACGCCAATGCCCATGAACAGTTGCACCAGAGCGATGTGCTGGAAGTCCACTTCGTTGGTGAACCCGGCACGCATGAAGCAGCTCAGGCCAATCGCCAGGAACGCCAGGCCAGCCAATAACCGCAGGTCGAACTTATGCGCGTACTTGCCGACAAATGGCGACATCAGTACCGGCAGAATCCCGATCGGCGCCACCGCCAGTCCGGCCCACGTTGCCGTGTAGCCCATCTGGGTTTGCAGCCATTGCGGCAGGATCAGGTTGATCCCGAAGAACCCGGCGTAACCCAACACCAGCACAATCGTGCCGATGCGAAAGTTGCGGTAAGCGAACAGCCGCAGATTGACCACCGGGTGTTTATCGGTCATTTCCCAGATCACGAACACCGCCAGCGCTATCACTGAAATGGCGGCGCCGATGAGGATGAAGCTCGATTCGAACCAATCCAGATCGTTACCCTTGTCGAGGATCACCTGCAACGCGCCGACGCCAATGATCAGCGTAATCAAACCGACGTAATCCATCGGTTGGTAACTGGTTTCCACCGGCCGCGCCTTGAGTTGCTGGCGCACCACCATCACCGCGAAAACGCCGATCGGCACGTTGATAAAGAAGATCCACGGCCAGCTATAACTGTCGGTAATCCAGCCGCCAAGAATCGGCCCGGCAATCGGCGCGACCACCGTAACCATTGCCAGCAATGCCAGGGCCATGCCGCGCCTGGCGGGCGGATAGACCGCGATCAGCAGCGTCTGGGTCATCGGGTACAACGGCCCGGCCACCAGGCCCTGCAGCACCCGAAAGCCGATCAGCTCCGGCATCGAGGTCGAGATACCGCACAGAAACGAAGCGAGCACGAACAGAATCGTCGCCCAGAGAAACAGCTTCACCTCACCGAAACGTCGGCTCAGCCAACCGGTCAGCGGCAACGCGATGGCGTTGCTCACCGCAAACGAAGTGATCACCCAGGTGCCCTGCTCCGAACTCACGCCGAGGTTGCCGGAAATCGTCGGCAACGCCACGTTGGCGATGGTGGTGTCGAGCACTTGCATGAAGGTCGCCAGCGACAGGCCAATGGTGCTGAGCAGCAGGCTGGGCGGCGTGAAAGACGCGTTATTGCTCATCGCGAATCCTTTGAGACCTGATAGGCGCTGCGCCCGTTAAAGACACAGCTGGACCCTTGTGGGAGCGGGCTTGCTCCCACAGGGTCGGTGTCAGCGTTGGGCGGTTTTGCTGACCGCTGCGCTGTTGTCGTGGATCAATTGCGTGATCATCGCGTCGGCCTCGGCCAACTGACGGTCGTAGACGCTGGTGCTGAACGAAGCCTTTTGCGGCGGCTGTTGCGCCAGCACCGGGCCGCTCTGGTCGCGCAGGTTCACATCGACCTGAGTGGACAGACCAACGCGCAACGGGTGTTTGGCCAGTTGTTCGGCGTTGATGTGGATCCGCACTGGTACGCGCTGCACGATCTTGATCCAGTTACCGGTGGCGTTCTGCGCCGGCAGCAGGGCAAACGCGCTGCCGGTGCCGGCGCCGAGGCTGTCGATGGTGCCGCTGAACTTCACGTCGCTGCCGTAGAGGTCGGCCTGGATATCGACCGGCTGGCCGATACGCATGTCGCGCAGTTGGGTTTCCTTGAAGTTGGCGTCGATCCACAGCTGATCCAGCGGAATCACCGCCATCAGCGCGGTGCCCGGCTGAACCCGTTGACCCAGTTGCACAGAGCGCTTGGCGACGTAACCGGTCACCGGTGCAATCAAGGTGCTGCGGGAATTGTTCAGGTACGCCTGACGCAATTGCGCGGCGGCCGCCATCACGTCCGGGTGCGACGACACCACAGTGTCATCCACCAGGGCGCTGGTGGTTTTCAGTTGCTGCTTCGCATTGGCGAGGGCGTTTTGCGCCGAGGTCAGGTCATCGCGAGCGTGGGACAGTTCCTCCTGGGAAATCGCCCCGCCAGCGGCGAGATTTTTCCGGCGATTGAAGTTGTCCTGGGCCTTTTGCACTTCCGCCTGCTGGGCGTTGACCTGGGCTTTCATGCCGTCGACATTGCTGTACAAACCGCGCACCTGACGCACGGTGCGGGCCAGATTGGCCTGGGCACTTTGCAGGCCGACCTGTGCGTCGTTCGGGTCGAAGTTGATCAGCACCTGGCCTTCATGGACCAGGTCGCCATCGTCGGCGCCAATGCTGACCACGGTGCCGGTGACCAGCGGCGTGATTTCCACCACGTTACCGTTCACATAAGCGTCGTCGGTGCTCTCGTTCCAGCGCCCGTAGAATTCGTGATAACCCCAGACGCCGACACCGGCGAGGATCACCACGATAGCCAGAACGACCAGCATGACCTTGCGTTTGCGCGGGTTACCGGTGTCTTGCGCGTTGCCAGGGGTTTGGGTGTTTTCTGCAGTGGCCATGACCATTACCTTGAATTAGTTGTGCTGCGTGGCTGGGGATGCGTTGGCCGCGGTCAGGGTTTCGCCCTGAAAACCGCCGCCCAGCGCTTGCATCAGTTGGATCGACAGATCGATCTGCTCGGCATTCAGGTTGGCCAGCTGACGCTGGGCCTGGAGCAATTGCTGCTCGATGCTGAGCACGTCCAGGTAGTTGCCGATGCCGGAGCCGTAACGCTGGACCACGGTGTTGTAAGAATCCTGGGCAATGTCGGTGGCGTGCTGTTGAGCACCGATTTGCCGGCCGATATCGCGCAACTGGTTGATGGTGTCGCTGACATCACCCAGCGCTCTCACCAGGCTTTTGTTGTACTGCGCCACCGCGAGGTCGTAATCGGCGTCGCGGGAATCGAGGTCGGCGCGCAGTCGGCCGCCGTCGAAAATCGGCACCGAGATCGTCGGCGCGATGTTGAAGAAACGACTGGCGGAACCGAACATCGCGTCGCCCAGCAACGATTCGGCACCGGCCGCCGCGCTAAGGTTGAGGTTGGGATAGAAGCGGGTTTTGCTGGCGTCGATGTTCTTGCTCGCGGCCTCGACCCGCCAGCGTGCGGCAACCAGATCCGGGCGACGACCGAGCAACTCGGCGGGCAGGACCGACGGCAACGCGACAGCGCTGGCCTGAAGGATCTTCGGCCGGGCGATGTCGTTGCCACGATCCGGACCTTTGCCGAGCAACACCGCCAAGGCGATTTTCGCGCTTTGCAGGCGTTTCTCGGCGTCGATCAGGCTGGCTTCGGACGTGGCTTCGAGGCTTTCGGTTTGCTGGAACTGGTACTGACTGTCAATGCCGGAGCTCAGGCGACGCTGGCTCAGGTCGAGCATTTGTTTAGTGCGCTTGAGGTCTTCCTGGGCCAGGTCATGGACGATATGCGCCTGCCCCAGATCGCTATAAGCGCGGGCAACGTCGGCGGACAATGTCAGTTGCGCCGCTTGCTGATCGACTTCGGCAGCGCGGGCCTGGCCCAACGCAGCTTCCCAGGCGTCACGCTGACCGCCCCAAAGGTCGAAGTTGTAATTGAAACTGGCACCGATGTTGCGCACGGTGGAGTACGCATCGCCCTCGCCTCGCGGGTCTTGATCACGCGCCAGCCGCGAACGGCTGACGCCGGCGCTGGCATCGAGGGTCGGCATCCGCGCGGCGTCGGCGGCGTACGCAGCCGCACTGGCCTGATGGGCGCGGGCATCGGCGATCTGCATGTCGGGGCTGTCGTGCAGGGCTTCGCGAATCAGACCGTCGAGCTGTGGGTCGCCGAGGCTTTTCCACCAGTCGCTTTTCGGCCAGGCCGCGGGCGACAGGGTCACGCCACTGAGGGATTGCCCGGCCTTGAGGGTTTTCGCATCGAGGCTTTTGCCTTCGGTGGTCAGGCCGCTGTAGCTGGCGCAACCGGCCAGGGTCATGGCCGCCAGCACCAGGCTCAGGCCGGCACGCAAGGTTTTGCTGCTCATTTGTCACCTACCCGCAGCAGCGTGATCGAGTCACCCGCTGCCACCAACATTTTCTTCAGGATCCGCTCCAGGGTTTTCAACTCTTCCGGGGTGATCGCGCCGGCCAGTTCGTTCATGGCGTCGGCGCCGATTTCCGGCAGGCGATCGGTCAACTGCTGGCCTTGCTCAGTTAACACAAGCTGCACCTGACGGCGATCCGCCGCAGAACGCTGGCGGGCGAGAAAACCTTTCTGTTCCAGACGATCGAGCATGCGGGTCATCGAACCACTGTCGAGCGACAGGTGGCGGCACAGCTCGGCCGGGGTATCAACACCGAACTGAGCCATGATGATCAGCACTTTGAACTGCGCGGCGGTGATGCCGTGGGGTTCCATGTGCGTATCGATGATCCGGTCCTTGAGCAGCGCAGCGCGCCCGAGCAAGAGGCCGAGATGGCATGTGTGGAATTCGTCCGGAGTGAAATGTTTCATCTGACCACCAATTAGCTGCCTAGGCAGAGAATGTATGTCGAGATGTTACTGCCTAGGCAGCGAATGTCCAAGCATTAGTTAGCTAGCTTTTTATTTAATTGACAGAAGGTGATCTCCAGGCATGCGGTAATCCCTGCAGGAGCGGGTTTGCCCGCGATGGAGGCCAACGATGACGCGGGCTGCCTGGATGTGCGTGTTGTTCGGGCGCTTTTCGCGAGCAGGTTCGCTGTTCTGTGCAGAGGGCACCGCGCAAGGGATGCCGCGGCAGCCGCCCCGGCCATGGATGGCCGACGGCGGCGGGTCCACGGAGCAGGACCGGAGAGTGGGAACCCTGCCCAGACGAAGGGCCGGACGTCAGGAGCGAGGCCTGTTGGTTACCTTTGGGCCGCAAAGTGACCCGCCGTAAGCGAGGAAACCTTAGCGACCGTAACCGCAGGAATGGATATGTACACCAGCAAGAGCAGGGTCGGCTGCCTGGCCGCCATCGAGAAGGCTCACCCCCACGGGGTTCGCCTTTTCGGTGGGGGTCGGGTTACAACAACGGAATCGAATAACTCACGAACAATCGATTCTGGTCCTGATCACGTGCAACCTCGCTTCGGGATAAGCCGTTACGCCAGCCAAAGCCCACGTTCTTCAACGGACCACTTTGAATCACATAGTCCAGCGAGATATCGCGCTCCCACTCGCTCGCATCTTGTCCTCGGGCGGTTTTGATGTTGTCGCCTTTGAGGTACATGACCGACGCCTTCAACCCGGGAATACCCAATCCCGTAAAGTCGTAGGCGTATTGCGCGAAGGCCGTGCGCTCGCCGGCCTGGATGAAGGTCTGCACGGTTCGGTCGGTGTACAAGTAAAGACTGGCACCGCCCTCGCCTTTGCCGACCAGCCCACCCTGATTGAGTTGGGTGAAGTTACTGTCATCGGAAACACTTTGATAACCCGCCGTGATGGCATGGCCACCCAATGAATAGATGAACGCCGCACTCCAAGTGTCGTTATCGATTTCACCGGTTCCGCCCTTGGTGTAACCGCCAAGCTTGTAACCACTGGCGCGACCGGCAGCACTGCCGTTCTTGCCATCAGACGTGGTTTTGAAATAGCGCAAGTCTGTTTTCAGCGAGCCGTATTCACCCAGCGGCAAGACATGCAACAACCCGGCGAAGTGTTGCTGGTAATAATCTTCCAGGTTCGCGTAGTAATACTGCGCAGTCAGGTCCTTGGTAAGTTTGTAATCACCACCGGCAAACATGAACTTGTTGCTTTCCTGGGTGCCCCCCGCGACTGCCAGGCCGGAACGGTCGCTGGAACCACGGCCAGTGGCATGTTCCAGTTGGCCGGCAGTCAAGGTCAGGTTATCGAGTTCGTTGCTGGTGATCTGCCCTCCCTCGAAGGTTTGCGGCAGCAATCGACCGTCGTTCGCCACCAGAATCGGCAACTTCGGCTGCAAGGTGCCGTAGCGCAACTCGGTTTTGGAGAAGCGCGCCTTGGCCGTCGCACCGAGACGGCTCCATTGGTCAGCAGCCTCGGCGCCATCGCTGGGGATCATCGAACTGCCGACATGCCGCCCTTCGCCGCTGTCGAGGGTAATACCCAGCAAACCGATGGCATCCAGACCGAAGCCCACCGTTCCCTCGGTGAACCCCGACTGGTAGTTGAGCATGAATCCCTGACCCCACTCTTCGGTTTTCGACGGCGCGGCGGTCCCGTCACGGTTGTCGTTGTTGAAATAGAAATTACGCATATTCAAGCTGGCTTTGCTGTCATTAATGAAATCAGCAGACGCCAATGGGCTCAAGGCCATGCTCAAACCACCGGTCAAAACACTTAATACTTGAAACGGAACTTTCATCAGGGCGAACTCCAGCGCAGAAGCCATGTTCTGTGCGCAGTAAAAAAAAACAGCAGGAAGCAACCGACCAACTCAAGGATTGGCCAGTGCGGATAAGTCATCGTTGAACTAAACGTCGTGTAACTGCGTTAAGCGTCTGTCGTTAATATTTCCCCAGTTTTACAAAGACAGTCCCGGTGGTATCAGTCGATCAATCCATGAGCGTCATAAAACGGATAAGGCCCGGCGTATTCGCCGAACACGGCGGTGTGGGTTACCAGACCTTGTTGCGGATGCCAGCGATGCAACAGATACCCTGCCGGTTCCAGATTGAAATGGGCCGGCGCCGACTCCTGCAGGTCCAGCACGATCTGATGGGACGTGCCTGGACACACACAACTGAGCGTACCGCCGAAGCGGCGCTGCATCGGCCGATGCAAATGCCCGCAGAGCAAGCGCTCGATCTGCGGGTGTCGAGCGACGACCGCCTGCAGCGCGGCCACGTTGATAAAAGGCTCGCGGTCCATGTGGCCGATCCCGGTAATGAAGGGCGGATGGTGCAGAATCAACAGCGTCGGTGTATCGGGACGACGGGACAATTGCTCATCGAGCCACAGCAACTGGCTGTCCAGCACCTGACCGCCATGGCGACCCGGAATGGTCGAGTCCAGGCCGATCAGTCGCACCGGATGCTCCTCGACCACCCAATCGAGCGGCACATTGGCGTTGGTTGGCAGATAAGCATGATGGGGAAACGCGGCCAGTAAATGTTCGCGGTCATCATGATTGCCGGGCACCAGATAGAAAGGTATGTGCAACCGTGCCAGTTCCGCCCTGAGCACGGCGTACTCGTCCGGACGGCCAAAATCCACCAGATCGCCGCTGATCACCACGATGTCGGGGCGCGGCTGACTGGCATTCAAGTGTTCCACTGCACGACGCAACGCGCCCAGGCTATCGACTACACGGTAGGTCAGATTGTGATCGGCTTTAAGGTGCAGATCGCTGATCTGCGCAACAAGAAACGGACTGTTCAAAATAGAGGCTCTAAAAAAGACTTTACGAATGCAGGGTGAACAACACTTGGGGTTCGACGGACAGGGCAATCAGCGCGCCCGTGGCATGTACGACGTTCTCGGTGCTATCGACCAGCAACGGCTGCGCGCCCCCCACATCCACCAGCAAACGACTTTGCGCGCCCTGGAAAAACTGCCCGACCAGCCTTCCGCGCAGATGTCCACCGTCGTCCATCACTCGCAGATGCTCGGGTCGGCAATACACCGTCGTCGGCGCCTGGATGCCCTTCCACGGCAACTCCCCACCGCTGACCTTCAAGCCATGGGCCGTCGGTTCGATAACCGGGAACGCATTGAGGTTTCCGACAAAACTGGCGACAAAGGCATTGGCCGGCTGCTGGTAGATATCCCGCGGCGTGGCCAGTTGCGCGACGCGCCCGCGATCCATGACCAGGATTCGATCGCCCAGCGCCATGGCCTCGCCCTGGTCGTGGGTGACAAACACCGAAGTGATGCGCAGGCTGCGCAGCAGTTGGTCCAACTCGCTGCGCAGACGTTCACGCAACTGTGCATCCAGCGCCGCCAGCGGCTCGTCGAGCAGCAACACCCGCGGCCTGGGTGCAAGGGCGCGCGCCAATGCCACGCGTTGGCGCTGACCACCGGACAACTCATGAATGTGCCGTTGGCCGTGATCCTGCAATCCGACCAGTTCCAGCAACTCGGCGCAGCGCTTGTTGCGCTCGGCGGGCGACAGGCCGCGGATCTTCAGGCCGTAGATAATGTTGCCGGCCACATTCAGGTTCGGAAACAACGCATAGTTCTGGAACACCATGCCCACATCGCGACGCTCGATGGGCAGGCGGGTGACGTTGCTGTCGCCGAAGAACACTTGCCCGGTATCCGGACGCTCAAAGCCGGCGATCATGCGCAGCGTGGTAGTTTTGCCACAACCGGACGGGCCGAGGATCACCAGGGTTTCCCCCGCCTCGATAGTCAGGTTCAGATTGTCTACTGCAACGGTGCCGTCAGTGAATGCCTTGCGGCAGCCCTGCAGGCGAATGGTGGTTCCACTCATCGACGCTCTCCACGAGAAAGACGGGCGCTGATGGCCTGCAACGCAATCAACAGCGGCACGATCATCAACAGAAATATCAGGGTGTAGGCGCTGGCCACTTCCAGCCGTGCCGAGGCGTAGCTGTCGGCCAGGCCCACCGGCAAGGTCTTGGTCATCGGCGTGTGGAGCATCCAGGTCAGGTTGAACTCACCCAGCGACAGGGTGACGACCATGAGCACACCCGCCAGTATCCCGGCTCGACAATTAGGAACCACGACACTGAAAAAGCGCTTGATCGGCCCCGCGCCGAGGCTGGCCGCCGCTTCCTCGAGCGTCGGCAATTGCTGGCGCTGCATCACCGCCATCACCGGGCGCACCAGAAACGGCAAGGTGAACAGCACGTGGCCCACGAGGATAAACAGCCAGCTGCGGCGCAATTCGCCGAACTGCCCATAGGTCAACAGCAAGGCCAAGGCGCTGGCCAGGCCCGGCATGGCCACCGGCAGGACCATCAGTTCCTCGAAGGCGCGACTGAATCGATTGTTCATCCGCACCAGAGCATACGCCGCAGGTACGCCTATCACGCAGACGCACACGGCGCAGGACACGGCCAATTGCAGCGACAACCAGACCGTCGGCGAGTACGCCTGCCAGACCTGGACCAACCAGTCGAACGTCAGGCCGCCGGACACGCCCACGAAGTAATTACGCGTCAGCCCGGCCAGCAACGACAGCAACACCGGCACCAACATGAAGGCACAGACCAGCAGGGTAAAAACCAGCTGAGCGAAAAACAGTGTTGAGCGCTTCACAGAACCGTCCCCGATTGTCCGGCCAGCCGTCTTGCCAGCAACAACACCGCCCACGTGACGGCGCCAAGGATGACAGACAGCGCCGCAGCCACGGTGAAATTGGCGTAGTTGGTGAACACGTTATAGATCGCCACAGGCGTAACATTCAGCCGCGTGCCCAGGGTGAACGCGGTGCCGAACGCGCCCATCGACGTCGCGAAACAGATCGCGCCGCATGACACCAGCGCTGGCGCCAGCCCCGGTACGATCACATCGCACACCACCCGCCAATGCCCGGCCCCCAGCGAGCGTGCGGCTTCTTCCAGGCTGCGATCGAGGCTTTCGCAGGCCGCCATCACGGTCAGAATCACCCGCGGGATCGAGAAGTACAGATAGCCCAGAAACAACCCCATCAGCGAATAGGCGAAAACCCAGCGCTCACCAGCCAGCTCCATGCCCAGGGCGGCGAACAGGCCTTGCCGACCCGCCAGCAGAATCACCAGGAAGCCGACCACCACGCCGGGAAAGGCCAGCGGAAACGTCAGGAAAGCGACCAGCGCCGAGCGGCCGAAAAACTGCTGCCGCGCCAGAAATACCCCGCTGATCCCCCCGACCAGCAACGCCGCGCCTGTAACCACCGCTGCCAGCACACAGGTCTGCGCCAGGCTGCCGAGGTATTGCGCGCTGTTCAGCACCTGCCAATAGCCGCTGTCGCCGCCGTCACGGTGCTGCCCGCCAAGCACCATCAACTGCGCCAGCGGCAGCAGCCAGAACGCGAGCAGCACCGCCGCGGCCGGGGCCAGCGCCCAAGCCGCAGTCGGTCGCAGGCGATGCAAAATATCGCGACGTGACGAAACACTCAGCGCATTGAACCGCACAGTGGTCACTTACTTGACCTCGTTCAGGTAACGAGCAGCGAAGGCTTCCTGCACCGCGGCCATTTTTTCGTAATCGACCACGCCCGCGCGGGCATAGTCGCTGTCAGGCAGGAACTGTGCGGCGACGTCAGCCGGCATCTTCATCTGGCGAACCGGACGCAGGTACGCCTTGGCCCACAATGCCTGGCCCTCATCAGAGAGGACGAAATCCAGAACCTTCTCGGCGTTGGCGCGATGCGGCGCATTGCCCACCAGACTCATCACGTAAGGCACGCTGACGCTGCCTTCCTGAGGGATCACGAAAGCGACGTTGGCCTTGTCCTTGTAGCGCGCCCGGTAAGCGTTGAAGTCATAGTCGACCAGGATCGGCAGCTCGCCGGACAGCACCCGTGCGTACGCGGTCTGCTTCGGCACGATGGGGGCGTTTTTCGCCAGTTTGCGGAAGTAATCGATGGCCGGCGCGAAGTTATCCAGATCCCCGCCCATGGCCCGGTTGATTGCCACCGCCGAGACGTAGCCGACGAAGGCGCTGGATGGATCGAGGTAACCGACCATGCCTTTGTACTCGGGCTTGAGCAGGTCGGCCCAGCTCTGTGGAACCGGCAAGCCGCCCAGCGCGTCGACATTGACCATGATCCCGAGAGTGCCGGAATGAATCGCGAACCAGTGCCCCTGCGGGTCCTTCAACCCGGTCGGGATCTGATCCCAGCCTTTGGGCTTGTAAGTCCCGACGACCCCGGCCTTCTGTGCCTGCAAACCGAACGTCACGCCGTAATACACCACGTCAGCCACCGGCGCCGCCTGCTCGGCCACCAACTGCGCCAAGGCCTGGCCGGAGTTCTTGTTGTCAAGTGGCACTTGCACGCCGGTGCTGTCGGCAATCGCCTTGAGCTGGGTGCCCCAGTCCGCCCATTCCGGTGGGCAGTTGTAGCAAATCGCGGTTTCAGCAGCCTGGGCCAGACTGGCTGCCGCGCACAGGCCTAACGCCGCCAGGGTTTTAGTGAAGCGGATCATCGAGCGACTCCTCGTAGGGTTGAGTACTTTCACCCGGCCGGACATGGCAGGGCAGACAATGGGAAACCGGATCGGCACCAGCAATTTGCGCCAGCAACTGCTCTATCACGGTGCTTGCCAGGGTGGCGATCGGCTGTACCACCGTGCACAGCGTGGGATGCATTTGCGTGCCCAGAGCGATGCCATCAAAACCGATCACTGACAGTTGCCCCGGCACGCTCCAGCCGTGCCGACGCAGTTCGGCGATCAGGCTGATCGCCAACAGATCGTTGGAGCAGACCAGCGCACTGGGCGCCTGCGGTCCGGACAAATAGGGTTCCAGCGCTGCGAAATCGGCCTGGGTATGGGCAGGCATTTCAATCACCGGCAGGCTGTCCTGGCCGTGCGCTGCCATCGCCTCGCAATAACCGGCGTAACGCAACCGTGCGCGGTCCGACTGCAACGCCGGACCGGCGACCATGCCGATCCGCCGATGCCCCGCTTCCAGCAGGTAACGCGTGGCCAGGGCCATCCCGGCATGGTTATCCACCGATACGGCGCTGTAATCCGGATTGCCCGGCTGGTGATAGGCCAGCACGAAAGGCGTGTCTTCGCTGGCGAGGCTTTGCAGCACGCGATTGCTCTCGGCATCCGTGACCGTCAACACCAGCCCGTCGACCCGCTGGCGCAATAATTCTTCGACCACGACGCTTTCGCGCTCGCTGTCGTAGTCGGTGGTCGCCAGCAACAAGTTGTAGCCACGCAAGCGCGCCGCCTGTTCCATGGCCTGGAACTGTTCGGCGAACACCGGGTTAAGCAGATTGGGTACCACCACACCGATCAGGTTGGTGGTTTGCAGGCGCAGTTGGCGGCCGAGACGATTGGGACGGAAACCCAATTCGCGAGCAGCGGCAAACACCTGTTCGCGGGTCGCCGGGCGCACCACTTCGGGGGAGGCAAAGGTCCGCGCGGCGGTGGCCCGCGAGACACCCGCCAGTCGTGCAACTTCTTTTAAATCGGTCATTGTCACTCGCTTGAGATCGATCTCATTGGCGAGGACATTACTCAGCGAACATGGCGTTCACGCGATAAAATAGTGACATTTTGATGTCAGGCGGACCACGACGCTACATTGGACGCCGCGGTCTGATTGACGAAACGGGGTCTAGAAATCCCGCTTGTAGAAGATATCCAGCGAACTGGCCACGCCACCCGCCGCTTCGAGGTAAACCTTCTTGCTCAGCTTGTAGCGCAAGGCAATGGTGTTGGCCGGCTCGAACACGCCTACGCCATAACGCAGGCTGAGCTTCTCGGAGATATTGCCGCTGGCGACCACGCTGGTCGTGTTGCCGCTGCCTTCGGTATCGAGCTGGAAATCCTGAATCCCCAGATTGCTGGCCAGTTTGCCGGTCAACCCGGAACTGCCCATCAAACCCAGGCCGAGCGCGGCCTGCGCCAGCATGTTGTTGTCTTCACCGGTGGTGCTCAGCGGACGCCCCAGCACCAGATAGGACAAGGCCTGTTCCTGACTCATCGCCGGTTCGGAGAAAATCTGCGTGGTCGGCTGCTCGGCGCTGCCGCTCAGGCGAATACCGGCGATGACGTCGTCGGTCTGGCGAATCGCCTCGATGTCCAGATACGGCTGATCGATCGGGCCGGCAAACAGCAAGCGCGCCCGGCGCACCGTCAACCGCTGGCCGTAGGCGCGATAACGCCCGTCGTTGAGCCAGAGCTCGCCGCGGGTGTCCATGTTGTCGCCGATGTGCACATGCCCTTGCAGGTTGGCGGTAAGGCCAAATCCGGCAAAGCTCAGTTTGTCCTCGCCGACCGCCACATCGATGTCCATTTTCATCGCCAGCGGCGGTTTGCCCTCTTCGGTTTGCTGACCGATGATCACTGTGTCATCGGACACTTTGACCGTCGATGGCGGCAACTCGCGCACAGTGATTTCACCCCGCGGCACCAGCACTTTGCCGGCGATGGCCAGCTCGTCGCCCTTCATCGAGATCTTCAGGTCCGGCGCCACTTCAAGCTTGGCGTACGGCTCGACCGTGACCGGCAATTGCGTGCCCTTGAGCGCCAGATCCACCACCAGTGCCTGACCCCAGCCGATATTGCCGTTCAGGCTGCCCTGCCCGCTCTTGCCGCTTTTCCAGCCACCGTTCAATTGCACGGTTTCGCCGGCGATCACCGCTTGAAGCTGCAAGGCTTCAATATCCATCGGCAGCTCGGGCCCGGAGATTTCACCCTCGCTGAGCAGCAGGTTGCCGTTTACCAGAGGCGCCATCAGCGTGCCCGCGATCGTGCCGCTGCCATTCAGGCGCCCGCTCAGTTTCTCGACCATCGGCACAAACGGTCGCGCCACGGACAAGTCGAGGCCATTGAGACGGAACGCGCCGGTCAGCGGTTTGTTCTTTGCCAGCGGATTGATCTGCGCCTGCACACTCAACTCGCCGAGCTTGCCGCCGACGAAACTGAGGTCGGTGTCGATGCGCTTGGGCGTGAGTTTGCTGGTGAGTTTCAGGGTCTGGTACGGAAAGTCCAGCCACTGATCCTTGTCCTTGATGCGCAAGGTGCCACCGCTGGCATCGAGGCTGATCTGGCCGTTCGGGCCGCTGGCCGGCAGGTCCAGTTGCAGGTCGGCGTTGAGCCGGCCCTTCCAGGCGAAATCCTTTGGCAACCACTGCGCCAGGCTGTCGATCGGGAATTGCTTGAGGTGGTAACGCAGCTTCGGCTCCGGCATCAGGCGCTGGTCTTCACCGCACAGACTGGCCGGCCCGGACGTCCAGCAATGGGCGCCGAAGTTGATTTTGCCGTCCGCCAGCCGTTCGAGTTTCGCCGGCCCCTGCAGATTCCAGTCCTGACCGCCGGCCTGGATACCGCCATTGGCCAGGCGACCACGCCAGTTGCCTTTGTCCAGATTGCCGTCGAAGCCAAGGGCCAGTTTCAGCTGCGGACCTTGCAGATCGAGCGTCAGCTTCTGGTTTTTGATATCCCCGCTGCCGCTGGCGGTCAGCGTCCCCAGTGAGGTATCGCCGGCCTGAATGCCGCTGCCCTTGAGGTCGATTTTCGCCCGTTGCGCGCTGTCGAGGGTGGCGTCGAGGTTCAGGCTTTGCAGGCGATTGTCTTCGAAGGCCAATTGCGTGCCCTGCAACCCGAGCTTGCCTTGCGGCGCCTTGAGCGTGCCGGCGACATCAACGCGGCCGTTGAGTTGACCACGCAGTTGCGGCCAGAGCTGGGCCAGGCGCGACAGCTTGACGTCGATCTGGCCGGTGAGTTTCTGTTGCAGGCTGCCCTTGCCGGTGATGCTGTTATCGCCCAGGCGGATTTGCAGCGCGCTGAGGTTCCATAGCTCACCGGCGCCATCGGCCTTGGCTTGCAGAATGGCCGGCTGGCCACGCAACTTGCCCTTCAGGTCGAGGTCTGCGTTCAGGCTGAGTTTTTCATTCTTCATTTCGCCTTTGCTGCGCAACGGTCCGGCCAGGGTGCCCGGCAATTCCGCGACCCAATACGCCGGATTGATCGCGGAGAGGTCGAGCGCGGTGTCCCAGGCAATGCCATCGGCAAATTGCAGGTTCAGGTGCCCATCGGCCTTGCCCTGCCCGGCTTCGAGCTGGATTTGTTGCAGGTAGATTTTCGTCAGGTCACCGGCGAACGGGCTGCTCAGGTTGAACGCCCCGGCCGGGCCATCCAGCGCAGCCTTGAAGTTGCCGAGGTATTTGCCGTCGGTGTAAGAGACCTCGCCGTTGAAGCAGCGCAACGCCACTTCAGGTTCGTCGATCAGCGGATAAAGCCGATGCCAGGGGAAATCCAGCCAGTCGATTTTCGCCGTGGCGTTCAGGCCTTTGCTCCAGTCCAGTACGCCGGTGAGCTTGAGGCTTTGCTTGTCGTTGGCGGTCAGGTCCAGCGCGGCGATCTGCGCGCCGTTGGCGTCGACCTTGCCTTGCAGCGACAACGCGACCGGGCCTTGCTCGGCGGGCAACGTGGCGTTGCCGCGCAACTGGTAGCCGTTTTTCAGGTCGCCGTCGCCGGTGAGCTCAACCTGATTGAGTTGCAGCGTATCCGGCAGATCGGCGCTCGGTTTGAAGCCATCAGCGGTGATCCGCACCTTGGCCGGCAGGTTGTCCACCAGCGGCTGAAACTCGCCGGTCAGTTGGCCGTTCAGGTAACCGCTGCTGTCGGCTTTCAGGTTCAGGGTTTTCAGCAGGTCGCCGTCAATCTTCAGGGCTAGCGCCCAAGGCTCGGGGGCCGGCAGGGTCAGTTTGCCCTCGGCCTTGAGCGGCCAGTTGCCGCCGGGTTGCAGCACACCGGACAGGTTCAGGCTCAGGGCGTCGCGTTGCAGTTGCACGGCGTCGATCTGCAACCCTTGTTCGGTCCAGTGCGCCGCCAGTTGCAAGCCTTTGAGTTCTTCGCTGCCGTTGTACAGCAGACTGCCGATCTGCACGTCGCCCAGCTCGATCGCCAATGGCAACTTCAGGTCCGGCAGACTGATCGGGCCGCTGCTGTCTTCTTCGGTGCCCGGCGGAAATTGCAGGCTGACCTGATCGGCTTTCAACTGCTCGATACACAATGTCATGCGCGTCAGGCACAACGGCGACCAGGCGAAAATCACTTTATCCAGCTCAACCCGGCTGGTGTCGTGCTGCCAAACCACATGGTCGGCGCTCCACTGCCCGCCCAGACGTCCCTGGAAATTTTCGACGTTCAGCCCCGGCACAAACCCGAGCGCCCAGCGGCTGCCGGTCGCCGTGCCCAGCACCGTGGTCACGGTCAGCAGCACCAGCATCAGCAGTGCCAGAGTCGCCAGCAGCGTTACTTTCAAACCACGCTTCACAGCTCAGGCCCCATGGAAAAGTGCAGTCGAATGCCGCCGTCGTCGTCCATCGCGTGGGCCAGGTCGAGGCGAATCGGCCCCACCGGTGATACCCAGCGCACGCCGATACCGACGCCGGTCTTGAGGTCGGGCAGTTCGAGTTTGTTGAAGGAGTTGCCCTGGTCAATGAAGGTCGCGACCCGCCATTTTTCGGCGATGGAATATTGATACTCGACGCTGCCGGCAATCATGTAGCGGCCACCGATGCGGTCACCGTCGGAGTTTTCCGGGGACAGGCTCTGATAGTCGTAACCGCGCACGCTCTGATCGCCACCGGCAAAGAAGCGCAGCGACGGCGGCACCGATTTGTAGCCGTTGGTGGCGCTGCCGCCCACCTGCACCCGACCGAGGAAGCGGTGTTTATCGAACACCGTGGTCAAGCCTTTTACCAACGCCGTGCCGTACAGCAGGTTGGTATCGGAACCCAACCCTTCCTTGGCGACTTTGGTTTCGAATTGCAGGCGATAGCCGTTGTGCGGATCGATGCGGTTGTCGCTTTTAAGGTACGAATAGCTGACGCCGGGCATCAGCAGAGTGCTGAGCCCCGAGTCGTCGCCGAGTCGGTATTCCTCACGCTGCCATTTCAGTGACACCACCCGCTGCCAGCCGCTGGGCAACTTGCTGTGCCACTCGGGACCGAGGGTCAGCAACTTGCTCAGGCTGTCCTTGTCGGCAATTTCTTCACTTTGATAGCCGCCGGCGAAGCGCAGCTTGTCGGTCAACGGCGGGTCGAGCGGAATGTCGTAGAACAGCCCGACGTTCTGCCGTGGCGCCGAGACTTCGGTTTCCCAGCCATAGCTGTGGCCTTGGGGGTTGACCCAGTGCCGGGTCCAGTTGGCCTTGACCCGAGGGCCGACGTCGGTGGAAAAACCCAGACCGAGACCCATCGTCCGTGGCTTTCGGGTTTCGAGTTTGACGTCCACCGGGATCACGTCGTTCTTGGACGCCGTTGGCGCAGCATCAACGCGCACGCCTTCGAAATAGCCACTCGATTGCAGATTCTGATTCAGCTCGGCAATCAGTTCGGAGTCATAAGGCGCACCCGCCTTGAACGGCACCATGCGTTGCAGCAGCGCTTCGTCTAACGGCGTATCGCCTTCGAAACTGACTTTGCCAAGGGCATAACGCGGGCCGCTTTCATAGATCAGTTCGATGTCCGCAACACCCGCTCGCGGATCGACCGAGAGCTTCTGTCGAGTGAAGTAGCCACTGAAAAAGCCGAAACGCGAAGCCTGGTTCTGGATCAGCCGCTTGGCGTCTTCGTAGCGCCCATGATTGAGCACCGCGCCGGTTTTCAGCGCGTCGCTTTTCGGTACACGAAAGGATTTGAGGGAAGCGGCCGGGCCGTCTATGCGAATAGTGACGTTGCGCAAATGCACCGGCTCGCCGGGATCGATGTTCATGACCAGGCGTGGCGTCTTGCCGCCCTTCACGTCCGTGTCGATCTGCGGCTGGTAATAACCCAGGGCCTGGGCGGCCTTGCGCGCCTGTTCTTCGGCGCCACGACTGAAGCGCAACAAGGCTTCTTCATCACGATCGCCGAG
>Ga0255338_1003530_pt1 | contig 18528 bp, 21 predicted proteins | sample MeOH1_35cm_T4_19_FD_203715 | JGI IMG/M metagenome (GOLD analysis project Ga0255338, IMG submission 203715) | Sandy soil microbial communities from University of British Columbia, Vancouver, Canada - MeOH1_35cm_T4_195 | ecosystem: Engineered > Artificial ecosystem > Sand microcosm > Unclassified ...
CGGTCGCCGATGATCAGCTCGCGCTGGCCACGGCCGACGGGCACCATCGAGTCGATCGACTTCAGGCCGGTCTGCACCGGCTGGTCGACGGACTTACGTGCGATCACGCCCGGGGCGACCTTCTCGATCACGTCCGTCATCTTGGCGTTGATCGGGCCCTTGCCGTCGATCGGCTGACCCAGCGCGTTGACGACGCGGCCGATCAGCTCGGGGCCGACCGGCACTTCCAGGATGCGGCCCGTGCACTTGACGGTGTCGCCTTCGGAGATGTGCTCGTAGGCACCCAGAATCACGGCGCCGACGGAGTCGCGCTCGAGGTTCAGGGCCAGGCCATAGGCGGGCTGACCGCTGGCGTCGGCCGGGAACTCCAGCATTTCGCCTTGCATCACATCGGACAGGCCGTGGATGCGCACGATGCCGTCGGACACGGACACCACGGTGCCCTGGTTACGGACGTCCGTCGAGGCACCAAGGCCTTCGATGCGGCTCTTGATCAGTTCGGAAATTTCAGCAGGATTCAGTTGCATTGCTTGCTCCCATCTGGTCTAGCGTCTGTTACCAGAGCGCGGGGTGACACAGGGGTGATTCGGTCAGTGTCGTCGCGCTTGATGTCAAGCGGTGAGCGCCACCTTCATGCGTTCCAGGCGGGCCTTGACCGAGGTGTCGAGCACCTCGTCGCCAACCACCACGCGGATACCGCCAATCAGTGAAGGCTCAAGCTGAACATGGGCTTCGAGCTTGCGACCGAAGCGCTTCTCCAGCGTGCCCATCACATCGGCCAGCTGAGCGGCATCGATGGGATAGGCGCTGTAGATCTGCGCATCAGCCACGCCGGCTGCGGCATTGGCCAGGGCATGGAACTGCCCCACCACCACCGGCAGCGCCGCCAGACGCCCGTTCTCGATCACCGTGCGCAGGAAGTTCTGCACCCCCTCGGCCAGCGGCAGCTTGGCGGCCGCCGCCATCACGGCGAAGACCTGCTCGGCCGTGACCTTGGGGTTGTCGGCGAAGGAGCGCAGCTCGGCATCCTGTGCGACCAGGGCCAGCGCGTCGAGCTGCTGGCTCCAGGCCTTCACATCCTGCTTGGCCGCGACCTGATAGAGCGCTTCGGCGTAGGGACGGGCAATGGTTGCGAGCTCAGCCATGATTACAGCTCCGTCTTCAGACGGCCCAGCAACTCGGCGTGCACGCTGGCATTGACCTCGCGCTGCAGGATTTGCTCGGCACCCTTGACGGCCAGCGCAGCGACCTGCTCGCGCAGGGCTTCGCGGGCACGCGAGGCTTGCTGCTCGGCATCGGCCTTGGCAGCGGCCACGATCTTGGCGCCCTCTTCTTCAGCACGCTTCTTGGCTTCGTCCACGATCGCCGCTGCGCGCTTTTCGGCGTCGGACAGCAGCTTGGTGGTTTCGTTGCGCGTCTGTGCCAGTTGCTCGTCGACCTTCTTGTTGGCGCTAGCCAGCTCGGTCTTGGCCTTGTCCGCGGCGGCCAGGCCGTCGCGGATCTTTTCGGCACGCTCGTCCAGCGCCTTGGTGATAGGCGGCCAGACGAAGCGCATCGTGAACCACACCAGGATCGCGAAGACGATCGCCTGGATGAACAGTGTTGCGTTGATATTCACGGCACGATCCTTTCAGTCGTGAAAGGTTCGGGGGGAATTAGCGCAGAACGAAGGGGTTGGCGAAGGCGAACAGCAGAGCGATAGCCACACCGATCAGGAAGGCGGCGTCGATCAGACCGGCCAGAATGAACATCTTGGTCTGCAGTTCGTTCATCAGCTCGGGTTGACGGGCCGAGGACTCCAGGAACTTGCCACCCATCAGCGCGATGCCGATGGAAGCGCCGATAGCGCCCAGACCAACGATGATGCCGCAAGCCAGTGCCACGAGGCCGAGGATGTTTTCCATTGTTTGCTCCTAGAGAAAGAAAGAGAAAAGAGAGAGAAAAGAGAGAACTCGTGAGTCCGATCAGTGCGCGTCGTGCGCCTGACCGATATAGATCAGCGTCAGCATCATGAAGATGAAGGCTTGCAGCGTGATCACCAGAATGTGGAACAGGGTCCACACCGTACCGGCAACGATATGGCCGATGGCCAGACCGATGCCCGTCGCCGTCATCGCGAACGCGCCACCCATCAGCGCGATCAGCATGAACACCAGTTCGCCGGCAAACATATTGCCGAACAGTCGCATGCCGTGCGAGACCGTCTTGGCGACGAACTCGATGACCTGCATCAGGAAGTTGAAGGGCCACAGGGCCGGGTGGGCGCCGAAGGGCGCCGAGATCAGCTCATGGCCCCAGCCGCCCAGGCCCTTGATCTTGATGTTGTAGAAGAAGCACATCACCAGCACGCTGGTCGACAGGCCCAGGGTCGTCGACAGGTCGGCGGTGGGCACGACGCGCATATAGGCGTGGTGCGGGTCGTGGCCGGTGGCGGCGTAGTAGTCGCCCCACAGCTTGGGCAGCAGGTCGACCGGCAGCATGTCCATCGCGTTCATCAGGAAGATCCAGACGAACACGGTCAGGGCCAGCGGCGAGACGAGCTTGCGGCTGGTGGCGTTGTGGATCACGCCCTTGGCCTGGTTCTCGACCATCTCGGAGAGGATCTCGACGGCGGCCTGGAAGCGGCCCGGCACGCCCGAGGTGGCGCGGGCGGCGGCGCGCCACAGGAAGAAGCAGCCGATCGCGCCCAGGATCACCGAATAGATCACCGAGTCCAGGTTGAACAGGCTGAAGTCGACGATGCTGGTCTGCTTGACGCTCTCGAACGAGAAGTTCTTCTGCAGGTGTTGCAGGTGGTGAGTGATGTACTCACCAGCGCTGGGCGCGTGTCCTTCGGCTGACATGTTCAGTTTCCGTCGCTAATTTTCTTGAATCGGCCCCGCGTGAGCAGGGCCAGCCAATTAATCTTCAGGCACACGATCATGGTCAGCAGCAGTGCCAGCCAATCCAGATCGGATGCAGTCTTGACCACCGCCACCAGGATGGCAATGACCAGAAAAATCTTGATCGACTCCCAGAACATCATCGAGAGCAAGGCCGCCCCCGCATCCGCCACCGGTCGCCGGGTCATGCCCCATGCCATCAAGGCATTCGGCACCACCACCGCGATCGCGCCATACAGCGCCGACCACCATCCGCCGCTCCCTTGCGTGAACAACCACCAGAGCGCGGCACAAACCAAACCCGCTGCGGCCTGAACCGCCACCACCCGCCAGGGCGAGATCGCCGGGTTTCTCGCTCGCAAGGCCTGGGCTTCTTCTCGCGTCAGGGGCTTGAAAGCGGCTTCGTTGTCCGCATCTCCCTGGCTTGCGTCATCCCAGTCGATGGGCGCGGCAGCGTCGCGTGCGCGCTTGTCGATGGGAGTCACGGCGGCTAGGGGGCGGTCAGCAAAACCCAAAGATTATATGTGGAAACCCGCAGTTCCCTGACAAGGCCCCTGAGGCCGATCCCCCACACAGGCGTCAGAACCCCGTCAGCCGGGCTTGCCAGCACGGCCGATATGGCTTAGCGGACGGACGCTCAGAGACGGGCCATGGCGGCCGGCAGCCCCGGCACCTCGACCCGGACCTTCAGCACGCAGCCGGCCCAGGGCTGGGCCGCCAGTTCCTCGGCGGGGCGCTTCTCGCGCGCCGTCGTGATGTAGAGCGTGCGCAGATCGGCATCGCCGAAGGTCGGCATGGTCGGGCAGCGCACCGGCAGGCGCAACTCGCACAGCGGCTCGCCGGCGGGCGACAGGCGCAGCAGGCGCTGGCCCTCGAACATCGCCACCCAGTAGCAGCCCTCGACATCGACCGCCGCACCGTCCGGGCGGCCGCCATAGTCGTCGAGCGCCTGCTCGGGCGCGCGCGGCGCGAAGCGGGCGAACAGGCGGCGCTCGCCCAGCGTGCCGCTGGCGGCATCGAAATCCAGCCGGTAGATCTCGTGGGCCTTGGTGTCGCTCCAATAGAGGCGGCGCTGGTCCGGGCTCCAGGCCAGGCCGTTGGAGGTGACGATGCCCCGGCCCATGAGCTCGAAGCCCCCTGCACTGAAACGATACAGCGCCGCCTCTGGCGCGCGCGCGTCGTCGATGGTGCCGACCCAGAAACGCCCCTGCGCATCGGGCTTGCCGTCATTGAAGCGCTGGCGGGCACTGTCGTAGGGCGCCGGCGCAACCTGGCGGTGCGCACCGCTGGCGGGATCCAGCCGCCACAGGCCGTCACGCTGCGCTACCAGCAGGCCGCCGCCCTCCAGCAAGGCGATGCAGCCGGGCTGGCTGTCGAGCTGCCACTGCCGCAGCGCGCCGCTGGCCGGGTCCAGGCGCAACACCTGCCGCTCGGCGATGTCCACGTAATAGAGGCATTGCTCGCCGGCATGCCACAGCGGCGATTCACCCAGGGTGGCCCGGTGCGGGCCGGCGCATTCGACGCGATGGGGGGAGGAGAGGGCGGCTTCGGTCATGCCGCGATGCTACGGCCGTAACCGCATGGAACCGCAGCGGCTCAGCCCAGTTCGGCCTTCAAATAATGCGCGCCCGGCACCGGATTGAAATAAAAGGGCGGTACCTCGGCAAAGCCCAGGCTCTCGTACAGCCCGCGCGCCGCCTCCATATCGTCCAGGGTGTCCAGCAGCATGGCCGAGTAGCCGGCCTCGGTGGCCCGGTCCATCAGCGCCTGGGCCAGCGTGCGACCCAGGCCGAAGCGGCGGAAGGCCGGGCGCACATAGAGCCGCTTCATCTCGCAGGCATTGGGATAGTCGGCGTCGGGCAGGTTGCGGAAGGCGCCGCAGCCGGCCACCGCGCCGTCCACCAGGGCCAGCAGCATCAGGCCCGTGGGCGGCGCATAGTCGCCGGGCAGTTGCTGCAGCTCGGCGGCGAAATTCTGGAAGCTCAGGTCCACCGCCAGGCTGGCGCTGTATTCGAGCAGGATCTCGCGGGTGGCCTGCCACCAGTCGGAATCGTTCGGCGTGAAGAGGGTGATGCTGGGACTGTCCATGAATCGTGCCCGTGCGGCCCGGCTATTGTGCCCGCAGCCGCCCCGGCCGGGCGGCCCCGCTCACGGCGGCGTTGCACCGAGATTGACCAGCAGGTAGACCGCGGCCGCGCAAGCCCCCAGCAGGGTCAGCGCGAACAGCCGGGTGGCCAGGGTGTCGCGCGCCGCCGGCACATGGGCCGGCAGGCGTTTGTCGCCGCTGAGCATCGCGCCGATCAGGTCGCGGCGCTTGTGCAGCCGGTAGAACAGCACGGCCAGCACATGCAGCCCGGCCAGCAGGTAGAGCCCCCACTGCCCATAGCTCTTGTGATAGGCCGTCCAGGCCAGGCTGACCTCGTTGGAGACGAAGCGCACCAGCGGCCCGGTGATCGCGATCTCGTCGTCGGCGATCAGACCCGAGCCCACCTGCAGCAGCAGCCAGCCGAGCATGATCAGCACCGAGAAGGCCCCCAGCGGGTTGTGCCCCACCTCGAAATGATCGTCGGGCAGGGGCCGGCCGCGCAGGTAGCGCCACAGCGCCGCCGGGCTGTAGAAGAAGCTGCTGAAGCGCGACCAGCGCCCGCCCACCAGCCCCCACAGCAGGCGGAAAGCCAGCAGGGTCAGGGCCGCATAGCCCAGCCGCATATGCCAGACCATGGCGTTCCCGCCGAGCTTGGCACTGAGCACCGACCCCAGCAGACACAGGACCAGGGCCCAATGGAACAGTCGCGTGGGCAGGTCCCAGACCCGCACCAGGCTCGACAGACGCTCTGACATAGTCACTCCTTGCAGGCAAAGATAGCGCAAGAACTGGCCCCTGTCCGTACACTCGGCGCGCGCGGTACGGCCGCGCACCCTGTCCCCCTAACCTGCAAGGATTCCTGCATGAAGCATCTCGCGATCGGCCTGGCCTGCGCCGCCGGACTCTGCACCGCCCTGCCCGCCAGCGCGCAGTTCCAGAAGTCCGAGGACGCCATCAAGTACCGCCAGTCCGCCTTCAATGTGATGGCCACCCATTTTGGCCGCATCGCCGCCATGGCCCAGGGCCGCGTGCCCTTCGATGCCAAGGCCGCGGCCGAGCATGCCGACATCGTCGCCACCGTCGCCAAGCTGCCGTTCGCGGCCTTCGGCGAGGGCACGGACAAGGGCCTGCCGAACCGCGCCAAGCCCGAGATCTGGAAGGAGTCGCCCAAGTTCAAGGAGGGCGCCGACAAGCTGAACGCCGAGGCCGTCAAGCTCGAGGCCGCGGCCAAGGCCGGCAACCTGGATCAGATCAAGGCCGCGGTGGGCGCCGTGGGCCAGAGCTGCAAGAGCTGCCACGACAGCTTCCGCGCCGAGAAGGCCGGCTGAGCGGCCGAGCGCTCGCTCGCCCTCAGGGCAGACCGTTGCGGCCGTGCGCCAGAAAGCCCGGCCGTTCGCTCAGGCGCTCGTGATACGCCAGGGTGGCCGGCAGGGCCGGCCGCTCGGGCAGCGGCGCCATCATCCAGCGCTGCACCGACAGGCCCAGCACCACGTCGGCCAGCGTGAACCGCGGGCCGGCCGCGTAGGCACCGGTGGCCCGCAGCTGCCCGTCGAGGATGGCCATGTGGCGGTTCCAGCCCTCGACGCCGGCGCGCTGCTGCGCGGGGTCCTGATGCGCCGGGCTTTGCCGCACCAGGCCCATGAAGGCATAGCGCCAGCTGTTGTTCAGCTCGGTGGCCTGCCAGTCCATCCAGCGCTCGACCTGGGCGCGCTCACGCGGCGCGGCGGGCAGCAGGTCGATGCGACCCTCGCGGCCAGCCAGGTAGCGGCAGATCGTGTTGCTCTCCCACAGCACGAAGTCCGGGCCGTCCAGCAGCACCGGCATCATGCCGTTGGGGTTCAGCGCCAGATAGTCCGGCGAACGCCAGTCGCGCTCCTCGCGCTCGAAGTCCAGGCCCAGCTCGACGCAGGTCCACAGCACCTTGCGCACATTGATCGAGCCGGCGCGGCCGAGGATCTTCAAGGTCATGATGCAAAGCCCAAGACGACCCGGCGCGTCTTGGCCGACTTCTTCTGGTGATCGCTCACATCGGCTGCGCCGATATGAGCACTCCCCGAAGAAGAGCGCTTCATGCTTCGCATGACTGGGCAAAGCCCAGCACGACCCTGCGGGTCTTGGCGCTCTTCTTCTCGATCTTCGTCACGATCACGTTGCCGATCTCGGCCGTGTTCGCCACATGGGTCCCGCCGCAGGGCTGCAGGTCGACGCCGTCGATCTTCAGTAGCCGCACGCGGCCCGAGCCCCCGGTTCCCAACCTGGGCGGCTGCACGCTCATGCTGCGCACCAGGCCCGGGTTCGCGTCCAGCTCCGCGTCCGTGATCCAGCTGTGGCTGACCGGATGCGCCTCGGCCACCAGGCGCGCGAGGCCAGCCGTCAGCGCGTCCTTGTCCAGCGCCTCGGTCATGTGGAAGTCCAGCCGCGCATAGCCGGCGGTGATCGAGCAGCCGTCCACCGGATGCGGCACCAGCGCGCACAGCAGATGGGTCGCGGTGTGGAAGCGCATGTGGGCAAAGCGGCGCGACCAGTCGATGCGCGCGCGCACGATGGCGTCCGGCCGCAGGCCGTCCAGCGCCTGGTCGCCGGCGGGAAGGTGCAGGATCTCGCCCGCCTCGCCCTTGCGGGTGTCGGCGATCACGACCAGGCGGCCGTCCTCCAGCTCCAGCACGCCGGCATCGCCGGCCTGGCCGCCGCCCTGCGGATAGAACACCGTGCGGTCCAGCAGCAGGCCGCGCGCGTCGATACGCAGCAGCCGCGCCGTGCATTCGCGCTGCTGCGCATCCTCGCGGAACAGTTCCAGGGTCGCTGGCGTCGTCATCCGATCAGCTCCCGTTCGCTGTGCCCTGGCGCAGGGCCGTCCCCACGGTCATCAGAGCTTGACCTGGCCATGGATGAGCGGCGCGACGTCGCCGCCGATCCAGGTCACGTCGCCCTCGCGCGCCACATGCACCTTGCCCGCGCGTCCCAGCGCCGAGCCCTGGCCGGCGATGTAGCGTTCCGGGGCAAGACCTGCCCCCTGCAGCCACAGCGCCAGGCCGGCATTCAGGCTGCCGGTCACCGGGTCCTCGGGCACGCCCAGGTCCGGCACGAAGGCGCGCACCTCGAACTGCTCCGGCGCGCCCGCCGGATAGGCGCCGACGACGCCCAGCTTCAGCCCCTTCATCGCGACGAAGTCCGGCTTCAGGGCCAGCACGCTGTCGGCATCCTTCAGCCGCGCCGCCATCCAGCCCGGGCCGTTGTCCACCCAGACCAGGTCCAGCAGCTCGGCCTCGCTCAGGCGCAGCGAGCGCGCCGCCTGGGCGCGCAGCGCCGCGTCCTCGATCGGGCCGCTCTTCTTCAGCGGCGGCGCCGCGAAGGCCAGACGGGCGCCCTCGCGCTTGAGCTTGACGAGGCCGATCGCGCATTGCTGCACCAGCTCGCCGGGCTTCTTCGGATCGCCGCCCGAGGCCAGCCAGGCATGGGCCGAGCCCAGCGTCGGATGGCCCGCGAAAGGCAGCTCGCCGCCGGGCGTGAAGATGCGCACGCGGTAGTCGGCGGCGGCCTCGGTGGGCGGCAGCAGGAAGGTGGTCTCGGACAGATTGGTCCAGCGCGCGAAGGCCGCCATCTGCGCGTCGCTGAGCCCCTGGCCATCGATCACGACGGCCAGGGCATTGCCCTTCAGCGGCTCCGCGGTAAAGACATCGACCTGGGCAAAGCGCCGCAGCACGGCCGGCCCGCTCACGGCGTCGGCTCCACGGCGGCACCGACCAGGGCCTGCTTCAGCACCTGGCCGAGAATGGCCACGCCCTCGGTGATCAGCTCGGGCGTCAGCGTCACGAAGGACAGGCGCAGGGTGCGCGGATCGGGCTGATGGGCATAGAAGGCGGCGCCGGGCACATAGGCGATGCCGGCCTCGACGGCCAGCGGCAGCAGGGCCATCGCGTCGAAGCCCTCGGGCAGGCGCAGCCAGAAGAACATGCCGCCGGCCGGGCTTTGCCACTCGCAACCCGCGGGCAGGTGCTGCTTCAGGGCCGCGGCCATCGCATCGCGGTTGGCCTTGTAGCGGGCGCGGATCTTGGGAACATGCTGATCCAGGAAGCCGTTCTTGATGACCTCGTGCACGACGCGCTGGTTGAAGCCCGGCGTGTGCAGGTCGGCCGCCTGCTTGGCCTGCAGCAGCTTCGGGTAGAGCTCGCTGGGCGCGACGATATAGCCCAGGCGGAAGCCCGGGGTCAGCACCTTGGAGAAGGATCCCAGGTAGATCGAGCCCTCGGGCCACAGGGAGCTCAGCGCGGCCGGGGGCGCCTCGTCGAACCACAGATCGCCATAGGGGTTGTCCTCGACGACCGGCACCTTGGCCTTGCGCGCGGCGGCCATCACCGCCTCGCGGCGGGCCTGGCTCATCACCCGGCCGGTCGGGTTCTGGTAGTTGGGCAGCAGATAGGCGAAGCGCGTGCCCGGCGCGTCGTGCGGCAGGCGCTCGAAGGCCTCGGCACGCACGCCGTCGCCGTCGCTGGCCAGGCTGGTGAAGATGGGCTCGTAGGGCGTGAAGGCCTGCAGCGCGCCCAGATAGGTGGGCGTCTCGACCGCCACCGGCGCGCCGGCGTCGCAGAGGATCTTGCCCACCAGGTCCAGGCCCTGCTGGGAACCGCTGGTGATCAGCACCTGGTCCGGGCTGGCCTGCAGGCCCAGGGTCTTCACCTTGGCGGCCACCCATTCGCGCAGCGGGCCAAAGCCCTCGCTGGCGGCGTACTGCAGCGCCTCCTTGGCGTTCTTGCTCAGCACCTCGTCGCAGGCCGCCTTCAGCGCCTCGACCGGGAAGGTGTCTGCCGAGGGCAGGCCACCGGCCATCGACAGGATGCCGGGCTTCTCGGTGACCTTGAGGATCTCGCGAATGATCGAAGGGTTCATGCGCGCGGCGCGGCGGGCTTGGTTCCAGACGGTGCTCATGGTGCTTTCAGTCTCCAGACAACAACTCGGTCAATCGGTCGATTGTGGCGCAGCGAGTGCCCAATCCAGGGCGGCCTGCGCATGCAGGCTGGTGCTGTCGAACAGCGGCAGCGCGGCGGGACGCTGCGGGTCCAGCAGCAGGCAGACCTCGGTGCAGCCGAGGATCAGGGCCTCGGCGCCGGCCGCCGCCAGCGCAGCCGTCTGCGCCTCAAAGAAGACACGCGAAGCTTCCAGGACGCGGCCCCGGCACAGCTCCTCGTAGATGATGCGGTGCACCTCGGCGCGCCCGGCGGCATCGGGCGTCAGCAGCTCGATGCCATGGCGCGCGCGCATGCGCTCGCGGTAGAAATCCTGCTCCATCGTGTAGCGCGTCGCCAGCAGGCCGGCGCGGCGCACGCCGGCGGCCCGCAGCGCCGCCGCCGTGGCGTCGACGATATGGATCAGCGGCAGGCCGCTCAGGGCCTCGATCTCGTCGGCCACCTTGTGCATGGTGTTGGTGGCGATCAGCAGCGCCTCGGCGCCTGCGGCCTTCAAGCCGGCGCCAGCGCGGCCCAGCCGGGCGGCCGCGGCCGCCCAGTCGCCGCCGCGCTGCAGGGCCTCGATCTCGGCGAAGTCCACGCTGTGCAGCAGCAGCCGCGCGCTGTGCAGCCCGCCCAGGCGGGCCGCCACGCCCTGATTCAGCAGCTTGTAGAGATGGGCGCTCGACTCCCAGCTCATGCCGCCCAGAATGCCCAGCAATTTCATGCTCGCGTCTCCACCGGCATCTTCTTGCCCACCCACACGACCGCGATCACCGCCGCGGCGAACACCAGGGTCATGCCATCGAGCCGCTCGCCCAGCAGGGGCACGGCCAGCAGCATGGACAGAAAGGGCTGGATCACCTGCACCTGGCTGACCCGCAGGGTGCCGCCGATGGCCAGCGCGCGGTACCAGGCGAAGAAGCCCAGCCACATCGAGAACAGCGAGACATAGAGAAAGCCGCCCCAGGCCTCCCAGGCCACCGGCTGCGCCGGCCAGGTCGCCAGCCCCACCGGCAAGGTCACCGGCAGGCTCAGCACCAGCACCCAGCAGATCACCTGCTGCGGCGCCATCACCCGCGACAGCTGGGCGCCGCCCACATAGCCGGCCGAGGCGCTCAGCACCGCCAGCAGCAGCAGGCCGTCGGCCCATTGGAAACCGGCCGCGCCGCGCCACCAGGCAAAGCCCAGCACCAGCAGCAGGCCCGCCAGCGCGCAGGCCCAGAAGCCCGCCGAGGGGCGCTGACGCAGCACCAGGGCCGCGATCGCCGCGGTCGCCAGCGGCAGCACGCCGGAAATCACCGAGGCATGCACCGCATCGACATGGCGCACCGCCCAGCCCAGGAACAGCGGCCAACCGAACACCACGCCCAGGGCCGTCAGCGCCAGGCCGCGCCACTGCGCCCGGCCCTGCGGCCGCGGCGCGCCGGTGCGCCACAGATAGAGGGCCGACAGCAGGCCGGCCAGCGCCGCCCGGCCCAGGGCCACGAAGACCGGATCGAGCCGGGGCGCGTCGACCGTGCCGCCGGCCAGCCGCGTCATCGGAATGCTCAGCGCGAAGATGAAGACGCCCAGCGCCCCCAGCAGCAGGCCGCGCGTCGGCGCGTCGAGGCGGGAAGGCGGCGGGGCGGCGACGGCTGTCATGGGCCCCAGTCTAGACTCGACAACCAATACAGAACCAGTACACTTTTCCAGACGTCAACAGCAACTGTATTGGCATGAACACCGGCACAAGCAGCCTGTCCCGCGCCTCCAGCGTGCCGCTGGCCCAGCAGCTGGCCCAGCGCTTCGCCGAGCGCATCCAGCAGCGCCTGCTGCTGCCGGGCGCCCGCCTGCCCTCGGTGCGCGAATGCGCGCGCCACCACGGCATCAGCCCCTACACCGTGGTGGCGGCCTACGACCAGCTGCTGGCCCGCGGCCTGCTGGAAGCGCGCAAGCAGCGCGGCTTCTATGTGCGCGAGGCGACGGCCCGGCCCGAGGCCCAGGCCCCCGCGGCGCGGGCCCGCCAGCCGGCGAGCGCCGCCAGCGCCCTGCCCGCCCCCTTCGATGCCACCGCGCTGATCCGCGGCATGTTTCAGGCCGATGCGCGCAGCGCGCCGGGCCTCGGCACCCTGCCGGCCGAATGGCTGGACCTGCCGATGCTGCAGAGCGCCATGCGCCGGGTGCTGGCGCAGAGCGAGGGCGCCGACCAGCTGGCCCTGCAGTACGGCGAGCCCGGCGGCGATGCGCGCCTGCGCGAGGCCCTGGCCCGCCGCCTGGCCGACCTGGGCATCACGGCCGCGCCCGGCCAGGTCATTTCCACGGTGGGCGCCACCCACGGGCTGGACCTGATCACCCGCACCCTGCTCAAGCCCGGCGACGCCGTGCTGGTCGACGATCCGGGCTGGGCCATCGAATACGCCCGCCTGACCCAGGCCGGCATGCGCCTGCTGCCGGTGCCGCGCGGCGCGGCCGGGCCCGATCTCGAGGTGATGCAGCGCCTGGTCGAGCAACACCGGCCGCGCATGTACGTGACGGTCTCGGTGCTGCACAACCCGACCGGCCACACGCTTTCGCTGGCCGCGGCGCATCAGATCCTGAAGCTGGCCGAGACCGGCGACTTCCTGATCGTCGAGGACGACACCTATGCCTGGCTGGCGCCCAACCATGCGCCCCGCCTGTCGGCGCTGGACGGACTCAAGCGCACGCTCTACGTCTCGGGCTTCTCCAAGATCCTGACCCCCGCCTGGCGGGTCGGCTACCTGGCGGCCAGCCCGGCTCATATCGACAAGCTCACCGAGCTCAAGCTGCTCTCCACCCTGACCACCAGCCCGATGCTGGACCGCGCCGTCGCCGTCTGCCTGGAGCAGGGCCAGCTGCGCCGCCATGCCGAGCGGGTGATGGCGCGGCTGGACGCGGCGCGCACCCGCTCGGCCCGCCTGGCCCTGGAGGCCGGCTGCGGCTTCGTGACGCCGCCGCAGGGCCTGTTCGGCTGGGTCGACGTGGGCGTGGACACCGAGAGGCTGGCCCAGCGCCTGCTCGACCAGGGCTGGCTGATCGCGCCGGGCCTGCTGTTCAGCGCGACGCGCCGCGCCGGCAGCCTGATGCGCATCAACTTCGCGACCTCGCAGGACGCCAAGTTCTGGCAGGCCCTGGTCAAGGTGCGGGACGAACTGCGCTAGCCGGCGCCGGGCCGGCCGGCTTACCATCGGCGCTCCCCCGACGCAGGACCAAGGAGGCGTTCCGATGCGATGGCTTGCAACCAGGCTGGCGGCGGCGGGTCTGCTGCTGCTGGCGGCGACCGGCGCCGCGGCCCAGGCCCCGGCCGAACCCGGCTTCGATGCCGAGCTGGCCCGCTCGCTCGGCGCCGACGATTACGGCATGAAGCCCTATGTGCTGGTGATCCTGAAGACCGGGCCGCGGCGGGTGCCGGACGGCCCGGCGCGCGAGGCCATGTTCAAGGGCCATTTCGCCAATATGCAGCGCCTCTCGGCCGAGGGCAAGCTGGCGCTGGCCGGGCCGCTGGACGGCGTCGATGGCTGGCGCGGCCTGTTCGTCTTCGCCGTCGCGGAGATCGCCGAGGCCCAGGCCCTGACCGCCACCGACCCCGTGATCATCGAGGGCGAGATGGTGGCGGAGTATCACAAGTACTACGGCTCGGCCGCCCTGCTGCTGGTGCGCGACGCGCATCGCAGGCTGGCGAAGAAAAGCTTCTGAGCCGCTAGGGCCGCGCCGCCCCCCGCACCTCGTCCAGGCAGGCCTGGATGCATTCGGCCAGCGCCTGCGCCACCAGCTTGACGATGCTGCCGGGCGGCTTGCCGGCGGCCACCGCGACGCCGACGGTCTGCGGCTCGGCCCCCTTGTCGCGCACCGGCACGAAGCGCAGGCTGCCCTCGATCAGCTCCGGCGCCGCGTCCAGCTCCGAGGTCAGCGCCACATGGCGTCCGGCGCGCGCCAGCGCCTTCACCAGCTGCAGCGAATTGGTCTCGACGCGGGTGCGGCCCTCGTTGAACAGCCAGCTGTAATGCGCCTCCAGATAGCGGCGGATCAGCAGCGCCCTGCTCTGCAGCGCGATCGGATGGGCCGCCACCTCCTGCAGGCTCACCGAGGCGGCCTCGGCCAGTGCATGGCCGGGCGCCACCACGCAACCCAACGGCAGGGCCGCGCTCCACAGGCTCAGCAGCTCGCGCCGCGGCGGCAGGTTGAAGACCGCCGCCACATCGGCCTTGCCGGCCAGCAGGGCGGCCACCGCCTCGTCGCTGCTGGCCGTCTCGATGCTCAGCGAGATGCGCGGGTGCGCCGCGCTCAGGTGCGCCACCAGGCGCGGCAGCACGCTGGTGCTGTGGCTGTCCATCGCGACCAGGCTCACATGGCCCTGCTGGATGCCCTGCAGCTGGCGGATCTCGGCGGCCAGGCGGCGCTCATCCTGGCGCCAGCGCCGCGCCAGGGTCACCAGGGCATCGCCCGGCGGCGTCAGCCGCATGCCGCGCGGCAGGCGCTCGAACAGTGCCACGCCCAGTTCCTCCTCCAGCTTCAGCACCTGACGGTTCACCGCCGAGGCGGCCACATGCAGCTCCTTGGCGGCGCCCTGGACGGAGCCGGAACGGGCCACCTGGTCGACATAGCGCAGGGCGAGGGGAAGCAGGCTGGCGGGCATCGGTCTTGCGTGCTGTTTTTGCGCACGCAGTGTTGCTCATACGGTGATGGACGGCAATGCAGCGTCTCCCTAGCATGAGCCCATCCCGCCCCTGGAGTACCCGCCGATGAAAGCCCTGCCCCGCCTTCTTGCCGCCCTGCTGGGCCTGAGCAGCCTGGGGGCCTATGCCGCCTGGCCGGACAAGCCCATCCGCCTGGTCGTCACCTTCGCGGCCGGCGGCGCCAGCGACATCGTGGCGCGCGAGATCGCCGCGCCGCTGGCCAAGGCCCTGGGCCAGCCGGTGGTGGTGGACAACAAGCCCGGCGCCGGCGGCACCATCGGCGGGACCGAGGTGGTGCGCGCCGCGCCGGACGGCTACACCCTGATGCTGTCGAACTCGACCCCGCTGTCGATCGGCCCCTACACCCTGGCCAAGCCGCCCTACGACCCGGTCCGGCAGTTCAGCCATGTGGCGATGCTGGGCACGGCGCCGGTGCTGATCATGGCCAATCCGCAGGCCGGCATCGCCTCGCTGAAGGATCTGCCCAAGGCCGTGGCCGCCAGCAAGGGCGAACTCAGCTTCGGCAGCGGCGGTCCCGGCTCGATCGGCCAGATCGTCGGCGAGATGGTCAAGGCCGACCTGAAGCTGAAGATGACCCATGTGCCCTACCGCGGCGGCGCGCCGATGAGCAACGACCTGATGGCCGGCCTGATCCCGCTGGGCATCGACGTGATCACCGCCTACGTGCCGCTGCTGAAGAGCGGCCAGCTCAAGGGCGTGGCCGTGACCTCGCGCAGCCGCTCGCCGCTGGCGCCGGACGTGCCCACCGTGGTCGAGCAGGGCCAGCCCGACTTGGTGGCCGACAACTACTTCGGCGTCTCCGGCCCGGCCGGCCTGCCCAAGGACGTGCGCGACAAACTGGCCGGCGCGCTGGCCGAAATCATCGCCCAGCCGGCCATCGCCAAGCGCTTCGAGGAGTTGGGCATCACGCCGCTGAAGATGAGCCCCGAGCAGTTCGCCGGCTTCGTCGAGAAACAGATCAGGGACTGGTCGCCCGCGATCAAGGCGGCGGACCTGAAGCCCTGACCACCCCCTACGCGCTGCGCGCGCCCCCTCAAGGGGGCAAGCCCGGCGGACCGGCAAAGCCGGATCCGCGGGCTTCGCCCGGCTTGGGCGAGCCCCTGCGCCGGACGGCGCATGAATGACATGGAGTGCCTGATGACAAGCTTGGAGCAGTTGAACCGCGCGCCGGGCGCCGAGTTCCTGGCCCTGCTGGGCCCGGTGTTCGAGCATGCGCCCTGGGTCACCGAGGCGGTGCTGGCGCGGCGCCCCTTCGCCAGCGTCGATGCGCTGCACGCGGCGATGCTGGCCGAGCTGCATGCGCTCGACGAGCCGGCGCTGCTGGCCCTGCTGCGCGGCCATCCCGAGCTGGCCGGCGCCCAGGCCCGCGCCGGCACGATGACGGCCGACTCGACCGCCGAGCAGGGCGGGCTGGCCGCGCTGGACACCGCCGCCGCTGCGCGCTGGGACGCGCTGAACGCGGCCTACCGCGCGCGCTTCGGCTTTCCCTTCATCCTCTGCATCCGCCGCCACACGCAGGCCTCGGCGCTGCAGGCCTTCGAGCGGCGCCTGAACGCCAGCCGCGCCGACGAGCTGCACCAGGCCCTGGCGGAGATCGCCGCGATCTCGCGGCTACGCCTGGCGGCGCGCCTGGCCGAGACCTGAGCGCGTCGTTCAGGCGGCGGCCAGGTACCGGTGGATCAGCGCCACCACCGCCGCGCCCTCGCCGATCGCGCCGCCGACGCGCTTGACCGAGCCCGAGCGCACGTCGCCGACCGCGAACACGCCCGGCACGCTGGTCTCCAGCGGCCCCGGCAGGTAGGCGCCGGACGCTTCCTCGGCGGCCACGCCGGTGCGCACGAAGCCCTGGGCATCGACGGCCACGCCGCAGCCCTCCAGCCAGCGCGTCTCGGGCTCGGCGCCGACGAAGAGGAAGAGGTTGCGCGAATCGCAGTCGCGCTCCGCACCGCTCTTGCGGTCGCGCCAGCGCAGGCCGTTCAGGCTGCCGCCACGCTCGCCGTGCAGGCCGCTCAGCTCGGTATGGGTCCGCAGGGCGATATTGGGCGTGTTGGCAATGCGGTCGATCAGGTAGCGCGACATGCTGGCCGACAGATCGGGGCCACGCACCAGCATGTGCACCTTGGCCGCATGCCCGGCCAGGAAGACCGCCGCCTGGCCGGCCGAATTGCCGCCGCCGACCAGCGCGACCTCGGCGCGCGTGCAGAGCCTGGCCTCCACCGCCGAGGCCCAGTACCAGACGCCGCGGCCCTCGAACTCGGCCAGCCGCGGCACCTCGGGCCGGCGGTAGCGCGCGCCGCTGGCGATGATGACGGTGCGGCCGCGCAGCCAGCGCCCGTCCGACAGCTGCAGGCGCAGCTCGCCCTCGGGTCCGGCCTGGCTGCAGTCCAGCGCCTGGGCCTGGGCCGGGATCATCACGTCGGCACCGAACTTCTGCGCCTGCACGAAGGCGCGGCCCGCCAGGGCCATGCCGGAGATGCCGGTCGGAAAGCCCAGGTAGTTCTCGATGCGCGCACTGGCCCCGGCCTGGCCGCCGAAATGCCGGCAGTCCAGCACCACCACGCTCAGGCCCTCGGAGGCCGCATAGACCGCCGCCGCCAGACCGGCCGGGCCGGCGCCGACGATGATGACGTCGAACAGCTGCTCGCGCTCTCGCGTGTCCAGCATGCCGATGCAGCGCGCCAGCTGGGCCTCGCTGGGATTGACCAGCACCGCGCCGTTCGGGCAGACCACCATGGCGTCGTCGGCCGCCACGCCGTACTGCTCCAGCAGGGTGGCGGTGGCCGAGCATTCGCCGGCCTGCATCTGCTGGTGGGGCTGGCCGTTGCGGCGCAGAAAGCCCTGCAGGCGCACGATGTGCGGCGAGTCCGGCGCGCCCACCAGCACCGGCCCGCTGATGCCCGCCTCGATCAGGCCGACGCGGCGCAGGATCAGCGCGCGCGTGATGCGCTCGCCCAGATCGGCCTCGCCGATGATGAGGGCGCGCAGCTGCTCGGTCGGGATCAGCAGCGCCTCCACGTCCTCCAGCACCTCGGCGTCCACCAGGGCCGCCGCGCCCGAGAGCTGGCCGACCTCGGCGAGGAACTGGCCGGGGCCGTTCTCGGTAATGGGCACGACGTGGCCCAGGCCGTTGCGCTGGCTTAAGCGCACGCGGCCGCTGAGCTGCACCAGCATGCCCGGCGCCCGCTGGCCGGCCTGGACGAGCAGGGTCCCGCGCGGGAAGCGATGCAGCGTGCCGAAGCGGCTGATGCGCGCGATCTCCTCCGGCGTCAGGGTCGGGAACATTTGATGGCGCCGGTCGGCGCGCAGCTGCGCAGCGGATTCCTGGCTCATGGGGGCTCGCGGGATGGAGACGCACCCATTGTTGAGCTTTTCGGCCGCTTTGCCGAGCGGGTCGGGCCCATGCCCTTTGCCGGACCGCTGCCGCTAGGGCTGACCGGCGCCGGCCTTGGGGCCGGCCAGGACCTGCCCGCCCTGGCGCAAGGTCGCGCCCGCCACCTCGCCCTTGTCGTTGCGCTGGAACTCCAGCAGCGCGCCGACGGCCTTGACCTCGATGCGGTCCGGCCCGGTGACCTCGACCGCGACCGCCGGCTGACCGGTGCCCTGCAGCATCAGCCGGCCCTCCCGCTCGAACACGCGCAGGCTGAAGCGCGGTGCGATCCGGTACTCGCCGGCCCAGTCCTGCCACAGCGGGTTGCTGGCCGTCAGCTCGGGCGGACCGCCCAGGCGCAGGCCCTCCAGCTGGCCGCCGCCCTGGCGCCAGACGAAGCGCCGCACCGGACGCTCGTTGTCCAGTGGCCGCAAGGTCGCGCTGCCGGCCGCGGGATAGAAGTCGCCGCGGCTGTCGTACAGCAGCTCCAGCACGCCCTGCCCCGGGTCCTGCCACATCAGGCGGCCGTCGGCCTCGATCCAGATGCGCACCG
>Ga0255338_1003532_pt1 | contig 18523 bp, 21 predicted proteins | sample MeOH1_35cm_T4_19_FD_203715 | JGI IMG/M metagenome (GOLD analysis project Ga0255338, IMG submission 203715) | Sandy soil microbial communities from University of British Columbia, Vancouver, Canada - MeOH1_35cm_T4_195 | ecosystem: Engineered > Artificial ecosystem > Sand microcosm > Unclassified ...
CAGCCCGAACAATCGCGTTGAGGAGCGTGCCATGCGTCATTCCGTATCTACCCGCGCCGCGTCCGTCAACGGCCAGGTCCTGCACGCCGACGATGAAACGCTGGCGCCGGAAGCCCTGCGCCAGCGCGCATGCACCGAGTTGCTGCGCCAGGCGGCCCAGCGCGCCGGGCTGCTCGATCAAGCCGATACCGGCGCAACCGACGGCGTGATCAGCGAGGCCGCCAGCACGGCAATCGAAAGCTTGCTGGAAAACGAACTGCAGATACCCGAGCCGGGCGAAGAGGCATGCCGGCGCCATCATGCGGCCAATCTCGCCCGATATAGCCGCGGCGAGCGCGTGCTGGCCCGCCACATCCTGTTTGCCGTGACGCCCGGCCTGGATGTCAATGCGCTGCGCCAGCGCGCCGAACGCATGCTCGTGGAAGTGCGCTGCCACGACGACCCGGCGTCCGCGCGCGAGCACTTTGCGCGCGCGGCGGGCGAGTTTTCAAACTGCCCGAGCGGCGCCCAGGGGGGAGACCTGGGCTGGCTGGAGGCGGGCGATTGCGCGCCGGAGTTCGCCCGCGAGCTGTTCGGTCATCAGGAAGTCGGGGTGCTTCCGCGGCTGGTGCACAGCCGCTTTGGCCTGCACGTGGTGGAGGTGTGCGCGCGTGATAGCGGCGAAGTGCAACCGTTCGAGACAGTGCGCTCGGCTGTGGCGCTGCAACTGCGCCAGCAAGCCTATGTCACCGCGCTGCGCCAGTACCTGAGCCTGCTGGCCGGGCAGGCGGTGATCGAGGGAGTGGATCTCGACGGGGCCGATACGCCTTTGGTGCAGTAGGGCTGAAAGGCCTTACTGCAGGCCGTCGAACAGCATGATGTCCACCCTGTCGCCGGCGGCTGCGTGCGGTCTGGCATGACTTTGGCTGGAGAGCTGGCCATGGCATTGCTGCTGCTATTCGCGCTGTTCACCAAGCATCTCGTGTGCGACTTCCTGTGGCAGCCGAGCTGGATGCTGGCCGGCAAGGGCGACTTCCGTAGCCCGGGTGGCTATGCCCACGCGGGGCTACATGGCCTGTGCACCGCTGTGCTGCTCGGCGGCTTCGGTGTGGCCCATTGGCTCTGGCTGGGGATCTTCGATGCTGTCGTCCACTACATGGTCGACCGCTGGAAGGTGCGCTTCGGCCGAAGCGCCAATTTGACGCCGAACTTGCCGCAGTTCTGGTGGGCATTTGGCGTGGACCAGTACGCGCACGTGCTGACCTACCTCGCCGTGGTCTGGCTTGCTGGGGGCCTGAACTGACTCGTCGGCTTCCTGTCCACCGGCAGGCCACTGCCTTCGGGCGACTTTCTTTACCGTCGAGGTATCTGTCTGGCGGCGTTGCGCCACTAGCCGCACCAGGCGAATGCCAACACCAAAGCGGGGATAATTCGAATCGCCAGCTCACCGCCAGAGCAGCGCCCAACGCACCCTGCAGTCGCCCAATTGGGCGGTTCTTTTGCTTTCAATTCCTTGCATTTACTCGGTTCTTCGTTGACCGGCTTGGCCGCAGGTGCATCCAGCCGCGCCCGTCGGCAGCCGGCAAAAAAGGCGGCGTACATAGCTTGGTACTTATCGCGCTATACCAAGCCCCCGATCCCTGTGGGGGGTACTTACGCCGAAGCCATCCAGATAGCGGTGGTCAGTCAGGGGGGCGCAATGCCAATGTGCCTGGTCCTAGTCCTGGCTGGAAAGTCTCTCCTCACAGATTTGCTTGTGTAGCTTCGCGAAACGCTCTTGTACATTTCCCCCGAAGAGCGGATCGGAGCTCGCCGGAACGGAGGCGGCAACGGCCGCCCAATCCTCTTGTGTCAACAACTGAGCAGCGCGCGGCATTACGTGTCGCTCCTCAGTCGAGAGATGATTTCGGTAGTACACAAGGTACATGGCCGCGGCTGCCTCCAGAGCCGCGCACGAACTTATAACATCTCCCTCGGCTTCATTAAGGCGGTTTAAAAGCGCTTCGCCCACATTGGCAATCACACGATGCTCTTGCAGAAGCCGGTTAACCACAACCTGCATCCCGGGATCTCGCTCAATAAGCCGTGCATACGCGACATCCTCGCGAGGATGGTGAACGCAATCGCCAAAACTCCGCATGTAATAGACGATATTCCCCATCAAATTGTAATTCGGCCGCTCTCCTCGGTGAAAGATGTCTACCTGCTCTTCCAAAAGGTCGAGCAGCCGAGCGAAATTGATGTGATCGGCATGCCATACTGCAAGTGAGTTGGCCATGGCGCGCTCCATGGAAACGGATTAAGTTCGGGTTGCGTTCGAAGCCATATCGAACTCAATTCCCTCATTAAAAACAATACACTCTTCAATCCACAGACAGTGCTGATATAGATCAATAGATTGAATCACGGATCACTTCTTCATGTAGGCCTGCGGCGCCGGCAAGGTCTTGCGTCAGCTTCAGCGCGCAGCGGCCGCCTATCGGCTCGAGAGGCGGCGTAGCGTGGGGGCGGGTAGTGCAGCGAGTGAAGCAGGCAGGGGATGCCGGGCTCGCGCCGCGCGGCGCGCCAGTTGCTCCGGTGGTGGGCCATACCTCGTCCGCAGCCGAGCCAGCTCCGTGGTGTGGGTCCACGTACAGATGGCCAGGCCGTCTTAGGTCTCGACGCCAAGACTGGTGAACCAGAATAAGAGTGCCCAATGCTGCGCAGCTTGCGCAGCGCTTGAGCTCATCAACGGCGAAGTCGTCGACCTCTACAAGTACAGCACTGTCGCCGAGCGGGCGACACGATAGCGCAACCTGGATCGTGTGGGGTTCGCCTTCGGAAGGCCGCGAAGGCTGGCGGTAGCGGCGTATAGCCTGCAATTTTGGCAAGAAAGTGCTCTAATAAACACACTATGCCATCGTTTTACCGCAAATTATTCGTGGGCTATAATTATTCAGTACGAATAATTTTCCATAAATGCCCCATGACTAACATTTACAGGCGCCCGCAGCTTGCGGAACAGATGGCCAGGCAGCTCCTCAATCCTAGTGTCTTGGATGAGGGGTTGCGGTCAGGGCTTTTCCTGTCCGGTTTGCGGCGCACAGGAAAAACCACATTCCTGCAGAACGACCTCATCCCTGCTCTAGAGAATGGCGGGGCGATCGTGATCTACGTCGACCTCTGGAGCGACACTCGGCGAAGCCCAGCGGCGCTGATCTTGGAGGCGGTCAAGAAGGCGCTCAAGGACCTTGAGACCGCACCTGCATCGGCGACCAAAAAGCTGCGGCGCCTCACCGGGGCGGATGTCGGGGCGTTCGGTTTCAAGTTTGGCTTTAAGCTCGACAGCCTAGGTGAGCCCGGCGGAGCAACGCTCGCCGAGGCGCTGAAGGAAGTAGTCGACCAGGCGAAGACCGATTTAGTGCTGATCGTTGATGAGGTGCAGCACGCCATCACCTCCGATGAGGGCAATCAGTTGTTGTTTGCCCTGAAAGCGGCGCGCGAAGCCATCAACCTCCGCCCGGATACGCCCGGCTACTTCCTGTTCGTCGGGACGGGGTCGCATCGAGCCTTGGTCAGCGAGTTGACGGCCCGACGCAATCAGGCCTTCGCTGGCGCCACGTCAGTTGCGTATCCGGTCCTGGACCAGGATTACGTCGCGTACCTGCTTGATCGCCTAGCTGCGGAGGGATTCTCGACACTGCCGTCGTTCGACGTCGCTGTGAAGGCATTTCAGGCGCTCGGCAACCGCCCTGAAGAAATGATCAAGGCTCTGAGGCAACTACACTTTCACCTACCGGCTGGGGCCAACCCAGACGAGCACTTGCCGGTGATTGCCAACACGCTACGGTCGGCCGCCGCGGACATTGAGATCATGAAGCTGGAGCAGCTCGGCGGTGTCCCGACAGCCGTCTTTGATCGGATCGCCTCGACTGACGGCGACGCCCGAGGCCTGTTCTCGGGAGAGGCGGCGGCAAGCTACTCCAAAGCCGTCGGACGTGAGGTCAAGGTGGAAGAGGTTCAGCCAGTCATCAATGAACTACTAGCGACCAACCTGATCATGCGTAAGGGACATGGTATCTACGGCGTCACCGACCCCTTTGTCCAGGAGATCTGGCGCGAGCGGAAGTCCCTCGAAGGCAAGATCTAGTTCCGTCCGCAACGCCAAGCGCTGGTCAGCCAATAGGGATCCCAGGTAGCCGATAAATTCCTCGAGCTTGCCGAGGAGCTTGGCCTCCTCGGGACTAGCCTCGGCATCCATATCCCAGCCCAGGCTTTCCAGTCGGCGCAACGCTTGATAGGGGCAGCCGTGCCATAGGTGCCACTTGGCGTCATGCAGCGCCTTGATCATTGCTGCATTGCTCGGGCCGTCGCGGTGCGCCGGCCGGCCCTTGATCATCTGCTCGAGGTTCTGTAGCTATCCCAGATGTTGCGTGGATTGCGGCCATACGTATTGGAGGGCTGGCCGGGATTCGTCAATATCTGAAGCTTAAGATATTTGCGAATCCCGGCCGACCCTCAAAAGAGGTCCCTCGCCCCTAGCAGGAGGAGCGGAGGCAATGCCACTCTAGTGAGAATGGCAATGATGCACGTCCGGACGATGCGGATGCTTGTGCGCAATCACCTCGTGCTCGGCCCAGTGCCTGTGTGCCGACGTAGATGAAGCTGAACACATAGCCGAAAAAGTTATGGGCCTCTTTCCACAATCCATTCCAGGTGAATTCGGCTGGAAGCTGAATCTTATAGAGTATCAGCGTCAAGCTCACGGAGACGACGCCATCGCTGAAGGATTCGAGCCGGCCCTTGTTCATGGCCATGCCCTCCGTCAGATGAACTGCTTGCGAAAGGAAAGGCCGGCTAAGTACAGAACCGCCAGCACAAAAGGCAGCACACTCCAGAACCCGATGCGCATGTAGAGCATCGCCCCCAGAAGCGCACCCAGCACGAAGCCAGCCACAATGCTGCCGCTTTTCAGCAGGGCCAGGCCATGCTCGTGGCTGGACAGGCGCAGGTAGTTGGACAGGTCGATGCCGAACTGGGTGGTATTGCCCGTCATCATGGTGCTGGGGCTGATGTGCTTGATCAGCGTCTTGCTCGCCGTGTTGCGGATTGCCAAGGCCATCAGGCCCAGGCCGCCGGTCAGCGCTAGCATGCCAGCTCCGGGGTCGCGGAACGGTTCGAAGTAAAGGCCTGCCAGCATGAAGCCCGACAGGAACATGGCCTCCGCCACGAACAGCCAGCCGAGGGTCTTGTGGGACTGGCTGCAGCCGTCTATCCACATTTTGGCGAACATGACCGTGACAATGAACAGGGGAATGGCTCCCAGCTTGATCCACAAGCCTGCTCCACCCGTCACGAATGCCGCACCGGCCAGCACCAGGTTGCCGGTCACATGGGCCGTGAAAAAGCCCAGCAAAGCAATAAAACCGATGGTATCAATGGCGCCACCCACGACGGTGAGCAGGATGGGGGCGCGGCACAGCGCCCAGAGGCCAGGGGCCCGGACGTCGGCCAGCGGCGATGGATTGATGGCAGTCATGAATGCATGTCTCCTCCAGGTACCAGCCGGCGGGTCACGGCTTTCAGTTCGCGGCCCGATTCTGCTGCAGATCCAGCCAGGCCACAAGCAGAAAGCCGCCGACCAAGCCCAGGTGCTCGAAAAAGGAGTTGGCCGCCATGAAGCGCTCCTGGCCTGCGGGCAGCTCCCAGAAGCGCAACGCCAAGAACGTGGCCAGCACCGTGAAGCTCGCCAGCGCCAGTGCGCCCAACCAACGCAGCCGCCCGGTCAGGATCAGCGCGGAAGCGCCCAGCTCCAGTGCAATCACCAGCGCCGCGAACACGGGCGCCGGAGACAGGCCGAAATGGCGCATCTCGCCAATGGCGCCCTGAAAGTCGACGAGCTTGACAAGTCCGCCCTGCAGATAGGCCGCGCACAAACCGAGATAGGCGAACCAGCGCAGCGCACGGCTGCCGAAGATGGGCCGTGCAGTCGATGCTAGACGATCTTCGATAGCCAGGCATGTTTTTGTCATCGCGGCGCTCCTGCCTCAAACCATCCAGCACGAGCAGCCCAGCGCGCCGAAAAAGCCTTGCAGGTCGGACGCCGGAGCGCTTGATGCCCAGGCATTGGCGTGGCTATGGCCGTGCAAGCCGCAGCTAGTACCGCAGCCGCAGGCGGCCATGTTGCGGGAGTTCACGGGCTGCAGCGAGTTCTTGCCCGCGCCCTCTGGCTCGCCCCAGGCCGCATAACCCTTGAAGGTGCGCGTAGGCGACCAGTCCGGCATAGCCGGCGGCAGCGGGTTGTCGTCTAGCGGCGCGAACTCGCCCTCTCCGTACACCACGCGCCCACCCACCACCGTTAGATGCGAAGTAAGGAAGGCGATCTCGTCCTCGGGAATGCCGAAGTAGTCCTTGCTAGGCACCATGAAGTCCGCCAACTGACCGACCTGAATACGCCCGCGCCGGCCTTCCTCGTTGGAGAACCAGGCGACGTTCTCAGTCCACATGCGCAGCGCAGTCTCGCGGTCGAGCAGATTGCGCTGCGGGTACAACGTCATGCCGCCCACGGTCTTGCCAGTGACCATCCACGATAGTGACACCCAGGGGTTGTACGAGGCGACGCGTGTGGCATCGCTGCCCGCGGAGACCTTGACGCCCTTGTCGAGCATGCGCTTGATGGGCGGAGTGGCCTCGGCCGCGCGCGCGCCATAGCGTTCGACGAAGTATTCGCCTTGGTAGGCCATGCGGTGCTGCACCGCGATGCCGCCGCCCAGCGCGGCGATGCGGCCAATGGATTTGTCGGATATGGTCTCGGCGTGGTCGAAAAACCAATTCAGACCATCAATTGGCGTGTCACGGTGCACCTTCTCGAACACGTCGAGCGCGCGCGAGATGGTTTCGTCGTAAGTGGCATGCAGGCGCCAGGGCCACTGGTTCTGCACCAGGATGCGTACGACCTCCTCCAGATCGCCTTCCATCTCGGGCGGCATGTCGGGGCGGGGCTGGCGAAAATCCTCGAAGTCGGCCGCGGAATACACCAGCATTTCGCCGGCGCCGTTGTGGCGGAAATAGTCGTCGCCCTGCTTGTACTTGACCGAGGACGTCCACTTGAGGAAATCCTCTTTCTCTTCTTTGGGCTTTTGCGTGAACAGGTTATAGGCCAGGCGCACGGTGATCTGGCCCGCGTCGGCCAGTTTCTGGATCACCTCGTAGTCTTCCGGGTAATTCTGGAAGCCGCCGCCCGCATCGATCACGCCGGTCACACCCAGGCGATTGAGTTCGCGCATGAAGTGACGCGTGGAATTGACCTGGTACTCCAGCGGCAGTTTAGGCCCCTTGGCCAAAGTGGCGTAGAGAATTGTGGCGTTGGGCTTGGCGATCAGCAAGCCGGTGGGATTGCCAGCGGTGTCGCGCACGATCTCGCCGCCGGGCGGTGCGGGCGTGTTCTTGGTATAGCCCACGGCGCGCAAGGCAGCACCATTGAGCAGTGCGCGGTCGTACAGATGCAGCAGGAATACGGGTGTGTCAGGCGCGATGGCGTTGATCTCTTCCAGCGTGGGCAGGCGCTTTTCGACGAACTGGTGCTCGGTGAAGCCGCCCACCACGCGCACCCACTGCGGCGCAGGGGTGACGGCCACCTGGCGTTTGAGCATGTCCAGCGCGTCGGCCAGCGAACGCACACCATCCCAGCGCAGCTCCATGTTGTAGTTGAGGCCGCCGCGCACCACGTGGGTGTGGTTGTCGAATAGGCCGGGCAGCACGCTCCGGCGCTTCAGGTCGACCACCCGGGTGTTGGCGCCGGACTGCGCCAGCACCTCCTCGTCGGAGCCTACGGCCACGAACCGGCCGGCCTGGATGGCTACCGCCGTGGCGACTGGCCGGCTGCGGTCCAGCGTGGTGATCCTGGCGTTGTGGAAAATGAGGTCGGGACGGGAGTCGGACATGTTGGAGGCTCCTTTGGTGTCGGGAAACGCCCTATGCCCCCGCGCGCCTGCAACGCCAGGGCAGAAGCAGCCTGCAAGGCTGCCTGGGGAACATATGGGCGGTCTGCCTGGGTCTCTGATGGTTCTAGATATCGTTGGAAAACCGATTTACGCGGATTCCTGCCTGTTCACAGGAGGTTTTTCGTTGTTCCCAGGCAATTGGCCCAGCACATGTGCGGTAGCCCTTGTTTGCTCGCAGGCTGTGCTGAAGGCCGCGCCGTGCAGCAATTGCTTGCCCACCGGGATGATCTGCTCGCCCAGCAGAATTCCCAACAGGCCCACCAGCGCCACCAGCGGCGGCGCCGGAGAGCGCACGCTCAGCAGGCTATAGATGACGCCGACCAGCAGGCCGGCGCCGAGTGACATGGCATAGAGTTTCATGGTCCGCCTCGGAAATCGGGAAATAGAGGAATCCCGCGGCATGCAGAAAGTGCACGCCACGGGGCGAACTCGCCTTACTTGGCCGGATTGGGCCCGATGCGTTCGCCATGCTGCACGCGCTCGGCTGCCTTGTGCACCATGGTGTAGGCATAGTCCACGCCCATGCCGTAGGCGCCGGAGTGCTCGCGCACGATGTCCATCACCGCGTCGTAGGTGTTCTTGCGCGCCCAGTCGCGTTGCCACTCCAGCAGCACCTGCTGCCAGGTCACGGGCACGACGCCAGCCTGCACCATGCGGTCCATGGCGTAGTTGTGCGCATCGAGCGAGGTGCCGCCCGAGGCATCGGCCACCATGTAGATCTCGTAGTCGGTGTCGTGCATGGCCGACAGGGCGAACCCGAGATTGCACACCTCGGTCCACAGGCCCGATACCACGATCTTCTTGCGGCCCTGAGCGGCATGCGCGGCGAGCGAATCGCGCACGTTCTGGTCGTCCCAGGAGTTCATCGAGGAACGCTCGAGGAGCTTGTGCTTAGGGAACACGGCCAGCAGTTCCGGATAGGTATGACCCGAGAAGCCCTCTGTCTCCACCGTCGTGATGGTGGCCGGGATGTCGAATACTTTGGCCGCCTTGGCCAGACCGACGACGTTGTTCTTCAGGACCTGACGGTCGATGGACTGCACACCGAAGGCCATCTGCGGCTGCTGATCGATGAAGATGATCTGGCTGTTGCGCGGCGTCAGAACCTCAAGGTACTTGTTGGACATTGTCTCTTCCTTCATGGTGATGGGAGGGGGTAAAAGCGAAAAGGCGGCGGCATGCACCCGACACGGGACCGAGCGCCCCGCGCCAGACCAGATGACAGGGGCTGCCGCACAAAGGCCCCCGCCTCCGATGTCGTGTAGTGTGGAAGGCGTGCTACCAGCCGCTCAGGCCAGGTCGGCGGCATCCACCAGCACCAGTTCGGTGTCTTCGCTGGCGGTGACGGCAATGGCCTGCTCGCCGTGGATGGCGGCACCGTCCCGGGCGCTCAGTGGTACGCCGTTGACTTCGGCTTTGCCCTTGGCCAGCACCAGGTAGCCGTAGCGGCCGTATCCGCAAAGCGGTATTCCACGGTTTCACCGGCCTTCACCGTGGCCCCCAGCACCCGGGCGTCGGCACGGATCGGCAAGGCTTCTTCGTCGCTGCCGATGCCGCTGGCCAGCGTCACGAACCGGCCCGCGCGGTCGTCCTTGGGAAAGGGCTTGGCGCCCCAGGAAGGCCACTCGCCCCGTTGGTTGGGAAGGATCCAGATCTGAAAGATGCGGGCAACTCCCGGCTCCAGGTTGTATTCGGAGTGGCGGATGCCCGTGCCCGCGCTCATCACCTGCACATCGCCGGCCACCGTGCGTCCCTGGTTGCCCAGGTTATCGCGGTGGGTGATGGCGCCTTCACGCACATAGGTGATGATTTCCATGTCGGCGTGCGGATGGGACGGAAAGCCCGAACCCGGAGCAATGGTGTCGTCGTTCCACACCCGCAGCGCCCCCCAGTGCACGCGCTGCGGATCGTTGTATTCGGCAAAGGAAAAATGGTGCCTGGCGTCGAGCCAACCATGGTCGGCAGCACCCAGGCCTTCCAGAGGACGGCGTTCGATCATGGTGTGCTCCTAAGATCTCGTGAATGGAAGGAGCGAGTCTAGATACAGGGAATCACGACGAGAAGATAATCAATAGAATTCCATCCTTTCCGTTTTCTACATGATCAGATGTGCCCTGGCGCTGGCATATTTGCTAAGGGTGTCTCACCGTCCATTATTCGACCAATGCCATGAACAAACTGCCAGACCTGGAAGCGTGGGCGATCTTTGCCAAGGTCGCGGAAACCGGCTCGTTCGCCCGCACCGCGGCCGAGTTCTCGCTGTCGCAAGCCACGGTCTCCAAAGCCATCTCGAGGCTGGAGACACGCATGAAGACCGTGCTGTTCCACCGCACCTCGCGCCGCATGTCGCTAACCGCGAGCGGCCATGCGGCGCTGGAGCGCGCTGCGCGCATCCTTCGGGAAGGCCAGGCCGTGGAGGCCGAGGTGGCTGAGCAGTCCACCACCCTGAGAGGGGTGATACGCCTGTCCGCCCCCATGTCGTTCGGCATTGCACGCCTGGCTCCGGCCCTGCCCGGCTTTCTGCAGGCCCATCCCGACGTCAAACTAGACGTGCAGTTCAACGACAATCAGGTGGATCTGGTGGCCGACCGCTTCGATCTGGCCCTGCGCCTCGCCAACCTGGAAGATTCCAGCCTGCTGGCCCGCCAACTGTGCAAGGTGCAGATTCTGCTTGTGGGCTCGCCGGCCTACTTTGAACGCCATGGCCGGCCGTGCCACCCACGCGACCTCGCGCACCACAAGGCGCTGCAATACAGCTATGCGCGCAGCGGCGCCAACTGGCGCTTCCGGCATCCTCAGCACGGCGAATTCACCCAATCGATGGCCGTGCAATTGCAGGCCAACAATGCCGAGGCCCTGACGCCCGCCCTGCTGGCAGGGCTGGGCTTGGCGCTGCAACCAGCATTCCTGGTTTGGCAGGAGCTGCAGTCAGGCACGCTGGAGTCGGTGATGGAAGACTGGCAAGTGGAGCCGATAGCGCTGCATATCCTGACCCCGCCAGGCCGCAACCGCCCCGCGCGCGTGCAGGCCCTCATCGAACACCTGGCAAAATCCTTCGCCAGCGAACCGTGGGCAGGCGTGGCAGAGCTCGTAGGCCGCTTTTGAGCTGATGGGGCAACGTGCCAAAGAAATCCCCCACTGGCCGCGCCCGACTGAAACTAGCGAGCATCCTTTGAGCAGCGGCTTGCCGTTCATCGAGCGCGGGAAGCAGTCGTTGCGGAGGATGAAGCGCTCTTCATCGGCGACCTGAAGGGCAGGGCTATCCGCGTGCCTGGTCATACCCCGCCGACATGGCTTAGCAGATCGGGGATGCCGTGTTCGTCCGCGATACGCTATTCATGCCGGATGTCGGCACGGCCCGTTGCGACTTTCCGGGTGGCAGTGCGCCAGTGATGGTCGCAGCGTGGTGCCCGCTGACAGGGTATTACCTCCCTGTGGATTGGCGCCCCTGACAGCGTCAAATGGCCGTTCCGGCTTCAGGAGCCGTCATTGAAGCATTGCTACCGAAATAACTGTTTTGGGTCGTTCTCTGCCGCTCAGGCTCCCGGCCCCTGATCACTCAAGTCCACGGCGCAGTCTTCCGGAACGCCGAGCAGGCAAAGGGACTTCGCTGGAGTTTCGAGACACACCCCTCCGCACGCGGCACTCGCTTAAAATAAGCTCTAGGATGATGTTGTCGGCATGCTGAATCCGATACTCGGAACTCCATTCAGCCGGTGACACGACCCTGGCCGCCTGTTTCTCCGAGTCTGCATACCGGCGAGGTGACAAGGTGCTGGGCAATCCTGGGAGAATGGCAACTACCCGGCCAGGTAAGGGATGAGAATGCAGGGCATGGCCCCTGTACGGAGACGGAACCATGAAGGATGCGCCATCTCCAGCGCCCTATCCGGGCATGTATCCCGGTCGCTACTGGCATTTCCTGGACGACGGCCGCATGCAGTGCGACCTTTGCCCGCGCCACTGCCGCCTGCATGACGAGCAGCGCGGAGCTTGCTTCGTGCGCCAACGGCTTGGCGGCCGCATGCTGCTGACCGCCTATGGCCGCTCATCGGGCTTCTGCATCGACCCGATCGAAAAAAAGCCGCTCAACCACTTCTATCCGGGCAGCGCTGTCCTGTCGTTCGGCACGGCCGGCTGCAACCTGGCCTGCAAGTTTTGCCAGAACTGGGACATCAGCAAATCGCGGGAGATGGCGACTCTCGCCGATGCGGCAATGCCCGATGCCATTGCCAATTCGGCAGCGGCCCATGGTTGCAAGAGCGTGGCTTTTACCTACAACGACCCGGTGATTTTCGCCGAATACGCAATGGACGTTGCCGATGCCTGCCACGAGCTCGGCATCATGGCGGTGGCGGTGACCGCCGGGTATATGGGCGCGCAGGCCCGGCGCGATTTCTATGCCAGGATGGACGCGGTAAACGTCGACCTGAAAGGCTTCACCGACGCGTTCTATGTTGCATTCACCGGTGCGCACTTGCAGCCGGTGCTGGAGACGCTCCAGTACCTGAAGCACGAAACCGACGTCTGGTTCGAGATCACGACGTTGATAATCCCGGGCAAGAACGACGGCGATGAGGAGATCCGGGCCGAAGCCCAGTGGATTGCAAGGGAACTGGGCACCGACATCCCGCTGCACTTCACGGGATTCCATCCCGACTACAAGATGCGCGACGTGCCGCCGACGCCAATCTCCACCCTTACGCATGCCCGCAAGCTCGCAATCGAGGAGGGTCTGCGCTATGTGTACACAGGCAACGTCCACGATACAGCAGGCGCAACCACTTACTGCCCCGCCTGCCGAACTCCGCTGATCGTGCGCGACTGGCATGCCATCGAAAACTATCGCCTCACGCCCACCGGCGCCTGCCCCGACTGCTTTGCGCCGGTGGCAGGTCGCTTCGGGCATTTCGAGCATCACTTCGGGCGGCGACGGATTCCTGTACACATCGGCTTGTAGGCCGATGCTCCACCGTACTGCAACGCGATGGCCTGATCAGGCTCTCCTGAATATGATTTGGCGCGAGTCGAGGGATGGCCGGGATTCGCAGATATCTTAAGATTTATGCTCTGTAGCGCATAAGGGCGTATCCTGGCCATCCCTCAGCGTGGGGCTGCACCGCCAGGCCGCGCCGAGGACGGCAGTGTGTAGGCAATCCTGCGGTTTTTCCTCCTCGCGCCAGCGGGCATCCACGCGCAGCTTGGAGGTCCGGCGGATAGTCCTGTGCCCTGGGTCAGGACGGCCCGTTTGCGCGAATTGGCTTGGGACGTGGCGGAGTTGGGGTGCGCTTGCACGATCAGCCAGTAGCCCGTGAGTCAGGGCTATTCCCAGCTTAAGAAAACCCTAAGAATTCGCCGGCATCATGGCAATCAAGGAGCTGTCATGATGCCAACGCCGAGATACATAGCCTTTCTTCGGCCTATCGCCGTTGCGATGGGGTTGCTTAGTACTACCCCCTCACTGGTTGCCCAAGCGGCGACGCCAACGGAACTGCAGTCGGGGTATACGGCCAAAGCCGGGGCTCCTGCCGTGGCGGCTCGCGGCCAGCAAATCTTTACGGCCAACCACGGGCGAGAATGGAGTTGTGCTTCATGTCACGGTGCGGTACCCACGCAAAGCGGAAAGCACGCTGTAACAGGCAAACCCATAGGCGCGCTTGCACCGGCTTTCAACCCTGAGAGATTCACCGACGCGGCAAAGGTCGAAAAATGGTTTCGTCGCAACTGCAATGATGTCGTAGGCCGTGAATGTACGGCCGGTGAGAAGGCCGATGTATTGAGTTGGTTGCTGACTTTAAAGCCTTGAGTTCCCGAAGCCTGATGAGACCTGGTAAGCCTCTGACAGAGAGAGATGGATAGCATGCCAATTCTTCGACCTTGTTGCCTCGTCCACCAAGTACTGGTGGGCCTGAGCACTGCATTGTGGGTCAGCCACGCGGCATTGGCAGATGACGACCGGCGCCTTCAGCTAACACAGCTGTTGCCCAGGTACCAGCAGGAATGTGCTGCCTGCCACGTGGCCTACCCACCGGGTATGTTGCCATCCGGCTCCTGGCGGCATCTGCTGAACAGCCTGCCGCACCACTACGGCACGGATGCCTCGCTTGACGCGGCAACAGTAAAGCAGCTTGCGGGCTGGCTCACTGAAAACGCTGGCACCTATAAGCCCGTTCGCGAATTGCCACCTGAAGACCGTATTACCCGTACTGGCTGGTTTATCCGAAAGCACGATGAGATCCCTTCATCGGTGTGGCTTCGCCCAGCGGTGAAGAGCGCCGCCAACTGTGCCGCATGTCACACGCGCGCCAATCAAGGAGACTTTAATGAGCACTACGTCCGCATCCCCCGCTAATCCCACCGAATCCGGGCGGGGAATCCGCAGGATCCTGGTCTGGGACGTTCCCATTCGCGCTTTCCATTGGCTTATGGTGCTCAGTTTTTCCGGGGCCTACCTTACCGCTGAGAGTGAGCGCTGGCGGCTAGTGCATGTGACGTTGGGGTACACCATGGCGGGCCTGGTGGTTTTTCGCCTTCTTTGGGGGCTCTTCGGCACCCGCCATGCCCGCTTCGCAAACTTCGTCCGCGGACCCAGGCAGGTGGCGGGCTATCTCCGGGGGCTACTGCACGGGGCGCCCGATCGCTATGCGGGCCATAATCCGGCCGGCGCCCTTGCCATCGTGGCGCTGTTAGGGCTGGCGCTGGTCGTCACCGCTTCGGGCTGGATAACTTATAACGATACGGCCGGCCACTGGTTCGAAGACATTCACGAAGCGGCGGCCAATGTCATGCTGGCGATTGTCGGCTTTCACGTTGCAGGCGTGATGATTGCCAGTTGGCTGCATCGCGAGAACCTGGTAGGTGCCATGGTGACGGGACGCAAGCCCGGTAGGCCGGAGGAGGGGATTCGCAGGGCCTGGAGGAGCGTCGCCGTGCTGATGCTCGTGACGGTACTGGGTTTCTGGTGGTCGCAGTGGAGAGATGTCCAGCCTGGCGCTGGCTTCTCCGAGCGGCCCTCAGTCTCGGTGAAGGCTGGCGATCGCGATAACGATTAGGCGCTATATGATGAGACACTATCAACTATGCGAATCCTCCTTGCCGAAGACGACCCCCTGATCGGCGAAGGCTTGCGAGCCGGCCTGCGGCAGCTCGGCTTTCACGTGGACTGGGTACGCGACGGCGGGGCCGCGGAGCGCGAGTTGCGCGCGCACCCCTACGCGGCTGCCGTGCTCGATCTCGGTCTTCCGTTGAAAGATGGCATGGAGGTTTTGATTGAGATCCGTCGGGCCGGCAACGCTGTGCCAGTCCTTGTGCTGACAGCGCGTGACGCAGTGCCGGACCGCATCCGTGGGCTCGATATCGGCGCTGACGACTATGTCGTCAAGCCGGTAGACCTGCATGAACTGGCCGCGCGGTTGCGCGCGCTGATACGCCGCGCACACGGCCAGCCACAGGAACGCCTGCGCATAAATGATGTTGTTCTCGATCCGGCCGCCCGATCCGTGGAACTAGAGGGTGACTCTGTCGCGCTGTCCGCTCGCGAGTTCGACCTCCTGCATGTGCTTATGCTGAATACCGACCAGGTACTTTCACGCGAGCAGCTCGAACAGCATCTCTATAGCTGGGGGCAAGAAGTGGAAAGTAATGCAATCGAAGTGCATATCCACAATCTGCGGCGCAAACTTGGATCTGCCTTGATCCGCACGGTGCGTGGCGTTGGCTACATCCTTCCGCGCGCCCCAAAAAAGTGAATCAAAGACAACTTTACTCGTTGCAAGGCCGGCTAATCACGCTGATCCTCGCCGTAGTGGCGAGTGTATGGCTGGTCACTGCGGCAATGACCTGGTTTGACGCTCGGCACGAACTCGACGAATTGCTTGATAGCCACTTGGCCCAGGCCGCCGCATTGCTGGTGGTGCAGCAAGCGCATGAGATAGATGGGGATGGCGAGGGTGTTGATGCGCCCAGTCTCCACCGATACGCACCAAAAGTCACATTCCAGGTCTTCCACGAAGGGCGTCTCGCGCTTCGATCGGCTAACGCGCCTGCTGTGCCGTTGGTCGAACGTGACAAGGGCTTCAAGACAGGATTCGCTACGGTGCAGATCGGAGGTGTCACGTGGCGCGTATTCGCTACGCATGGGGGAGAACGGGACGTACAAGTCTACGTGGGCGAGCAAGCGAGTTCCCGGGCTTCGATTCTCTGGGCTGTGCTGCGCAGTACGATGTGGCCGATTGGCCTGGCGCTGCCCCTGTTGGCGATTGCGGTCTGGTGGGCAGTCTACCAAGGCGTGGCACCGATGCGGCGGCTCGGGCGTGCGCTTGCGGAGCGCCCTGCACAAGCCCTGCACCCGGTAAAGCTTGAAGGCATCGCCTCCGAAATGGTGCCAATGGTAAATGCACTAAACGGCTTGTTCGAACGCATTGGCACGCTGTTGGAGTCTGAACGGCGCTTCACCGCAGACGCTGCGCACGAACTACGAACACCGATTGCAGCAATCCGCGTGCAAGCGCAGGTAGCGCTGGGCGAAGCCGACGATGCTTTGCGAAGGGGCGCACTCCAGCGCACGCTTGACGCTTGCGACCGCGCCACACGACTGGTGGAGCAATTGCTTACCTTGGCGAGGCTGGAAGCCAACGCAACCCCAACTATGGCAGAAATCGACCTGAGGGCGCTGGTACAGCAGGTGGTGGCCGAACTGGCACCGAAGGCGATTGGCAAGAATCAGAGTCTGGAGTTCGAAGCCACCGAATCCTGCAACCTTCCCGGCAGCGAGGCGCTCTTGGCCGTCCTGGCTCGCAATCTGGTCGACAACGCGCTGAGATATAGCCCCCAATTTGCGCGGGTGAGAGTGGGCGTGCAGCAGCACAGTGGGCGAGTTGTCTTAATAGTTGAAGACAGCGGCCCAGGGCTGGCTGAAGCCGACGCCCGCAGACTCGGGGAGCGGTTCTTCCGGGTTCCAGGTAGCAGCGAGAGTGGCAGCGGGCTGGGATGGTCGATCGTACGACGCATTGCAGCCGTTCACCAGTTGGAGATCGAGGTCGATCGGTCGGCGGAGTTGGGCGGCCTCGCTGTTCGCGTCAGCGGTCGGTGCGGTCACCAAGCCGTTTAAGAACCCCCGCTGGTCATCCGCGGGAACTTGCGACGCTTTCATCTTGGCTTCGCCCGGGCGCGGCTTCAGTCGCTTGGAGTCGGGCCATTGCCCTAAAGTCATTTCAATTTTCGTAGCTACTTCTAGAATGAGTGGTGGGCTACGCTGCCGGGATTCACACGAGACCTGGCCGGCGTGGGAGCGTGGTCCGAATTCCATATCGCAATGGTGCCACAATGAGTATCTATGGATTCGACGCATTCTGTCGACACAAAGACCGGGGCAGATCATAGGCAGCGTCTACCAACCAGGGGGGGCAGCAATCAAGCCTTTGCAGCGGTTCATCCAATGGGGTCGAATCGCGGAAACTGGGCCACAGCAGGCGCATGTCGTCGAAGACCGACCTGCATCAAGGGCGTGTCCCCTACTGGATGTAGCTAAGATAATAATCATGGAACCATTCAGGACGTAAGTGCGAAGGCGCTGAATTTTCTGTTGGCGCAATTAGCACGCGACAAGGAATGGAAATCGAAGAAGAGACATCGGCAAATTGAGGGCGGAAATGCAAAATATCGTGTTGGCTACGGACGGTTCCACCTACAGTGATGCTGCGGCGCAATGCCTGGCTGACAGACGGCTATTCAAGGACGGCTTCTCCGTCCATGTCGTGCACTGCCTGCCAGACCTCTCGGGGGAGGTGAAGTCCTTCATCAGCAAGAAGGACATCGACGCCTGGCACACGGAAGAAAGCGCCAAGGTCATGCAATCCGTGGCCACGATCCTGCGTGGCGCAGGCGTGCCCTTTGAAGAGCACAGCCTGGTCGGATTCGCGCCAGAGCGCATTGTGGACTATGCCAGATCCATCAAGGCTGAGGCGATCATCATGGGCGCCCATGGCCGGGGTGCGTTCCTGGAAGCGATTGTCGGCTCCGTGGCGGGACGCGTGATTGCGCATGCGGAATGCCCGGTTGTACTGGTAAAGGTGCCATCCAAGACAGAATGAGCATGTTTCTCCGGCGGAGCATAAGACCGCGGAGTGGAGAACAGGATGAACGCCTTGCCACAAAATCCGCTGGAAGCGACGTGGCGAATGGGCGGGAGGCAGCCCTGTTTCGGCTCCGGAATGTCGGCAAGAGCTATCGCATGGGCGAAATTGAGATTCACGCCCTGGCGGGCGTCGACCTCGATTTGTTCGGCCGCGAGTTCGTGGTGTTGCTTGGCGCGTCGGGCAGCGGGAAATCGACGCTGCTGAACATCCTTGGCGGCCTGGACCGCCCGAGCACCGGCACCGTCGTCTATCGCGATCACGACCTGACCCAAGCCGACGACGAAGGCCTGACCCGCTACCGCCGCGAGCATGTCGGCTTCGTTTTCCAGTTCTATAACCTGATCCCCAGCCTGACCGCGCTCGAAAACGTCGCGCTCGTCACGGAAATCGCCGTACAGCCGATGGATCCGCTGCAAGCACTGGAGA
>Ga0255338_1003533_pt1 | contig 18520 bp, 16 predicted proteins | sample MeOH1_35cm_T4_19_FD_203715 | JGI IMG/M metagenome (GOLD analysis project Ga0255338, IMG submission 203715) | Sandy soil microbial communities from University of British Columbia, Vancouver, Canada - MeOH1_35cm_T4_195 | ecosystem: Engineered > Artificial ecosystem > Sand microcosm > Unclassified ...
CCAGTCGCGCCACGCGTTCGGCCGGGTGCTCAGATGCAGCAGCGACACCTTCGAGAGGTCGGAGGGCGCCTGGAGCGTGCTGGCGGCCAGTTCCTCGTTGCACACGACCACCGTCTCCTCGCTCATGAGCCAGTCGCAGACGGCGCCCGGCCAGTCGGCGTCGCCGAAGTGAATGGCGGCGTCCAGCATCGTCTCGCCAAAGTCGAACGGGACCAGCCGGGTGGAAAGATTGACGGTGATGCCGGGGTGCGACTTGGCGAAACCGGACAGCCGCGGGATCAGCCACTTGGTGGCGAAGGACGGCACGACGCCCAGGTCCAGCGTGTTGCGGTCGCTCTGCGAGGAGATCAGCTCGATCACCGCCGCCTCGATGCCGTCCAGGGCGGGCGAGATCCGGCTCTGGAAACTGCGGCCCGCGGCCGTCAGCTCCAACCGCTTCCGGTGCCGCTTGAACAGTTCGGTGCGCAGCATTGCCTCGAGGGCGATGACCTGCTTGCTGACCGCGCTCTGGGTGAGGCACAGGTCCTGGGCGGCCAACGTGAAGCTCAGGCGTTTGGCCGAGGCCTCGAAGGCCTGCAGCGTCATGGTGGATGGAAGGTACCGCCGCACGTGGTGAACCCGGACGTCAGCAACGGCGCGGCTGGAGCGGCGGCATGAACCGGGCGCGGACGACGACGGTGGCACTGTGCATCGATCTGATTTTCCAGTGCGGCCGTGGATCGTCATCGGCGCAACAACCGGTCCGTTGACCTAAGTCAACGGAGCAAACTTGATCGCCGAGACGGCCGGTGCGCGATCAACCCTGGCGTCACGAGGGTTGTCTCGCGCCCCTGCGGTGCGCCGGCCGGGACAAACGTCACGCGCCGCCGCCCACCAACGGTCCTATCGAAATGAGGAGATTCCGTTGATGCCCAACATCCGGCGGCGCCGTCCAATGTTGGTGGATCCACCCGCCGCCCGGCGTTCGACACGAGGTGCACATGGCCACGACGACCACTACGACCCAATGGGACTACGACCTGTACGGAGGCTCGGGCGCCGACACCCTGAACGGCGGGGACGGCAATGACCGCCTGTTCGGCGGCACCGGCAACGACGTCCTCGACGGCGGCGGCGGCAGCGACGACGTCAAGGGCGGCTCCGGCGACGACGCACTGGTCTACAACCTGGCCGCCAACGACGCGGCCACGGACGTCCACACCGGCGGCTCGGGCATCGACACGATCGTGCTGCAGTTGAGCCAGGCGGAATGGACCAGCCCGGCGGTCCGGGCGGAACTGGAGCGCTATGTCGGCTTCCTGGCCGCCGTGAAGCGCAGCACGCAAGGCGAAGTCTCCAACGGCCTGGAAAGCGACTTCGCCTTCCACTTCCCGAACGGCGCGACGCTGACGGTCCAGATGATGGAGACACTGGTGGTGCAGGTGCAAAACTCGTCCGGCGGGTACGGCGCCGTGGCGCACCTGACGGCGCTGATCTTGGGCACGGCCGCGGGCAGCGTGACCGAGGCTGGCGGCGTGATCAACGCAACGGCGGGCGTTGCCGGCGCCGGTGGCGACCTGTACGCGGACGACCTGGACGGGCCGGACGACCTGTTCCAGGCGGCCACGGGGGCGACGAGTCACGGCAGTTACGCAGTCACGGCCGCCGGCGTGTGGGCGTACTCGCTGAACGACGCCGACAGCGCAGTCCAGGTATTGAACGTCGGGGATACGCTGCCCGACTCGTTCACGGTCAAGGCGGCCGACGGGGCAACCCAGGTGGTCACCGTGACGATCCATGGCGCCAACGATGCGGCCGTGATCACCGGCACGGCCAGCGGCGCCGTCACCGAAGCGGGCGGCGTGGCCAACGGCACCGCCGGCGTCGCCACCGCCGGCTCTGACCTGCTCGCCACCGACGTGGACAACACCCTTGACGCCTTCCAGGCCGTGGCGACGGCCACCGCCAGCATCGACGGCTACGGCACGTACACCGTCACCGACAAAGGCGTGTGGAGCTACACCCTGGACGACGGCAACGCCACGGTGCAGGCGCTGAACGTGGGCAGCACCCCGCTGGCCGACAGCTTCAGGGTCAAGAGCGAGGACGGCACCGAGCAGCTCGTCACGATCTCGATCGCCGGCGCCAACGACGCGGCCGTGATCACCGGCACCACAAGCGGCATCGTCAGCGAGGACGGCGGCATCGGCAACGGCACCAAGGGAACGGCCACTGCCGGCGGCACGCTGGTCGCCAGCGACGTGGACAGCGCGAACACCTTCACCGTGGTGGCCAGCGCGGCCGCGAGCACCGGCGGCTACGGCACTTACACCATCACCAGCGGCGGGCAATGGAGCTACACGCTGGACAACGGCAGTGCCGCCGTGGAAGCGCTCAATACCGGCGCCAGCCTGAACGACTCGTTCACTGTGGCCACGATGGACGGAACGACGCAGGTGGTGAGCATCACGATCCAGGGCGCGACCGACATCACCAACAGCGCGCCGACCGACATCCGGATGCGCGCCGTCGCGATTTCCGATGCCCAGACCTTCACCGGCGTCATCGCGACACTCTCGACCGCCGATCCCGACGCCGGCGACACGCATACCTATTCGGTGGTGGCGCCGATCGCTGGCATCTTCACCGTCGACGGCGCCAGCCTGAGCATCAGCACGCCGCTGGGCAACAACACGACAACCCAGGTCACGATCCAGTCGGCAGACAAGGTCGGCGCGTCGATCCAGGAGGTCTTCACCTTCATCACGGGCAACGGAACGGCCAACACATTGCCGGCCGGTGGCACGGGCCTGCCGCTGGACGACGCGCTGTACGGCCTCAACGGCTCGGACATCATCTTCGGCGGCGCCGGCAACGACACGCTGTTCGGCCAGGGCGGCGACGACACCCTCACCGGCGGCGCCGGTGCCGACGTGTTCGTGTTCAGCGCCAACCTGTCGACCAAGGGCAACTCGAACCTCGACACGATCGCCGACTTCGTGTCGGGCACCGACCAGATCCACCTGGAGAACGGCGGACCGTTTGGCGCGCTCGCCGAGGGAGCGTTGAGCGCGGCAGCATTCGACGTGGTCGGCAGCGGTCCCGCGGCGACCGCCGACACCCGGATCATCTACGACGCCACGACCGGCGCGCTGTCCTACGACGCCGACGGCACGGGGGCCGGCGCCGCGGTGGTGTTCGCCATTCTCGGAACCGCGATCCATCCTGCGATCACCGCGGCGGACTTCCTGGTGATCTGACCGTGGCCCGGCACTGGAGCGCGCACCGGACGAAAACGGCGGACCCATGCGGGTCCGCCGTCGCCTTGATGGCGCTGCGCTGGTTTGTCAGTCCGCCACCGCCCGCTGCAGCAGGCGGTCGACCGAGGCGCGGCCGGCGCCGCTGATCGCCAGCGAGACGCTGACCACCAGCAGGGCAAGCCCGAACTCGTAGCCGTTCTTCGCCATGAACAGCCCGTTCTGGAAGTGGACGCTGAAGATCGCCACGACCATGGTGACGGCGAGCACGGCGGCAGCAGGCCGCACCAGGATACCCAGCATCAGCGCCAGCCCGCCGAAGAATTCGGCGCTGCCGGCCAGCAGGGCCATGAGATAGCCGGGGCCCAGGCCGATGGAATCCATCCACTGGCCCGTGCCTTCCAGGCCGTAGCCGCCGAACCAGCCGAACAGCTTCTGCGCGCCGTGGGCGGCGAAGATGATGCCGCCGGCCAGGCGCAGCGCCAGCGGGCTCCAGCCGGCTTCGGTGCCGACGGTGCGCGAGATCAGGGTCTTGCTCATGGTGTGCTCCTGTGTGCTGGTGGGCGCTGGCTCAGACGGCGCGTTGCGACTGGCCGGCCAGGGTCGTGCCGGCATCGACGGCGCGGCTGCCCGCGAGGTAGGCCGAGCCGCTGTCCTCGCCGGTGAACGCGGCCACGCGGTCACGCGCGGCGATGTACTCGCCGGTCACCTGCTCGCGCGTCTTCGCGCCCTGAAAGGCACGCAGCTGGTTGTACGAAATCGACCAGGGGTTCACGCCCGACTGCCGGTACTGCGCCAGTTCGGCCTGCACTTCGGCGCGGCTGCGGCTGGCCACGAAGGGCGTGGTATCGATGGTGATGTCGTCGGCGAAGGCGTTGCCGGTGGCAGCGGCGGCGGCGAGGATGGCGATGGCGATGTTGCGGTTCATGTTCAGCTCCAGGTTCGGTTCAGGAAGGTCATCGGGTTGGTGCCGGCGGTCCCCGCGGGGGGCCTGGTCCGGCCTGTCGGCGGCGACTGACTGATTCGCTTCCGGCATGGGATGAACTCTAGGGATCGATGCCTTCCGGAAAAACCGCCTGCGCGCGCATGCGGCATTGCCAGGACAGCAACAATTCACGCGCGCGGGGTCCGGCGCGGACCCCAGCGGGGCGGCTACCGCTGGCCGCTCGCGCGCGCCATCCCGCGTTTGCGGGACAGCGCGGCGCAGCGGATCGATTGAAAGGCCCGTGCGCAACGCCTACGCTTCGCCGCCGCGCCGCTGCGACCGCTGCGTCTTCGCGCCGCGGGAGCCGGCACGGCGCTCATCCAAAGCACTTCCAAAGGAGAAGACCATGACCACGTATGTCGTACTGGCGAAATTCACGGACCAAGGGATCCGCACCGTCAAGGAGACGACCAAGCGCGCCGACGCGGCGAAGGAGCTGGCCGGCCGCTTCGGGGTGAAAATGCGCGAGATCTACTGGACACAGGGCCAGTACGACCTCGTGACCCTGTGCGACGGCAACGACGAGGCCTCGATCACGGCATTCGGGCTCGCGCTCTCGTCGGCCGGCAATGTCCGGTTCGAAACCATGCGCGCCTTCACGCGCGACGAGATGAACGCCGTCCTGGCCAAGCTGCCCTGACGGGGACCCGGATGGGGCGTCGCGTACACCGTGCGGTGTATTGATCGGCGCGCCGCGGGCGGGCTATGGTGCCCTCTTTGCGCCCGCAGGAGGTCTGTCCATGCGCCGCCTGGCTCTGCTCATCTGGCTCATGGTCGCGGCGGCCGGCGCCGCGTCGGCCGCTTCGGTGCCGCCGGTGCCACCAGCCGGCCCGGTCGTGGCCGCACGGCTGGCCGACCGCGACCGCAACGGACTGTCGGACGGCCTGCAGGAGACCCTTGCGGCCGCCAGGCCGGGCGATGTGTTCCGCGTCGTCGTCAGCGCCCGCACCGCGGGCAGCGCCGCGAGCGCGCGGCAGGCGGTCGGCCCGTTCACCCTGCATCGCGAGTTCAGGATCATTCACGGATTTGCCGCCACCATGACGGCGGCGCAGATCCGCGCCCTGGCCGGGCAGGCCGGTGTGTTCCGGATCGAGGAGGACTTCACCGTCAGGACCCAGCTCGACGCCGCACGCGCCGACTTCGGCGCCGATGCGGCCCGGAGCGCTTTCAGCAAGACCGGGGCCGGCATCAAGGGCTGCGTCGTGGACACCGGCGTCGACCCGAACCACGAGCAGCTGAACCGCCAGCCGATCGTCTTCTTCGACGCCGTGAACAACGCGACCGAGGCCTACGACGACCAGGGACATGGCACCCACGTGGCCTCGACCGCGTTCGGCGACGGCGTCGGCGGCACCAGCGCGGCCCGCTACCGCGGCGTGGCGCCCGACGTCTTGCTGTACGCGGCCAAGGTGCTCGACGCCTCGGGCTCGGGCAGCGAAAGCCAGGTGATCGCCGGCATCGAGTGGTGCGCGACGCAGCGAGTGCACATCATTTCGATGAGCCTGGGCTCGGCGGCACCGTCCGACGGCCTGGACGCGCTGAGCCAGGCGGCGAATGCCGCCGCGGCCGCCGGCGTCGTGGTGGTCGTGGCCGCGGGCAATTCGGGCGACCAGCCCGGCAGCGTCGGCGCGCCGGGCGCGGCCGCGCAGGCCATCACCGTGGGCGCCTGCGCCGAGCGGTCGGCGCCGGCGGGCGCGCCCAACCATTCGGACGGGGTCTACCTGACCTACTTTTCCAGCCGCGGGCCGACGCTGGACGGCCGGGTGAAGCCGGACATCTGCGCGCCCGGCGACAGCATCACGGCGGCCAAGGCCGGCACCGTCAGCAACTATGTCACCTACAGCGGCACCTCGATGGCCACTCCCTTCGTCGCCGGCACGGTGGCGCTGGGGCTGCAGGCACGCGCCATGACGCCGACCGAAGTGCGGCAACTGCTGGAAGCGACGGCGCAGGACCGCGGCCCGGCCGGCAAGGACAACGACTGGGGCGCCGGCCTGCTGGACGCGTACGCGTTCGTGGCGCGCGCGGCGGGCGTGACCGACTATGCGCCGACGGCCTTTCCGGCGTACCGGCGCATCGCCGCCAGCGTCGGCAACTATGGCCTGTGGACCCATTCCTTCAGCGTCGCCGCCGGCGACCTCGGGGTGCCGATCGCCGCGTCGATCATGATCGACGGCGAGGCCAAGTGCTCGCTCTCGCTGCTGGGCATCTGCTTCTCGGCCCAGTGGGATCCGGACCTGGACGCGAAGCTGATCGATCCCAACGGCGTGCTGCTGGCCGACAGCAACTGCCTGGCGGACGACGAATGCGGCACCATCGGGCGCCAGGAAACGCTGCACGCGATGCCCACCGTCGCCGGCAACTACACGATCCAGGTCTTTCCGGCCAGCGACAGCGGCAACCAGGGCAAGGGCGGCAGCTTCTCACTGGAGCTGTCGACCGGGCCAGTCGCGAGCACGGCCGTCAGTTCCAGCCCGCTCGTGCACGTCGGCGGCCTGGCACCCTCCAGCACGGGCAACAAGACCGGGTGGCGGGCCATGGTGACGGTCACCTTGCACGTCGCCGGCCATACGCTGTTCACGCCGGAAGCCACCGTCACCGGCGTCTGGAGCGGCGGCTATAGCGGCAACGCCTCATGTGTCGCCGCCGGTGGCCAGTGCCAGCTCAGCAGCGGGACCATTCCCAAGCGCAAGGCATCCGCGACGTTCACGGTGACCGGCGTCAGCGGCAGCCTGACGTACGACGCCGGCAGCAACGACACGACGAGCGTCCTCGTCAACCGGCCCTGAGGGCGCGCCAGGCTCACACGGCGCGGTCACGGCCGCCGGGCCCGTGCTACCCGCCGCGCCGCCCCTTCCTTTGGCCGCCGTCCTGCTCTTGCGCGACAGGCTGCGCCTGCGCGGCGTCGCGCCGGTCGCAGAGCGACTCAAGGGAGGCCATCGAGTGCGGCTCTTCCCGGCGTGCGGCCGCAATATCCGCCTGGCCCGTCGGCGGCCGGCCCGCGGCGCTCCGCCTCGATGGTCCACGCGACCTGGCACGAGTCGGCATGGCATGCGCCGCGGTCTGTTTCATCGGGAGCCTCCTTGTCCGCTTCGCGGTCCGGATCGCACCGGGACCCGACGGCGCAGCACTGCTCGCCGCACGTCATGCGGCGGCGTGAAGCACCTGGCCTGGTCCTGGCCGGAAAGATCCGGAAGAACGCCTGCATGATCGCGGGCCTTTTGCGGAGGGGATATGACGCGATCTTGGGCGGCGAGCGCGGGCTGGACAATAGGCTTTTCGCCCTGCCGGACACGGAGAAACGTCCTGGACGGCCGTCCCGCCGGCGCCCGCTGCGGGACGCCCTCGTGTTGCTCAAGCACGTTAGCAATTGCCTACGCCTTGGGGACAAAGCTCCCATGATTCGCGCGGCCGATCCCGGTACAAGGGGCCTCGGGCCGCTCGCGAGCGGCCAGGGAGCCAGAAGAAGGGAGAGTCGCATGTCGCATCGACCGATGTGGGTCCGCATCCGCAACACCCTGCGCGGCCGCAGCCAGAGGGCAGCGCCGATCCCTGGAACGCCGGCCCGCGCCGGCTGGGCGCCACCGCCCCTCATGCACGCCTCTCGCGCGGTCCCGGGCCGGTCGTCACCACCGCCGAATGGGGCGCTCGAGACCGCCGACACCGAGCTCGCGGCGGTGCTGCTCGCGTTGCCCGTCGCGCTGGGGTTCATGCTGACCGGCGACGCCGTGCTCGGCGTGCTGCTCGCAGCGCTCGCCTGGCTGCCCGTGCTGTTGTGCTGCGCCGGCCCGGTGCGCGGATGGTGCCGCGCCAGGCTGCAGGCGCGGCGGCGCGATGGCGTGCCCGTCGCTGCGTGGCCGGACATCGCCCTGGACGCGCCGCTGGCGAGCGCCTCGAAGACAGGCCGGCCATCCCCGGTCGTGATCGCCACGGTCCGCCGCAGCGGCGAGGACCGGGTCCTGTGGGCCAGCATCGTGTACTGTCCGATTCCGGCCCGCGACGCAACGCCGCCTCGCTCCTTGCCGGCCACGGCGGGGATTTCGGCGACGAGACTTCGGGTCGCCGAAGTGGCGTAGCAAAGCGCTTCGCCGGCCTCGCGGGTGCCGGCCGTCAGGGCTTGACCAGTCGCTGGCGCACCGCGTACAGCGTCAGGCCCGCAATGTCCTTGATGTTGAGCCGCTCCATGATGCGCGCCCGATGCGCGTCCACGGTCTTCGAACTCAGGCCAAGCTCGTAGGCGACTTCCTTGGCCGCATGGCCCTGGGCGATGAGCTTGAGGATTTCCAGCTGGCGGTGCGTCAGTACATCGGCGGCAGCGGGTGGCGCCGACTGCCGCAGCCGTCGCGCTATGGCGGGACTGAAATACGTCCCTTTGCGCATCACGCCGAGCACCGCCTGCTCCAGCTCGAGCGGCGGCGCGCCCTTGATGATGTAGCCGGATGCGCCGCTGGCGACCACGTGCCTGACGACCTCGGCGTCGTCGTGCATCGAGAGCACCAGGATGGGGATGTCCGGGTGCCGCCCGTGGATCGCGGCGATGGCATCCGCCCCATCGAATCCCGGCATCGACAGGTCGGTGATGACGAGGTCGGGGCGCAGGCCGTCGACCAGCGCCAGCAGCTCGGCGCCGTCCTTGGCCTCGGCGATCACTTCCACGCCTCCGATGCGGCCCAACAGGGCCTTGATGCCGGTGCGCACCAGGTGGTGATCGTCGGCAAGCACGATGCGCACCGTCCGGTCGAACGTCTCTCTCCTCATGGTCTGCGAGCCCCCCTGGCTGGTTCTTCCGGATCCGGATCGGCGCCGCGGCTTCGTGGCGCGAGGAAGTCGTTGTTCGCTGCCGGGTTCGCGGGCGTGCGACCGGCCGGCCCCTGGCCGGCACAAACCGCGCACCGGCTCGACGCTCCATGCGGTTGCGCGTGAGCCGCCGGCAGCGTGAAGCGGAAGGTCGTCCAGCCGCCGGGGACCGAGTCCGCGGACACCGTGCCGCCCTGCCGCACGACGAGGCGCTTGACGATGGCCAGGCCGACGCCGCTGCCCGGAAATTCGGTTTCCGCATGCAGGCGCTGGAACAGCCCGAACAGCTTGTCGCGGCGGCCCATGTCGAAGCCGGCTCCGTTGTCACGCACCGACACCTCGACCAGCCCCGCCGCCGTGCGCGCGCGGATCTGCAGCTGCGCGCCGCTCCGGGCGCCCGAGAACTTGAGCGCGTTGCCGATGAGGTGCGCCAGCACCTGCCCCAGCATGGCCGGATCGCCGCGAACGACCGGCAAGGGGTCGACCACGACCTGCGCCGCGGCCTGGGCACCGAGGTCGGCAAGCACCTCGGCGGCCAGGACGGACAGGTCGACGCAGCGGACCCGCATGTCGGACTGGCCGGCCAGCGAATACCGCAGCACGTCTTCGATGGTGCGGTTCATGCGCCGCGAGGCGGCGACGATGCGCTCGAGCCCCTGTCGGCCTTTCGCGGACAGGCTGGCCTGCTCGGCCAGCAGCGAATCGGCGCAGTTCGAGATCGCGCTGGCGGGCGCACGCAGGTCGAGCGACACGCCGCCGCTGAAACGGCCCAGGTCGGCGGCGCTCACCTGCAGCGTCCGCTCCAGGTGTGACCGGCGCTCGACTTCCTGCTGCAAGGCGCAATTGCGCTGCGACAGTTCCTCGCGCAGCCGCTTGAGCTCGATGTGGGTGCGCAGCCTTGTCTGCAGCACCGGCGCGGTCCACGGTTTGGGGATGAAGTCGGCGGTCCCCTCGGCGCGCCGGGCCAGTCCCTCGCACTCGGCCTGCGGCCCGCTGGCGACCACGGGAACGCTGCGCGTGCGCTCGTCACGGCGCAGGCCCGCCAGGACCGCCGCGCCATCCGCGTCCGGCACGAGGCAGCCGAGCAGCACCAGATCGGGACATGGTTCCTGCGCCGCCAGTTCCAGCGCGCCGCTGGCCGACCTGGCGGTCAGGACGATGCACTCGGATCGGAGATGCTCGCGCGCCGCCTCCAGGTCTTCCAGCGAGCGGTCCACGACCAGCACGACCGCGCGCGACCGGGGAGCGTCGATTCCGTAGCAGTTCATTCCTCGCCCTTTACTGGCTGCGCGCGGCGGCGCCTCCGGGGCCCAGCAACCTGACCACCCGCGCCAAGTCCTGCAGCTCGCCCGACTTGTCCATGAAATAGTCCGCGCCCGAAGCCAGGCAGGCCGTGCGGTACTCGGCGTAGATGCGCATGGCGACAACCGCCAGCGGGATGCCGGGCAATGCCGCCCGCGCCTCGCGCAGCGTCCCCAGCCCGGCGCGTCCCGGCGCGTACAGGTCCACGATCGCCACGTCGATGCGCTGCTGCAGCGCCAGCAGCGCCGCCTCCTGGCTGTCGCGCGCGAGCAGCACCTCGAACGGGCCGGCCTCCTGCAGCACGAACGGCAGGTTCTTGCGCAAGGTCGGGTCCGCAGCAATCAGCAGCACCTTCATGTCGTCCCTTCCGACGTCGCGCAAAGCGGCAACGCGGACGCATATGGTCCCGCGCCGCCGGCGCGAAGGATGCCGTGGGAAACGTGTTTGCCTTGTAGTGGCGGCAGCGGACGTGCTGCCGCTGTCTGCCCTACAAGCCGGGTCGCGCGAGCGGGCCCGCGCGCCGCCTCAGTCCATCAGGCGGTTGGTGATGGCGTAGTGCATCAGCTCGGCGTTGTTGTGCAATCCGAGCTTCTGCAACAGCCGGGCACGGTAGGAGCTCACCGTGTTGGAGCTGAGAAACAGGGCGGCGGCGATCTCGCCGACGGTGCGCCCGGCCGCGATGCCGCGCAGCACTTCGAACTCGCGCTCCGAAAGCCGTTCGTGCGGCGCCTGCGCGGTGCCGCCGGCCTGCACGTCGGCGGCCAGGCGCTCGGCCAGCGTCTCCGTGACGTAGCGGCCGCCCTGGGCGATGCGGCGCACGGCCTTGAGCAGTTCCTGCGGCGCGCAATCCTTGGTCAGGTAGCCGGCCGCGCCCGAGCGCAGGGCCCGCAGGGCGAACTGGTCTTCGGGATGCATGGTCAGCATCAGGACCGATGGCGGCAGCTCGCGCGCGCGGATCTGCGGCAGGATGTCGAGGCCGCCGCGGCCCGGCATCGTGATGTCCAGCACCAGCACGTCACTGGCGTGGCGGCCCAGCTGGTCGATCAGGTCGCGGGTATCGCCGGCCTCGGCCACCACCTGCATGTCCGGTTCGGCCTCGAACAGTTCCTTCAGGCCCCGGCGAACGATCGCGTGGTCGTCGCAGACGATGATGCGGATCACACAGCCTCCATTTGTCTGGGCAATGGCACCCGCAGCGTGACCACGGTGCCCTTGCCGGGAAACCCCTCCACCGTCACCTGGCCGCCGATCGCCGCGGCCCGCTCCTGCATCCCCAGCAGGCCGAGGGTCGCGCGCCCGGGCGCCGGCGGATCGGCCATGCCCTTCCCGTTGTCCCGGACCTCGACGGTCAACAAGTCCGACTGGCGCTGCACCGCGATGTCGACCCGCGTGGCGCCGGCGTGGCGCGCGATGTTGGTCAGCGCCTCCTGCACCACCCTGAAGACGGCCGTGGCCAGGGCAGGCTCGACCAGCGCCTCGTTGTCGACATCGCTGACGAGCTCGTAGCGGGCGCCCATGCGGCGGCAGATCTCGGCGGCCTGCGCCTCGATCGCCGGCAGCACGCCCAGGTCGTCCAGCACGCGCGGACGCAGCCGGCGGGCGATGTCGCGCGTGGTCCGCACCATCTCGTCGATCTGCGACTGCATCGACCGCACGCGCTCGGCCAGCCCCGGCTCGACGGCGCCCAGCCGGGTGTGCAACGTCGCCAGGTCCAGCTTCAGGCCGGCCAGCGCCTGGCCCAGCTCGTCGTGCAGTTCGCGCGAGAGCCGGCTGGACTCCTCTTCGCGCAGCCGGTCCATCCGGGCCGCGAGCGCGCGCAACTGGTCGTTGGAATCGGCCAGCCGCTCCATCAGGAACTGGCGCTCGGTCACGTCCTGCGCCGTGCCGCTCACGCGCACGGGTGTTCCCGCTGCGTCGAACTCGGTCTCCGCCCTGCATTCGATCCAGGTCGTGGCGCCGTCGCCGTGCCGCACCCGGACCTGCTGGCGCCCGGCCCGCGGCTCGCGCAGCGACCAGACGCCGCCCGCCTCGACCGCCCAGCGGTCCGCCGGATGCAGCACCGCCGCCAGTTCCGCCAGGGGCAGCGGGCCCGCCGCAGCGCCGCGGCCGATGAGCCGCCGCATCTCGTCGGAGGCGGTGATGGTGCCCTGCGCCAGGTCCAGCTCCCAGCTGCCGATGTTGGCGCGCGCCTGGGCCAGGCGCAGGTCGGTCTCGCTCTTGCGCAATGCCTGTTCGGCCTCGCGGCGCGCGGCCAGGTCGGCCTCCAGCCGCCGGTTCGCTTCCTCCAGCTGGGCGGTCCTCTTCTCCAGCTTGCGCACCAGCACTTCGCTGTACTGGCGCAGCTGGCCCTCGTCGGCCGGAGCCGCCGGCGGCCCCGCTGCCGGCGCCGCGGGGCGGTTGGCCAGCACCCCGTCCAGCAGCGCGGCCAGATGATCCGGTTCCTGCGGCTTGATGGCGAAGGCGGCTGCGCCCAGGTCAAGTGCCAAGCGCTCGTCCTGCGGCTCGGTATAGGTCGCCGTATAGACCACGAACGGAATGCCGCGCAGCGCCTCGTCCGCCTGCCAGTGCCGCAGCAGCGTGTAGCCATCCATCACCGGCATCAGCAGGTCGGACACGACGATGTCGGGCGCGACCCTGCGGGCCTGCTCCAGCGCGGCCGCGCCGTCCGCGGCCTCCTCCACTTCCCAGCCGCGAGCCTGCAGCAGCGCGCGCAACAGATAGAGGTTGTCCTGGCGATCGTCGACGATGAGCGCTCGCGTCACGGCCCGCCGCCTCCTGCGGCGCCGCGGCCACGGCGACCGATTCGCGCCATGGTCATCCATCCGTCCTTTCCGCCGCCGGCAACGTGAGGGTGAACACGCTTCCCTTTCCGAGCTCCGAGCTCACCGCGATGCTACCGCCCATGAGCTCGGCCAGGCGGCGGCAGATCACGAGGCCCAGGCCCGTGCCTTCCTGGCCGCGGGCCGATCCGGGGCGAAACGGCGTGAACAGGTTCTGGAGATCGTCCGCGGCGATCCCGACTCCCGTGTCGGTCACCGTGACGCAGGCTCGCCCCCCTGCCACCTGCCCCGTCACGGTGACTGCCCCCCGGGCGGTGAACTTCACCGCATTGCCCAGCAGGTTGAGCAGGATCTGGTCGACCCGGCGCGGGTCGCCGACCGCTTCGCCCAGGGCCGGCGCCAGCGCCACTTCCAGTGCCAGTTGCTTTTGCTCGGCCATCGGGCGCACGGCGGCGGCGGCGCGCTCGACGGCGGCACGCAGGTCGAACCGCTCCGAGCGCACCTTCAGCCCGCCGGCCTCGATCCTGGAGAGGTCGAGCACGTCGTTGATCAGCGCCAGCAGATGCCTGGAGCTGGTGCGCACCACCTCGAGCTGCTTGCGCTGCTCGGGGTTCAGCGGCCCGGCCAGTTCCTGCAGCAGGATGCCGGTGAAACCGATGATCGAATTGAGCGGCGTGCGCAATTCGTGCGACATGGTGGCCAGGAATGCCGACTTCGCCCCTTGGGCGGATTGCGCCCGGTCCGTCGCCCGCTCGAGCTCCTCGTCCTTCAGGCGCAATTGCTCCGCGAGGCGCTGGCGTTCGGCCATGTCGTCGGCGAGCCGGGCGTTGGCTTGGCGCAGCGCCGCGGCCGCCAGCTGCCGCCGGCCAATTTCGCGGCGCAGCCAGGCAGAGGCGACCAGCAGCAGGCCGATGGTCAGCGCCGCGGCCGCCGGCAGCGCGACCTGTTGCCGCTCCAGCCCGGCATTCGCCTTGGCGGTCCGGGCATCGAGCACCGCGGCCAGCTTCGTCTCGCGCTGGTCCAACGCCTGCCGCAGGCTGGCCAGCGTCGCCTGGCCGCCGCCGCCGCGCAGCAGCGCCAGGCCGGCCTCCGGGCCGAGGTGCCGGACGGCCGAGAGCGCTTCGTCCAGCTGCTCCAGCCGCATGCGCGCCAGGCGTTCGATCTCCGCCTGTTCGGCCTGGTCCGGCGCTTGCGCCTGGCCCAGGCGGCTCGCTTCGGCCAGCTGCAGTTCGGCGTTGCGGCGCGACCGGACCACGGCGTCGAGGTGCCGGGGCGCTGCCGTCAGCAGGTGCGAGAGCAATCCGAGCTCGGCCTCCTGCAAGGCCAGGGACAGGCCGTTCAGCGCCGCCAGCTGCTGGCGCGCTTGCGTGTGCTGCGCCGACAACGACCTGACTTCCGCCGCCGTGGCGAGCAGGTCGGCGCAAAGGGCGGCCAGCACCAGCAGCGCCACCACGACGCCGGCGATGACGCTGCGCAGGCCCGGGCTGGCGCGTTGCGCAGCCGGTTCGTCATGAGCGGCGGTCAGTGGCGGAGTCAACACGTTCTTGGCGAGGCCAGGCAGCGCCCGTCGCACCGCAGCGGTGCGCTCAACCCATTCTGGGGGCCGATCGCACGCCTGAATTGACTTGCGTCAAGCCCGCCCGGCGCGCAAGCGGGCGCGCGCATCCGCTTGCTGCCACCATCCGGCTTCTTCATCCCGCTCCCGAGCCGCGGAGATTGCGCGGCGGCCCCGGAGCGGGCGCCCCTGGCCGGTTGTTGTCGCGGTGAGGTCCCCATGTCGAAGGTCTTGTCGATCCGCGAGCAGTTGCGACGCCTGGTCCTGGTGACGGCCGCGCCGCTCATCCTGTTCGCGCTGGCCATCGTCCTCTGGCACAACAACACCCAGCAGGAGCTGGTGCAGCAACAGGCCGTTCGCACCGGCGTGGCCGCCATGGAAGCGGTGGACCGCGAGCTCGCCGCGGTGATCACCGGACTGCAGGTGCTCGCGGCATCGCCGTCACTGGCCGAGGGTGACCTGGCGGCCTTCCACGCCCAGGCGAAGGCGGCGGTCGGCATCGCCGGCAAGAGCGTCATCGTGCTGCTCGAGCGCAACGGCGACCGGCTGGTCTCGACGGCGGCGCCCTTCGGGGCCGCGCTGCCGCGGCGCCTGGACATGGGCGCGGTCGGTGTTCCGTTCGCCACCGGCAAGCCGTACGTGACCCACCTGTTCATTTCGGAATCGAGCAAGCAGCCCACGCTCGGCGTCGTGGTGCCCGTGATCCGCGGCGGGCAGGTGCGATATGTCCTGGGGGCGGAGCTGTTGTCGGAGCGGCTGAGCTCGCTGTTGCGCACGGCCGGCCTTCCCGCCGACTGGCCGGCCGCCGTGCTCGACCAGGACGGCACGATCATCGCGAGAACCACCGGGGCAGAGTACATCGGCAAGAAGGCGCTGCCGTCGAACTGGGAGCAGATCCGGCTGGCCGAGGCCAGGAGCGGCATTTTCAGCGGGACCAGCCAGGAAAGCGGGCGCGCCCTGGTCGCGTTCGCCCGGTCCGGCACCTCGGGCTGGTTTACCGCCGTCGCCATCCCGGCCAGCAGCATCCACGCCCAGCTCTACCAGTCGGTGGCATTCGTCGCGGCCGGCGGCGCGGTCGTCCTGGCGGTGGCGCTGGCGCTGGCGTGGCGCTCGGCCAATCAGATCGCCGCCCCCGTCGTCGCGCTGCGCAACGCCGCCAAGGCGATGCAGGAAGGGCAGTCGCCGGACGTCCAGCGAACCGGCATCGAGCAGCTCGATGCGCTGGCGCAGGGCATGCACGACGCCGCCGCGCAGATCCGGCACCGCGAGGGCAAGCTGTCGGAGAGCCTGGCGGAACTGCGCAAGGCCCACGCGCAACTGCGCGACGAACAGGCGAAGAAGGACCAGTTCATCGCCACGCTGGCGCACGAGCTCAGGAATCCGCTGGCGCCGATACGCACGGGCGTCTTCGTGCTGCAGCAGAATCCGGCACAGGCGGCCGCCGCGGGGACGCTGTCGATGATGGAGCGCCAGGTGTCGCACATGGTTCGCCTGATCGATGACCTGCTCGACGTGTCGCGGATCGCGCGCGGCAAGCTCGTGCTGCAGCGCGAAAACATCGTCCTGCAGGACGTCATCGCCGACGCGTGCGCCATCGCGGAGTCGCTGTTGCGGCGCGGGGGGCATGCGTTCACGCTGGATACCCCGCCCGAGCCGATCTGCCTGGTGGGGGATCGCACCCGGCTGGCGCAGGTCCTGGCCAACGTGCTCAACAACGCGGCCAAGTTCACGCCGGCAGGCGGGTCGGTCCGGCTGGAGGCTTCCACGAAGCAGGACTGCGCCGAAGTTCGCATCACCGACAGCGGCATCGGCATCCCGAGCCACCGGCTCGCGGACATCTTCGACGTGTTCACCCAGGTGAGCTACGAGTCGCTGGGACGCCAGCCCGGCCTGGGCATCGGCCTGTCCCTGGCCAAGCTGCTCGTGCAGCTGCACGGGGGATCGATCGAGGGCCGCAGCGAGGGCCGCGGGCACGGCAGCACCTTCCTGATCCGGATTCCGCTGGCTTCATGCGCGGCGGATCGTCCGGCAGCCGCAGCAGCCGCGGCGCCGCAGGCGACACTCCCGGCCGTCGGACGCCGGCTGCTCGTCGTCGACGACAACCGCGATGCCGCGGACACGCTCGGCACGCTCCTGGGCACGCTGGGTCACAGCGCGCAGGTCGCCCACGACGGCCCCGCGGCGCTCGACATCGCGCTGGGGCAGGACTTCGACCTGATCTTCCTGGACATCGGCATGCCCGAGATGGACGGTTACGAAGTCTGCCGGCGCCTGCGCGGGATGCGCGCGCACGCCGCCACGCCCATCGTCGCGCTCACCGGCTGGGGCGCGGCGGCCGATCGCGAACGCGGCCGGCAGGCCGGCTTCACGGCCCACCTGGTCAAGCCGGTGGCCCTCACCGAGCTGGAACGCACGATTCGTGAACTGGCCCCGCAGGGTCGCGCCGGGGACCCGGCCGCCGCACCGCAGCCAGTCGGCTCCGTTGGCTGACCGGGGCTGCCGGGAGCGCCTGCGCGCCGTTCAGCGAAACAGCAGCGAGCGAAAGCGCGGCGCCAGGGGCGCGAGCAGCTGCGCGGCGGCCGCGGTGCTGCGGCCGTCGCAGCCTTGCACCGACCAGTGCCTGACGCCGGCGTCCAGCAACTCGTGGCCGAGCGCGAGCAGACGCTCCGGCGAGAAAAGGCCTTCGTGCCAGGTGGTGCGGCATTCGTAGCCAACGCCGCTGCGCAGCACGTGCGTCAGCGCCGCCCGTGCTTTCGCGCCGCTGCGGGCCACGCCGGTGATCGAATCGTATTCTTCGCCGGGCGCCTTGATGTCCAGGCCGACCCAGTCGACCGCATCCAGCAGGTCGGCGAGCCGCTCCGGCGAGATGCCGGCGCTGTGCAGGCCGACCCGGAAGCCCAGGGTGCGAACTTCGGCGGCCGCGGACTTCAGGCCGGACTGCAGCGTCGGCTCGCCCCCGGAGAAGACCACGGCGTCGAGCAGCCCGCGGCGTCGCATCAGGAACTCGCGCACGCTGGCCCAGTCCATGGCGCCGGCCGCGCCGGCCGGCAGCAGATGCTGGTTGTGGCAGTAGCCGCAGCGCCAGGAGCAACCTTGCAGGAAGACGACGGCCGACAGCGCGCCGGGGTAGTCGATCGTCGTCAGCGGCGTCAGTCCCCCGATGCGCAGCGGCGGCGTCACTGCGCGCCGGCGGCGGCGGGCTCGCGGAAGAAGCGTCGCTCCTCGTGTTCACCCTTCTTGCCGGTGTTGAAGCTGGCCACCGGACGGTGGTACCCCATCACGCGCGTCCACACCTCGCAGGGCTGGCGCTCCTCGTCGGAGAGCGTGACATCGGCGGTGGCGGCGGGTTCTGGCTTGGTCATTGGAGTTTTCCTTTCACAACGGGCTGGTCACGCGGGCACCTGGGCCCGGCTGGCAACGTCGCGGCGCTTGCGGGCCAGCCGCTCCTCGTCGCAGGTCGGGCAGAACTGGTGCTCCCCCGCGAGGTACCCGTGGGTCGGGCACACGGAGAAGGTCGGCGTCACGGTGATGTACGGCAGCCGGAAGCGCGAGAGCGCCCGCTTGACGAGTTCGCGGCAGGCGGCCCCGCTGGACAGGCGCTCGCCCATGTACAGGTGCAGCACCGTGCCGCCGGTGTACCTGGCCTGCAGCGGCTCCTGCCGCTCCAGCGCCTCGAAGGGATCGTCCGTGAACCCCACCGGCAGCTGCGAGGAGTTGGTGTAGTAGGGCTGATGCGTGGTGCCCGCTTGCAGGATGTCCGGCCAGCGCTTGCGGTCCTCGCGCGCGAAGCGGTAGGTCGTGCCCTCCGCCGGCGTCGCCTCCAGGTTGTAGAGGTGGCCGGTTTCCTCCTGGATGCGCACGATGC
>Ga0255338_1003534_pt1 | contig 18505 bp, 14 predicted proteins | sample MeOH1_35cm_T4_19_FD_203715 | JGI IMG/M metagenome (GOLD analysis project Ga0255338, IMG submission 203715) | Sandy soil microbial communities from University of British Columbia, Vancouver, Canada - MeOH1_35cm_T4_195 | ecosystem: Engineered > Artificial ecosystem > Sand microcosm > Unclassified ...
GGGGGTGCTGCCGTACTTCGTCGCGGCGTGCCGCACCGGGGTAGGGCTGGCGTGGAAGAGCGGGATCGCCGCCGAGGTGATCGGCCTGCCGTCGGGGACCGTCGGAGAGCGGCTGTACCAGGCGAAGCTGTTTCTCCAGACCGCCGACGTGTTCGCGTGGACCGCGGTGATCGTGCTGGTGGCGTGGGCATCCGAGAAGCTGGTGCTATGGCTGCTGGGCCGGCTGGAACGCCGGCTGTCCGACGGGAGGTCGCGATGATCGCGCTGGCCTCCGTCACCAAGGCGTACGGCGAGCACGTGGTGCTCTCGTCGTTCTCGCTGACCCTGCCGCCCATGTCCGTCACCGCGGTGCTCGGGCCGAACGGCTCGGGCAAGACGACGCTGGGCCGGCTGCTGCTGGGGCTCGAGGTGCCGTCCGCCGGGACCATCACGGGGTTGACCGGGCTGACCCGCGCGGCGGTGTTCCAGGACAACCGGCTGGTGGAGCACCTCACCGCGGTGGGCAACGTGCGGCTGGTGCTGCCGCGGTCGGTGCCGCGTGCGTTCGTCACCTCCGCGCTGCGCGAGGTGGGGCTGGACGACGAGTCCCTCGGGGTGCCGGTACGGCAGCTGAGCGGCGGGCAGCGCCGGCGCGTCGCGCTGGTGCGGGGGCTGCTGCCGGAGGCGTCGCTCGTCGTGCTCGACGAGCCGTTCACGGGGCTGGACACCGCGGCGCGGGGGGTCGCTGTGGACTGGACGCGGGAGCGGCTGGCCGGGCGGACGGGATTGCTGATCACGCACGACGTGGGGGACGTCGCGGCCTTCGGGGCGCGGGAGGTGCGGCTCGGGGTGGGGTGATCCCCGGTGTCTCCGCTCCGCGCCGGGACCGCGCGCGGCGCCCCTCGGAGCGGCGCTGGTCCCCGTGCGAGTCCGGTATCCTCGTCCGGCCGGGAGGATTCGCCTAGTGGCCTATGGCGCACGCTTGGAAAGCGTGTTGGGGTAACACCCTCGGGGGTTCGAATCCCCCATCCTCCGCGTTGAGAAGGGCCTGTGACCTGCGGTTGTGCGGGGGGCGGGCCCTTTGCGTTGGCGGTCCCGATGCGTCCGGGACCGTGTGGTTGCAGTTCTGGTTGCAGTTGCCAGACGTGGCAGGTCGCCAGGCGCACTTCGGAGGACTCATGCGCTAGCTGGGACGCCGATCCGTGGCTAAAGCAGTCCCCGCTCCTTCAGTGCGGCGTGCAGCCGCCTGTACTCGACTGTCGCCGTGAGCGACGCCGCCTTCGTGATGTGCGCGACCGCGACTTCCTCGATGCGGTAGACGTCCCATCTGTCGTGAGAGTGACGGACGAGTTCATCGAGCAACCGAAGGCTCATCACCGATGGTTCCATGCCCGACATGCGTTCCCCAATGCCATGGGCCCAGTCCAGGCCCGTCTTGGACTTGAGCGCGGTCTCCACCGTGAGCTCGCACCACTCGGCATCGTCCAGCGCCTTGACTTCGGAGAACCAACCGAACCCGGAGAGATCCGCACTCGGAGCCGCCTCAAGGATTGCGCGCCAAAGCGCTGCGCCGGCGGTCGCCATCTCCGGATCCGCATCCCGAAGCAGCCTGCCTAGCTGCTCCCCGGCCGCGGACACCAACTCGGGGTTCGCGACGAGAAAGCCGACAATGTCATCTCTGTCATACCCATGGAGCTGCCAGAGGTACGCAAGCAAGACGTGATCGAGCGCGTTCTCGACTCCTCGCCGAACCGCGTCCAGCACGTCCGGCCCGCGGTGTTCGAGCAGCCAGCGCGCTTGCGAGTTCCACTTCAGCGCTAGGTCGACCGTGAGTTGACCTAACGTGCCCGCCTCTACACCGAAGATCTCGGCTTCGTGGGACTGCAGCCACTCGGTGGCGTGGGCCGCGAGGAACCGAAGCCGGGTCGCGATGATCGCCCTTCGCCGTGCCCCGTCGGCACCGGTCGCCCGCACCGCATCGTCCAGGAGTGTGAACGCTCTCGGCCGCAGCGAACACCCTTGGCGCACGTCGTAGGCCATCAGCGCGAACGCTGCATCAAGAGCGATGGTGTTCGCGGTGTTGATGGCTGCTGTCAACGGGTCGTCGAACTCAGCCTCCGCCTCCTCGGGCCGCTCCACCCGATCGAGTGCCGCTGCTTCGACGATCATCCAGGCGTGCTCGTCGCGACCAGCGAAGCCGACATCGTTGGACGCCAGTGCTCTCAGTACTTCAACTGCGGCGGCGCGGGCCGGGCGCCAGTTCGGCTCGTAGTCCCAGTCGCGACTGCCCATGGGCTCGGCGTCCCAGGGTTCGAGGATCACCAAATCCACAAGGTCGAGCAGTCCCTCAACCTGCACGTCACGGTGTTCCTTGATGGCATCCACGGCACCGGCCAGGTAATGGCTGATGTACAGAGGTTCACGCAGCACCTCCGCCACCTCAGACGGCTTGTCGAGCCAGCGCGCCGGATCCGCGGCGACAGCCTGCTGCAGCTGCCGAGCCAGTTCTCGAGTACCGAACCCCCACTCGGAGGGATCAGCGCGCCACTTGGCCACCATGCGTGCCGCGTCCAGCACAGCGGGTGCTTGAAGTTCATCCAGCGAGTACGGGCTGCCTCTCCACGCAGCTTCGACGGCTCGATGCTTCGTCAGGTTCTCGCGATCATGGACTCCGTACTCATCACGAAGGCGCCCGTAGGCCACGCGCCATAGATCCGCAACTCCCTCCGGCAACACGCCCAGCCATTCGTATGCCCGCGCGATCTGCGGGCTCCAGCGGCCGTCGTTCAGCACAGCGTCCACCGCTTGGTCATCCGGCGGCTCACCGAGTGCGTTGGCCCACAGCGGCAGGTACTCGCTCGGCTCAAGGCCAGCAACCACTCGATCAAGCATCGGGAGATCGTCGGCGCTGGGCGGCCGGGTTGACATCGCATCGGCGAGCTCGGCTGCGAGCGCACTTGCTTCCGCATGCGGGTCAGTACCCAGCAGCCACGCGCGCAGGCGACCGCGGAGCGGCTCCGGGATCCGATCAACGATCGCGAGCACGGCGTCAGTACCCAGGATGGCTCGGGCCCGCGCCGCGCCCGTAACGAACGCCGCGATGAGCGCATGGATGCGATCGATGGGCTCTCGGGCGCCCTCGTCGGCGATGCTGCCGCCCTGATCGAACTGAAGCCATCCCCAGTGGCCGTCCGTCTGCGCTGATGCCTTGAGCTTCATCGCGAGGAGAGTCAGACGAGAAGCCGCGTTGTCCTGGGTGATGCCCGCGACCAGGGCGCGTGCGACGTCTCGCGTGTGCCACTCCGGATCGCCGTGGTCATTCAGAAGTTGGTCGGCCATGCGCTCGACAACGACGTCAGTCGAGTTCAGGTGCTGGAGGTTGGCCCACGCCACGTCACGCAGCGCGCTCGACGAGACGTGGTCGGTCAACACTCGCACCAGCAGGTCGTCGGCAGTGTTGCCCAGGTCTCTCGCTGCGTGGAAGACGTACCACGCCTGGATCGGCTCCCGGCCGCATCGCTCGTAGACCCGTTGCAGCCATCGGACGATGCCAGCCGGATCCGAGGCGCCGAGGGCGCTGACTACGGCGAAGCCTGACCACCCCGCGTGCTCTCGCGGCGGATCTAGGAGTGCGTCATCGGCAAGCACATCGAGCCATGCCGCAGTCCGGAGGGTCTTCGCGAATGCCTGCAGGTGCTGCGGAGATACGACAAGGCTCCGGAGCCGCACAAGCTCTGCGGGCCCTGGATCAGCGACCCTCGCCAGCGCCTCCAGCTCCTCAAACCGTTGGGGCGGTGGCATGAACAATCGTCGCAGCAGCGATGACGCTCTGTTGTAGAGCCCGACGGCCGTCTCTTCCGTGGCGCGGTCGTGCAGCGCCGAGTTGAGATCCTCCATCAAGTCCTTCAGTTCGCGGCCGATCTCAGCTCGCACCGGGTAAGGCTCGGTGCCCATCCGCTCGATGATCAGCGCTAGGAGGCCGAGTTCACGGCGGTTCTCGGCGCCCCGTGGTCGGTCGAGCTCCGCGATTGCCTCGAGCAGCCTCTGGAGGTCCGACGTCGCGTCTGACACGGCGGTCTGCGACTCAACCGCGCGCAAGTACGTGCGCTTCGCTGCGAGCACATTGCTGATCGCTTGCCTCCGCTTGGCTGACTCCCCGTCGTCGGGCAGATCTGCAATCGACTCGAGTGCTTCGCGCAGGCAGTAGGCCACCGTTTCTGGAAGGCGCGGCAGCCCTGGCCCATCGGCCACGAGACCGCGGGCCGTTACCAGGAAACCGACAGCGCGACGGCCCCGATCACGCAGCTCCAGGACGATCTGATCAAGGACTTCCTGTTCAACGTGGTCAAGGTCATGCGCGGTCATGCGAGTGGCCTACACCCGCACACCGACAGTTGGCCCCGAGGGTCTCGCTCAGGCCTCGGTCGGTTCAGGGCGGCGGAGATCACGGGGGTGTCTCTACGACCCCCGCTTGGCCTCGCTCCACCGCTGGCCCCAACCCGGGCGTCCCGGGGCCACGTCGCCGCGCGTCACTCGCGCGGGCGTCGCTGGTCGTCAACTCCCCCACAGCGGCTCCGTCATCCGGCGGCTGGCCTCGTTGACGAGCTCGGGGACGACGTGCTGTACCGCGTCGTCATCGCAGCTGAGGTCCAGCCGAACATGCCCATCACCACGCGCTGGTCGACGCCCTGCACCAGCAGCAGGGTCGCGGCGGTGTGCCGAGCGTCATGTAGCCGTGCGGGCCGAATGCCGAGGCGCTCGAGGAGTTCCGTCCAGTGGACCGAGTGGTCGCGCGGGTCGATGGGCCGGCCGTAGACGTTCGTGAAGATGAGCCCGGTCTCCTCCCACACAGAGCCCGCGTGAATGCGGGTCCCGCGCTGCTGTTGGCGGTGCCGCCGGAGGACGACGACGAGCGGCGTCGGGATCGGCAGCGATCGACGCGACTGCTTCGTCTTGAGCTCGGTGAGCATCAGCCCGCCCCCCATGGGCTGCGGGCATTGCGCGGGCTTGTCGGCGGTGCAAGCGAGCGGGTCGGCACAGCCGTGCCGCCACCGGCGCCGCTCGAGCTGATGGCGGACGTCGAGGCGGCCGGCGTCGACGTCGACATCGGCCCAGGCGAGGCCGAGCACCTCACCCCGGCGCAGCCCGAGGCTGATGGCGAGCATGAACGCGACTCCGTTGCGTTCGTACACGGCCGCAAGCAGGATCCGCTTGGCCTCGTCGACGGTGAGCGGCTCGATGTCCGGTGGGTCGTACCGGGGCGTGTGCGCGAGCGCCACCGGGTTGCGCGGGATTCGTCGTCGGCGGACCGCGTCGTTGAGCGACTTGTTCAGCGTGCGAACCCGCCGCCCGGGCCGATCGCCGGCTTCTGCTCCGGGTCGCCGACGAGCACCACCTTGGCCCCGGCCCAGGCGGCCCGGTGCAGGACTGCGGCCAGGGTCGGGGTGTCGGCGAGGGAGGCCTCGTCGAGCACGACGATCTGGCCGCGGCACAGTGTCCACGCGTCGATCTCGGCACCGACCCCTCTCGAGGCGACGCTCGACGGCGGCTCGATCCGGGTACGGCGTCAGCTGCGCGCGTACCGCGAGGTCTCGCACCTCCTGGTCGCGCTGCTCGTTGCGGCCGTACTCGAACAGCCACTTGGCGGTGGTCTCGGCCCGCACGCCGAGGGCGTCGCCGAGCACGCGCGCAGCGGTGGCCGAGGGCGCGAGCGCGATCGTCGGCTGGCCGTAGAGCTCGGTCCATGCCTCAATGACCGCGCGCAGGGTGGTCGTCTTGCCGGGACCGGCGGGGCCGACGAGGGTGTCGACGACTCGACCCGAGCCGAGCATGGCGGCCGCAGCCGCACGCTGGTCTTCGCTCAGCATCGGCCGGGCGTCGAGGAGATGGTCGACCCTTGCGGCGGGGAGCGCCCCGAATGGCAGCGGCTCAGTCGCGACGGTCAGCAGCTCCTGCTCGGCGGCGAGGATCGCGGGCGTGGTGAAGCGCTCCTCGCCGATACGCCTCGCCTCGCCGTCGTCGAGCCGCACGCACTGGCCGGCCGCGGCGGTCACGAGCTGGCCGACGAGCCTGATCCGTTCCTCCGGCGAGGCCAGCGGCAGGATGCGGGTGGCCCTGGCCGCTGCGGCGGTGAGGTTCCGGGTGGTGAAGGTCGCCACCCGGCCCTCGACGTCGGCGACTACCGTCGCGACGAGTGCGGCACGGACCTCGTCGGCCACGTCATGCGCGTGCAGCGCCCTGCCGTAGTCGCCGACGAGCGAACGGGCGGCCAGGTCGTGCGGCTCACGGCCGGTCAGGGTGCAGCGCGGTTGGCCCAGTCCTCGAGTAGTTCGCTGACTGGCCGCAGCACCTTCTTGGGACGAGTGGAGCGGGTCAGCTGCTGGCGTGCCTTGGTGACCTCGAGCGGGGTCGGAGTCCGGCCGTGCTCCGCCACGAACGTGGCTTCCCACTCCTCTTGGGCGGCGTCGACCTGCGCGGTGCGGCGGGACAAGGCGACGAGCAGTCCGTCGGGCAGCCCGACGAGCGCCTGCGCCGGGTTGTGCCGGGGGCCGCGATCCCGGAGCTCCCAGCACACGCCGAGGCGGCGTATGAGCTCGTCGGCCAGCAGCCCGTCGTAGAGCTCGCTGGCGGCCACCGTCGCCTGCAAGAGCGCCCGCCCGTCGAGGCTGCGCCACCTGCCGTCAGGGCCCTGGACCTTGTTGGCGATCACCAGGTGCGTGTGCAGGTTCGGGTCGTTGAGGCGGAGTCGACGTGCTCGAAGCCCGCGACGATCAGCCCGCCGGTGACAACCTGCGCGGCCGCCGGCACCGATGCGGGTACGCACCACCTTGCGCTCGACGAAGTCGAGGATCTGGGCCAATGCGGCGTGACGGGCCGCGACGACGGCGGTTCGGGGGGGCTCGTCGCCCAGCGCCCACAGGACCGACGCGGACTTGGCCACGGTGAAGACCAGGTCGAAGCCGGCGACCGTCGAACCGGCTCCCGTGCGCTCGGCGAACGAGACACCCAACGGTGCGCCGCTCGTCGGGTCGCAGCCGTCGCGGAACAGGCGGGTCATCGCCTCCGGCGTGACCACGTCTCCGGGCTTGAGGTCACCGGCCAGGCCCGTCAGGCCGCCGCCATACCAGCGTCCCGGTGACATGCCCGCGGCCGCGTAGTAGTCCGCGAGCCGCTGCTCGCGGGCCAGCTCGACATCGCCCCAAGCGACCTGCCGGGCCAGGTACTGGTACCCGTCGCCGACGCGCAGAACCTTGACTGCTAACACGACGACGCGCCCCTCTCCGCGCGGGGCGACCGTGCTGCCGCTCCTAACAACAGGGGGGCGCAGCGAAGGGCAACACGCAACGGGCACTCACCGGCGTGTGCGGACGACGTCGCGGACATCGGGTCCTCCGGGTGTCGATGGACACCGCAGACGGTCCGCGGGACCGATAGACAAGTCGATGACAGGTCGCCGACGACGCGAGCGTCGCCCAGTTGTCTATCGGACCGCCGGCGATGCGGGCGGCGACGTGTGATCGCGAACAGGTCCACGCAATCAGGTGTTCACGACAGCGCGAACACGCGACGGCCAGACCGCCACGCAGCACCCCTACCGAGCGCGACGCGCGCCACCGCGAGGGTCAGTCACCGCTCTCGGCGACCCCGGCGGCACGCCCGTGCAAAACGAGTCTTCGGCCTGAGCTCGGTCGGCTTGAGCTCGGTCGGCTTGAGCCCGGTCGGCGGTCAGCGGGACAGGATGATCCCCACCACCGACCCCGCGGCAGTGATCAGCAAGGTGAGGTCTTCCCGCCACTTCGGCCACCAAGGCGAAGCCTGGCGGGCATGACGGGGAGCGCGGGAACGACGGGCAGTGGTGCTCATGGGTGCCTCCATGTCGTGAGCACTCGACCGACTGTCGGATGAACACTCTCGGCACCCCTTGCCGGGGGACACGCCGAGACGGACAGGGCCGGGTTGCGCGCCCTACGGTGGGCGGGTGACCGAGCGGTGGGCGTCAACGGTGGCGGGTCGTCACCTGGCGGGCCGGGTCAAGACGAGCACCGCCCCCGAGGTCGCGCTACGGCGGGCGCTGCACGCGGCCGGCTTCCGCTTCCGGCTGCACCCCAAGGTCACCAAGGGCTGCACGCCGGATCTCGTGCTCCCCCGGCGCCACGTCGCTGTCTTCGTCGATGGGTGCTTCTGGCATGGCTGCCCAGAGCACGGCCACCACGGTGCGTGGTTAGGGCCGAACGCGGCGCTGTGGGCCGACAAGCTCACCAGGAACGCCGAGAGGGACGAGCGATCGACGACACTCGCCCGAGAGGCCGGCTGGGTCGTCGTCAGGGTCTGGGAGCACGACGTTGTCAGCGACGTTGGTGGTGTCGTCGCGCGAATCGGACAAGCCAGCACCGCTGCGTCCGCATAGACGCGTCGACAACACCACCGGCCTGCCGCCAGCAGGTTCCCTCCGCTGGCGCACCCAACTGCCGAGCCGTCCACAGCCTCACGCCCGCCCACGGCTCTCCACAGCAGAACTCGCGCGTGCTCTCGCAATCGCAACTCCGTCCCTACGTTCGCGGCTCGTCCGCCGTTGGCGATGGAGAGGTGATTGACCATGCGTGCCGTTCAGCCTGCGCTCCCGCTCGACTGGTCGTTCCTCGGCGACAAGGCCGCCGCGACTCGCCCTGATCGAGACGAAGGCGTGTCCGAGCCGCCAGGTAAGCTGGCCAACATGTCGTTCACGTTCGCCGACCTGTTCGCCGGTATCGGGGGTTTCCACGCCGCCCTGAGCGCCCTCGGCGGCGACTGCGCCTTCGTCTCGGAGATCGACGAGGACGCGGTGAAGGTCTACGAGCGCAACTGGGATGCTCCGCCGAACGCCGGCAACATCGTCCCCCTCACCGAGGGGCGGATGGCCGTGACCAGGCACGACGTCCTCACCGCTGGCTTCCCCTGCCAGCCGTTCTCGAAGTCCGGCTTCCAGCGCGGGATGGACGAGACCCGAGGCACGCTGTTCTGGAACATCTGCCGCGTGCTCGAAGAGGTACAGCCGTCGGTCATCTTGCTCGAGAACGTCAGGAACCTCGCGGGACCCCGCCACCGCGACACCACGTGGACGACGATCGTCCGGTCGCTCCGCGACCTCGGGTACCGCGTGTCGAGCACGCCGACCGTGTTTTCGCCCCACCTGCTTCCTCGCGATCTCGGAGGACGGCCCCAGGTCCGCGAGCGGGTCTTCATTACCGGCACGTACGTCGGGCGGGAGCGCGCCTGGCGTGAGTCCGGCGATGGCGTCCTCGTCGAGAACCGTCCGGTGGGGAACTGGAGCCCGCAGGGCTGGAATGTGGCGCGCGACCTCCCGCTGGATCCCGACGCGGCCATCGCAAACCTCGACCGCTACAGGCTGTCGGGGCCCGAGCTCAGGTGGGTGGCCGTCTGGGAGGACTTCGTGCAGCGGATCCTCCCTCGGCTCGACGAGGGAGAGCGGCTGCCTGGCTTCCCGATCTGGGCCGACGACTTCCGCGCCGTGCCTCACGTCCCGCGAGGGACGCCGGCGTGGAAGGCCGACTTCCTGGTCAAGAACAGTGCCTTCTACGTGCGCCACCGCGACGTGATCGACTCCTGGCTCGCGGATCACGATGGCCTGGCCGACCTACCCGCCTCGCGTCGCAAGTTCGAGTGGCAGGCGCAGACCGAGACCTCGCTCAAGCGAACCGTCATGCACTTCCGGCCGTCGGGTATCCGGGCGAAGCGCCCCACATACCTGCCAGCTCTCGTCGCGATCACGCAGACGAGCATCATCGGTGAGTTCGGCCGCCGGATCACTCCGCGGGAGGCTGCGCGCCTGCAGGGGCTACCCGAGTGGTTCGACTTCGGCGATCAAACCGACGCAGCCAGCTACAAGCAGATGGGCAACGGGGTCAACGTCGGTGCCGCGTACTACATCCTTCGACAGCACGTGATGCGCGACAAAGACGACATCGCAGCGATCGCACCGCACATCGTCGACTCGGTCCTCGCCGCCGATCCCAATCCCGACGTCGAACTGGAGAGGATCGGCGCGGCTCGCAAGGGCGCGCTGGCGCGGGCCTCCTGAGAAGAGTGCGCGCTCGGCGGCCAACGTCGAGAGCGTGTTTACGCGACATGCAGGCGCGCCGTCTGATCGAATGCGTCCGTGTCAGGGCGCCCTGTCGAGCATCCCTTCTTCATCCCCGCCGAGTCGGACGCCGAGGCCATCTCGCGGATCTACGCCCTCACGGGCCGCAAGCCGCAGGGCGGGCCCGGAGGCAGCCGAGCCGGCAAGGGGGCGCTCACGGCGCTGCGCGACGCCCTTGACCTCAAGATTGACATCGTCAAAACTCCCGCGGCGACGGCGGCGCTGATCGCCGAGGCGCTCGACATCGAGTGGGATCCGTCCCGGTATACGAACCGGAACATGGTCAACATCGACGGGCTCAACGCACTGCTCGAGGGATCGACGGTCGCCTACCGTCTCGGTTCGCTACGGCGGCTGCGGGCCGACGTGCCCTGGACTCTCGAGGGGCTCGAGTGGGACGCCTTCGACCCCGCGCAGTCGAAGATCGAGGCGGTTACGCGCCTTGCGGCCCTGACCGGCGCGCCGACCGAGTGGCTTGGACCGGGAGCGAAGGAGCACAAGTCCGTCTTCCTCAACCTGGCCAGCAGACTCTTCCCCGGCGATCCGCGGATTGACGCCAGCAGCAAGACGAACCTCGGCGCATCGCTCGCAGCCGTTCTCGGCGTGCCCTGGACCGACGCATGCGCCTCGACCGGGGAGACGATCCAGCTTGTAGGCCTCAACACGATCCTCGCTGGTGCAGAGCGCCACCTCGGGCTGCTCGGTACGAGCGCCGCTCAGCTGCTCCTTACTGCGGAAAGCGAAGGCCGCGCACTCGCCGCCGCCTTGCACGCCGGTTTCAGCCCAAAGACGAAGGGCCAGCCATTCTGGGATGGCCGTGAAGCCGTGCGATGGATGGTTGACCGTAGCCTGCCCAACCGATTCCAGACTGAGTGGCAGGGCTGGTACTACGAGGCCCGTGGCCGAGCCATCCTGCAGGGCGCATTCCCGCCGGCACCCGTGGCACCGCGGGTCGCATACGGCCCGAACACGACGTTCGACTACGCACTCAACCGTGTGTGGGACCTCAAGGCGCACACCGAGCAATGGCTCACCCCGTCCACCGGGGCACTCTCGTCCTTCGAAAACGAGACGATCCTCAACGACGAGCAGGCCGTCCGCGAGTGCGTCGAGGACCAGGGCCTCGGATTCCTCGTCATCAACGGCGTCGCGGTCGATGACGAGAACGGATTGTTCCGCGCATGGCATCGAGACCTGAGGATGACGAACGGTCGCACGCCGCGAGAGAGCGACAACTCCGCCCATCACCGCCGCATGAAGGCAGGCTTCCACGGCGTCAGCGTGGAGGCGTTCTGGATCCCCAACACTTCGGCGCTGCTCGCCGCGATCGCTGGCGGGTCGATGCAGGTCGCGCCCCAGGGACGCCAAGCAAGTGGCGCACCGCGACGAGACAAGTTCAAGATGCGACCGCGCCAGGCGAGGGCCGACGACGGCATCCGCGTGGCCAACTTCGAGTGGCCGGCCGAACCGTAGGTCCCTGGTTCCTCGCTTTGGGAGGTTCGCAAGGGCCAGCCGCACACTCCCCTTCCTCCTGTCGTCGACTGGGTCGGTAAGCCCGCGAGAGCGGACCCCCGGCACGGAGCCCCGGCGGGTAAGATGCAACCAAGTTGCTGTTTTGGTTGTCGCTCCCCTGTGTAGCCTTGCTGAGTGAGCGAGATGCTGAAGTACGCGCACGCCCCCGTCGTCCTAGCAGTGATCGAGGTCAAACATCCCCGCTCGGACGTGAGCGCCGGTGACGCGATCGCGATCAAGAACGTGCTGCGGCCGACCTTGCCGTTCCACTCCAGTCGAGACGTGACGATGCGTTCTCTTGAGCTAACGTCCTCAGGCGCGGTGGAGGGCCCTCCCGCTACTGCGAGGTGGGACTATTACGACTCGCGAACGCGTCGAACGCGGTTCGGCACGAGTGCCGAGGCGACCACGGTTGAGACCACCGAGTACGACCGCTGGCGGGTACTGCTCGAGGTCGCGCGCACCGCACTCACCGCACGCCACGAGATCGCCCCACTCGACGGCTACTGGCGCGTGGGACTCCGGTACATCGACGAGATCCGCGCACCCGGCGATGGTCAGCCGGACTGGGAGCGGCTCATCGCCCCAGAGTTCCTGCCTCCGAGGCCCGACGGCGGGGAACTTGTACCGGCACAGCAGAACTGCGTGGTCCAGTACCGGACGAGCAAGCCCGGCCAGACGGTCACGGTGCGCTTCGGCGCAGTCGACGCACCGCCGCTGGTAGCGGGTGAACTCCGCCCCGACCCGCCAGCCTCGGGGCCGTACTTCCTGCTCGACACCGACGTGGCCTGGGGCGTGCAGTCAGGCGAACCGACGCCGGAGATGGACGTAGATGTCGTCTGCCAGATGCTCGACGACCTGCACTCTCACGCGAGCAGAATGTTCGAGCACGTCCTCACCGAACAGTTGAGGAAGGGGCTCACATGACCGTCTTCGACGACATCGTCACCGGTAGATACGAGTCGCAGCACGCGCTGCCGCAGACCCTCAGTGCCGCGTTGATGGCCTACGAAGCGGCTGTGCGGTATCAGGATGCGCGCGCGGCCCAGGTTCAGACCGGTGAGCTCCGTACTCGAGGCTTCCTCGCGGCGCTGGACGAGGCGACCCTCCTCGCAGAACGCAGCACTGCGCTCAAGTTGCTGACAGGCCTGCGTGAGGCCGGCTTCTCCTGGCGGGACGTCGCCCGCATCGTCGGTGTCAGTGTCCCCGCCGTGCAGAAGTGGCGTCGCGGGGAGGGCCTTGAGCCGGCCAACCACACTGCGCTGGCCCGCCTCGTTGCCCTCGTCGGAATCATGCGAGGCGACTACATAGACGACCCCGTGTCGTGGCTTGAGACCGACGTGCGCCGCGGAGTGCACCTTTCGAAGGTAGAGCTGCTGGTTGCGGGGCGCTTCGACCTTGTGCTTGAGCTGGCCAGTGACCGGGGCGATGACGGCGGCGTCGACGAAGTCCTCGATCGGTTCGATGTGGACTGGCGCGAGCGGTACGTCGACGAGCAGTCCGAGGTCTTCGAAGCCGAGGACGGCAACATGTCGATCCGCGCCAGGTGGTGACGTTTGCCCGAACCGAGTGAACTTCAGACGCCGACGCACGTGAAGGCCGTGCTGATGGTCGTCGGAGATGCCACCGGGGAGTACGAGCTACGTCCCCTCATGACGGGTGACGTGCTTGAGCGTTCGGACGGCAACCTCGTGGCTCTGGTCCAACATCCGTGCGCGATCCGCAGCGATGGAGTCACGCTCCTCGACCGGCTGCTGGTGTGTGAGGTCGTGCCTCTCGACAGCGACCTGCGAACGTCGTGGAAGAACGAGCCGTACTACCGGATGGCACTCACGCAGTTCGCCCCTGTCGTGCAGATCGACTTCCGCAAGCCCGTGGTGCTGCGGTCGGAGGAGGTCACTGCTCTACGACGGGTTGCCGTAATGGAACGCGAAGGCATCAACCTGCTCATGCAGCGTTGGGTGCACCACAACACCAGGGTCATCGTGAAGACGGTGTCCTACGACGAGATGTGCATAGGCCCATACGCCGAGGTTGACCTCATTGCCGAGGCGCTCGCCGAGCTCGTTCCGGGCGGGATCGACGCAACCGAGGCGCTCTCCGTGGTCGACAAGTTCCTGAGTGCGCCGCTGAGCGACGCCGACCGCCGCGACACCTGGCGCAACCGCCTCAAGAAGCCCGACCAACGCGGCCCGGCGCAGCGCGCGCTGGACGCCCACCTTCGCGACCTCTTGGGCTGACCCGCGTCAGCCACCGGGCCCAGCGCTAACGTGACCCTTCGCCACCAGGTCTCCAGGAATCGGACACCCAAGGGGTCGAACCGAACTCGTCGGCCCGACCTCCGGCGAGGGCATCCGTGTCGCCGCTATGTTCGTTCCGAGACGGGCAGCGAGGGGGTGTGCGGACCGCCGATGGCGACGACCCTGCGCCGGTGGCAGAACGAAGCGCTTACACTTTGGCTTTCGACGCGGCGCGGCGTTGCGAGCGTCGTGACAGGCGCCGGCAAGACACGCTTCGCACTCGCGTGCGTCGCCGAGGCCCAACGCCGTGAACCGGGGCTTCACGTCCTGGTCATTGTTCCAACAATTGCGCTCCTCGACCAGTGGCTGAGCGTGATGGAGGCGGAACGCCTCGGAGATGCCGATGTGGTCGCGGTGCATCGCGGCGGTGTCATGTCGGGCCTCGATGCGGTGTTCAACGTCGCCACCGTCAACACTGCGCGCAAGGCGACGCGAATCCTAACATCGAACGGCCGGTGGATGGTCGTAGCCGATGAGTGCCACCGGTATGCGTCGCCGTCCAACCGGACGGCGATCGATGCGGATTGGGCCGCGAGCCTTGGACTGTCAGCGACGCCGAGTCGTGAGTACGACACCTGGTTCGAGGAGTATGTCGAACCGTCCATCGGTCCGGTCTTCTACGAGTACGGATACTCCGACGCGGCGAAGGACGGCATCCTCGTCCCCTTCCAACTGAAGAACTACGGCGTCCCGTTGAGCCGGTCCGAACAAGAACGGTACGGAGCACTTACAAGACGCATTGCAGCACTGACAGCAGGCCAGGACCCGACCAGCGAGCCGCTCAAGCGTGCGTTGCTCTCCCGGTCAAGGCTGGCCCAGGAGGCGCGGGCTCGCATACCCGCCGCGATCGCGATCATGGCGGACCACCGAGGCGAGCGAACACTGCTCTTCCACGAGAAGGTCGACGCCGCCGAAGAGGTTGCTCGCCGCCTGATCGAGGACGGCCACCGCGTTGCGGTCTACCACTCCCAGATGAACGCCGCCAACCGCCTCAAGAGCCTTCTGGTGTTCCGGACCGGGCAGGTGGATGTGCTGGTCTCGTGTCGCGCGCTTGACGAAGGGCTTGACGTCCCCGACGCAACATTTGGGCTTATCTGTGCCTCGACAGCGAGCACTCGGCAGCGGATCCAGCGGATGGGCCGGCTGCTCCGACCAAGTCCGGGCAAGGGGACCGCCGAAGTGGCAACGATCTTCGCCACGGAGGCCGAGCGCGAGCGACTTGCGGTCGAAGAGCAGGACCTCGAGGAACTGACCGACGTGACTTGGGTTCAGGTGCGGTTCGGTTGACCACCTTCGCAACAGAAGCCGAGTCCTACACCGCGATCAGCCTGCGGGAGGGCGAGTTCGAGCACCTCATTCCCCGCTTCGTGCGGCGCCTGTCCGAGCGGTGGCTCTGGGCCGACTGGAAGCCGCTGCTCGACGGTCCGTCGGGCCGAGTTCGGCCCGACGTTGCCCTCATCACGGCGGACTGCACTCGGTGGTGCGTCGTGGAGGTCGAGCTCGCGAGCCACCCTGAGTCACACTTCCGAGACCAGTTCGCGGCCCTCGAGGCCGCGTGCTATGGACCACATCTGACTCCCAGCCTGGCGCAAGCGTTCCCCGCTATTCCCGTCCCCGACCTCGATCGGTTGCTCACGCAAGAGCCACCGACGCTGCTATGCGTTGCGGACGACCTGTCCGAGGCACTCCGAGACGCCTGCCGAGATTTCGGCTTTGAGCTGGCGGTCGGAAGGCCGCATCGGTCGAACCAGGGGTCGTATGCGATCGAGTGGCGAAAGGTGCCGAACTTCCTAACCGAGCCCGCCTCGAGCACTGCGTACCTGCTGCGCCTGCTCGCAGACAGGTTTGGTGGCCGCCAACGAGCGGCCCTCCCACGTGACTTCCCCAACGTCAAAGACTTCACCCTCCGGTGCGAGCAGACGATGTACCCGATGAAGGTCATAGACATCGGCGACTCCCGCGCAGTGTTCCTGCCGAAGGGCACCCAGCAGGTTTCTGGGCGACCGCTTCTTGTTCGGGCTCCAGCAAAGTCTCCTAGCTGGAGCAACACAGGTTGCCTGGCACTCTTCGCCACCCGACTATCGCCAAACACCCTGCTCTGCTCGCTGCGATCGCGGCCGGCTCGATGCAGGTCGTCCACCGGGGACGCGAGCCGAGCGGCGCACCGCCCGAGCGAGTTCCAGATGCGACCCAGGCAGGCTCGGGGGGCGAGCGGCGTTCGGATCGCGAACGAACCGTCAGCCCCGACGACTTAAGGTGCCACGAATGCTTCAGTTGAGTTCGGCCGTCTTCATGTTCGTCAGGTGGGGCCCAATGAAGCCAACGATGATCGACCCGGTGACCCCGTTGGTGTCGTCATAAAAGTGCAAGCGAGGGTCGCGATTCGCAATGCGCGCGAGGCGCAGGTGCTGCTCCATCACGCGATGGCCAGACGGGTCCACCGAGGTGGGCACGGGGAGGTCGCGTTCGTGGCCCCAACGATCCATCGTCTCCTTGGTCTCGGTCGGCGCATACGCCTGTGGTGGAAAGGTGGGGAACCCCTGCGGCTGCGCGTTGAGGTACCCGCCGAAGCCGCCGTCGAAGACCCCTTCCCGCTTGGCTCGCACGTATCCAGCCAGAGCGCGCAGGCCACGCCAGGTCGCCTCGAGCGCCCTTCCGTCTAGGTCGAGGCCATCGAGGTCGACCATGGCGTTGCGGTTCGCGGTGATGACGACGCTGTGGGCCACCCATTCGTCTATCCGGCTCACGAGGTCCAGCCACGAGCCTGGCTGCTCCGGCGCATCCTGCTCGGATTCAAGACGCGATTCGTCGACCCAGACCTCAGTCACCCCGTGTTCGGCGAGCAACCGAGCAAGGCGGCGATTGCGACGATCCATGCGCTGGATCTCCTCATTGAGATCTACCGCATCCTGACGCGCGTCCCATGCCTCCTGCTTGACCTCTTCGAACTTGACCTCTCGAAGTTCGAGTTCTTCCTGAAGTGAGTCGATTCGGTGGATGGCCTCTAGTAGCTGTTCGGGATCGAGCCGCGGCGCGGTTGCGGCGTCCACCAGCGCTCGCAGTGTTTCGTCCGACACGTCGGGCAGACCGAGGATCGTTCGGATCCGCTCGACCTCCGCCGTAGCGACGACGCCTTCCGCCTCGACGACAACAGCGGCCTCGGTGACTACGGCGGCCTCGCGTGCAGTAGTCACTTGGGGCGAAGCTGCAGTTGCCAGGCTCGAAAGCGCACTCGCTACGTCGCGGCTGTCCAGACGATCGAAGGTTCGCCTCCATACGGCTGCCCGGCGGGGCTCGGGCTGTTCATCGAGGACGCTGCGCGCGAAGAGTCCGATGAGGCGAGCAAGGTAGGCGTCGCGTTCGCGGGCGAGTGCCGCCGTGCCGAGGGTGCGATGCCCACGGAGGGTTGCCGGCGACGCGGGATCCAGTCCTGGCCTGAAGGTGCGGATCGTCCAGGGGGAGACCCGCATCGCGCCGTCTGCTTCCGCGGCCAACGACTGCGTGGCAATGGGGTCTAGAACGACCACGTGCGCTAATCCCACTGCCTGCGACGTCCATCCTTGGACCTGCTGGACGTAATCCTCAAATGCCGGAGCCCCCGGATAGGGGTCCGTGCCTGCGACGAAGACCGCGCCGCGACGGTCACCCACGATCAGGTCGAGGACCCGCTCGACATCGTCGCCTCTCGCCACGATCGGCTCGGGCCGCACCTGGTAGAGGCCGTCCCGAAGGTCGAGCACGTCCAGCAGATGGCGGGCGATCCTCGGCGCCGAAGCGATCCTTCGGCGGTCGTTGACTACACGGACGCCAACCCATCCGCCCTCCGCCCCCTCGACGGTGGTAACCGTCGTGGTCCAGTGACCCCCTTCATTCGTCTCGGACAGCACGAGATGAAAGGCGTCTTCGCCGTCCTTGTGGTGGCGACGAATACGAAGAAGTCGCTCCCCTTCGGTGATCGCCGCGTCTGACGTCAGGTCGACGTCGAGTCCCTTCCACCGCAGCCAGGACGTCAACTGATCGATTGCGCCCCCAAGCCACCCGGGCGCCGCCGGCGTCGTCAGCCAAGCGTTGTAGCCACCGTTGTCCCGCAGCCCTGCGGGACCCTCGACGTCGATGTCCGTGCTCATGTCCCCATTCCTAGTCGTGTGCACCGACAGGGTGTGTCGTCTTGGCTCTTGAATTGGATGAACCTCGCTGCGTGCCGCGTCACCGACTAGTTGCAGTTCTGGTTGCAGTTGGTGCCGATCTGGCCCGATCCGAGAACGTCGCCCGTCTAGCCCGCACCATGCTGACCTGCACTGACACGTCCGCCGCCATCCCCGCACTTGGAGGAGGTTTTGGGGTAACACCCTCGGGGGTTCGAATCTCCCTTCCTCCGCGTCGTCGTCGCAGTGAGAGCGCGGCCCGCAGCCGGGCTCTCGCGCGTCCGCCCCCCAAGGCGTTGCGCGACGCATGACGTACTCTGGATCGCGCGAGGGCGTTCGCCCCTGGCATCCCGATCCCGCGCGGCGCGCGGGCCACGACCAGGGCGGTGCGCCATAGACCCCTCCTCCACCCACACCTCGACCCCGGCCCT
>Ga0255338_1003535_pt1 | contig 18501 bp, 29 predicted proteins | sample MeOH1_35cm_T4_19_FD_203715 | JGI IMG/M metagenome (GOLD analysis project Ga0255338, IMG submission 203715) | Sandy soil microbial communities from University of British Columbia, Vancouver, Canada - MeOH1_35cm_T4_195 | ecosystem: Engineered > Artificial ecosystem > Sand microcosm > Unclassified ...
CATAGCTGAGGCAAGTTGGTATCAAGCCCAACCTGGGGAGCCTGTCCCAAATCAGAGAAAGCCGCTTCCTCGTGGAGCGGTTTTTTCTTGCGCGGGGAGGAACTCGCCGGCCGCGTGTGGTAAGCTAGTAGCGGAGTGGCGTCCCAAACGCAAGCTCGCACCACCGCCGCGGTGTGGGTCCCTCCGCCGAGTCGCGAACTATGTTCGAGGCTCAAACAATGGCAACGTCCCCTACGGTCCCAGATACCGCCCCTACGTCGGCTCAGCACGCCGACGCTCCTTCTGCGCCCCGTCCCACACTTCTCTCCCTCTTCTCGGGCGGCGGTCTGGCTGACCTCGGTTATCGAGCGGCAGGCTTTGAGCCGGTCGGGGCCGTGGAATATGACGAAGCGATAGCGGCGGTCTATGCCGCGAACCTTGGCGCTCACGTTCAAGTCGCCGACGTTTGCTCCGTCGATTACCGGCCCTTCGCGGGCGTCACCCTCGTTCATCTCAGCCCGGTTTGCACTCGCGCCTCCGTCGCCAACTCCGATGCCACCGAGAGCGAGGAGGACCTGCGCATGGCCGACGCCTGCTGTCGGTGCTTGCGGGAGACGCGACCTGACTTCGTGACCCTGGAGAACGTGCAGGGCTATGCCAAGTTCGAGAGCTTCCGCCGCATTGTGACGCAGCTCCGTGAACTCGGCTATCAGGTTGCCTGGTCCGTCCTAAATTCAGCTAATTTCGGAGTCGCGCAAACCCGTCGGCGCTTGATCCTCCGCGCTTCCCGTGTCGGCCGTGTGCCCGCGCTGCCCCAGACGCACTGCGAGGGCGGGGAGACGGGCGGGCTGTTCGGCGATGAACATGGGCTGCGGCCGTGGGTCGGCTGGTATGCGGCAGTGGAGGACCTGTTGCCGACGCTGCCGGAGAGCCGTTTTGCCGACTGGCAGCTCAAGCGCCTGCCGGAGTGGCTGGATACATGCCTCGTAGGTGGTGCGAATACCAGCGATGAGCAGGCAGCGCCCGGCGTGGGAGACCCCCACGCCGGGCAGCCTACCCGCTGTGTGAATGCCAACAACAGTGATCAGTGGCGCGCCTTCCTGCTGTCGGATGCCAAGACGGAATACAGCGATGGCAGGCGCAACGCGAACGAACCCGCCCTGTCAGTCACGTCGCAGCACGGCGGGCGCTTGCGGGCCTTCCTGGTGCACGGCACGTCTACCGGTGACGTGAGAGACGGCAGCGCTCCGAGCGCTGCCGTAATGGCTACGGTCGGCGCAAAGGCCGCGATGCCCAAGGCGCTGCTGATCAATGGGCAGAACGCTTCCCGCGAGCTAACCCTTCGTGACGCCGAAGCTCCGAGCTTCGGCGTCACGTCCGCCAACAAGGGCACGCCTCGCGCCTGGCTGGAGCAGGGGCGCGTGGTGGCGATGAATCCGCGGGCGCTCATGCGATTCCAAAGCGTGCCTGATAGCTACGTGCTTCCCGATAAGAACTCGCTCGCGACTCGGATTATCGGGAACGGCGTCCCGTCGTTGCTTTGCCAGCGCATCGGGGAAGCCTGGCTGAACGGAGGTGCGCTGTGAGCCACGCCACCCCCACGGACGCGCTGCCCCCGGTCGAGAGCCTGGCCGGGCCGGCGCTGGCGGAAGCCGTTGCTGTTGAGGTGATGGGTTGGCGCTGGTTCCTCTGGCCGCAACGGGGGGCTATTGCGCTGCATCATCCTGACCTAAGCAAGCGCGAGATGTGGGCGCCACATTTTATCGACGTGACGGATGCCCAGCAGGAATACGAACGCTTTTGCGATTGGGACCGCTACGTTCCCGACTACCCGAACGACATCGCGGCGGCAATGCAGGTGGTCGATTACCTCCACGCCCGCCGCAACCCGGTCTCCATGATCTACCTGACGGGCTGCCTGGACGATCACGACGCCTTCGCCTGGCAGGTGACCTTTCGACGGGATGACGGGCATGCGTGGGCGGCGGATGTCTCGCTGCCTACCGCCATTTGCCGGGCCGCGCTTAAAGCCCTGCGTGCCGGTTGGGAGGTGCACTGATGGCTGCGAAGCACAACAGCGGCTTTGCCTACGTGCAACCCTACACCGACGCACAGGCCACGATTGCGCTGCGGCTACGGCCCGGCACGCGAACAGAGATCGGGTGGCTGCTCGAACGAGCGCGGCGCGTCACCTCGGAGCGAGAGCGCGCGGAATTGCTGGCGACGGCGAGAGCCTGGAAGGAGACGCTATGAGATGGGAAATGCTGGCGGCGTGGCTCAACGCGCAATGGGTGGACACAGACCTTGAGACGTTCCCGCTTCATAAAGGCTTATTCGAGGGCCGGGCCGAGTGCGCGGAAGTCATCGCCAAATGCCCTGCGGAGTGGACGGCAGAGCAGAAGCTAACGCGGTTGTTCGAGGTGCTGCATGGCTCGCTGATGCGCACGGATAGCCCGGAGGAGAGCGACGATGACTGAGCCATTTAACCTGGACAACATCCCCGGCATGGCAGGGATTATCGCCGCAACTCGCGACATCTACCGCGGCCCACAACGGTCGTTTCAGGTGCTCTCGCGGGCCGAAGTGCGGAACCCTTTCGCGTTCGAGCCACACATCCTGATTAGCATTCACGGCAGCGATCAGAACGATGCGCCGGTATGCCGGAACGAGCATTGTCGCGAGGTGCTCCACATCTGTTTTGACGACATCCGGTATGACATGACGGGCTGCGAGCGGTTCCATCAGCGGCACGCGAAGCAGATCGTGGAGTTCGTAGAGGCGCACCCGGACACGCTGATCGTCGTGCAATGCCAGGCGGGTATCTCCCGGAGTGCAGCGGTAGCGGCAGAACTCTCGCTATGGCTGAACGGCGAGGAGCATGACGGGGGATGGTTCACGCGGCATTTTGCTCCGAACCCATGGGTGCGGCAGGAGCTGCGGATCTACATCAATCGGAGGCGGCCATGACTCCGCCCCAGCCCACCACCCTCGGCGCGCGCATCCTCTACCTGCGCGACCTGCGCGGCTTGACGCAGGGGCAGCTCGCGGAGCTGATCGGCGTCACCGTTCCCGCAGTGTCAAGGTGGGAGAACGGGCACAGCCGGCCGGACCCGGAGAGCCTGGGAGCGCTCAGTCGCAAGCTGCTGATCTCCGCGGATTGGCTGCTGGGGTTACCGCCCCTCCCCCGCCATCCTGAGTAAACGGGCCTTTTACCCGGATGGGTGTGAGCCTAACCCCGAAAACTTATAGCGGACTACAACACGTAGGGGCGTTTGCTTGAAACAATACTAAATATGGGGCAGACTAACTCTAGGAGCGGGCAACCGCTTCCGAGGAGGCCAACGTGATTACCTGCTACGCGGACCTCATAAACGATACCGGCTTGCGACTAACTGCGTTTGAGACGCGGTGTGCGCTTGCGTGGCCCGGGTGTGAGACTGACGCCGAGGTGGCACGGCAGGTTTACTCGGAAGAGTATGCCGACCTCGAAGGCGCCCCTCGCCGCAAGCTACGCGAGTTCGATTTCGAAGCGCGGGCGCGAGTGCGGCATGCCCTGCAGCGGGTGACCGAGCGCCTTACCGAGGTGCACGGGCCGGAGATGCTGAGCACGGCCCGGCGAGGCCTCCAGCGCGAAGCGTTTGACGCGGTGCGCGGTCGGCAGAAGCGCAGTGGGGCGGCTCCATTGGCGGGGCTGGAACCCTATCTCGATTGCTCGGAGATGACGTACGCGGAGTATCTCGCCGCGTTGCGCAATCCCCGGAATCATCGGCAGGTGTCGCTGCGCTCTCCGTTGGTTGGCGCGCGCGCGGTCAGCTTCAACTTTTCGCAGGTAGATTGCCTGCAGCAACTCCAGCAGATCGCTGGATAAGCTTTCGTCTCGTTTCGGACGTTCTCCCGCGCGTACCAAGGCCACACGGAGCTTTATCTGTAGCCAGGCGGGGGTAAGGGGCTGGGGTCCCTTGCGTTTATCCGATTAGTTCGCACGTCTACCCTATGAACCTAACCGTCACCGAAGCTCAAGAGGACGACACGCTCATCCTGCACTTGCGGGGAGAGATGGACGTATACACCGGCTGCTACTTGAAAGAGCAGGTGATGAGCCGGCTGGACTCCCCGGAATACGCGGGGTTGAAGCTGGCCCTCGACTTGCGCGAGGTGGAGTATCTCGACGCCTGCGGGCTAGGCGTGCTCCTGGGGTCGCTGAAGCGGTGCCGGGAGCGCGAGCGAGACTTCTCGGTGCGGAGTGGCAATGAGCGCGTGCGGTGGCTCTTTCAGCGAACCGGCGTGAACAAGATCATCCCGAATAGCTGGACGCCGGCAGGAGCGATGCAGTGAACATCCTGCGCTCAATCTCCGAATGGCTCACGCTGCTCATTGGCATCGCGGGGCTGCTGTGGATACTCGCAGTGGTGTCTACGCGGGCGCTGGATGCGGTGTGCCGGGCGTTCCAGATCCATAAGTATTTCCTGCAGTTCGTTTTTGAGCGCCATCAGCGAGCCTGCCACTTGCGGCGAGTGCTCCGGGGCGAAGAATAACGAACTGTGCGCACGTCTACCCCTATGCCCAAACAGCGCCCCCATAGCGAGGAAATCGCGGAGCATATCGCGACTATCAGGGCAGCGAAGGCCAAGACCATTCGCTATGCCTTGGGCAGTGCGTTAATGCTCGCATGGCTGGCGGCGGCGGTGACGGTAGCAATTGGCGGTTGGCTTCCGACGTTGACAGTAGCTTCGTATTTGCTTTTCGTGGCCTGTTGGGTTGGCCCGCATCTGCGGTGGTGCGACGAGCGCTGCGCTGAGTGGGAGACCGACCTTCAGCGCTGGCGAGAATACGAAGCGGAAGAGGCTGCCGACATTGCCGCCGCGCGAGAATCGCTTGAAGAGGCCAAGGGCCTCGGCACGAAGCCTTGGGCGCAGGTAAAGGCCGAACTTGGCCTGTAACGAACTGCCCGCGTGGTCCGCTTGACCCGCGAACGCTTTCGAGCGAGGCCGTGCGGTGGCAGGCGGCCAAGCTTTACGACTTGCTCCAATCAGGGAGCGAGAGCAAGCCCAGTGGCTTTATTCTGATCACGGTATCCGCGAAATCGGACCACCGCCTAGAAGCCGGGGCCACCAACTAACTGACGCATATTCGCCTGCCCCGCACTAACGACGCGGGGCTTCCTTTTGCCGGCTGACGCTGGCGACCGATCCCGTGAGAGCGGGTGCGTGGGTGCTTACTCCCTGATCGTGTCCCCTGGCCCCTCGGGAAACCGAGGGGCTTTCTTTTGCACCCGTCCGCGAGTTTAGTAAACCAATCCAGGAGAGTTTCTATGGTTCGGGCCAAGTTCAAAGTCAGCAAGATCGAACGCACGATGGGCAGCAAGGTCGCCACCGACGAAACGGGCGCCCCGTTGAGGAATGCGAACGGCGGGAACGTCTACGAGCCTGCCGAGATGAACACGATTTACCTCTGTCCGGTTTATGGGAACAGCGACCCCAACCACGAGAACAGCAAGTTCTGGGCCGCGAGCCCCAATGGCGAAATCCGACTGGGGACCGTGAACGCGGCAGCCGTCGCGCAGTTCGCACTCGACCAGGAGTTCTACGTAGACTTCACGCCTGCCAAGTAAGGCGCAGAGTTCGGGGAGAGCCGGGGTGCTTGCTGCCCCTGCGTTGAACGCCGTGCCCGGGAAACCGCCGGGACGTAAGACCCCGGCCGTTACGCATGCAGTGGGTCCGGCTCCCCGACACCTTTGTGGGATAGCGCAGTTGGTAGCGCGCCTGGCTCATAACCAGGATGCCGCCGGTTCGAGTCCGGCTCCCGCACTTGCTTCAACACCAAAGAGCCTCCCCGGTAATCGGGGAGGCTCTCTCTGCTCAGGATAGGTGCCTCAGAGGTGGTGGAACACCTCCGAGGCGTGCCTGCCTCCGCGCGAACGGGGACAGACAGATGAAATTCAGGAAAGCTGCCCGATTCCCCTTCTATCTGCCGAGCGGCGAGGGGGCGGGCATTGGAATACAGAACGGCGCGGTTCGCCAGAGGTTACGAAACAATGGCGAACCAGTCACCTGCTAACGACCCGGCGGTAGTCGGCGTGTTTTCGGCGGTCGGCGGCGCGGTCATTTCGGGGTTCTTCGGCTGGCTAAAGAACCGCAACCGGATCGACGACGCGCAGGCCGGGACGATGATTAAGAAGCTCTGGTCCGAGGTGCAGCGCTTGCAGAAGCGCCTCGACCAGTGCCAGGCAGATCACGTCCAATGCGAGGTGCGAGCCGGGAAGCTAGAGACCGAAGTGGCCTCGCTCCGGGATGATTTCGAGGACCTGAAGCGGCGTATCAGCCGCAGTGATTTGATGGAGTAGTAGTCATGGACCTTCTGAAAAGCTTGCTCGGTAGTGTGGACCCGCTGGAGATCGCCAAGCGCGCCCTGACGGGGCTATCCGCCAACGCGGCGGCGCCGGTGTTCGCAGAGTTCTTCAACCACAAGATGAACGCTGCGGGCCGGATTCGTCTCGGTGACCACCTGATCGCGGCGGGTAATGGCCTGAAGAGCGGGCACGTTAAAGAGGCCAGCGACGAGCTTGCCAAGGTCATCGGCGAGGTGAAATTGTGAGCCGTCGGCTCCTCTATGTAGGCCTCGCGCTCCGCGGCGCTCGCTTCGAGCCGCTGTTCGCGGTCGAGGGTGGGCGCTGGTATGCGCTGTGCCCCATCCATCCGGGCCATAGCTAGGCCCCACGCTTCGGAGCCGGCGCCCGTGCTCGCTTGAGCTTGGCCGCGCCTAGTGCGACCGCCGTGGGGTTGCCCGGCTCCGATCCCCTTTTGGACATCCAAAACGTTTATGCCAACCGCTCGCGTCATCCCTGCTGAATGGCTGGTGCCTGCTACGCCCAAGCGAGTGATCTGCCACTGGACAGCCGGGGCCTACAGTGTCTCCGCGTTGGATCTGGCGCACTACCATGTCGTCCTGGAGGACCAGGAAGCGCTGAAGCGGGGCAAGGGCGTCAAGGCGTATCGCGGCGTGCATTCCATCGCCGACAACGACCGGACGATGGACGGGGATTATGCAGCCCATACCGCGCAGTGCAACACCGGCAGCATCGGCCTCTCGGTGGCATGCATGGCGGGAGCGGTGCGCGGGAACGCCGGGCGCTATCCGCTCACAAACCTGCTGTTCGAGCGACTGGCCCAAGCGGCGGCCGAGTGCTGCCGGCGCTACCACCTGCCCGTGACGGAGCAGACGGTGCTGCAACACGGCGAAGTGGAGCGGCTCCTCGGTATCCCGCAGTCCGGGAAGTGGGACGTAACCTACCTGCCGTATGAGCCGCACCTATCGGCAGTGGAAGTCGGCGCGCTCTTTCGCCGGAAGGTCGCCTGGTATCTGGAGCGCTTGTGATCACTGTGTCGGGCTAGGCTTGCAACCGAAAGGCGGCTCCTCCTCCGCTTGCCCGATGCTCTTTCGGAGGTGCGCGTGGAGGCGCGAAGCACGGATGAAAAGGCTGTATTGTGACTACTGCGGGCAGGAGATGGAAGCGGGCAAGGTGGTCTCTCCTACCTGCGCCTACTCTTTAGGTGCCGAAATTACGAACCTCGATAGTCCCCACATTCGGTCGTTGCGACTGAGAGTTCGAGTCGAGTTCACCGGGCAAGATCAGCATCAGAATCCTGATCTTTGCTGGGATTGCCTGGACGTGGCGTTTGGCAATGGTATCGGGAGGCCCTGTTGATGCCCGCTGAGCCTGCCACGCCGGAGCAGTTGGCGCGTGAGATTTGCCGAGATGTTGAACAGGCGCTGCGATCCGCGGGCATCATCACTACCGCTCACTACGACGGAGCGTTGGCGAAGATTGCCGAGCGCCTACGCGGACGGGATGCCACGCTCCTCGCTCTCGTAGACGTGCAGGCGGCTGAACTCGCAACGCTGCGGGCCTTCGCGGCGAGTGTGACGCAAGAGGGCAGCGGGAGGCTGGATTGATGCAGCTAGACATCTACTGGGGCGATGGGCCTTCACCCTGCCGGCTAACCGGCCGCGCCATTCGCGTTCGACTCAGGAACGGGGGCGAGTCCCCATCGGCGCAGGTGACAGTAGACGGAGTGCGCCAAGACTTCACCTACGTGGTAGCGCTGGAACTCTGCGACGATGACGCACAAGCCGAGTTGAAGTCGATGCCATTTCACCTAGACCCCTGATTGCAGGGGGGGGCGACTGATGAGTAAGTTTTACGAAAAGGCTAGCGCCGTGGAAGCCATCACTTTCGACGAACTGGTGGCGCATGGGCTCGCTAGCGGAACCCCGCATATCCATAACGGCATGCCGTGGTCGTTTGAATACAAAGGCCGACCCGTAACGCACGAGAATGACGACTGTTACTTGGTCATCTTCCTTGGTGAAACGGTCCGATTTGAACGTGGAGAGATGCTGGTTACCGACGCGAAGGGGAACACCCGCCCCATGAGCGCCCATGCCTTTGAGCGTGATTACGCTCCTATTCCATTTCTCGCCCTGCCAGTGTAATAGCCCCGGCCCCCTATTCTGTTTCAGGAGCCTCGCCATGCACTTCAACCGCGAGGCCCTGGCCCGCTTCTGTGACACGGAGCGGCTCACACGCCGGGTGAAGGGCGCGCAGTCCGTGGAGAGCCTGCGCCACGGGCGGGAGGCGCTGCGGGCACGGGAGACGGAGCACGATGAACGCGACCGATGCTATCGTAGCGCTGATTACCCTGGTGTTCGGGAGCGGGTGCTTTCTTGCGGGGATGATGCACGGTCGCGGGCAGGTAGAGCAGGAACAGATGGAAGCTCAACTCTGGACGAAGCCCACCCTAGCTGAGCGCGTGCCGATGACCGAGCAGCAGCGGCGGGACCTGACGACAGGAGTGGAGCGCTTCTGATGAACGATCCGCGATTGCAAGACCCGCCCACGCTGCCCTCGCCCTATCCGCAGTGCAGCAGTGACCCAACCCCGCTTTGGGAGCGAGTGCTTTCTGCAGTGTTTATCGCCGCGGCCTTTGCAGCGCTCTTTCTTTGGTTCTGGCTTCACGCGCCGAGGTAACCGATGCGACTAGCCAAGCGCGCGGAACGGATGATGCGCACGGAGCGAGTGGTGCGGCGCCGAGCGGAGCACGCAGCCCGGATTAGCCTGACGCCGGGGAGCCTGACCACGCCCAAACGGTTAGGGGTGTATCGCCGGCAATCCCCGGTGGACTGCGGCAACCCGCGCTGCTGGCTGTGTCACTCCGAAAAACTGAGCGGTAAGCCACGGCCTCGTGACATTCGACGGTTGGATGCTGCCTATGTATGAGCCGCCGCTCTACTGCTACGACTACACCACCTCTAACGCGGCTGTTGTCACCATTGACTATTGCTACACCGTAGCCTGTGCGGTCCCGATGGACCCTGCCCCGCCCCGTAATTGGCGCCTCGACCAACCCGCGAGCCTCTTTCGCTTTCCGCGGGCCATGCGTCTCGGCCCACGTCCGCAGCCGTATCCACTGCAGCGCGCCTGGAAGCGGAGACCGCGCTCACCGCCTCGCTACGGGTGCCCGGTATAGCCCCCGGGCGACGCGTGCTCCGTGCGGCGGGGCAGCGCTTAATTTACCGACAGGAGTAGGCCCCGGTGCGTTTACCCGGGGCTGCTTCACGAGAGGGAGCGAGTGCGATGAGCGACCGCAAGCGCGAGGCGGCTGTCTATCGAGACCAGCGCTTTGCCGGCGACTCAGGCGCGCCGCGAACTGGACCCAGCAAGAAGGACACGTCCCGCTGGTGCAAAGGCAAGGTCGGCAGGGAGCACACTCCGGAAGTCGTCCCCTATCACGCTTCGGTATCAGGCAAGTGGACGGTTAACCAGTGCTCTACTTGCAGAAAGATCCTCTGGCGCCGGCCTACGCATCGCGTTACGGCGACGCTGCCCCTGACCCGCACGCGGGCGAGCGACGGACGGACGGGGCGGGGCGTTAACTTAACCTAACTTAACACATGGAAGCAAAGCCTAAAGGGCGGGTCCGTAAGTTCACCGACGAGCAGCTCCGAGCCGATTTACAGGCCCGTCTCACGCCTGCAGAGATCGCTCGCAAGTATGAAGTGACCCCCGCGGCGGTTAGCTTACGTGTTAAGCAACTTAACTTAACGACGGTCTCTGCCTCGGTCGCGCCGGCTGAGTCCGAGCGCTTCGTCAGCAATAAGAACGACGCCATCAGTCAGCTTACCCTCGGCCTGGGTCGCGTGAACCTGTTGATGGACGCCTGCGACCGCTGGCTGAAGGACCCCCGCGATTCCGAGAGATACGACGTAGGCGCCCGCGCGGAAGAGGTGGAGGTCACCTACGAGGTCGAGATCCCCACTGCCACCGGTATGCAGGTGCAGAAACGGAAGAAGCGGCTTACGGAGTTGATGGCCTGCCTCGATGGCTACGACGAGGACGGCGCCCGGTTCTGCGGCTGGAAGCACGGCGAGACGAAGCGGGCCGACCCGCGCGAGTTGATCCTCAAGACGGTGCAGGAGTCGCGGCAGACGGTCGGCGCGATGACCGAGCTAGCGAAGCTCCTAGCGGATATGCGCGCGATGCAAGAATGGCGCGAGGTGGTGCTCAACGCCATCGCTCGAAAGCACCCTGATGTTCGCGACGAAATCATCGCCGAGATTCGATCCTCCCTCGTTCTCCGCGGGCTTCTTGAAGGACCCGAGGGCGGCGCCCAAGTGCACTGAGCGAGCGCCTATCAGTCTCTCCGCGCTGAAGATCAAGACGAAGGACAAGCGCGACATCCGGTTCGAGTTGAACCCGGTCCAGATCCTCTACCTGGATCAACTGTGCCCGCGCTGGCGAGAGGGTGACTACAAGCTGACGGGCACGAAGGAGATTATCCTCAAGGCCCGGCAGTTCGGCTTTTCGACGCTGATCCTCGGCCTGTTCTTCCTGGACACCATTCAGGCGCCGAATACCAGCACCGTTGTCATTGCCCACGACGCGGACAGCACGGAGCGCCTGTTCCGGACGGTGCAGCGCTTCTACGAGAGCCTGCCGGAAGCCGTGCGGCCGCGCACCAAGTTTGCGAACCGGCGGGAATATCTCTGGCCGGACCTCGACAGCTCGTTCTTCATCGGGACGGCCGGCGCCAAGGAGTTCGGGCGCAGTAACACGATCAACAACGTGCACATGTCCGAGGTGGGCATGTGGAAGGACGGCGAGGAGATCGTCAGTGGCCTTCTGCAGGCCGTGCCGATGGGCGGCAATGTGTTCGCGGAGAGCACGGCCAAAGGCCTCGGCAACTGGTTTCACAGCGAATACACGGCGGCGGAGCGACACGACAGCGTGTTCACGCCGCGGTTCTTCGGCTGGCACCAGCACGCGGAGTATCAGCTACCCCTAGAGGCCGGGGAGACGTTCGTTCCCACTGACGAAGAGCACAAGCTCATTGACGCTTACGGCGTCAGTTACGAGCAGCTCAAGTGGCGGCGGATGAAGGTTAAGGAACTCCGCGACCTCTTCCCGCAGGAGTATCCAGCCAACGCCCGCGAGGCGTTCCTCACCTCCGGGAACCCTTACTTCGACCGCAAGAAGCTCGGGGAACTATCCGACCGTCTGCAAAGCGCGGAAGGTGAGCCGGCGGCGGTGTCCATCCCGCGGGAACACGAGAAGCTTTGCCGCGAGCAGCGCAACGGCAAGCTCCAGGTGTGGCAGCCGCCGCAAGAGGGCCGGCGCTACGTTATCGGCGCGGACACCGCGGAAGGGCTGAACGACAACGGCGAGGCGGACTTCGACAGCGCCGACGTGTTCGATGCCGAGACCTGGGAGCAGGTGGCGCATCTGCACGGGAAGTGGGATACGCACGAATACGGGCTGCTCCTCGCGGAGTTGGGGCGCTGGTACAACACGGCGCTCCTCGGCATCGAGCGGAACAACCACGGGCACGCGGTCATCAACGCCGCGATGCATGCCGCGGCGTATCCCCTGCAACGGCCTGGTAGTGGGAGCGGCCTCTACTGCCACGAAGAGTTTGATGAGAAGAAGGCCGTGAAGAGCCGGCGCCCGGGCTGGCCGACGACCGTTAAGACAAAGTTCTTCGCCCTCGATAGCCTGGCGACCTCGCTGGAAGAGGACGCACTCAAGCTGCACAGCCGGCACACGGTTTCGGAGATGCTCACCTTCGTGAAACTCCCGAACGGCAAGGCGGGCGGCGAAGGCAAATGCCACGACGACGCGGTGATGAGTTGCGCGATTGCCGATGCGCTGCTGAAGATGCGCCCGCAGCCTGAACGTGAAATTAGCTTCTGGACTCTTTAATGAACCTACTCCAAAGACTCCGGAAGCGCGGGCCCTCCCCGGCCACGCATGCCCAACCGCACGCGCTCACCCATTCGGGCTACGGCGGCGGCTGGAGCGACAGCTACGGCGGGCTGCTGATCGGCGGCGGACGGCTGCCTGGCAGCGATCACGATTGGCAGCAAGAGGTCGGCGAAGAGGCGCTCAACTACGCAGTCGCCGGCTGCCTGCGGTGGTTGGCCGACAACATCAGTGAGCCGTGTCTCGTGGTAGAGCGGCGCAACGCGGAAGGCGAGTGGGACCAGGAGCCGTTCCACCCGTTCCTCGACTTCATGACGCAGCCGAACGAGGAGTATGACGGCGAATCGCTGCTGACCGCGGCGGCGTGGGATTACTCCATCACGGGGCGCGGCTACCAACTGAAGGAGCGTGACAACCTGGGGCGCCTGCGTTCGCTCTGGTGGGCGCCGTGGTATACGGTCACCCCGCGCTTCCCTTCCGATGGCTCACAGTTCATCACGGACTACCTCTATCGGCCCGCGGGGCAAGGCAGGGGCATCGCCTACAAGAAGGCGGATGTGGTGCACTACCGCTGGGGGCTCGACCACCAGACCGGCGGCCGGCTCGGTGTGCATCGCACTCGGCCGTTCCTGCCGGCGATGGCCGCGCTGAATGAGGGGATGGTCTATACGCCGACCGTGCTCCGGAATATGGGCATCGTGCCGAGCGTGCTGATGGTCCGCGGTAAGGTGGGCCAAGGATCAAAAGACGGCCTGCGCGAGTGGTTCAACTCGCTGTTTACCCGCGACAACCGCGGCAAGCCCGGCGTGCTGGAGGTGGAAGGCGATGGCAGCGGCGGCACCGGCTCTGTCGGCGACATCAAGCAACTTGGCCTCTCGCCGGAGCAGTTGGCGTTAGACAAGATCCTCGACCGCCCGGAAATCATCGTGTGCAACGCGTTCGGCATCCATCCGGGCGTCCTCTACCTCGGCGCGTCCGGCGGCAAAGGCTTTGATAACGGCGGGCAGCTCGCGGAAGCGCGGCGGGCCTCGTATCACGACTGCCTGATCCCGCTGCTCAAACGGTTCGCGCTGTTCCTGACCCGCAGTGTGCTCTCCGAGTTCGAAATCGACGGCCCTAACAAGGTGCGCTGCCGGTTCGACTTCGGCGACGTGGAAGCGCTGCAAGAGGACCAGACGGAACTCTACAAGCGCAATACGGAAGGCGTGCAGGGCGGCTGGCTCCGCGTCTCCGAGGCGCGCGAGAAGGCCAAGCTCAAGGTCAAGGAATCGGATGCCGTGTATCTGCGCAAGCAGGGTGTCACGGCGGTCCTGGAAGCGGACGAGAACCCGGAGCCAGCGAGCAGCGGCAGCCCGCTAGACGGCACGGATACGCCGGACCCAGCGGACGAGGAGCAGGACAACGGCGAGGATTAGGCGGTAGAATATAGGCAGGGAGACACATCGCCAATGACCGCCGCGCCTGAACAACGCATCATCACGGGACTGCTGAAGTGCAAGTGCCAGGTATCCACCGAAGCACTGCGAGACTCGGCTATCGACCTCGCCGCGCTCGCCGAGCAACACGCGGAGCGGGAGCGAGATCGTCAGTTGGAAGAGGCACGTCAGCGCGACCGCCGGCACTTCTGGGTGAAAACTGGCGTGAGCCGTAATTTCTACGGCGAGCGTGGAGAAATCAACGCTTGGGCGCTCATTGCGCTAGAGGAAGCCGCAGACTGCATGGTCGGCGAACTCACCGCCGAGATGCTTCCCCGCCAGTTGCCGAATGGCGACCGGGAGATGGTGTGGCTGCCGCCGCTACCCTGGGAAAGTTCTGCCGCCGCGCCACCTGCGGCTTTAGTGGAGTATGAGCGGCGCATTTTCACGCCGCGTGTGTACTGGGACGGACGCGGGAAGGTTACCGTCTGGGAACGCATTCGCTGATTTGAAGCTCTGGCCTGGAGCAGCATGGACGAGCGGCCGGCACGGGAACGCTGCTGGGGAATGCGGGTTCGAGTCCCGCCGGGTCGGCTAACGTAACTGAATATCATCCTTCGTGGAAGGGGCTTGCCATTGCTGCAAGCCCCTTCGTCGTTTCTGGAACCTTACCCATGATTAACGCCCTAGACCTGCTCCTCGCCAATCAGTGGGCGATGGAGCGGGAAGCGCTCGCCCGGATGCGCGAGATTGCCGAGGCCGGCGGGGGCGCCTACGACCCGCAGCACCTCCCCGCGTGGTGCACGTGGGCCGAACGCTCGGAAGAGTATCGCTCGCTGCATCTACAGGGCGGCACGCGGTTGGATGGCTCCAAGACGGCTATCGTGCGTGACGGCGTGGCGGTGGTGCCGGTGCTCGGCCCCATCTTCCGCCGCGCCAACATGATGACGCAGATGAGCGGCGCGACCTCGCTGGAGGTGGTAGCCCGCGACATTGCGGCGGCGGTCAACAATCCGGACGTGAAGGCCATCCTCCTGGAGATCGACTCCCCAGGCGGAGCGGTTGCCGGCACTGGAGAACTCGCCGGGCACATCGCGGCCATGGGCAAGAAGAAGCCCATCTGCGCCTACATCGGCGGCACAGGGGCGAGCGCGGCCTACTGGCTCGCTTCGGCGTGTCAGGGCATCGCAGTAGCGCCTACAGCCATCGTGGGCAGCATCGGCGTCATCGGCGGCTACCAGAAGGCGGACGACGGCACGGTAACCATTGTCAGCAGCCAGTCGCCGAAGAAGAACCCCGACCTCGATACCGAGGAAGGGCGCGCCGACGTGCAGGCCACCCTCGATTCCCTCGCCGACGTGTTCGTGGCGGATGTCGCGCGAAACCGCGGGGTGAGCCCGGCCACCGTTCTCTCCGACTTCGGGCAGGGCGGGGTGTTGGTCGGCCGGCAAGCGCTGAAGGCGGGGATGGTGGACCGGGTGAGTAGCCTGGAAGCGACGATTCGCAGTCTCGCTCGAGACCCGCAGAACCTGCGCCGCGGGATGCGCGCGGAAGACGAGGGCGAGCTACTCGCGGAGGAGACGATGATCGAACCGATTTCCAGCCAGCCGACCGAAGGGCTGACTCTGGAGGCCGAGCTAGACGCACTGCTTCTCAGTGCCGAGCGAAGCCATGACCGGGTGCAGAGCGCTTTCGCTCAGCGCCAGGCGGATGGACGCACCCTGTCTGCGGAGCGCAGGGGGCAACTCGCGGCCGTGCGGGACCGCTTTGACGCGTTAGTCCGGGATATGGAACCCCGGGCGAGCGAGGCGGAGCGCCGGCAGTTGGAAGCGGAAGCACAGGCGATTGAAGCGGAGATGCTCGCAGCGTCTCTGCTTGGAGAATAGTAAGCGATGAGCAAGAGCATTCAGGAATTGGGCGCGGAGTTCCAGACGAAACTCCAGGCGCATAAGGCGCTGCTGGAGAAGGGGCCGGCGATGACGGCCGAGGATGCGCTCGAAGCGCAGACCCTCGTGCAGGACATGCGCGGGCTGAAAGGCACGATTGAGAGCGTGCAGCGGGTGGACCGCCACCGGTTGGCCGGCGCGGAACTGGAGCAGTGGGCGCAGGCGTCCGCGGGCGCTCCCCTCTTCGGAGCGCTGGAAGGCGCCCCGTCCGGTGGGCAGTTCGGCAGCTTCGGCAACGGCGTGAGCGTGATCGGCATGGAGCGCGACGGCTCCATGGTGATTAACCCGAACCGCCGCGGGGTGGAGATCCTGAACCTCGACAAAGAGGGGAAGGCCGACGCCGCGTTCAAGGCCGGGGCGTTCGCGGCGGCCCGCGAGGATAGCTACAAAGCGTCCTTCCGCCGCATGATCAGCCGGCCGTGGGGCGAACTCTCCAACACGGAGCAGGCGGCGCTGCAGGAAGGCTCCGACACCGCGGGCGGGTTCCTCGCGCCGGATGAACTCTCCAACCGCATCATTCAGCGGCTGCCGACCCCTACGCGAGTAGCGGGCCGGGTGATGCGGCTGCAGACCAGCAAACCGGCGCTGCTCATCCCCAAGGTGAACTACAGCACCGACGACCTGTATACCACGGGCATGCGGGTGACCTGGACCGGCGAGCAGCCGGCGACCTCCACCACGCACCGCGTGACCGAGCCGGTGTTCGGGCAGGCGTCCATCCCGGTCTACACGGCGATGATGAGCATCCCGGTGACGCAGGACCTGCTGGAGGACTCCACCGTCGATCTGATGGCGTGGCTGCAGATGAAGTTCGGCGAGACCGTCGATCTGCTCCGCGACAACATGATCCTGAACGGCACGGGCGTCAACCAGCCGACCGGCATCCTGACCGGGATCGACACCGCGGGCTACGTTAGCTCGGTCGTATCCGGTTCGGCGGCCGCGCTCACCGGCGACGGCCTGATCGACCTGACCGAGGCGCTGCCGGAGCAGTATGACGAGAACAGCGTCCTGGTGTTCAACAAGACGAACACTGGCAAGGCCATCCGCAAGCTGAAGGACGGCGACGGGCGCTACCTCGTGTCCTACGGCGCCGGAGACAACGGCCTGGCCGGCGGGCGCTACAAAGAGGTGAACGGCTACCCCTACATCTGGAGCGGGTTCATGCCGAACGTGGCGGCCAACGCCTACCCGATCATCTCAGGTGACCTGAACGGCTACTGCGCGGTGGATCGCATCGGCTTCAGCGTCAAGGCGCTGTTCGAACTCTACGCGGAGACGAACATGGTGCTTCTGCTCGCCCGGGTGCGCTTCGGCGGGCAGACGATTGAGCCCTGGCGTCTGCGAGTGCAGAAGGTGGCCGCGAGCTAGTCTCGCCTGACAACGGAAGAACGGCGCGGAACAGGGGGCTTCGGCTCCCTTTCCGCGTTTCTGGAGATACTCGCGTGTTCAAGAACCTGAGCAAAAACACCAAGCGGATTCGGTTGCCGTTGGATACCACGACCACTTACGTGGGATCGGCCGGCACCACGGCCCTGACGACCGAGGGGATTGACACCCTCGGCTATCGCGGCGCCCTGCTGCGCATTGCCTTCGGCGCCATTGTGAGCGGCGCGGCCACCTCCATCAAGGCGCAGCAGTCAGACGACGACGGCGCCGCGGATGGCTACAGCGACATTGCGGGCACCTCGCAGACGGTCGCGGACACCGACGACAACAAGGTGTTCGAGATCGACATTTGGCGGCCGGGGAAGCGTTACCTCTGCGCGGTCATCAGTCGCGCCACGCAGAACGCCACGGTCGATTACATGGAGGTCATCCTCTACCATCCGGCCGAGGCCGAGGTCACGCAGACCAGCATCATCGGCGGCACGGAGGTGTTCAACACCCCGGCAGAAGGAACTGCCTAGCAATCACTGGCCCGGTAGCGCGCGATGCCTGCCGGGCCTTTCACTTTCCCTCCGCCGGTAGGCGGGTAACAGAGGAGCCACTCCATTGGCAGCAGATACCACCTATCAGGGCACGGGCCTCCAGCGTCGGCAGGACGGCACGACGGCCCTCCCATCCGGCGGCAGCTTCGATATCGAGTCCGGGGGCGCGTTCAAGCTCGCCGGCACGCAGGTGAACGCCTCGGCCGCGGAGTTGAACCGCAACACCGACGTGTCCGCGCGCTCCATCGCGGCCGGCGCCACGCTGGCCCTGACCGAGGCCGCGCACGAGGGGACGACCATCCTGCTCGATACCGCGGCCGGCAGCGTCGTTACCCTGCCGGCGCCCGTAGTCGGCGCGCGCTTCCGCTTCCTGGTCAGTGTAAAGCCGACGAGCAACTTTCACCAGATCAAGGTCGCGGCGGCTACCGACTTTATGGCCGGCTCGGTCAACATCCTGGACCTCGACGCGGCAGCACAGGGTGCGTTCGCAGCAGACGGGGCCGCAGATGACAACATCCAGCTCAACGGCTCCACGAAGGGTGGCCAGGTCGGCGACTGGGTAGAGATCGAGGGTCTCAGCGCGACCCTCTGGGCCATTCGCGGGCAGTTAGTGGTCCCGGCTGGCAGCAACCCGGCGGATATGTTCAGCGCCGCGGTGTAATCGCTCGCAGGGAGGGCGCTGGCCCTCCCTGCCTCCCCTTTTTAGAAAGCGCTCCCTATGGCTGCCACTCTGACCACTACCGCCGCCATGCCGTCGCCTTACGCGACCGTGCAGCCTGCCGCCGGCCCTGCCGTGCGCACCTATACCCTCGCCTGGGTCAGCCATACGGACGGCGCCGTCGATCTCGATACCGATCAGGCGATTGTCGGCGAACTGCTGCGCGTGGTGTTCATTCCCAGCGCCTCTGCCGCCCCTTCCGCGGCTTACGACGTGCTGCTGAAAGACACCCACGGCATTGACGTGTTGGCAGGGC
>Ga0255338_1003536_pt1 | contig 18492 bp, 22 predicted proteins | sample MeOH1_35cm_T4_19_FD_203715 | JGI IMG/M metagenome (GOLD analysis project Ga0255338, IMG submission 203715) | Sandy soil microbial communities from University of British Columbia, Vancouver, Canada - MeOH1_35cm_T4_195 | ecosystem: Engineered > Artificial ecosystem > Sand microcosm > Unclassified ...
ACCCATGTCCACACTTCATCCCACGTCCTTGTTGTTGGTATTGGAGTCTCTTTTGAGCGGCCGCATCGGCCATTTGCTGAAGTCGTCGGCGGATACGACTTAACATAATACACATTATGCGCATAATGACGGTGGCAAGGCCTTCTTTTCGGTCATTTTTTTTGAATGACTTTGGAAAGGTTTACCAGCATGGAAAAGGACATTTATCGGGTCGTGGTGGCGTGGCTCTGGGTGCGTGTCACGCTGTTTCGGTTTCTCGTGCTGTGCTACGTGCGCACGGGGGCTGCCTGGTAGTGATTGGCTCGCCGTGAATACACCTCTGCTGTGGTGTTTGCGGCGGCTGTTTCTCGATCAGGGGGACTACGCGTCAGCGGCGCGGTGCGCGAATCGGTTGCGTGAGGCGGGTGAGCTGTGACAGCCATTCGACCTGGTATGAAGTGTCCGCGTCGTGTGCGTCGGTTTCGGTCGGATGGATCTGAGTTCCGTGAGGCGCGGCTCGGCGCGGGGCTCGATCGCAAAGCGACGGCGCAGTTGCTGCGCGTCACGCTGCGCACGGTGCGCAACTGGGAACGTGGGGCGACTCGGCCGCCCTACTCTGCGTTCAAGCTCATGCGCATCCTGCGTTGCTACGAGCTGCCCGGTGAGGCGTGGGCGGGATGGCGTCTGCACGGCGATACGTTGTGGTCGCCTGAACAGAAGCCGTTCCGTCCCTACGATCTCGGTTGGTGGGGTCTCACCGTGTCGATGGCGCGCGCGTGGATGAAGCGCTATGACGCGCAGGCCGAGCGGGTGCGCGTCGATGTGGTGCTGACCCCTGAGGACGTGCAGGGGCCCGCTATAGACCCGTCTGAGGGCACTGTGGCGGCGTTTCATGGGCGGGGCATCCTAAAGACTCGCTGTGCGCCCTTGACCGGGTCTTGCGGCAGCGTGCGCCGTCATTTGATCGAGGGGCATACGGGTTCGTGCTGTGTAGAGGGAACGAGGCCCCGAGGCGCACGTGGCGGGAGCGAGCGCAGCGAGCGCCGGCGCGTGCGCCTCTTAACTAGTGATACGGACACTTAACGAGAATCCCATATGCTTCAAGACGATGCCGGCGTCATGCGAACACTCGGACAGCGGAAGGGCACCATTCTGGTGCAGATCTCTATGCGTCCGGAGTATGCGGATGTGATCGAGGGTATGCAGGTGATTACCGGTGAGGGCATTGGTCAGCTGCTCGAGGAGGCTATGGACTTCGCGATACGGTTGCAGTGGCGTCGTCTCATTGAGGCGGCGGCGGCACGCTACGATTCTGTCCCTCCCGGTTTCGATTGGTCGGTGTTCGATGTCGCGTTGACGCGTGCGCAGCGTCGGGCGTTGCGGAGGAAAAAGCGCTGAATGGGGCCGGAAGGAAGGCCTTTGCTTACCTACACATTATGCGCATAAGTGGGGCGGCACGCGTGTAGCCACTAATCGGTGCGGCCCGGCCACTCCTGCCACAGCGCCCTTGTCCGACTTTTACTCCTGCGCCCCAGCCTTCACGAGCACCTCAGCTACGTCCTTCCTGCCGCGGTTTATCGCAAGGCCGAGCGCCGTGTATCCATACGGCGTCTTGTGATTGATGTCGGCGCCATGCTCCATGAGCAGCAGAACGATCGGCAGATGTCCCTCGCGGGCGGCCATCATCAATGCTGTCGTACCGTTCTCAGCGGTCGCGTTTACGTTGGCCCCTTTCGCGAGCAGCATGCGCGCGATGTCTATGCGGTTGCCAGCGGCCGCGTAAATGAGCGGCGTCCAGCCTGTCTGGTTCACCTGCGCTCCCGCATCGAGGAGCAGCTTGGCGAGCGAGGTCTGGCCACGGATGGCGGCAAGCATGAGCGCCGTCTCGCCGTTTGCATTGCGCGCGTTTATCTTCGGCCGATACGCGAGTATCGCGTGAACCACTGCGGGTTTGCCTTCGCGGACGGCGAGCATGAGTAATGAATCGCCCTTTGGACTTACCGTATCGACGTCCATGCCCTTCTTGAGAAGCGCGGAAACCGTCGCCTGGTCGTCGATGGCGATCGCGTGCATCATGTCTTCGTATACACCGGCATTGACGGTGGCGGATGCGCCGAGCAATAGCGCGAAAAGGAGCTGCTTGGTCTTATGCATGGTGACCCTGACCGGATAAGTTGAAAAGCTCGAAGAAATTGGCGGAAGTTCGTGCAGCCAGCTCGTCGACCGGGATGCCGCGCAGCCGGGCGATTTCCTCGGCGGTATGCCGTACATAGCCGGGCTGGTTTATCTTGCCGCGGTACGGCACAGGCGCGAGATACGGCGAGTCGGTCTCGACCAGCATGCGATCAAGCGGAACTTTCCGTGCGACTTCGCGGATGACCGAGGCGTTCTTGAACGTCACGATGCCGGAAAATGAAATATAGAAACCGAGGTCGAGCGCCGCTGCTGCGACGTCCCAGGATTCAGTGAAGCAGTGCATGACGCCGCCCGCTTCGCCCGCCTGCTCTTCACGCATGACACGCAGAGTGTCTTCCGCTGCGGACCGTGTATGGATGATGAGCGGTTTGCGCGCTGCACGCGCCGCGCGGATGTGAGTGCGAAAACGGTCTCGCTGCCATTCGAGATCGCCCTTCAAGCGGTAATAATCCAACCCTGTCTCGCCCAGCGCGATCACCTTGTCGTGCGCAGACAGGGCAACCAGCTCTTCGACCGTTGGCTCCCGCACGTCGGTGCTGTCCGGATGCACGCCGACCGACGCGTAGATGTGCGAGTGGGCCTGGGCTATGCGCAACACATTCGGGAACGCTTCGAGCGTAACGCACACGCAGAGCGCATGTGTGACCGCATTGTCCCGCATGAGCTGCAGCGCCCCGTCGAGGTTTTCGACGAGCTCTGGAAAATCCAGATGACAATGGGAGTCGACGAGCGCGTTCATGCCGTGGCGGTGCGAGGCGATGCGACCTCGGCGTAAGCGAATAGCAATTGTTCGAGAAACAGCCGTACGTTGAGCGGATGTTGCGCGTGGCGCTGCATGCGAACCAGTTCGCGATGGAATCGCAGCATACGCACCGCGCTGCATGCCGCGGCGACACGGGCCAGCGCCTTCTCCTGGTCCGGGTTGTACCGCACCACGCCGGTGAGCTGCCGGGAAGCGACGTCGTACGTCCACTTTTGGAGCCATTCGAGCAACAGCGGGATCCCGGCCTCGTTGCACTGCTCCGCCGCGGTCAGCACGTCGATTTGCGGAGCGGCGAGATGCCCGAGGAAGCGTTTGCGCTGCGCCCAGTAATCCCGTCCCTGGAGCTCCATGGCGAGCAGCGGCGCGTGGCCGGTGTGAGCGGCGGCGAGTTTCGCGTCGTCGATCCCCTGCTCCGCGAGCCATGCGGTCGCGTCCTCCGCTCGCGGCGCAGGCAGCGGAAGGAGCTGGCAGCGGCTTTTGATCGTCGGCAACAATTGATGCAACCGGTGTGTAACCAGTATGAACAGGGTGTGTGCCGGCGGTTCCTCCAGGTTTTTCAGCAAGGCGTTGGCTGCGTTCGGATTGAGGGCTTCGGCCGGGTGCACCAGTACCGGTCGCCATCCGCCCCGGTGCGTGGAGACGAATAGAAAATCCGACAACGCCCGAACCTGCTCGATGACGATCTGCGTGCTGGCCTTCGTGCGGGGGCCGTCGTCGTCCGGGTCGCTGTCCTCGGCGGGCTCGAGGCGCCGGAAGTCGGGATGGGAGCCGGACTGAAACCAGGTACATGAAGCACAGGCGCCACAACTATCCCCGAGCGCCGGGGCCTCACACAACACGGCTTGGGCCAGAGCGAGGCCGAAGTGCAGCTTGCCTATGCCTCTACGGCCGTGCAACAGCAGTGCGTGAGGTAATTTTTCTTTGCGGCCGAGCACATCGGCGAATGCCGCCCGATGCCAGGGCATGACGGCTGTCATTGCGATTTTCCCACAGCTGCTCTGTCATTCGGTGTAGGTAAGAAATTAAGTATTATCATAACATTGATAATATTTCTTCAAGTTCCCTCTGAACTTCGGATGCGCTGACACTCGCGTCAATCCGGCGGATGCGATCAGGGTGCTCGGCCGCCCGTCTCGCATAAGCCGCTCTGACGCGTCGGTGGAAATCCAGCTGTTCTGCCTCGAACCGGTCAGGCGCCTTGATCCGTTGCGCGCGGGCCAGCCCGACTTCGGGCTCTACGTCGAAGAACAGGGTGAGATCCGGTTGCAGCCCCTCCTGTACCCACCGCTCCAATTCCAAAACCTTGCCCCACGACACACCACTGCCGCCGCACTGGTAGGCGAAGGTGGCGTCGGTGAAGCGGTCGCAGATTACCCACGTCCCGGCTTCCAGCGCGGGCACGATGACTTTGGCCAGATGTTCCCGGCGCGCGGCGAACACGAGGAGGGTCTCCGTTTCGGGATCCAGTCTGCCGGCGCCGGAGGGTGCGAGCAGCATCTCGCGCAACCGTTCGCCGAGCGGCGTGCCGCCGGGTTCACGGGTGGCGATCAGGGACACACCGCGGTCGCGCAGATACTGCTCGATCCAGGTCCGCTGAGTGGTCTTGCCCGCGCCATCGACGCCTTCCAGCGTGATGAACTTGCCGCGCTTCATCGTCTCTGCCACCGCGTCACCGCGCGCTCGTGCTCTTCGAGCGTGCGCGAAAAATGGGACGTGCCGTCGCCCTTCGCCACGAAGTACAAAGCATCGCTGTTTGCAGGGTGCATGGTTGCGCGCAACGCGGCGAGGCCCGGCATCGCGATCGGAGTAGGCGGCATACCGGTCCTCGTATAGGTGTTGTAGGCGTGATCAGCCAGCAGATCGCGCTTGCGCAGATTGCCGTCGAACTGCTTCCCCAGTCCGTAGATCACCGTGGGATCCGTCTGCAGCTTCATGCCGAGCTTGAGGCGGTTCACGAACACGGCTGCGACCATTGCGCGGTCCTCGGGCTTGCCGGTTTCTTTTTCCACGATGGAGGCCAGAATGAGCGCCTCGTACGGCGTCGCCAAGGGCAGGTTCGCGCCGCGTTGCGCCCACTCGCGCTCGAGGTGCTGCTGCATGAGCCGATAGGCGCGTCGGAGGACCCTCATGTCGCTCTCGCCCGTGCTGAAATAGTATGTTTCCGGAAAAAACCAGCCTTCCGCGGATTGCCCTTCCTCCCCGGCCCCGAGCTCGCGCATGATTTCCGCGTCGGTCCAGTCGCGCGTCTTGTGTTCGAGAGCGGTATTCTGATCGAGCGCCTGCCGCACCTGGCGGAAATTCCAGCCTTCCACGAGCGTGACCGCGACCTGCGCGTAGTCGCCGCTCGTGATTTTCCGCAACAGGGCGAGGGCGCTGAGCGGCTGCTCGATCTCGTAGTTGCCCGCCTTGACGTTGGCTGACTCTCCGAGCAGCCGCGCGAGCATCTCGAACCGCAGCGGTTCCCGCAACACGCCGGCCGCGACCATCTGGCGGGACGCGCTGCGCAGGCTGCTTCCCGCCTTCAGTCCGAACTCGACCGGCGTTTGCGCCAGAGGCAGGTCGGTCAGCGCCCAGTACGCGAACCACCCCGCTGCCGCGATGATGATTGCGAACAGGCCGAAGGCGGTTCGCTTAATCGTCCGCTTCAGGCTCATCGAGCCACTCCTGCACTCGCGCGGTCACGTCGCCCGTGCGCGTGGCGATGGTGCCGATCGCGCATACTCGCCACGCGCCGATCAGGCTGTTGACGACGAAGACCTCGTCGGCAGCGAGGACGCGGTCGAATTCGAGCGCTTGCGACATGCATTTCATGCCTCGCCGCGCAGCCGCTTCCATCACCCGTTCGCGCGTCACACCCGCCACGCCGCATCGGCCGAGATCGGGCGTATACAGCGCGCCGCCCTCCACGACGAAAAGATTGCTCATCGTTCCGCAGATCGCATGTCCGCTGTCATCCTGCAACAGGCCTTCAGCATAGCGCGGGTCATCCCACTCTGCCCTTGCCAGCACGTTTTCCAGACGGTTGAGGTGCTTCACCCCGGCGAGCGCAGGCTGCGCGCTCAGGATCAGGCGGCAAGGAAACAACGCAACGCCGCTGGCGTATTCGCGCGGATAACGAGGCAGCGCGGACGAGATCACGACGCGCGTGGGCTCAACGTGCGTCGGAGCACGGTAACCTCGCTCGCCCTTCCCTCGCGTGATCATGATCTTCACCGCGCATTCGGATTGCCTGCCGGCAACAGATTCCACTTCCGCCCGCAGCAAATCCCGGTCCGGACAAATCATGCCGAGCCGCAGGCAATCGGAAGCGAGCTTGGCGTAATGCCGGCGCCAGTGTTGCGGGCGCCCGTGCATTACGGGCAACGTGCGGAAGACGCCGTCGCCATAAGCGAGGCCCCTGTCGGTGGCGGGCACGACGCTGCGGGCGACGCCGTTGACCCGGATCACGATGCGGCTACCGTATCCCGCAGGACGCCGCGGTCAGACCTTGCGGAAGACCAGGCTGCCGTTCGTCCCGCCGAAGCCGAAGGAATTCGACAGCACGACATCGATGTTCATTTCGCGCGCGGTGTTCGGAACGTAGTCCAGGTCGCACTGCGGGTCGGGATTGCGCAGATTGATGGTCGGCGGCGCCAGCCGATGGTGGATGGCCAACACGGAGAAGACTGCTTCGATGCCGCCGGCCGCGCCCAGGAGATGGCCGGTCATGGATTTCGTGGAGCTCACGGCGAGCTTCTTGGCGTGATCGCCGAAGCAGCGCTTCAAGGCGACCGTCTCGGCGATGTCGCCGAGCGGCGTCGAGGTGCCATGCGCGTTGATGTAGTCCACGTCATCCCGATTGAGCCTGGCGTTGCGCAGTGCGTTGGCCATGCAGCGCACTGCGCCATCGCCGTCTTCGCACGGCGCAGTGATGTGATTCGCGTCGGCGCTCATGCCATAACCGGCGAGCTCGCAATAGATGCGGGCACCGCGGGCCTTCGCATGCTCGTATTCCTCGAGCACCAGCACCCCGGCGCCCTCGCCCAGCACGAACCCGTCGCGATCCTTGTCCCACGGACGGCTCGCGCCTTCCGGATCGTCATTGCGGCTCGAGAGCGCGCGTGCCGCCGCAAAGCCGCCCACTCCGAGCAGGGAAACCGTGGACTCCGCGCCGCCTGCGACCATGACATCCGCGTCGCCATACTCGATGATGCGGCCCGCATCGCCTATGCAGTGATTGGAGGTCGTGCAGGCGGTCACGAGCGCGAGGTTGGGGCCCTTCAATCCGTACATGATCGAGAGCTGGCCCGAGATCATGTTGATGATGGTACCCGGCACGAAAAACGGCGAGATCTTGCGCGGCCCCGACTCGTGCACGGCGTCGGAAGTCGCCTCTATCAGCGGCAGGCCGCCGATGCCGGAGCCTATGCACACGCCGATCTGCTCGCGGTTCAGCCGCTCGAAATCAAGCCCGGCGTCCTTGATGGACTCGACCGCCGCGGCGAGACCATAATGGATGAACGTATCGAAGCGGCGCGCTTCCTTGGCCGCAAGATAGTTCCCGACTTGGAAACCCTTCACCTCGCCCGCGATCTGCGAGTTGAACGGTGATGGATCGAAGCGGGTGATACGCGTAATACCGGACTTGCCGGCGACGATATTGGACCAGGACTCGGCGACACTCACGCCGACCGGTGAAACTATGCCCAGCCCTGTAACGACTACTCTGCGTCTGGCCAAATTATCTCCGGATCGGCTGCTTTACGATTTGGCGTGAGCTTTGATGTAGTCGACTGCCTGCTGCACAGTCGTGATTTTTTCGGCTTCTTCATCCGGGATTTCGGTCTCGAACTCTTCTTCCAACGCCATCACGAGCTCGACCGTATCGAGCGAGTCGGCACCGAGGTCGTTCACGAAAGAGGATTCGTTCTTCACGTCCGCTTCGTTGACGCCCAGCTGTTCGGCAACAATTTTCTTGACTCGTTGCTCGATGTTTTCCATTAACGTCCCCTTTCCTCTTGCATATTGATCAATGTGCCGGTCCATGTTCCCTGCCCATGCAGGGTGGGTGCCGAAAAAAACAGACGCGCATTGTAGCATAATTGGCGCGCAAAAAGCGTTTAAGAATCAATGGCGATTGGCTATTCCATATACATTCCGCCGTTCACGTGCAAGGTGCAGCCCGTGACGTATCCGGCGCCGTCCGAGGCGAGATAGAGGACCGCTGCAGCGACATCCTCCGGTGCGCCGAGACGGCCCAGAGGAATCTGTGCGAGCAGCGCGGTTCGCTGTTCTTTCGAAAGCGCACGCGTCATGTCGGTCTCGATGAAGCCCGGCGCCACGCAATTCACCGTGACGTTGCGGCTGCCGACTTCTCGCGCGAGCGACTTGGAGAACCCGACGAGACCGGCCTTGGCGGCGGCGTAGTTGCTTTGCCCGGCGTTACCCGTGGCACCCACCACCGAGGTGATATTGATGATGCGCCCGTAGTGCGCCTTCATCATGCCGCGCAGAACCAGCTTCGACAGCCGATAGGCGGATTTGAGATTGGTCGAGAGTATGGCGTCCCAATCGTCGTCCTTCATGCGCAGCAACAGATTGTCCCGCGTGATGCCGGCATTGTTCACCAGGATGAGAACGTCGCCGTAGCGTTTCTGGATGTCTGCGAGGACGCTCTCGGTTTGCGGGGCGTCGTTGACATTGAGCATCATGCCCGTGCCCTGGCCGCCCGCGGCGCCGATGTCTGCCGTGATCGCTTCGGCACCCGCCTCGCTCGTCGCGGTGCCGACGACCATCGCGCCGGAGCGCCCCAGTGCAGCCAATATGCCTTTGCCTATGCCCCGTGATGCACCGGTCACCAACACGACTTTGCCCGCAAGGCTCATTGCAAGGCTCCCAGAGCGTCCTTGAGCGACTGCGGATCGGTGATCGCGTGCCCTTGAAGATTGTTGTCGATGCGCTTCACCAGCCCTGCCAGTACTTTGCCCGGACCACACTCTGCGATCCGCGTGATGCCTGCGTCGCGCATACGCAGAATCACCTCCACCCAGCGCACCGCATGGCATGCTTGTCGCGCGAGCGAGTCTTTGATCGCCGCCGGATCGTCCAGCAGGCTCACGTCGACGTTGTTCACCACCGGCAGCCGCGGGCGGTTGAACTGCACGTCGCCCAGGTATTGCGCGAGGCGGTCGGCTGCAGGCTTCAGCAGAGACGAATGGAAAGGCGCGCTGACGGGCAGCATGACGGCCCGCTTCGCGCCTTTGGCCTTCGCAGCCGCAGCACCGCGCTCGACCGCGGACTTGTGTCCGGCGATGACCACCTGATTCGGTGCATTGAAATTCACCGCCTCGACGATTTCGCCGTGGGCCGCTTCCGCACAGACCTCGCGTACCGCCCGGTCATCGAGACCGAGGATGGCTGCCATGGCCCCCGTGCCCACGGGGACCGCTTCCTGCATGACTTGCGCGCGGAATCTCACCAGTGGAACGGCATCGCGAAACGCGATGACGCCTGCGGCCACCAGCGCCGTGTATTCGCCGAGGCTGTGCCCCGCCACCATCGCCGGCTCGCGGCCGCCTTGTTCCTGCCACAAGCGATACACCGCGTACCCCGCGGTCAGCATCACCGGCTGGGTGTTGACGGTGGAATTGAGCGCTTCCGCCGGCCCTTCGGCAACGACTTGCCACAAGTCCTGACCGAGAGCCTCCGAGGCTTCGGCAAACGTTTCGCGGACGATGTTCGAATCGGCGAAGGACTGCATCATGCCGATGGATTGTGAGCCCTGGCCGGGGAATACCAATGCGAAAGTCATATGCGGATAGCCGCCACGCCGATGGTTCTGTTCCGGTTCATTGCCATTTGATGAGAACCGAGCCCCAGGTGAAACCACCGCCGACGGCTTCGAGCAGGACATGCTGTCCCGGGCGTATGCGCCCGTCACGGACCGCCTCGTCGAGCGCCAGCGGTATCGATGCAGCCGATGTATTGGCATGGCGGTCGACCGTCGTGACTACTTTTTCCATGCTGAGGCCGAGACGTTTGGCCGTTGCCTGTATGATCCGGATGTTCGCCTGATGCGGGATCAGCCAGTCGACGTCCGCCGTGGAAAGACCGTTGGCCGCGAGCGCTTCTTCCGCCACTTCGCCAAGCACCTTTACGGCAAACTTGAATACCGTGTTGCCTTCCATCTGCAGCAAGGGGCGGCCGCGCACAGCGCCACCGCAAACATTGCCGGGCACGGAAAGTATGTCGGCATAGCTGCCGTCCGCATGCAGGTGGCATGACCGGATGCCCGGCTCGGCGCTCCTGCTCAACACTACCGCACCTGCGCCGTCGCCGAAGAGAACGCACGTACCGCGGTCTTTCCAGTCGAGTATGCGCGAATAAATCTCCGCGCCGACGACGAGTATGTGCTCGTAGGCGCCCGACTTCATGAACTGGTCCGCAGTGGCGAGGGCATAGATGAAGCCGCTGCAGACCGCCTGGAGGTCGAAGGCCGGAGCGTTCTTGATTCCGAGCTTGGTCTGCAATATGCAGGCGGTGCTGGGGAAGACCATGTCGGGCGTCGTCGTGGCGACCATGACGAGGCCGATGTCCTCGGGCCTGAGTCCTGCTGCGTCCAGCGCCCGGCGGCTCGCGTGCAATGCGAGATCGCTCGAATTCTCGTTGTCCGCCGCGATGTGCCGCTCGCGTATGCCGGTGCGGCTGTATATCCACTCGTCGGATGTGTCGACTATCCGTTCGAGATCGAGGTTGGTCAGTCTTTTCTCGGGAAGATAGCTGCCAGTGCCCGTGATGCGCGTATATATAGTCATGCCGCGGCGATTTTTTGTAGGTGTGACATGCGGTCGGTAATGTGGGTGAGCACGCCGGTTCTCGCTTCTTCGATTGCCCGCTGCACCGCGAACCGGAACGCGAATGCATCTGCGGAGCCGTGGCTTTTCACAACGACGCCGCGCAGGCCGAGCAGGCTGGCGCCATTATAGCGGCGGTGATCGACGCGGCGCTTGAAGCCGTTCAACACGGGCATCGCAACGAGGCCTGCGAGCTTGCTGTACCAAGTGCGGTTGAATTCTTCCCGCAGGTACGTCGCCAGCATCTGGGCGAGGCCTTCCGAGGCTTTCAGGGCGACATTGCCCACGAAGCCGTCGCATACGACGACGTCGGTAATCCCCTTGTAGATATCGTCGCCTTCGACGTTGCCGTAGAAGTTGAGCTCGCTTCCGCGCAACAATTCAGCGGCCTGCTTGACCACTTCCGTGCCTTTGATCGCTTCCTCGCCGATGTTGAGCAGCCCTACCGACGGCCGCGCCTTGTGCTCCACGCAGGCGACCAGCTCGGAGCCCATGATGGCAAACTGCAGCAGGTGCTCGGCGGTGCAGTCGACGTTCGCGCCGAGATCGAGCACGTACGTCTCGCCTTTCAGCGTGGGAAGCACGGTGGCGATGGCCGGACGGTCTATGCCGGGCAGCGTCTTGAGAACGAAGCGCGAGATGGCCATGAGCGCGCCGGTGTTGCCGGCACTGACGACGGCTTGCGCCTCGCCGGATTTGAGCAACTCGGCTGCGACGCGGATGGACGAGTCTTTCTTGTTGCGCAGTGCGGTGGCGGGCTGCTCGTCCATGGCGACCACTTCGCTCGCATGCTGGACGCGCAGCCGGGGGCCGGGTTGCACATGACAGCGCGCGAGCTCGGCGTGTATGCGGTCCTGCAGGCCAACGAGCACGACGGCGCACCGCTCGTCGTGCTGTAACTCGCTTATCGCGGCCGGCACCGTCACGTGCGCGCCATGGTCGCCACCCATGCAATCGATGGCAACGGTCACGTCCATCGGACGCCCTCCTCTGTCGCGCTCAGGATTCAGACACTGGCGCCGGAGCGCCGCACGGGCTCATGGTAGCGAACAAACGATTTATTCGCCCTTGGTCTTGACGACCTTCTTGCCGCGGTAATAGCCGTTCGGGCTGATGTGGTGGCGCAAGTGCACTTCCCCGGTCGTCGGCTCGACGCCCAGCGGCGGGTTGCCGATGTGATCGTGCGAGCGATGCATACCGCGCTTCGACGGCGACTTCTTGTTTTGCTGAACTGCCATGGTGTTGCTCCTGTAGTCCTACGTTTTCCGGCTTTTCTTCAAGGCCGCGAGCGAGGCGAAGGGAGAGCTTTTCGCGTCCTCCTCGCTCCTGCTCCGGTCGTCGTTCGTGCATTTGCCCTCATGCCGCGGCGCAAAGGGCACACACAGCAATATCTCGTCCTCGATCAACTGCACGAGATCGAGCTCGCGCTCTGCCTCGATGTAGTCGGGCCCGTGCGGATCGTCAGCATCCTCCGGCGTAGTGCCTTCCGGCACGACCAGGATGCTGCTCGTCAGATCCAAGGGATATTCCAGCGTCCCCAGGCACCGCTGGCACTGCAGCGCCAACTCTCCGTGCACGTGCAGTTTCAGCAGTGGCCGATTGCGCCCGTCTCTCGACCCCGTGACCTCGTAAGCAATCTCGCCGCTTTTGTCGGCCACCACGTCTTCGAGCCGGGGGAAGCTGCTGACCGGCAGGATGCCGCTAGACCGCTGTCCTGTCCGGGCGAACTCGAGGCTGTCGATTACAGCCGATGCAGACATAAGCGCAGCATGATAATATTTTTGGCCTTTCGTGTCAAAAGAAGCCTTCGGGAAAAATCAATACCGGCAGACACTTAGCCCGGTATTCGCCATCATGCACGCCCGCCTCGTTCTCGCTTCATCCTCGCCTTATCGGCGCGCGCTGCTGGATCGCCTGCGAGTGCCGTACGTCGTCGCCGCTCCGAATGTCGACGAGACGGCGCTCGCCGGAGAACGGCCCGCAGCGACCGCCTTGCGGCTTGCCGAATCCAAGGCCCGCGCAGCGGTTACGCACCATGCCGCCGCTGTGGTCATCGGCTCGGACCAGGTTGCGATCCTCGACGACCAGCCTCTCGGCAAGCCGGGCCACCATGCTGCGGCGCTGGAGCAATTGATGGCCGTGCGCGGGAGAGCCGTCGTTTTTCATACGGCGCTCGCCGTGCTCGACGTGGCTAAGGACAGCCTCCAGCTCGAAAACGTTCCAACGACGGTGCATTTCCGCGATTACACGGCCGCGCAGGCGCAGCGCTATCTGGAGCGCGAGCAGCCGTACGATTGTGCCGGCAGCGCAAAGATCGAAGGATTGGGCATCGCGCTCGTGGAGCGCGTGGACTCCCCGGATCCGACCGCGCTCATCGGCCTGCCGCTGATTGCGCTGGTCGGCATGCTGGCGAGGGCCGGTATCGAGGTGCTCGAGTCGCATGGCTAAGGGCACTTTGTACCTCGTGCCGAGCAGCCTGGGCGCGCCGCTGTCCGGAGCCCTGATACCCACGGCGACGACGTCCATCGTGCATCGACTCGACCGCTTTGTCGTGGAAAATCCCAAAGCGGCGCGCGCATATCTCCATGCGATCGGTTATCCCCGTGCGCTCCAAAGCGTCGTCTTCGAGGTTCTCGACGAGCACACGCCGCGGGCCGCCGTTGCGGCATTGCTCGAGCCGCTGGAGCAAGGGCACGACGCGGGGCTCATGTCCGAAGCGGGATGTCCGGGCGTCGCGGATCCCGGGGGAGCGCTGGTGCGCCATGCGCACGACGCCGGAATACGCGTCGTTCCTCTGGTCGGGCCGTCGTCCATCCTGCTTGCGCTGATGGCGTCGGGACTCAACGGCCAGCGCTTCACGTTTCACGGCTATTTGCCGGTGAGCGCGGAAGAGCGGCGGAGACGGCTGATTCAGCTCGAGACGGCTGCGCGACGCGACGATGCCACGCAGATTTTCATCGAAACGCCTTATCGCAACGAGACGTTGCTCGATGCGTTGATGCAAACGTGCCGTGACGACACGTTGCTGTGCATCGCGTGCGACCTCACCAGGGCAACGGAATCGGTGTGCATGGCGACGATAGCGGCATGGAAGCAGCGTCGGCCGGACCTGAAGGGCCGGCCGACGGTGTTTCTGCTCTATCGCGGAGCGAGTTGAGCGAGCGCGCCGGGGCCGAGGATACGCACGAATGCTTCGGCCATGGCGGCACCGAAGCGCTTGGACAGCCGCTCCGCAATGTTCTCGCGCGGTGTGAAGTCGACGATGTCTTCGGCCTTGATCACTTCCCTGGCGACGTACTCGATGTTGCCCAAACCGTCGGCGAGCCCGAGCTCGACGCCGCGGGAGCCCACCCAGACGAGCCCCGAATAGAGCTCGGGTGTTTCCTTGAGTCGCTTGCCCCGCCCCTGCCGCACGACGTTGATGAACTGCTCGTGTATGTCATGCAGCATTTTCTCGGCGTATTCCTTCTCCGACTCACGCATGGGCGAGAACGGATCGAGGAAGCCCTTGTTTTCGCCGGCGGTGAGCAGGCGGCGCTCGACCCCGAGCTTGTCCATGACGCCGGTGAATCCGAATCCGTTCACGAGCACGCCGATCGAGCCGATCATGCTGGCCTTGTCGACATAGATCTTGTCCGCAGCGACAGCGACGTAGTAGCCGCCCGACGCACACATGTCTTCCACCACGGCGTATAGCGGAATGTTCGGATACTTCGCTCGCAGCCGGCGGATCTCGTCGTTGATATGACCTGCCTGCACCGGGCTGCCGCCGGGGCTGTTGATGCGAAGGATCACGCCTTGCGTTCCGCTCGCCTTGAACGCCTCTTCGAGTCCGGCGACGATGTTGTCGGCGCTCGCGACGCTGTCGGGCGCGATCACGCCTTTGATCTCCACCATCGCCGTATGCTTTCCGGGCAATGCGTCCTTGCCTCCGATCCAGCCGATGAAAATGAAAAGCAGCGCGAACAGATAAATGAACAGCAGCAGCTTGAACAGGATGCCCCACTGCCGGGCGCGGCGCTGTTCCTGTATGGCAGCCAGCGCGATTTTCTCGAGCGCGTCTCGCTCCCAGCGGTCGTCGCGGGACGCGGAACCAGATTCGGCCATTACTTGTAGTCCTTCATCGTCGGGATGCGCGGTGCATCGGAAGGCGCCAAGTATAACTCGGCAGACCGGTGCTATCGTTCGTCACGCGTGAGCCGCAAGCCATTCCCAGAGCTCGGCGCCGGTGTCGAAACAGGCGAGCGGCGTGCTGTCCAGCAGCACCTGCTTGGCATGAGCGCCGTACGTGACGGCGAGTGCTGCGACGCCGGCGGCGTGTGCCATCGTGACATCGTGCGTAGTGTCGCCGATCATGACTGCACTCTCGGGGCGCACAGCGAGATCGTCCAGCAGACAGTGCAGCATGCCCGGGTCCGGCTTGGTGTGACCCTCGTCCGCACAACGCGTTCCATGAAAATACGCGGTCAGCCCGGTTGCGGCGAGCGCGCGGTCCAGGCCTCGTCTGCTCTTGCCGGTCGCGACCGCAAGCAGGTGCCCTGCTCCATGCAGTTTCCGGACCGCGTCGTCTGCGCCCGGGAACAGCGTGGTGTGCGCATCCCGGATGCGGAAATGATGCCGGTATCGATCCGCGACGCGCGGATAGAGCGCGGGATCGATCCCGGGCAGCAGAGATTGCAACGCATCCTGCATTCCGAGTCCGATAATGTGCCGCGCCTCCTGCTCGGACGGGATGCGCAGATCGAGATCGGCACAGGCCGCCTGTAGCGACGCCGCGATCGCCGCCGCGGAATCCATCAACGTGCCATCCCAATCGAAGATGAGCAGCTTATACCGTTGCGGCAAGTGGGGCCTCGATGCGGCTCAGGAAGGCGGCGAGATCAGCCGGCAACGGCGCTTCGAGCACGAGCTCCCTGGACGTGACGGGATGGTGGATCACCAGTCGGCAGGCGTGCAGAAACATGCGCTTCAAGCCGGCTTTCGCCAGGTCCTTGTTCACTCCATAGTCGCCGTACTTGTCGTCACCCGCGATGGGATAACCCAGATGGGCGAGGTGCACCCGGATCTGATGCGTGCGTCCGGTTTTCAGCTCGGCTTCCAGCAGCGTGTATCCCGACCGGGGCGATTTCACCCGGAATATCGTGATGGACGCGGCACCCTCCGCGCTCACCTTGACCCGCCGCTCGCCGGTCGGCAGCGTGTACTTATGGAGCGGCAGCTCGACTTTTTGCCGGGCGTTGGTCCAGCGGCCATGCACGAGTGTCAGATAGTATTTGCGGACGCCGCCGCTGCGCATCTGTGCATGCAGCGCCACCAGCGCGGAGCGTTTCTTGGCGAGCAGCAGCACGCCCGAGGTATCCCGGTCCAGTCTATGGACCAGCTCCAGAAACGGCGCTGCGGGGCGCTCGCGACGCAGTTGCTCTATTACGCCGTAGCTGATGCCGCTGCCTCCGTGCACCGCCGTCCCAGGTGGCTTGTTGATGACCAGCAGCACGTCGTCTTCATACAGTACTTCCAGGGCGGGTTGCCGCCCGGGAGGCGGCCTCGGCGTGTCCGCCGGCCGGGCGACCCGGACGGGGGGCACCCGCACGCGGTCCCCGGCCTGCAGGCGGTGATCGGGGCCTACGCGGCGGCTGTTGACGCGGACTTCGCCGCCCCGCAGCATGCGATAGACGTGGCTTTTCGGCACCCCTTTCAACAGGCGCGCCAGGTAGTTGTCGATGCGCTGGCCTTCCGCCGCCTCACCGATCTCGTGCCAGGTTGCGGATTCTTTACTTAAGCTATTCATTTGCCTATACTATTCGCAGGCATCGCAGACGTATCGGACCCGCGCACCTGATTCCTTACTCGCGCCGGCGGTCGAATGTGACGAAACGGCGCACCATAGATTTTCTTACCCTATGCGAGCCGCGCATCGAAATTGCGAAGACGATGCCAGAGCAACGGCGCCAGTAGCGCACACCTGCAATATGCGCGCTGCCGCGGTTGAAACGCTTGGTTAAATTCGCTCACCAGACGAAGTAGCGATACTAGATGATTTTACGCGCGCAAGGCACTGATTCAAATTTAACGAATTCGCGCAGGAAGCGCGGATTTCAGACGGCAAGCTGCATACTCGACTCGGATGGTCCCGCTACAACGATGATCTGTCCCGGTGACTGATAAGTCCTCAAGACCGCGCCTGGCATAAGCAGGTGCTGCAGCCGTGCCCATCCCGTGAAGTGCCAACGCGCGGGAGAAGACCAAGAATGAAACGCATGTTGTTCAACGCAACGCAGGCCGAAGAGCTGCGCGTTGCCATTGTCGACGGCCAGAAGCTGATCGACCTCGATATCGAGTCCTCCGCAAAAGAGCAACGCAAAAGCAACATCTATAAAGGCATCATCACCCGCATCGAGCCCAGCCTCGAAGCGGCCTTCGTCGATTACGGCAGCGAGCGGCACGGTTTTCTGCCGTTCAAGGAAATCGCCCGCGCCTACTTCAAAGCCGGCGTCGACGTCGGGCGCGCCCGCATCCAGGACGCGATGAAGGAAGGCCAGGAAGTCATCGTCCAAGTGGACAAGGACGAGCGCGGCAACAAGGGCGCGGCGCTCACGACGTTCATCAGCCTCGCCGGCCGCTACCTCGTCCTGATGCCGAACAATCCGCGCGGCGGCGGCGTATCGCGCCGTGTGGAAGGCGAGGACCGCAACGAACTGCGCGACGTGATCGACCAGCTGCAGGTCCCGAACGGCATGAGCGTGATCGGGCGCACTGCTGCGATCGGCCGCTCTGCGGAAGAGCTCAACTGGGACCTGAACTATCTGCTGCAGCTGTGGCATGCGATCGAGAGTGCCGCGACGCAGCAGAGCGGCGCTTTCCTGATCTATCAGGAGTCGAGCCTCGTCATCCGAGCGATCCGCGATTATTTTCATCAGGACATCGGCGAAATCCTGATTGACACCGAAAGCATCTACGAGCAGGCCCAGCAGTTCATGGGCCACGTGATGCCGGGCAACGTGAACCGCGTGAAGCTGTACAAGGACGATGTTCCGCTCTTCTCGCGTTTCCAGATCGAGCACCAGATCGAATCGGCTTACTCGCGCGCCGTGAACCTGCCGTCGGGCGGCAGCATCGTGATCGATCATACCGAAGCGCTCGTCTCGGTGGACGTGAACTCGGCGCGCGCCACGAAGGGCGCCGACATCGAAGAGACTGCGTTCCGGACGAATCTCGAAGCCGCTGACGAAATCGCGCGGCAGCTCAGGCTGCGCGACCTCGGCGGGCTGATCGTCATCGACTTCATCGACATGGAGAGCAGCCGCAATCAGCGGGAAGTCGAGAATCGCCTGCGCGATGCGCTGAAGTACGATCGCGCCCGCGTGCAGACGGGCAAGATCTCGCGCTTCGGCCTGCTGGAGCTATCGCGCCAGCGGCTGCGTCCGTCGCTCGGCGAGACGAGCCACAGCCCCTGCCCGCGTTGCCACGGCACCGGGCATATCCGCGGTACCGAATCGACCGCCCTGCATATCCTGCGCATCCTCCAGGAGGAAGCGATGAAGGACAACACGGCGGCCGTGCATGCTCAAGTGCCGGTCGATGTCGCGACCTTCCTACTCAACGAGAAGCGCGTCGACCTGCAACTGATCGAGTCGCGCCATCGGGTCACCGTGACGCTGATTCCCAATGTCCATCTGGAGACGCCGAACTACTCGGTGGTGCGTCTGCGTCACGACGATCTGA
>Ga0255338_1003537_pt1 | contig 18486 bp, 15 predicted proteins | sample MeOH1_35cm_T4_19_FD_203715 | JGI IMG/M metagenome (GOLD analysis project Ga0255338, IMG submission 203715) | Sandy soil microbial communities from University of British Columbia, Vancouver, Canada - MeOH1_35cm_T4_195 | ecosystem: Engineered > Artificial ecosystem > Sand microcosm > Unclassified ...
CGTCGCGGTCCAGGTCCGGCAGGAACAGATTCCACAGCCCTTCCTCGCGCGCCAGGGTCTTGAGGTCTTCCAGGAATGGCGGCGGATAGACCCTGTCCTGCACCGAGCGATGCCAGGCCGGGTTGTGGGGCAGCAGGTAGCGCTGCATGAACGCTTCGAGAGCGTGCAGCAGGGCTTGCGCGCGGGGCGTGTGTTCGAAGTTCATGCCCCATTCTGCGGCGCGCTCAACGCTTTGTCAGCACACAGGCGACACCGGCTTGTGCCGGTGCACGGGTCACAACCCGAGCGACTGGCAGAGCGCGTCGACGCGCGCCGTCACCGCCGGCTCCATGACGATCGGACGACCCCACTCGCGCTGCGTCTCGCCGGACCACTTGTTGGTGGCGTCCAGCCCCATCTTGCTGCCCAGGCCGCTGACGGGCGAGGCGAAGTCGAGGTAGTCGATCGGCGTGTTCTCGATCATCATCGTGTCGCGGGCCGGGTCCATGCGCGTCGTCAAGGCCCAGATCACCTCGCGCCAGTCGCGCGGGTTCACGTCTTCGTCCACCACCACGATGAACTTGGTGTACATGAACTGGCGCAGGTGGCTCCACACGCCCATCATGATGCGCCGCGCATGGCCGGGATAGGCCTTGCGGATCTGCACCACCGCCATGCGGTAGCTGCAGCCCTCGGGCGGCAGGTAGAAGTCGGTGATCTCGGGGAACTGGCGCTGCAGCAGCGGGATGAACAGCTCGTTCATCGCCATGCCGAGCACGGCGGGTTCGTCGGGCGGTTTACCGGTGTAGGTGGAGTGGTAGATCGGGTCGCGCCGCAGCGTGATGCGGTCGACTGTGAACACTGGAAACTCAGCCTGTTCGTTGTAATAGCCGGTGTGGTCGCCATACGGCCCTTCCAGTGCATGCTGGTAGCCGCTGGGGTGGCTGGCATCGGGGTAGATGTGGCCTTCGAGCACGATCTCGGCCGTAGCCGGCACGCGCAGCCCGCTGCCGAGTGCGCGCACCACGTCGGTCCGCGCGCCGCGCAGCAGGCCGGCGAACTGGTATTCCGACAGACTGTCGGGCACCGGCGCCACGGCGCCCAGCAGCGTGGCAGGGTCGGCGCCCAGCGCCACCGCCACCGGGTAGGGCTGGCCCGGATGCAGGGCGCCATGGTCGCGGAAATCGAGCGCGCCGCCGCGGTGCGCCAGCCAGCGCATGATGAGCTGGTTGCGCGAGAGCACCTGCTGGCGGTAGATGCCCAGGTTCTGCCGCGGCTTGTGGGGTCCTTGCGTGATAACCAGGCCCCAGGTGATGAGGGGGGCGATGTCGTCGGGCCAGCAGTGCTGCACCGGCAGGCGCGCCAGGTCGACGTCGGTGCCTTCCCACACCAGCTCCTGGCACGGTGCCGAGCGCAACTCCTTGGGCGCCATGTGCCACAGCGTCTTGAGCAGGCCGCCCAGGCCCAGCATGTCCTTGAAACCTTTGGGCGCCTCGGGCTCCTTGAGCGCAGCCAGCACTTCGCCAAAGTCATGCAGCGCACGCAGGTCGGCCACGCCCATGGCGCGCGCCACGCGTGCCGGCGTGCCGAACAGATTGCCCAGCACCGGCATGCTGTGCCCGGTGGGCCGCTCGAACAGGAGGGCGGGGCCACCGGCGCGCAGCACACGGTCGCACAGCGCGGTCATTTCCAGATGCGGCGACACGGGGGCTGTGATGCGCCGCAGCTCGCCCGCCTGCTCCAGCTGGGCCATGAAGTCGCGCAGGTCAGCGTAGGGCATGGGGCAATCCGGCTCAGTTCACGCGGGAGCCAGACCGGTCCAGCGTGTGGCCAGCGCGTGGGGGATGTCCAGCAGATCCAGCACGCGCGCCACGCTGTGGTCCACGATGTCGTCCACCGACTGCGGCCGCAGGTAGAACGCCGGCAGCGGCGGGCAGACGACGGCGCCGGCTTCCGTCACGCTCACCATGTTGCGCAGGTGGACCAGGCTCAGCGGCGATTCGCGCACCATCAGCAGCAGGCGCCGGCGTTCCTTCAGCATGACGTCGGCTGCGCGCGTGATCAGGTTGTCGGCCAGGCCGTGCGCCACCGCGGCCAGCGTGCGCATGGAGCAGGGCGCCACCACCATGCCGCTGCACTGGAAGGAGCCGCTGGCCAGCGTAGCCCCGATGTCGCGCACATCGTGCCGCTGGTCGGCCAGGGCCTCGATGGCAGAGCGCCCCATGGCCAGCTCGTGCTGCAGGTTGTGCCAACCGGCGTCGGACACCACCAGATGGGTTTCTATGTTCGTCGCTTCCTGCAAGGCCTGCAGCAAGCGCACGCCATATACCGCACCACTGGCCCCCGAGATGGCAACAATGACGCGCCGTGGGATGGGATGGGACACGAGCATCGCCTGGTACTTTGCCTAGAGCGGTGCTGCCTGCAGGTCGGCCACCACACGCTCAAGCACCATGGCGGCCTGCTCGGGGTCGAAATCTTCGTGCGTCCGTTTCTTGATGCCGTACTGCTGCAGCTGGTAATGCCGGGCGGCGGCAATGCCGTGGCAGGCCAGGCTGCTCTTCACGCACACCAGCGGACAGCCGTCGAGCGCAATGATCGGGCGGCCCGAGCGCACGATCTTCATCAGGTGCGGCACGTTGCCGCCTACGCCGGCAATGCAGGACATCTCGGCCACGCCGCGCCGGTCGAGCTGCAGCGCCACCTGGTTGGCCAGTTGCGCCGCGCTGGAGCAGCCCGAGCACGAATACACCAAGGGGAGGTTGGCGGACTGCGCGCTCATGGCTGCTTTCCGACAGGGCGCGCTGCCGTGGCCCGCCACTCGGCGATGCGTGCCAGCAGGCGCGGCGGCTTCAGCTGCTGCAGGTCGAGTACCGGCAGCTCCAGCGCATCGAGCGTGTTCTTGACCATCAGGCCCAGTTCGGTGTCGCCTTCCATGGCCAGGCGGCGGCTGAAGAACAGCGTGTCCGGGTCTTCCTGGCGCTGCGCCAGGCGCAGGAAATCGTGCGCGCTGGCGCTGATGGTCAGGTCGGCGGCCTGCTGCGCGGCGCTGGCCGCGAAGCGCTGGCCGGTCCAGGTGAAATCGAAGGTCAGGCGCGCATCGCGCACCTGGATGCGCAGCCTCTTGCGCGCCAGTTGCTGGCGCACATCGCTCGGCAGCTGCGGTGCCAGCCCGAGGTTGAGTGCCGCGACCAGCAGCAGTGAGCCGGGGTAGGCCGGCAGGCGTGCCAGCAGCGCGCCGGCGGCGGTGGGCAGCAGGAACGAAGAGGATGGGGCAGAAGAAGGGGTCATCATTGTCCTGACCGTCAGGCGACGTAAAACAGCATGGTGAAGAAATGGCAGGAACTGCCGCCCAGCACGAACAGATGCCACACGCCGTGGCCATGGCGCAGCTTGTGGTCGGTGGCATAGAACACGATGCCCAGGGTGTAGCAGGCACCGCCGGCGGCCAGCCAGGCAAAGCCGGCGGGCGTGAGTGCCTGCCACAACGGCACCACCGCCACCAGCGCCAGCCAGCCCATGAGAACGTAGATCACAAGCGAGAGCACGCGTGCGCCCTTGGTCAGCCAGATCTCCTGCAGGATGCCCAGCAGGGCCAGCCCCCACACCACACCCAGCAGCGACCAGCCCCAGGCGCCGCGCAGCGACACCAGCGAGAACGGCGTGTAGCTGCCGGCGATCAGCAGGTAGATGCTGCAGTGGTCGAACTTGCGCAGCACGTCCTTGGCGCGGCCGCGCACGCTGTGGTACAGCGTGGAGAACAGGTACAACGCCACCAACATGGTGCCGTAGATGCTGAAGCTGACGATCTTCCACGGGTCGCCCAGGCGCGCCGCCAGCACGATCAGGACCGCCGAGCCGGCCAGCGCCAAGCCGGTGCCCGCCAGGTGGCTGTAGCCGTTGAAGCGTTCGGTGTAGTACATGGTTCAGGCGATGGCGGGTGCGACCTGCTCCAGCCCGGGGCGGCCGTGCCAGTAGCCGTTGCAGCCTTGCGCTGGCATGAGGGGCTGCAGGCGTGCCTGTGCCTCCGGCGGCGGCAGGGTCTGCGTGCGCACGGCGTCGAACACGGCGACCACCTCGGCCATGTGCTCGGCCTGCGGGCTCAGGCGCAGCACATCGACGCCCAGCGCCTGCAGCTCGTCCAGCGCATCCACCAGGTTGTAGACCCGCGCCGATTGCGTCTGCGTGCCGTTGAGCACCAGGAAGTCTTCGCTCTCGCGCGTCTTGAGCAGCAGGCCGCCCGGGTGCTGCAGGCAGCTGAAGCGGCAGTCGTCCTTGGGCAGGTTGTTGTGCCGCGCCGTGAAACAGCGCGCCGAGTAGGCCAGCGGCAGGCGGCCATAGGCAAACACCTCGGTCTGCAGTCCGCTCGGGCGCCCTTGCTGCAGCACCGCCAGATCGTCCTGCTTCATCTCCAGCGGCATGACCCAGCGGCGGGCGCCGAGCGAGGCCATCCATTGCAGCGTGGGCAGGTTGTACAGGTTGAGGTGCGGCCCGGCGACGAAGGGCAACTGGCCGGCCAGACAGTGCACGGCGCCCATGTCGTTGGCTTCCACCGCAAACTTGCCGTTGTCGGCGATCTTATGCATCACGCTCACATCGGAGCCCGATTCCAGCAACACCTGGGTCGAGAGCACCACCTCCTTGCCGGCATCGTGCAGGCGTGCGGCGATGTCCAGCCAGTCGGCCAGGCGCAGTTCGTGGCGGCGCGAGCACACGGTCTCGCCCAGGTAGACGATGTCGAGCGGTGTGGCGGCCATGCGTTCGTAGAAGTCGAAGACGGTGTCGCGCGGCCAGTAATAGAGGAGCGGACCGAGGGCGAGTTTCATGGGGTGGGGCGTCGTCATTTCCAGGGCCGGTGGTAGGCGCCTAGCGTGTGCTGCTGGCCTTCGGCCACCTGGTCGAGGCTGGCCATCCAGCTTGTTTTGGGGGCGTAGCGCTGCGGCGCGGCCGTGCATTGGTCGATTGCCTCGCGCCATACCCGGGTGACCTGCGCCACGTAGGCCGGGCTGCGCTGGCGGCCTTCGATCTTGATGGCGCGCACGCCCATCTTCATGAGCTGCGGCAACAACTCCAGCGTGTTCAGGCTGGTGGGCTCCTCGATGGCGTAGTAGTTCGCTTCGTCTTCGACATCGAAACGGCCCTTGCACAGCGTCGGGTAGCCGGCGTTTTCGCCGGCGGCGTAACGGTCGATCAGCACGCCGCCCAGGCGCGACTCCAGGCCCTTCGGTGTTTCCTGCCAGCGCACCGCCTTGGCCGGCGAACACACACCGTGCGTGTTGGGCGACTCGCCGGTGACGTAGCTGGAGAGCGCGCAGCGCCCCTCGACCATCACGCACAGGCTGCCGAAGCCGAACACCTCGATCTCCACCGGCGTCTTGTCGATTACCTGCTGCACCTGCGTCAGCGACAGCACGCGCGGCAGCACGGCGCGCACCACACCGAACTGCTCGCGGTAGAAATTGATGGCATCAAAATTGGTGGCCGAACCCTGCACCGACAGGTGCAGCCGCAACTGCGGATAGTGCGTGGCGGCGTACTGCATCAGCCCCGGGTCGGCCAGGATCACGGCGTCCACGCCCAGGTCCACCGCCTGGTCCACGGCCTCACGCCAGAGACCGGGGTTGGCGGCCTGCGGGTAGGTGTTGAGCGCCATGAACACCTTGCAGCCGCGCGCATGGGCGTAGCCGATGCCGTTGGCAATGGCGGCCTGGTCGAAGTTGAGCCCGGCGAAATTGCGTGCGTTGGTGGCGTCGCGCAGGCCGAGGTAGACGCAGCTGGCGCCATGGTCCACGGCGGCTTTCAGCGCCGGCAGGCTGCCGGCCGGGCACACCAGTTCCAGCGCGGGCGACGCGGATGCGGCCACATCGGCAAGAGGGGACAGGGTTTCCATGCGATTCGGCTTCCAGTGCGGGCGCCGGAAGGGCTTTGTCGCACTGAACCGCACGATACGCCGTCTGGGAAAACGGTCTGTTGATTTGGGTCAGGGCTTGCGCATAAGGGTGCGGGTGCGATGCCGCACCGGGTCTGGCGATGCGGAATTTTTGATGGACATCAAGAAGGCCTGTTGTCGCGTACCGGCTTATTGAAATTGGAAGCCGGCATTCAGTACCTGGAGGCTGGCATCGACGACCTGCGCGTCATAGAGGCGCCCCCGGTTGCGGACGAGTTCGTCCATCGCCGCCGGTATGCCCAGGGCCGGACGGTAGGGACGGTGGGATGCCATCGACTCGACCACGTCGGCCACCGCGATGATTCTGGCCTCCAGGCAGATCGCTTCGCCCTTCAACCCTTGCGGGTAGCCGGAGCCGTCCATGCGCTCGTGATGCTGATGGGCGATGTCGGCAACCGGCCAGGGAAACTCGACGTCTTTGAGGATGTTGAACCCCATGGCCGCATGTTCCTGCACGATTTCCAGTTCAAGCGCTGTCAGCTTGGACGGCTTGCTGAGTATCTCCGCTGGAATGCCGATCTTGCCGATGTCGTGGATCAGGCCGCCCATATGGATGCCACGGACGCGTTCCTCGCTCAGTCCCATCGCTTTCGCAATGGCACAGGCCAGTTCCGCCACGCGCCGCTGGTGGCCGGCGGTGTAGGGATCGCGCAGTTCGACCGCCATCGATACCGTATGGATCGTGCCCTCCAGTGCCTTGGTCAGCACCGTCTGCTGCTCGCGCAAGGCATGCTCGGCCAATGTGTTCGCCGTCACGTCTTGTACCGTCCCCAGGGAACGCAGCGGCTTGCCGCTGTCATCGAAAATGGTTTCACATTTCTCCAGCACGTACTTGATCCGGCCGTCCTTCATCAGCAAGCGATGCTCGATCTGGTAGGCGGTTCGTTGCTGCAATGAGTCGGTATAGGCCTTGTTCACCGCCTCACGGTCATCCGGATGGATGCTGTCGAGGAATACGTCGTAGGTGGCGTTGACCTGTTGGGGGTCGATCTCGAAGATGCGGTAGATCTCGTCCGACCACTTCAGCTGGTTGTTCGGTAGATCGAGCTGCCAATACCCCAGATGCGCCATGCGCTGGGCTTCGGCCAGCCGGGCTTCGCTATCGCGCAATTCGTCCTGCATCCGTTTGTGGGCGGTGATGTCGACCGAGATGCCAAGCAGGTGGGTGGGGCGATCCGCTTCATCGTAAAGGCCGACCTTGAAGGTGTGCAGCCATTTCTCGCTGCCGTCGGCGGTCTTGATGGGTTCCTCGGCGATTTCCAGCAGGCGGTGGCTCTCCAGTACGGCCCGGTCTTTCTGAACGAAGAAATCAGCCTGATCTTTGCTGAAAAAATCGTAATCGTTTTTGCCCAGAAGATCATTTTGGGCATAGCCCAGCAAATCCTCGCCCGCACGGTTGAACAGCTCGAAACGCAGATCCTCCGCGCGTTTGAGGAAGACCATGGCCGGAATGTGCTCGATGATGGAATTCAGCAAGGCCTGGGAATGCCTCAGCTCACCCTTGACGCGCACTTGTTCGCTGATGTCGCGGAAAGTCACCACCGCCCCCTGGACGCGGCCCTCCTGCATCACCGGATAAGACCAGTAGGTGGCCGGGAAAGAACGGCCGTCCTTGCGCCAGAAGATCTCCTGGTCGCGATGGGTCGACTTTCCTTCATGGATGGAGAGAAAACTCGGACAGGCATCCTCCGGATAAGGAGAGCCGTCTTCCCGCGTGTGATGCACCAGCTGGTGCATGTTCTTGCCCAGCAACTCGGAGGCATCGTCAAAGCCGAGGGCTTTGATTCCCGCCGCGTTGATGAAGGTGCAGCACCCTTGGACGTCCAGTCCGTAGATGGCATGCGCGATCGAGTTGGTCAGCAGTGTGACCTGCGCTTCGCTTTGCTCGGCTTTGGCCATCGCCTGTTGTTGCCGGCGGCCACCGACGAACAGGCCGAACAGTCCTACGCCCCAGATCAGGCTATGCCCGGCGACCAGCGCGTTGCGTTCGCCTTGACTGTCGCGCAACAAGCCGTCGATCGGGACCGAGACGCTGACACCGCCACGGATATCGCCCAGTTTGGCGCCATACTGAGCGTGGCATTTCAGGCAAGCCTGCTCCGTGACCATCGGCCGCATGTAGCGGAAGTAGGTCTTGCTGTCGTCCAGCACCTCGACCGCGGTCCATTCCTGCTTGCCCTGCGCGAAAGCCTGGAGTGCCTGGCGTTCCCAGGCATCCGCCGTATTGAGGGGGTTGATGGGACTCAGGCTCGCGATATGCCCGCGCAAGGAACTGTCGGCGCTGGTGGCCATGGCCTCGTGCACCTTGCGCACCACGTAGGACGAGTTCAGCAAGGTGAGCTGTTTGCCCGAGGGGGTGGTGATGTCGCGCTCGGGAATCTTGCTCAGCCAGGGGCTGGGCGGGGTCTGCTCGGTCACCGGCGCATAGATCCCGCCGCTGTGAATGATCCAGTTGCGGTATTCCATTTCCATGGTGTGGAAGGCCGCCGCCTGGGTGTGCAGTGTGTCCTCGAAGCTGTGCTGCTGGTACTGCACGCTCCAGATCAGTGAAGCACCGATGACCAGCGACCATGCGGCCATGAGCAACTTGATGTTGCGCCAGAATTGCTTGGATCGAGAAAGTTTGTCGTGCTGCATTTGCCGGTGGCCGCGACTTTCATTCATCGCACTGGCAACGATGGTAACGCGTTGTGTTCGGAAAAGAAAAAGGCCCTAGCGCATTGCGCTAAGGCCTTGATTTCTATTCTTAATTTTGGTGGGTCCTGAGTGACTCGAACACTCGACCTACGGATTAAGAGTCCGCTGCTCTACCAACTGAGCTAAGAACCCGCTGCATTGAAGCAATGGGCCGAATTCTAGCATTACTTTGGGCTGTTTTCAGGGCGCGGGGCTCACCAGTCTTCCTTCACGGCCAGCACCGCGTCGCGCCCGGCGGCGGCGCGGCCGGCGAGCCAGGCCGTCAGCGTGCCGGCCAGCACCACGGCGGCGCACAGCGCCAACAGACGGCCCCAGGGCAGCAGCAGTTCCATGCGCCAGTGAAAGCTCTGCGGGTTGACCACGTGCACCAGCACCACGGCCACCGCCAGGCCGAGCCCGAGGCCGGCGATGGCGCCGACGCTGGTCCAGGCCGCGCCTTCACCGGCCACCACGGCCAGGATCTGCGCCCGCGTCAGCCCCAGGTGCACCAGCAGGCCGAACTCCTTGCGCCGCGCCAGCACCTGCGCGCTGAAACTGGCCGCCACGCCGAACAGGCCGATGCCGATGGCCACCGCCTGCAGCCAGTAGGTGACGGCAAAGCTGCGGTCGAAGATGCGCAGCGAGGTGGCGCGGATCTGGCTGGCGCTGCCGAACTCCAGCAGCGCGCCGCTGCCCGGGCTGCTGCGCTCGGCCAAGGTGCGGATGGCCTGCTGCACTGCGCTCATCTCCGCCGCGGGGGCAAGCCACAGCGCCAGGTCGTTGCTGCGCGTGTCGCCGGTCAGCTGTTCGTAGTTGCGCCGCGCCATGGCGATGGCGCCGCTCTGGCGCGCATAGTCGCGCCACACGCCTGCTACAAAAAACGTAGCTGGTGGTGCTTGATTGACAAGGGCTAGAGACCTGAAAGACTGTGAAAGCGGGGCGAACACGGCGCCCGGCCGGGCGCCATGCAGGTCCAGCATGGCCTCGCTGACATAGATGCCGATCTGCCCCGCAGGCACCGGCAGCGGCTCGCCCAGCAACGGCAGGTCGCGCGCCGGGTCGTCGAGCTCGCGCGCCAGCAGCGCCACGGCCGGGCGGTCGGCGGCCAGCAGCAGCGGCAGCTGGCGCTGCGCCTGCACGCGCTGCACGCCGGGCAGCTGCGCCACCGCCAACACGAACTCGGGGCTGAAGTACTGCGTGTCGGCGGCGTTCAGGTTGCTGGCGCTGCGCACATAGAGGTCGGCCGGCAGCACGCGCTCCAGCCATTGGGTCACCGAGTCGCGAAAGCTGGCCACCATCACGGTCAGCGCTACCGCCAGGCTGAGCGAGGCCACCACGCCGCTCACCGCCACCGCGGCGTTCTCGCGCTGGCGGCGGGCGCGCTCCACCGCCAGCAGCGGCAGCGTGTGGCGGGCCACGAGCGGGGCGATGCGGTCCAGCAGCAAGGCGATGAGCCAGGGCAGGGCCATGATGCCGCCCAGCAGCAGCAGGGCGATCGACACATAAGCCGCCAATGGGATGTCAAAAACAGTCGGAGCCCTCGTCAATAGAGCGCCGATAGCTATTAAAACAAGAGCAATCCAGCCGTGCGCGGCATGCGCCGGCGCTGCGCCGAGGCCTTTGAGCGTTTGTGCCGGCGGCAGCCGCTGCGCCTGCCGGGCCGGCCACCAGCCGCCGGCCAGCGCCGCCACCACGCCGAGCAGGCCGTAGCCCAGCGCGGCTGCGCCGTCCCACTGCAGGCTGGGTGCCACACCGGCAAAAAAGCCACCGCCCAGGTCGCCGCCGAGCAGGCGCAGGGCCAGTGCAGCCAAGGCGGTGCCCAAGGCAATGCCGGCCGCGCTGCCGAGCACACCCAGTGCCAGCGATTCCCACAGCACCAGCGCCAGCCGCTCGCGCCCGGTCAGGCCCAGCACGCCCAGCAGGGCGAACTGCTGCGCACGCTTGGCCACGCTCAAGGCCAGCACCGAGAACACCAGAAAGGCGCCGGTGAACAGCGCCACCAGCGCCAGCACCGTGAGGTTGACGCGGTAGGCGCGCGACAGATTGCTGATGCGCTGTGCCGCATCGCCGGGCTCGGTCAGGCTGAGCTGTGCCGGCCAGTCGGGCGCGGCCTGCAGCGCGCGCACGAAGGCGGCGCGGTCCACACCGGGCTGCAGGCGCAGGTCCAGGCGGGTGAGCTGGCCGAGCTTGCCGAACAGTTCCTGCGCGGCGGCGATGTCCATCACCGCCAGGGCCGGGCCGCTGGCGCTCACCGTGCCGGCCACCTGCACCGGCTGCAGGCGCAGGCCGCTTTGTAGCTGGAGCGTGCGCCCCGGGATCAGTTGCTGCGCCGCCGGGTTGAGGAAGACGGTGGCCGGTGCGAACAGCGCCAGCCGGTCCGCGCCGGCGGCCGGCTGCGGCAGCAAGGCGGGTGCGATGGCGGCCACCTGCAGCGCGTCGAGGCCCAGCACACGCAGCGGCACGCGCCGGCCATCGGCGCCGACGGTCTGGCTGCTGAACTCCAGCACCGGGCTGGCCAGTGCCACCTGCGGGTGGCGCGCCAGGCGGGCGTAGAGCGCTTCATCGAAATTGCCTTGTGCGGCACGCAGCTCCAGGTCGGGCTGGCCGTTGACGGCGCGCACCGCATGCGAGAACTCGTCGAGCGCGGAGGCGTTGATCAGGTGCACCGAGAAAGCCAGCGCCACGCCCAGCATCACCGCCAGCACGGCGGCGGCATGGCGCCACGGGTGGTGGCGCAGTTCCTGCCAGGAGAAGGTCAGCAGCAATTGGCGCATGGCGGGAGGCTTTGGTGGGCTTGATGGGGCTCAAGAAAACGCCGGGTCGTCCACGGCCTTGACTTTACAGGCCGGCAATTAGGGGCCAGTATGAGAAGGGCTGACATCAACACGATGGCAAGGAGAGCACCATGGGTGAGCGTTTGACAACCGGTGAAGTGTGTACGCGCAGTGTAACCATCGCCTTCAAGGACACGCCTTTGGTCGATGCCGCACGGCTGATGCGCGCCGAGCATGTCGGCTGCCTGGTCGTGGTGGAGGATGGCCCGGCCGGCCGGCGCACCGTGAGCGGGCTGCTGACCGACCGCGACATCGTGACGGCTGTGGTCGCACCCGGCCTCGACCTCAACACCTTGCGCGTGGGCGATGTGATGAGCTCCGACCTGGCGACCGCACGCGAAGACGACTCGCTGATCGACCTGATGCGGGCCATGCGTGCCAAGGGCGTGCGGCGCATGCCGGTGGTGGGCGCGCAGGACGAACTGGTCGGCATCGCGACGCTGGACGATGTGCTGGCCATCCTGTCGGAGGAGTTGTCCCTGCTGGTGGCGACGATCGACCACGAAGGGCAACGCGAGCGCAGGATGCGCCGTTGAGGCGTGGGCGGCTGGGCTGGGTGATTTTTGATGTGCGTCAAATTTGAATCGATCCCCCTCTTGAATAGCGCCGACACGAACCACATACTTACCGTTGATGGTCATGGCTGTCCGCGCCATGACCATGAGGCATCACCCCAACCTGAGGAGGAATGACATGAGTTCACTGATCACGCGTGGCAGTCTGTTCGATGATTTTTTCCGCGACATGGCGCCGGGCTTCTACGTCAAACCGCTGCATGGCGACCCGCTGCCCAGCCCGGGGCAGATCAAGATCGACGTGAAGGAAAACGGCAACAACTACACCGTGTCGGCTGAAATTCCCGGTGTGCGCAAGGAGGACATCCACGTCACCATCGAAGGCGGCATGGTGATGGTGCGTGCCGAGATCAAGCAGGAAGACGCGCACAAGGACGACAAGTCCTTGTGCAATGAGCGTTACTTCGGCTCGGTGTCGCGCGGCATCCAGCTGCCGCAGGACGTGGACCAGGCGCAGGCCAAGGCCAAGTACGACAACGGCGTGCTCACGCTCACCTTGCCCAAGAAGCAGGGCAGCGGTTCGCAGAAGCTGCGCATCGAGTAAGAACTTCTCGCCCACAAAAAAGCCCGGCAGTGCCGGGCTTTTTCATTCGGTAACCGAGCTCAGTCTGCCTCGATCTTCGAGGTCTTGACCACCTGGGCCCAGCGTGCCAGTTCGGCACGGGTGAAGTCGCCCAGCTGCTGCGGGTTCATATAGTCGGCTTCGGCGCCGAGTTCCACTGCTTTTTGCTTGAAGGCCGGCGTGGCCGTGATCCTGGCGATCTCGGCGGTGAGCTTGTCGATGATCGGCTTGGGCGTTTTGGCCGGCGCGAAGACGGCAAACCAGGAGGTGGCGTCGAGCTTGGGCAGGCCGGCCTCGGCCGTGGTGGGCACGTCTGGCAGGCTGGGCAGGCGGGTCTTGCCGGTGACGGCCAGGGCGCGCAGCTTGCCGCTCTGGATGTGCGGCACAAAGGGCGGCGGGGTACCGAAGGTCAGGTCCACTTGGTTGCCCAGCAGGTCCTGCAGTGCCGGGCCGGTTCCTTTGTAAGGCACATGCATCATGTCAATGCCAGCCTGCTGTTCCAGCATGGCACCGGTGACGTGCTGCAGCGAGCCGTTGCCGCTGGAGGCGTAGTTCAGCTTGCCCGGGTTGGCCTTGGCATAGGCGATCAGCTCGGCCATGTTCTTGACCGGCAGGCTGGCGCGCACCACGATCACCTGTGGTGCCGAGATCACGTTGGCCACCGGCTGGAAGTCCTTGGCATCCCACTGCAGCGGCGTCTTGCTGACCGCGGGCGTGATGACGTGGTAGCCCGAGTACTGCATCAGCAGTGTGTAGCCGTCAGCCTCGGCACGCTTGACCTGGATGGCCGCAATCGAGCCGTTGCCGCCGCCCTTGTTGTCCACCACCACCGACTGGCCGAGCGCGGCGCCCAGCGGCTGCGCTAGCATGCGGGCGGAAAAATCGGTGGTGCCGCCGGTGGCGGTGGGCACCACCAGCGTGACCGGGCGGCTGGGGTAGTTGCCAGCGCCCTGGGCCTGGGCCAGGCCGCTGAAGGCGGCCGCAGCGGCGAGGGCTGCGAACGCGAGGCGGCGCAGGCGGTGTCGTTTGCTTGTCATCAAGGTCTCCTTGTTAAAAATCACGGCGTCACGGTGTCGCGCGCCAGGGCGCGGGCGCGGATGGTGTTGAAATCGGCCGGCACCGGGTGCAGGTCGAGCCGGCGGCCGGCCTTGGTGATCTGGCTCGGCGTGTCATGGCCGATCAGGCCCGGCAGGCGTTGTGAGGACTGCAGCAGGCGTGCCAGGTCGACGCCGGTGTCGTAGTCCATCAGTTGCAGTGCGTGCACGATTTCCTCGGTACAGACATTGCCGGTGGCGCCGGGCGCGTAAGGGCAGCCGCCGATACCGCCGAGCGAGGCGTCGAAGCGGTCGGCGCCGGCGTCGATGCCGGCCAGCACATTGGCCAGGCCCATGCCGCGCGTGTTGTGGAAGTGCAGGGTGAGTTCGGTACCGGGCCAGCGCAGGCGGGCGGCACGCGTCAGCGTCGCCACTTGGCCGGGGTAGGCCATGCCGGTGGTGTCGCACAGCGTGATGCCGTGCACGCCGAGATCGACGAAGCGCTGGGCCCAGCCTAGCACCACCGACTCCGACACGTCACCCTCCATCGGGCAGCCGAAGGCGCACGACAGCGAGACATTGACTGCCACGCCCTGGCCCTGGGCCAACGTGATGACCTGCGACAGAGCCGCGAACGACTGCGCGCGCGTCATGCGCAGGTTGGCCAGGTTGTGCGTCTCGCTGGCCGACATCACCAGGTTGAGTTCGTCGGCGCGGGCCTCGATGGCGCGCTCGGCGCCGCGCAGGTTCGGCACCAGCGCGCTGTAGACCACGCCCGGGCGGCGCTCGATTTCGCGCATGACGATCTCCGCATCGCGCAGCGCCGGGATGGCGGTGGGCGAGGTGAACGAGGTGACCTCGATCTTGGACAAACCGGTGGCTGACAGTTCGTTAACGAGAGTGATCTTGTCCTCGGTCGGCACGAAGGTGCATTCGGCCTGCAGGCCGTCGCGCGTGCCGACCTCCTGCAGGTGGATGCGCCGGCCATTGCCGAGCCAGACGGGGATGTTGCTGTTGGTCATGCCACGATGCCTTTCTGTCGCAGGGTTGCAATCTGGTCGGGATGCAGGCCCATCTGCTGCAGCACGCCGTCGGTGTCGTCGCCCAGGTGCGGCGCACTGCTGCGGATGCTGCCCGGTGTGGCCGAGAGCTTGGGCACGATGCCCGGCACGGCGATGTCGTCGCCGTCTCGCGTGTGCTGGGTCAGGATCATGTCGCGTGCCCGGTAGTGCGGGTCTTCAAAAATGTCCTTGGCGGTGTAGACGCGGCCGACCGGCACGCGAGCCGCGTTCAGCGCATCGAGTACCTCCTGGATGCTGCGCGTCTGCGTCCAGGCACCGATGGCAGCGTCGATCTCGGCCACGCGTTTCACGCGCCCGGCGTTGTCGGCCAGGTCCGGCGCGTTGCCGAGGTCGGCGCGGCCGATCGCCTCCATCAGGCGCTTGAAGATGCTGTCGCCGTTGCCGGCTACCAGCACGTAGCCGTCGCGGCAGGGGTAGGCGTTGGAGGGGGCAATGCCCGGCAACGCGCTGCCGGCGGCTTCGCGCACGGCGCCGAAGGCACTGTATTCGGGGATCAGGCTTTCCATCACGTTGAAGACCGCTTCGTGCAGCGCCACGTCGATCACCTGGCCGGCGCCGCCGTTGACCTTGCGGTGGTAGAGCGCCATCATCACGCCGATCACGCCGTGCAGCGCGGCCAGCGTGTCGCCGATGGACACGCCCACGCGCACAGGCACGCGGCCCGGCTCGGCGGTGAGGTGGCGCAGGCCGCCCATGGCCTCGCCGATGACGCCGAAGCCCGGCATGTCGCGGTAGGGGCCGCTCTGGCCGTAGCCCGAGATGCGCAGCATCACCAGGCCGGGGTTGATCTTCTGCAGTTCCTCCCAGCCCATGCCCCACGCTTCCAGCGTGCCGGGGCGGAAGTTCTCGATCAGCACATCGGCCTCGGTTATCAGCCGACGCGCGATGTTCTGGCCTTCGGTCTCGCGCAGGTCGAGCGCGAGAGAACGCTTGTTGCGCGACTGCACCTGCCACCAGACCGAGGTGCCGTGCTTGAGCAGGCGCCAGTTACGCAGCGGGTCGCCGGCGCCGGGCGCCTCGATCTTGATCACGTCGGCGCCGAATTCGCCCAGCGTCTTGCCGGCAAACGGCCCGGCGATCAGCTGGCCCATCTCGATGACGCGCACGCCTTGCAGGGCCGCGGGCGTGAGGGTGGGGGGCGTGGTGGTCATGCTGTCTCCTTCTCGGATGGCGATGATGGCAAAGCCGATTCCTTTGGTAAATCAACCATTCGGCAGCTTGCCATCGCGAAACGAGATGGCAGAATGGTCCTCATGAAGCTCGATCCTGTTTCCCTGCGCCTGTTCGTTGCCGTCATGGAAGAGGGCACCATTGCCGAGGCGGCGGCGCGTGAGCACATCGCCGCCTCGGCTGTGAGCAAGCGCCTGAGCGAGCTGGAGCAGACCCTGGCCACCGAGCTGTTCGTGCGCAGCAACAAGGGCACCGAGCCCACCGCCGCCGCTTTTGCCTTGCTGAACCTGGCGCGCGGCGTGCTCAACGACCTGGATGGCATCTTTGCCCAGATGAGCGAGTACGCCAGCGGCGTGCGCGGCCACGTGCGGGTGTTCGCCAACATCTCGGCCATCACGCAGTTCCTGCCCGGGGAACTGAAGTCCTTCATGGAGCAGTACCCGCAGGTGCAGATCCACCTGCAGGAGCGCATCAGCTCGGTGATTGCCAAGGCGGTGGCCGACAACGCGGCCGACATCGGCATCCTCAACGACGGCAATTACGGCGAGAACCTCACGCTGCTGCCGTACCACGACGACGAGCTGGTGGTGATCGCCCCCGTCGGCCACCCGCTCACGCGCAAGAAGAGCGTGCGCATGCAGCAGGTGCTGGACTTTGATGTGGTCGGCGCCCACCCGGGCAGCGTGATGAACAACCTGCTGACCAAGGCCGCTGCCGAATTAGGCCGTACTTTGCGCCTGCGCATCCAGGTCAGCAGCTATGACGCGCTGTGCCTGATGGTGGCCGCCGGCCTGGGGCTGGGCGTCATGCCGCGCAAGAGCGCGCAGCTGTTTTTGCCCTCGCTCAAGATCAAGTGCGTCACGCTGGACGAACCCTGGGCCGCGCGCAAGCTGGTGGTGGCGGTGCGCGACGTTGCAGCGCTGTCGCCGGCGGCCTGGTTGCTGGTGCAGCACATCAGCGAGCCGGGGCGCGACGCCCGGACTTGATCTGCATCAACCGGGTGGCAGATCATGTGCGTTGGCCAGCGGTTTCTTGCTGCCCCGCAATATCAGGGTTTAAGATGAAAAAATCGTTTTTGACGATTTCCTGGCCCGGCGTATTCATTGCAAAGCGACATCCAAGATCGCGAGCGGCTTGAGAGGTGGTCAAGACAGATAGGGGAAGGAATAACCGATATGGCGACCGATGTAACGACCAAGTCGTTGCTTTCCAGTCTGGATGAGTTGACTGACACACAGGCAGCTGAAAAAAAGCTGATGGTGTCGAGTTGTGCCTTTGCCCTGGTCGCCATCCTGCTTTCTGCTTTTTCCCTTTTGGCCAGCGGGTCCAGGATCGTGGCGGCCGCCGACTTTGGCGGAGCCGTGGTCTTGTTGCTGCAATTGATCTGGATCTGGCGCAAAGACCGGTTCCTGGTCCAGTGGCTCTGGTTGCTGACCCTGATGGCCGGCATCATTCTGGTGGCCGTTGTCTTCAACGGCATCATGTCGGCCTACTGGCTTTACCCGACCATCGTCTACTGCTACTTCTGGCTGGACGTCAAAAAAGCAACTCTCTTTTCATTGGTCTACACCCTGCTGATCTGCGCTGCGGTCATCTGGGTGGAGGGTTTCAGCCTGTTGCTGGAGCTCAGGATTCTCGGCGCGGCCTTGATGGCGACGGGGCTTTTGTACTACTTCGCCCTGGTCCGCGACAACTACATCCAGAAGCTGGCGCAGGGCAATTCGGCCTACCGGAACTACACGGAAATCCTGAGCGGAAAGGTCGAACGCCAGTTTGAGCAGCTCAAGCAAAGCGAAGAAAAATTCCGCGGCATTGCCGATGCGGCCCGGGACGCTGTCGTCGTGCTCGACGACGAAGGCAAGCTGACCTACTGGAATCCCGCCGCGGAGCACATTTTCGGCCATCGCAGCGAAGAGGCGCTGGGGCGGGACCTTCCCCATGTGCTGGTGCCTGAGCGCTATCGGTCTGATTTTGAGAAGGGCTTCGCGGGGTTCCGATTGACCGGGAGCAGCCCCTTCATCGGCAAAACAACTGAACTGGTGGCGAAGCGCAAGGATGGCAGCGAATTTCCGGTTTCCCTGTCGGCATCCGCATTCAAGTTGAACCAGCGTTGGAACGCGGTCGGCATTCTGCGCGATATGACCGAACGCCAACTGGCCGAGGCAGCGCGCACCCAACTGGCCGCCATCGTCGAATCCACGGAGGTGGCCATCATCGGGGAGAGTCTGAACGGCCGGATCACCAGCTGGAATCTCGGCGCCGAGAAGGTCTATGGCTATACGGCGGCCGAGATGATTGGGCAGCACGGCGCCATGCTGGCACCGGCCGAGCGCAAGCAGGAAATCCAGGCCCTGATCGAGAAGATCAAACGTGGTGAACCCGTGCAGCGCTTCGAGACGACCCGGGTCAGAAAGAACAATGGCCTGATCGATGTCTCGTTGGCGCTTTCGCCGATCCGCAACGAGCGTGGCGATCTGATCGGCGTATCGGCCGTTGTCCATGACGTCACCGAGACCAAAAAATCCGAGCGCGCGCTGAAGGCGCTCAATCGGGCACTCCAGACACGCTCCAGCTGGGATCTGATCCTGGTCCACGCCGTGGATGAAATCAGGCTGATGGAAGAA
>Ga0255338_1003538_pt1 | contig 18478 bp, 14 predicted proteins | sample MeOH1_35cm_T4_19_FD_203715 | JGI IMG/M metagenome (GOLD analysis project Ga0255338, IMG submission 203715) | Sandy soil microbial communities from University of British Columbia, Vancouver, Canada - MeOH1_35cm_T4_195 | ecosystem: Engineered > Artificial ecosystem > Sand microcosm > Unclassified ...
ACGCATTCGCCAAGCGCATTCCCTTCTTCATACATTTCGTTTTGACGCATCGCTGCAATGCGACTGGCGCGCCGCAATAATTTTTATGCGGATCAAGCGATTCTCTTGTTTCGCACATCGTCAGTGGTCGGCAGCGGACGGATGCGCATTTGTCTTGTGTCTGTCGCCGCTCGCTAGTGCAACATTTCGATAACGGGTGGGCTGGAGGCAGCGCGGTCGCAATGCGGCCTCCGATGAGGCTTGCGTTCTGTATCAATTCGGATGCATCCGCACGAACCCTGAAGGCCAAAATCTGATACTTCGAGTCCGGCGGGATGAGTGAAAGCTCATCCCGAGTGCCGCGGATTTCCGCGGGATTGGGAATTCGGAGGGGGCTTTCCACCATGCCGCGCGTCGAAAGTCAGCCAGCGCCAGTGCACGATCCGGTCATCGCCAGCGTTGCCGCGGCGCTAAGCGGCGTTTCCGGCGTGTCTGCGGTTGCGGTTGGCGGATCGCGGGCGATCGGAACGGCCGATGTTGGCTCCGACTACGACATAATTGCGTTTGAGAGCCGCCTCGGTGCGATAAACAAAGAACAATTGAACGCTGCCGCGGCCAGGGTCGCCGGTCCGGGCGTTGCGACCTCGCCAAATGGCAACCTCGTGAATCTCACCGTAGCCGGACAAAAGGTCGAGATTCTCGTTCGCTCACTTGATGTCATCGCTGCCGAGGTCGAGGCAGCGAGGCAGGGTGTGTTCAAACGGACGCTTCACCCGCTCCACCCGATCGGCTACCTCACGACCATCATCATCAGCTACGTCGTCTACGCGCTGCCGGTCCACGACCCGGAGCATGTGCTGCGCGATCTGGTGCGGAGGGCGACCCCCTATCCCGAAATGCTGCGTTCACGAATGATCGCGACTTTTCGTACGGAGGCGGAATTCGCGTTGATTCACGCATCAAAAGTACGCTCCCCGCTGGATCTGCCTTACCTGACGGCGCTTTACGCGCAGGCGATCGCATGCTGGCAGCTCATGCTTTTCGCGATCAATCGACGGTATCCGGTCATCGACAAGGGTGGAATGCGCCTCGTCATGGGGATGCCGCAGCATCCGCAGAATTTCCAGTTCAGGACAATGAAGATCCTGCGCGACATCGCGGGAGAAGACCTGCAAGCCGCGCGCACGGAAGCCGCGAAGCTTCATCGTGAAATCATCGCTTTCAAGTAATTCGGCCAGTTTGACGCGCTCTGGAACCAAAGGCGTCTGTATCAGTTTGGTCAATTATGGATAGCGGTCGCTCTCGAAGTGGAATGGTTGCGTCTCGGTGATTGCCGGCTTCAAGGAGCATATTTCCTAGGACTAATTCTATCCTTTGGGGGGGTTATGAAATCTCGTTTTCTATTGGTACTCGCGGCCTTCGCCGCCTTGGTCTCTCTGCCGGCCTTTGCGGTTGAGGAGAAGGGCGAGGTAAGCGGTGCTGCACAAGTCGATATTCTGCATGGACCGGGCTATTACGTGACCGGTGCGGGCGGTTGGAGCTGGCTCTCATTCGATGCGTCGAAGAGCTATGACTACACAGCTGGCCTCCCGAGCTACCATGACATCGGCGTATTAAACGCCAACTTTGACAATTCCTGGATCATCTCGGGCGCGATCGGTACGCGTCTTTTTTACGACGTTTTTCGCGAAGGCGACGACCTGCGTGGCGAGATCGAGGTGGCATACGCGAAGTACGACCTCTCATCGATCACCCAGACTGGCGATGATGGGGTGGTAGCGTATTCAGATATTCCGCTGACGGATGTATCTGGTGATATCAAGGCGACTACCGTGTTCGGTAACCTCTGGTACGACCTGAACATCGAAAGTCCGGTCGCGCCCTATGCCGGTGGCGGGCTTGGTGTTGCCTTCGTTGATTATTCATTTTCGGGCACAACGACGGATGGGCAGCCGCACCAGATGGGCGGAAGCGACAGTGAAACCGACTTTGCATATCAGCTTGGCTTGGGCGTCAGGGCACCGCTCGGGGACAGTGTGAGTGTCGACGTTGGCTATCGTTGGAGGTCCATTCTGATGAGCGGTAACGCGAATCTGAACTCCAACAACCTGCTTATCGGGTTGTCTCTTCATTTCTGAAATCAACTGGGAACGGGACGGGGCTGATGCGGCCTCGTCCAACTTTAGAAGGGTAGGCAAATCATGAATAGATCTCAGGCGCTATTCCTTGGCGTCGCAACCGTGGCTCTGATGAGTGGCAGAGCGCACGCGGCCAATATCGACTTCAATACCGGGCCCAATCCGCTTGATAGCGTGTACTTCAATCAGTACATCGACAACTATCTCGTGGCGTTCACGGACAACTCCTATTCGGTGCATACGCCGATTTACGGGTCGGACGCATTCGGCTCGCAGCAGGGCGCAAACTTCCTGGACAGCATCGGGTCGCTCTCGTCGCCCTTGCTGGTCTCGACGACGGCCACCGCAGATAACGTCAATCTCGGCATCCCGGCGATCGGCGTCACCCAGGACTTCAACGTCAATGGCGCGTACAACTACGCCTATATCTATCAGGGCGTTTCGAACGAGATCGTATCTGTCACGAACTGGGGCGATGCGGCCGGCGGCGGCACGCAATACGGGAGCAATCTCGTCAATGGCGCGTTCCTGCAGACCGATATCACGCCTTATGTCGACGGCATAACTGCCTACAACGGCGTGACGGACATCTACCAGCAGCTCTATCAGGGCACGGGCTTCGGCATTGGTGGGTTCACCTATGGTGATGTCTACTCCTTCCACCAGACGGTGACCAACTTCCAGGTCGCTGCGGCGCTGAACGGCGGCAGTGCGCTCATCAACGGGCATGTGCCCGCGACGCAGGCTGACGTCGACGCGGCTCTGGCGGCGGATCCGACCTCTACGCTCAAGGTCGGCGACCCGATCAACTCCGTCCAGTATGCGGCGAACACGGTCAACGCGGCCGGTGTCTCTGGCCTCGGCGGCATGCCGATCTCCGTCAACCTCTACCAGGAGTTCTACCTGGGCGATCCCTACGTGAACAACGTCGGGCCGTACACTCTCACCTACGCGCATATGTGGTCGCAGAACTTCGCGGGCGCTTATTCGCCGAACGGTCTGCCCAACCTTCCTGCTGGCGATCCGAAGGTCACCGGCATCGATCAGGTGGCTCTGGCCTCTATCAACACCGCGCAGCTTTCGAGCGGCACGGCGGATGGCACATGGGATTTCGGCGGCAATGTGATCGGCGAAGCGAAGGCGTCGATCTATGGCGACGGTAACATCTTCGGTGGCGGCAACATCTTCGGTGTGGCCTTTGGCGGATATGCGAACCAGTACGCCTTCTTCAACGGTTCGTCGCCCTATACGTCCAACACCATTCTGGCGACAACGGACCATGGTGTCTGGAACAGTGCCTATTCGAACGGCTACGTCTACTTCAACAACTTCAGCAACAGCACGCTGTTCAACACCACGCCCACGGGCAACGTCTCCGGTATTGGCAATGTCGAGATCTCCGGCGATTCGCAGTTCCTGCGCACCGTCGTCAACACCTTCGCGGTCGACAATCCGGCGACGGGCAATGTCAGCAATCCCGTTCCCAACGACGGAACGTTGTCGATCACCGGGACCTTCTCGCAGGTCGTGAATGACTATGAGAAGATCTTCTGGTCGAGCTACTACCAGAACTACGATGGCTTCAACTCTGCCCTGGCTTATACCGACAATGGTACGGCCAAGGTCGACGGTCTCGATCAGACCGCCGTCACGGTCCTGAACTCGATCGCCACTGGCAACATCACTACCACAACCGGCGGTATCGACCAGGCGGCCATCGACTACGCGATCATGGGTGGAAACCAGGTCGAGGCTTACGGCACGAAGGCTATCGTCGACAATGTGACGCAGCAGGCTTCGATTTCGGTCAACTCGATCACTGCCGGCGTCCTAAATGGCGAGGATCAGCTGACGGTTAACCAGGTCTCGAAGAACAGCACTGGTGGCGACAACGATCTGTTTGTCAGAAACGTAGCGTATGCGGACAGCACCGGTGCGGGTTCGACCGCCTCGCTGTCCAATGTGTCGCAGTTGGCGCTGTCTTCGGTCAATACGATCACGGCCGTGGGTGTCAGCGGTCTTGCCACGATCAATCAGTACTCGGATAGTACTGATCAGATCCTGACAAACTCCGCCACCGCCTATGGTAGCGCGTCGACCTCCATCACCGGCGCGTCGCAGGCTGCGATCAACCGCATCAACACGATTACGGCGACGGTACCTGTCGTCCAGTAACGCCTTGCGGTTGTTTTACGATAACCGGGAGGGGCAATTCAGCCCCTCCCAACTATCTTGAGAGGTCCCAAGCATGCGTTCTTATCGGCGGTTGCCTCAGATCATTGTCATGGCGGGCGTGTTGCTCTGCGCAGCGCAGGCTCGTGCAGATGAAGACGGGTTCTCTCGCCCCTATGTGCTTTCGTTCAAGCTGAACACGGAAGCGTCCAAACTCAGCAAGGAAGCCCTTCGTTTCAATTACTGGAACTCGGGCAGGAACAGCTTGGGAACGGGCTCCGGCACATCGAAGACCGACCAGCAAGCCAATACGAACATGAATAACGTCGTGCAGATCAACAACACGCTTGTTCTGAACGGCGACAACAACACCGTCACCTTTGACGGTGGCAAGGTTGTGGATCCGACGCAGACGTCAACCGGCACCAGCCAGTCGGGCACCAACCAGCGCGACCTGACGCTCAATCCGGATCCGTTGAATCCGTAATATCGTAATTCATGCTGCGCACAGTCGGCTTCGCCTTGGGAGCGACACAAAAGTGGGGTTATTCTATGTCCGGCGCTATTCGCAGGTTTATCGCAGTCTCTTCTGTCGTCGCCCTGGCTCTGGCACAGGCCGCATGCGCAATGCCCGACGCGGCCCGGAAGATTGACCAGGAAGCGACCGTGATGCAGGGCCCGGCCCCGCGAGCGAACTTCACACCGATGGACAGCCACTTGCGTTGCCTTGCGGCTCACATACCGCCGGGGCTCGATCTGCGTCTCGCCGTCAACGATCTGACCGATGGATCGGGCGCTCAGGCGAGCGGCGATGCGCATTCGACGATCCTCACGCAGCGCCCCGATATGATGTACGTGATTGCGCTGGCCAAGACGGGCGTCAGGCTCGTGAACCGCAATTCCACCGCCGTCGCCGAATGGGAAATGAAGCGCGCGATGGACAAGCAGCTCGGCGAGGGCAAGCTCGTCTCGATTCAGGGTAAGGAATTCGCCTATCGCCCCGTGACCGCCGGCGCGATCGTCGGTTCGACCCATTTCGTTTCCGGTGCGCTCACCGAACTGAACTGGAGCATCAAGTCCGACGTCGCCGAGGCTGGCGTCGCTGGTCTGACTGCCGGTAGCAGGAAATATTACATCAGCGTCGGCGCCGACCTGATGCTCACCAATACGAAGACCACGGAGCTCGTGATGGCGCGCTCCTATTCGAAGCAGATCGTCGGTAGCGAACTGTCCGCGGGCCTCTTCCGTTTCTTCGCGATGGGCGGCGGCACGAATTGGGGTCCCAGGGAAATCTTCGAGTTCAACCTCGGCTCGCAGGCCAACGAACCCGTGCAGGCCGCCGTGCGCTGGCTGCTTGAGCTCGCTGCTTATGACATGGTCTCGACGCTCACCGGCGCCGACAAATATTGCGATACGCCCGAGCTGAGGGTGGAGCTCGGCAAGGACCAGAGCGCCGCCGCCTCAGCGGCGATGGATGGCAACGCGCTTCCGAGCGCAATGAACGAAGCCTCGCCTTCGGGCGCTACTGGACCGCAGACCAACGCGGCACCCGTGGGCTTCGTCTCGCCCGCTCAGGCGGTACCCGCGCCTGCGCCGGTCGCCGCCGCCGCGCCTCAGTCCGCCACTCCGGCTCCTGCGGAAAAACAGGCCGCCGCTCCCGCGCCTGCCGAAAAGCAGGCGACGCTTCCTCAGCCGACGGAGAAGCAGGCCGCCACACCAGCGGTGACGTCTACGGCGTCGACTGCGTCTACATCGTCGTTGCCGTCCGAAGATGCGCCGCTAACCACTGCAGATATGCCGCAGCAGGATCAGACGACGAGTTCCTCGTCTCAGCAGAACGCCTCGGCGCAAGACTCGGCCCCGCTTGTTCAAAGCTCGCTGGCCTCCACCGAGCCCTTGGGTAATGCCGATGGCTCTCAACTCGGGGCCACGCCGGTTCACCTGAAGACGACCAAGCCGGGGACCTATCAGTTCAAGGCAACGGACTCCTATCACTGGTTCGATAACTGACGCGTCCTTGGCGTGAGCGTTGGGCTGTTGGGCTTTTGTGTGAATACCCGGGGTTTCGGGGGCACGGGGAATGAGTATGATTTTTTCGGGTAAGGCCCGCGTTGCGGCCGTTGCATCGGTATTGCTTGGGTCACTGTTGCTCTCCGCTGCAGCGAGAGCGGAAGTAGGCGTTCTGAATGACCCGCCTCCGCCAACTGCGAGAGCCGTGGCGCCAGCCCCGGCCCCGGCAAAAAAGCCCATACACAGGAAGCCGACCGCAAAGCAGACCGCCGCGCAATCCAAGAACCCTGCGCATGTCGAGAGTTTCGGCGACTGGAAGGTCGTCTGCCCGACAAGGGATCAGAAGACCTGCTTCGCCCGCATTCTTCTCGTCGATCAGGAAAGACGCCAGCCGGTCATCTCGTGGTTTGTCGCGCCCCGCAGAGATGGCAAGGGCACGGTGTCCTTTGTGAATGTTCCTCTTGGTGTTCTCCTGCCGGCGGGTCTGACGGTGGAGATTAAGGACAAGCCGCGAAAATTTCCTTTCGCCAGGTGCACGCCGCAGGGGTGCAATGCGCTCTTCCCCATGGATCCGGAATTGGTGTCCAGCCTTTCGGCCATGAAGACCGTGTTGGTGACGGTTCTCGGACCGAATACGAAAGCTGTGGCCTATACGGTCTCGCTCAAGGGCTTCGGCGATGCGATGAAGCGGATCGATTGAATCCGTCGCGCCGCATGATCGGGAGACCATGATGAGTGGCTATGAGAGCGGAATGAGATTTTCATTCCGCTCTTTTTTGTGCACGAGGATGAGGCGCGGGCTGGCTAATTTAGGCGGGCGGCCGAATAATAAAATAGGTCTCTGACGGATCTACGTATTGCATCCCTGATGCGAGGTGGAGAGGACTAGATGGTCGTTCGGAGCGATTTCGAGCTGACGGACAAATTCAGCCGGGGGCTTGAGCTCTCCCGGCGGGGACAGCTGAGAGAAGCGAATGTTCTGCTGCTCGATGTCCTGAGGGCCACCCCGCACAATGCCGGCGCGCTCTATCTCCTCGGCAGCAACTTCGTGAAAATGGGCTTGTTCGAACCGGCGCGTCGGCTGCTGATTGACGCCGCGCGGCTCAGTCCCGGAAACGCCGACGTGCATCTCGACCTGTCATTCGCATTGAGCGGTCTTCGACGCCATGACGAGGCGCTGGCGTGCTGCGACGCGGCGGTCAGGATCGCCCCCCAGAATCCCGCAGCGCATATGCAGCGCGCCATGACGCTGCTGTTATTGCTTCGCCATGAAGAAGCGGTTCTGGCCTTCGACCGGGTGATCGCCCTCGCTCCGGGTTTTGCCGACGCTCACTACAATCGGGCGAAGGCTCTCACGACCTTGAAGCGGATCGACGAAGCTATAGAGAGCTACGACAGGGCCGTTGCCGCCAATCCACCCTACATCAATGCGCAGGCGGGCAAGGGCACCTGTTTGCTTTCGCTGGGGCGCTATGAAGAGGGCTTTCCGCTATACGAGCTTCGGCCGAGTCTGCGAAAGTTGAGAGAGGCGCGTATCTATCCGCAACCGCAATTGACCGCCGATGTCGACGTCGCCGGAAAGACGTTGTTCATCTATCACGAGCATTTGCTGGGCGACACGATTCAGTTCTGCCGATATGCCAAGCTCGCGGAGGCGAGGGGTGCGCGGGTCATTCTGTCCATACAGAATTCCCTGCACAGATTTATCAGGACTCTCAGCCCCTCTATCGAGCTTTTAGACGAGGCAGAGACGCCTGCGTATTTCGATTACCATTCCCCGCTCATGAGCATGCCATTGGCATGGCACACGACGGCGAGCACCATTCCCGCCGAGGCGCCATACTTGCGCGCCGAGCCGGAAAAGGTAGAGCGGTGGAGAAGGCGGATCGGCGACCATGGCTTCAAGGTCGGCATCAGCTGGTGTGGCAGCAAGGTGGCCGTGGACGAGCACCGGGTGTTTCCGGTCGCCGCCTTGGCGCGGATTGCGGCGCTCCCCAATGTTCGGCTGATCAGCCTTCAGAAGAATGAGGGCACGGAGCAACTCGCAAGTTTGCCGGACGGAATGAGGGTGGAGACGCTTGGGGATGGTTTCGACTCAGGGGCAGATGCCTTCCTCGATACGGCTGCGGTCGTAGAGCACCTCGATCTCATCATTACACTCGACACGTCTCTGGCGCATGTCGGCGGAGCCCTGGCCCGGCCGACATGGGTTGTGCTCAAGCATTCGCCCGAATGGCGGTGGCAGATGGAGGGTGCACACTGCCCCTGGTATCCAACCCTCAGCCTTTTTCGCCAGGACCGGATTGGCGATTGGACGAGCGCCATGGCGAAGGTCGAGCGCGCGCTGGCGCAACGCCTCTCTCCGTCCGCCGAATCGATCCGCGCGAGCGACTAGTCCAAAGGCGCTCATTTCGAGCGCTTTGTCTTCTCGTTGCCAGGCGCCCCGCCAAAAACCCCCGGTCAAATACTTGCAGCGCTTGCGAGATATGAAATACTGCAACCTGAGTAAGTTAGTTTTGCTCCGTAGGATGAAATTCAACGTTTTCATATTGCGAGCGAATAGAAGCTGAAATTACCGGGGTGTGATGCTAGAGGCCGAAGTACTGTTGCTTGACGACGAAATGGGAATTGCTGACGAGGTTGCGGACTATCTGTCCGGTCAGGGAGTAAGGACGCTCGGCCTGCTTACGCCGGCGATGCTTGAGGACGAGCTTGGGAAGCTGGACAAGGTTCAGGTCGTCGTGACCGACCTGCGCATGCCTGGCCGATCAGGCTTCGACTTCATCAGAGGCATCAAGGAAAAGTTTCCCGATCGTCTGCTCAGCTTCGTCGTCATGTCCGGCTTTATTTCGCCGGAAGATATCGAAACGGGGCGGCAGCTCGGAGTAGTAGATTTTCTGCGCAAGCCGGTCGCTCCTGACATTCTTCTCAAATCCATACTCCCGCTTCTGCGGCGAAGCTGATTGGAGAGCGCGTGGTAAGGAAGACGGCCATTGCTCCGATATTGTGGGGTATGTTTTGCGGTGGCCTCGGCTTCGCTGCGAACATGGCGCCAATTTCGCTCGGTACCGGCGTTGACATTCTGCTGGGCAATGCATTCGCCTACCTCGCCTTTCGCGCGTTCGGCCGCCGGAGCGGACTCGTAGCCGTCACGATTTCCTCCTTCGCGACAGTTTTTGTCTGGCACCATCCATACGCCTGGATCGTATGGATCGCAGAGTATCTCTACGTTTCGCGCCGTTCGAAGATCGCGGCACCGGCCCGGGATGTGATCTTCTGGTCGTTTATCGGTGCCCCCGCGCTTTTTGCCTTCTATGGCCTTGTCATGGGCATGGACCTGCTTTCCATGCTGCTCATAGTCCTGAAGCAGGGCGCGAATGGCGTGGGCAATGTTGTCATCGCGGATGTGTTTTTCTTCTTCCTGTTCTCCTGGGACTGGATACGGCGCTCGGAGCAGAGGACCGCATCCATATCTCTGCGCGAGGCTGTGGGGATGCTGTTTTTCAGCCTCGTCTTGTTGCCGACCGTTGTAGCCATGTGGACGACATCGCGCGGGGCATATGATCGGTTGAATGTGGAAGCGCATGAGAGCGCAGCGCTTGTTCTGAGAGAGGCAGAAACGACCTACGACAACGTCACCCAGAGATATTTCCAGAACGTCCGCGCGCTTACACAGGCATATTTCGATGGCGCGGACAGCCGGCAGATCAAGAAGATGGCGCAGACGTTGAATACCGGCTTTACCGAGTTCTACGTTCAGCTGAAGTCCGGGCGCATCGTTGACATTACGAGTGATGCGCGTACTGAAATTCATGATGAGCGGATTGCGGACACGCTCCAGTACAAGTTTCCGGTGATGCGACCCCTGCCTGCGTCCGGCGAAGGAGCCGCAAAATTCCAGTGGGTGGTGCCGTTCGAAATCGATGGGCGGCGGGGCGCGACATTCGCAATCGTGAAGGCGTCCGATGTGCAGCATCTGGTCGATGCTGCCACCTTCGTGCGCTCGAACTCCGCTCTAATGGTACTCGATGCGGAGGGGAAGATCGTCACTTCAAGACGCAACGCCGTTAACGGGCGTTGGGACCAGAGGGTTGCGGAACTTGCGTTCGCAAACCAGTTGCGTTCGCCGGTTCGGGTCGGAACGCCGGCGTTCGGAGTCCCGGCCATGGTCACGGAAAATGAATCCGTCCTCGCTTTGGCATCGGCGCCGCTTAAAGGTACAAATTGGCGCCTTGTCGCCGCGGTTTCTCTAGGCGAAGGGGTCGCCGCTCTTCGGCGCCAGCAGGTCTTCCTGCTTTTTCAGGCCATAGCAATTCTCAATCTTGCCGCTCTCGTGGCGGTTTCCGTGTCGCGAACGGGCCGGCAGATTTCCGGCGATTTGATCAGCGCTATCGAAAAGAGCACTGAGAGCGGTGCGGTCGTCTTTCCAAAGTCGATCACGAGGTTTGGAGAGACGCGCGATATTGCGGCTCGACTGTTGTCCGTTCATCGCAAGTTCTTGCGAGAAAAGAGGGAGCTAAACCGCCAACGCTGGCGTATCGAGCAGATATCGGCCGAGCCTCCCCTTGTGATCTATGCCTATGAGGTCAACCCGGAAGCCGGCTACCGGGTGGCGAATTTCCAGACAAGCCCTTCAAGGGAGAAGGTGTTCGGCTGGGCTCAAGATGAGACGCTCAATCTGGGTTTGTGGCTCGACAAGATCCATCCTGACGATCGCGAGGCGCTTGTCGCCAATCTCTTGAAGACCATCGAACATGACGGCCGGTCCATCAACGAATACCGTATGCTGAAGAAAAATGGCGAATACGCGTGGGTTGTCGATTGCGCCGTTGTGGGCGAAGAGGCTGAGAATGGCTTCAGGGATGTCATCGGTTTCTCGATGGACATTACCGAGCTCAAGGTCATGAAAGAAAAACTGGTCCAGGCCGCCAAGCTCTCGACGCTTGGCGAAATGGCGGCCGGGCTCGCGCATGAAATCAATCAGCCATTACAGGCAATCACCTTTGCAGCCGCCAATCTGAAGAATGACATGAAGAAGCTGCCGGAGACGGAGGCGACGCAGAAAATGGCGCAACGGATCGAGAGAATTGAGCACCAGATCGACCGGGCGAGCGAGATCATCTCTCATGTCGGCATTTTTGGCCGGGCAACGCCGATCGCGCGCGAGCTTCTTTCCATCAACGCAGTGATCGACGCAATCGCGGCGCTGGCGCGGCCAATGTGTCTGGATGCGGCGATCTATTTCGAGGTGAAGCGCCCGGACAAGGATGTATTCATTTCGGCGCAGCAGGTCATGGTTGAACAGATCATCATGAACCTGATTTCCAATGCCCGCGACGCGATCGCTGACCGCAAGAAAGCCGGGGATGAAACGCCAGGCCGGATCGTGCTGCAGGTGAGCGCGACCAGTTTGGGGGTGCTGATCTCGATTGAGGACAATGGAACCGGTATTTCGGGCGCCGATATGGAGCGTCTGTTCGAGCCCTTTTTCACCACCAAGCCGCCGGGCTCCGGCACCGGGCTTGGCCTTTCCATTTCCTTCGGCATTGCGGCTGAGCTTGGTGGCACCCTCAATGCGACCAATACCGGCAACGGCGCCCGTTTCACGCTGACCTTGCCCCGCGTTCAAGGCGAAGCCGGCAAGGCCTAGTTCGGAACAGAGCCGTCCTTGGCCTCGCCGAAAAGGCAGACGAGATCCTCGGGCCTGAATGGCTTTACCAGCGCGGTCAAATGAACGGCGTCGGGACGGGCGCCTTCCGTCTCGATCGACGTCTGGCTGCCGGAGATGAGGATGAAAGAGACGCGTCCGTTCGCCTTGGCCGCAAAGCGGGCAAAATCGCCGCCGCCGAGTCCGGGCAGGTTGATATCCGTCACCACGAAGTCGGGCGACCAGTCGAGAAAAGAACTGAGCGCCCGCTCGGCCGTGGTGACAGCCAGCACTTCATGTCCCGCGGATTCTATGGTGTCGCGCAGTTCCTCGAGGACCGTCTCGTCATCCTCAACCACCATGACTTTCAACGCGGACACCATAGTGCCTAGGCAGATTTTGAAAGGCCCCGGATCCCGCCCTGGTAAAGCTCCGGAAACTTGGTCAGGCAGCTTTTGTGCATTTCGTCGACGATCTGGCGGCCCTTTTGGGTAAGGGTGAGATAGCTGAGCCGCTTGTCGTTCGCTTCGCCCAGTCGCTCGATCAGGCCGAGCTTCTCGATCGCCTTCAGTCTGCGATAGCCCGTCGCAAGCGCGATCCCGAGACCTGAGATGAGACCGGTGACGGAGACCCGCTTGTTTCGCTCATGACACCAGGCAAGGTCGATCAGCATCTGCATCTGAAGGTCGTCGATGCTGTAGGCTTGAGCGAGCCGAGAACGAATGACATGGATGGCCACGAGGAACTGAACCGACTGACCGAAATTCTCGATCGACTCGGGCAACGAGACCTCATCGATCAGCGCTGCCGTACTGCGACGGTCAACCGCCTCGCCATCCACGCTCTTGGTTTGTTGCGAGAGGAATGCTTCGAAAGCGCGCTCGACAGAAGCGAAGAGTTCGCTCGGCTTGACCGGCTTCACCAGATAGTCAGTTACCGAAAGGCGAAGCGCCGTGATGATTGTTTCGGGCCGAGACAGGCCTGAAACCACGATTACTCTCGGCATCGGTTGACGGGTGTTGCGCCGCATTTCCTGAATGAACATCATGCCGTTCGTGCCTGGCATGTTGACGTCAAGGAGCACGACGGCAACAGGCATGCCGCTCTCGATGTAATCGGCGGCATCGCGCGCACTCGTCATGTAACGAACGCGGAAGCCCTGCGAAAGCAGGGCGTCTGCCATTTCTTTGGCAATGGCGTTGTCGTCGTCGACAATCAGGACGACGTGATGATCGACATCATCCGCGACTGCCTGTTTCGTACCGCTGTGAAGTCCTAGTTCCATTGTGGACATTGCTCACTTGTTTCCGAAATTAAATGCATCGCTTTGCGATGTGCCGCCTGGGTAGGAAAGTTATTTTCTGGAGCCTATTCAATTTGCACAACACCCAGCGGCCCAAATCGGATTCAAGTCCAACATAATTTACGCGGAATATGAAGTGTCTTTTGGCAATTCGAGAGGAAACGCCGAGTTTTGTGAGTGAATATCAGTAAACTGAATAGTTCACTATACATGCTGCGAAAACGTCTCTTTCTAAAACGAGATTGTTTTGTGCCCATGTCGACCTCTCGCGTGCCGGGCCCGGGCATCCAGAAGGTGATAATTTAAGTGCAAATTACATTTTCATATTCTTTGACGTGTGAGCTGGTGAAATTCATATCGGAAGCTGTTCCTCAATCTCTGTTCAAAGATGATGCATCCGTCATTGGCGGCACGCCTGCGGTGGCAGTAGCTTGGTTTTGTGAAGTTTGAGCCGAAGGCGTTTCGGCGGGATCGGGGGGTGGGTCACCTCGCGCGGCGCGAAATGGGTAAATGATGCCCGCAGAGCTGCCGGATACATTGATCTCCGCCGCTCCTCCTTTCCGCGCTGATGTTTCTTCTCTTCGCTTTGGCGGGTGTCCACGCGGAGAGTTTCTTGGATAGCCTGGCGTTCGGTTTGCCCAAACAGGCGCCAGGTTGGACGTGGCAGCCGGCCATTCGGCCCCCGCCCTTGTCGGCTGCCACGTTCGTCGCTCCGCTTGAGCGGAAGATTTCCCAGACATTTCGGAAAAGAAAAAACGGCGTTGCATCGCTTGCAACGCCGTCATGTTTGGTGAGCTCGTGGCATTTCCGCAACTCTCGCGGGACGCGTGCGGCAGGCTATCGAGGCGAAGCGCGAGGACTTACTTTTCGCGCCCGATCAGATGTTTGTAGCGCCGATAGAAGGTCGTGCGCCCAATCCCCATCATTCGCGCCGCGAGGCTGACATTTTCATTGCTTTGCGCCAGCGCGAGCGCTGCATATTCGGCATCGATTTCGTCGAGCGTCCGCAGCGGCAATTTCGTGTCAATGGTCGGAGGCGGAGCGACATCGGCGAAGCGCCGGTAAAATGTCGATCTTCCGATGCCTAGTGCTTTCGCGGCCAAACTGACGTTGCCGCCATTTTTTGCCAGTGCGGAAGCGACATATTCGGCTTTGATTTCGTCGAGGGGGCGGAGATGTCTTGCAGCGTTCATGGCGTTTTGTGTCTTTGCGAGAGGTGCAAGCGGTCCTGAGCGCGGGGCCTTATGCTTAACGACATGTTTGCAGGCAAAGGCAAAAACAAAAATGGAGAGCTGTTCCATTCCGATTGAAGCAGTTTTCACACTGCACATATCGGTGCGTCACATCGCGACGAGATTTAGAACAACCCCAGAAGTCGTCGTTTTCGGCGCGGAGTCGGCGTCGGGCCGATAGCCTCGCTTGTGCGCTTGCACCGGCTTCGCTTCGATGCGCTATAACAACACCAGTGAATCTTGAGATGTGCTCATGCCCCAATCCCTCTACGCATTGATCGAAAGCGCCTTCCCCGCTGACCGCGGCCGTCTCGCCATCGAAGTCCCGGACCGATGCTCCGGGCGGACGAGCTGGACCTTCGCCGAACTTGCAGCCGACGTCGCAAGGGTGGCGAGCTTTCTTGCCAGCCTCGGCCTGAAGAAGGGCGATCGTGTTGCAGTTCAGGCAGAGAAATCGCCGGAGGCGTTGATCCTTTATCTAGCCTGCCTCCGCGGTGCCTATGTGTTCCTGCCCATGAACACGGCCTATCGCATGGACGAGGTTGACTATCTCGTCGGCAATGCGGAGCCGGCGCTGATCGTTTGCGATCCTGCGCGGTTGGAGGAAACACGCGCGATTGCAGAGCGGCATGGCGCGACGCGCGTGCTGACGCTCGACGCAGAGGGTGGCGGGAGTTTCGCTGACGAGGCGGCAACGCCGCGCGATATCGTGCCCGCCGTGTCTTGCGCATCCACCGATCTCGCAGCAATCCTCTACACTTCGGGCACGACGGGAAAGCCCAAGGGCGCGATGCTGAGCCACGGTAATCTGGCATCGAACGGTCTTGCGCTGCGTGAAGCGTGGCGCTTCACGGCGGATGACGTTCTTCTTCATGCGCTGCCGATCTTCCATGCGCATGGTCTTTTCGTCGCCTGCCACTGCGCGCTCCTGTCGGGCGCCCGCATGATCTGGCTCGGCAAGTTCGATCGTGTCGAGGTGATGCGGCATCTGCCCCGTGCCACCGTCTTCATGGGCGTGCCGACTTTCTATGTGCGGCTGCTTGATGGCGCGGATTTCAATGCGCCGCTCGTCGCGCATATGCGTCTCTTCACCAGTGGATCGGCACCGCTGCTCGCCGAGACGTTCGATGATTTCAAGGCAAGAACCGGCATGGCCATTCTCGAGCGTTATGGCATGACGGAAACGGGCATGAACACCTCGAACCCCTATGATGGAGAGCGACGGGCCGGCACAGTCGGCTTTCCGCTGACTGGCGTCGAACTGCGCGTCGTGAGCGACGAGGGGCGGGAGCTTCCGCGCGGCGAGGTTGGCGGGCTTCAGGTGCGCGGCCCCAACGTGTTCGGTGGTTATTGGCGCATGCCGGAAAAGACGGAAGAAGATTTTGCCGAGGGCGGCTGGTTCAAGACCGGCGACGTCGCCAAGATCGACGGAGATGGCTATGTCCATCTCGTCGGACGCGCGAAGGATCTCATCATTTCCGGCGGCTACAATGTCTATCCGAAAGAGATCGAGACGTTGATCGATGAAATGCCGGAGGTTGACGAGTCTGCCATCGTCGGTGTCGCGCATCGCGATTTTGGCGAGGCGGGTGTTGCGGTCGTCGTGCTGCGCAAGGGCCAGACGCTCGACGAAGCGACGCTGATCGCGCGCCTCAAGGACAGGATCGCCAACTACAAGGTTCCGAAGCGCGCCTATTTCGTCGAAACCTTGCCGCGCAACACGATGGGCAAGGTTCAGAAGAATTTGCTGCGCGAGACCTATCGCGACGCTTGCCGCTAGGAAGCGGTCGCGGGGACGGTCGCCATATCGGCGCGCCGCTTCTTTCGCGTGGGCTCCTTGGTGCGTCGTCGCCGGTCGGGCCCGACGAAATCCTCGCTCCGCACCAGAGGACGCGGATTGTGGAGCGCTGAGGCAATGCGGGTCATCAACTGCGATGCCGAGAAGGGCTTCGACAGAACTTCCGTGACGCCAGCATCCCGCGCCGCGATGATCGCGCCCTGATGCGGGACTTCGGTCAGATAGATGATCGGCAACTCATTGGGAAGCTGGGCTGCCGCCGTGCGAATGGTGCGCACCAGGGTGAGCCCGTCATGCGGCGGCTTCAGCTCGTCGATGACCGCCACATCGACCCTTTGGTTCGCAAGAATGAAGAGGGCGTCCCCAGCATCCTGCGCGGCGTAAATCTTGCCGACCCCGAAGGATTTCAGGATGCCGCAGACAACGCCGACAAGATGCGGCGAATCCTCAAGCACGAGGACCGCGAGGTGGCCATAGGTTGCCGGGTCCGGCTTGTGGACGGGCTGGTGGGGAGATTTGCGCATGAGCATGAACCGGGTCATCGAACTCGAAGTCCACAATGCCCGGAAAGCCTTAGCGATCGGTTAGGAATGGCTCACGATTTCGGCACGTCGTCCACGGCGTAACGGGCCTTTATCAGCTGCGCCTCGGTGAGCCTGCTCAGGCCGTGAACCGTCTTTTCCCAGTGAAATGGCCGCAGGATGAACTGGAAGAGCGCCTTGTAGGCCCCGGCGGAGATGAGCAGCCAATAGGCGGGCATCATTAGTGTTTCGAGCACCAGCGGCTTCAATCCGCGCGTGGCCGTCGCCGCCATGCCTGCGAGCATCGTGGTGCCGAAGCCCGAGACGAGCACCGCCACATTGAACGCGGTGACCGGAATATTCTCCAGTAGATCGTGGGGCTGATGCCCGGAGAGGACGGAAAGGAGCGCGGCGACATAGAAGAGCGGGTGGACGAGGCTCGACAGGGAAAAGCCGCCTATGACGATCTGGAAGCCGATGAAGCCTCTGAGGCCAAGCGCGCGATAGAGCGTAAGCGGTCGCCGCATGCGCACGAAATAGGTCTGCATCCAGCCTTTGATCCAGCGCGAGCGTTGGCGGAGCCAGTTGTTCAGCTCGCAATTGGCCTCTTCCTGCGTGGTCGAGCGGACGATGCCGGTTCTGAGCCCGAGCAGCGCGAAGCGCATGCCGAGATCCGCGTCCTCCGTGACATTGTAGGGATCCCAGGCACCTGCTTCCTTCAGCAGGCTCGTCCTGAAATGCGTGGACGTGCCGCCGAGCGGGACGGGCATGCCGAGCTTGGCGAGTGTCGGCAGGAGGAGATCGAAGAAGGAGGAATATTCGATGGCGAACTGGCGCGTCAGCCAGTTTTCCGACCAGTTGTAATAATTGAGCTGGGCCTGCACACAGGCGAGTTTCGGATCGCCGAGGCGGAATGCCGCGACCGCGCGCTTGAGTTGGTCGGGCGCGGGAATGTCCTCCGCGTCATAGACGACTACGAACTCACCGCGCGCAAATGGCAGCGCATAATTGCACGCCTTGGGCTTTGTGAGCGGGAGGCTGTGGGGAACACGGATGAGATCGAAATTGCCGGGGAGCTGCAACCGCGTGGCCGCCTCGTAGGTCTCGGCGTCGCTTTCTTCAAAGACCAGTTTGATGTCGAGGCGCGATGCCGGGTAATCGAGTCTTCTCAATGCGTCGACGAGGATCGGCAGCACTGACGCCTCCCGAAAGAGCGGCACGATGACGGTATAGTCCGGCAGGTCCGCATCCGCCAGGTCGCCGCCCTGTTCATAGGCCAGCTCCTCCGGCGTCGGCCCCGCCACGATGCCAACGAAGATCGAGATGAATCGCAATCCGGCGACGGCGAGGAAGCAGAGACCGAGGATCATGTTGAGCAGAAGGAACGTGGCGGTGGGTGCCGTCGCGCAGGCGAGCACGAGGAAAAAGATCGCGGCGCAGAGGAGCTTCAACTGCGCAGCGCTCACGCGCTGGCTTGCCGAGCTTTCAGGCGCCGTGGTCATGAGTTCGAACCGCGCGCGGTGGTTCAGTTCCTCGTGGAAGCGTTCCCGCAGCGCATGGTCGATGTCGCGGGCTGTTGCGATGTGAATGAGGCAGGGCCTTCCCTCGAAGGCTTCGATTGCGGGCCGCGCCCGCTCGGGGTCTGCCGCGACGTAGACGGGCTCCCGGCGAATCCAGC